>Ga0193752_1002356_pt1 | contig 14300 bp, 9 predicted proteins | sample H1c1metaG_FD_144924 | JGI IMG/M metagenome (GOLD analysis project Ga0193752, IMG submission 144924) | Soil microbial communities from a riparian zone of the East river system, Colorado, United States - H1c1 | ecosystem: Environmental > Terrestrial > Soil > Riparian zone | place: USA: East River... | reverse complement strand
GCGCGCGGCGCCGGCGAGTACGCGTTGCGCAGGAAGAGCCTGGGCGCGCTGCGGGCATCGACGGCCACTTGCCAGATGTCGGTGCTCGGGCTCGACCCGTCATCGGCGCTCGGCACCGAGTACAGGACGTGCCGGTTGTCCAGCCACTCGAGCTGATCGTCGATGCTGCGTTTCTCCGACAGCGCGGTTTCGCGCCCGGTCGCGAGCTCGAGCACGTGTAATTGCCATCGCACGCGATTGCCGTCCGTGAGGCGCTTCTTGTACGCGACGCGGCGCGCGTCGGGCGACAGGGAAGGGCACTCGACGTTTTCGTGAATGACAACGGCGTTGCGCGCGGCGATGTCGCCGCGCACCAGGTAGTGCTTGCCACCGGTCGACAACGTCGCGAAGAACGTCTTCGCGTCGGGCGTGAACGTGATGCCCCAGAAATTGAAATCCGGGTTGTCGATCGTCACGCCGTCGTGAGTGACATTGAAGGTCTCGAGGTCGGCCAGCACCGCGCCAGTCGCGAAATCGATCAGCAAGGTCTGCGTCGAGAAGTCGAGCGTGGAATAGCCGTGCCCGGAGACGAACACCGTGAGCCCGGCAAGCGTGCCATCGAGCGAGACGCGCGTGCGGCTCGGAATCCCCTTGAGCGCGAAGGTGTTGTGCTTCTCGAAGGTCTTCGCATCGAACAACGTCGCGGCGTAGGTCGTGAAGACGCCGCGATCCGCGCTCAGGCAGATGCCGTGTCCGCCGGACACGTGCACGACTTCGCAGCGCAGGGAATCCACGAAATGCAGGTCCGCGAGATTCGCGGTATCCACCCAGCCGAGGTTGCCGTAATGGCCGTCGACGCCGTTGTAGCGGAAGAACAGCCGCTGGCTCCTGGGCGCGGCGGGCGCGGTGACCTGGGCCGGTGCCGTGGCGGGTTTCACGGCCGCGGCCACCGGCGCGGCGGCATCGGACGGCATGGCCGGCGCGGTGGCGGCGGCGCTGAGCGCCGAATCCGTCACCGCCGTTCCCGCGGGGGCCGCGGGCTCCGCCACCGCCGGTGCGCTTCGCGTGCGCGCGGCGGCATGGAATAGATAGGCGGCGAGGCCGGAGGCGGCGATGACGCACACGATGGCGAAGGTGACGGCGGGTCTACGAGTCATGGTCGGTCGCTCTCATGAGCGCCAGCGAAACCGCCAGCGCCGCTCCCAGGATCAACACGAAGGTGATCACCGCACCGCGGATGCCGATCCACTGCCACAGGGCGCCGAACGCCACCGAGGACAGTAGTTTGGTGACGCCGATCGCCGTGCCCACGATGGCGATTCCGCTGGTGCGATGGGCGGGCGGAATCACCACGCTGACCAGCGCCATGAGGATGCCCTCGGTGCCGGCGTAGTAGAGCCCGAACAGCAGCAGGCATCCGACCAGCTCGACGGTGCTCACCCGGTCGACGAACAGCAGCAAGATGTACAGGACCACGAGCACCGCGTAGCCGCCGAGGAACACGCGAGTGCGACTGGTGCGGTCCGCGAGGCGGCCGGCCGGGATCGACAGCAACATGTAGGCGGCGGCGGTGATGACGTAGAACAGCGGGAAGAACCCCGCGGGCGTCGCGCTCTTCTGCTGCAACAGCAGATACAGAAACCCGTCGCTGATGGTCGTACCTGCCAGCAGCGCACCGCACGCCGTCAACGCCAGGAATCGGCGCGACCGCCACGGCGACCAGGTGGTCTGCGTGGCGGGAGTCGCGGCGGCCTTGGCCGCGGCGACCATTGCGGTCGCGCCGGGCACGAACAGCCACAACACCGCGACACCGATCACGGCGAAGAAGAAGCTGGTCACCCAGACCGCGTCATAGGCGCCGGGCAACATCGCGAGCAGGGCGAACGCAGTTATGGGGCCTAACAACGAACCGCAGGCATCCATCGCGCGATGGACCGAAAACGCCATGGCATAGGCCGCCGGGGGTGTATTCAACGAAATGAGAGCGTCGCGCGGCGCGGCGCGGATGCCCTTGCCGGCGCGATCCAGACCCACCGCGAGCAGGATCCAGCCCCAGGTCGCAGCGACGCCGAGCAGCAGCAGCTTGCACAGGCCCGACAGCGAATACCCCACCAGCGCGACTTCCTTCTGGCGCGCGCTGCGGTCGGCGAGGTAACCCGCCGCGAGGCTCAGCAGCGCGATCGCAAACCCGTTGTAGAGGCCGTCGATGACTCCGAACTGCATCGGGCTCATGTGCAGGTGCAGGACCAGCCAGGCCGGCAGCAGGCTGTTGACCATCTCGGACGATATGTCCGTGAACAGGCTGGTGAACCCCAGGCTGATCACGACCGGGCTCACACGCAGCGGGGCCGCGCCAGGCGCGCGCGGCGCGCCACCGAGCTTCAGTCGTTCAATCCACTCGATCCGGTACATGTCTCAGAAGCCGCTGCGGGTGGCGGATATTGCAGCGCAGCCGCGGGCTTTTCCGTGCGCCGGTCGGCAGGCCGGTTTGCCGCGGCGATCGGAGCTCCCGATGCGCCCGGAGCAAGGTTTTGTCGGTGCCATTTACAGGAATTGGTGTATTAACGGAGGCATGGGCTTTAAGCTACTGAAAAAACTGGCATAAATAAAGTTGGTACGAACAGTGCTTTATGCAGACTGACTCCGGAAAACGAGACCCGTCGATCCATGAATTCAAAGGCGACTTTATCCATGCCGCGGACTGAGCTGCGCGGCCCGGCCGACGATGTCAGCGATCCCGCTGCGACGCGTTCCAGCGTCCGTGGCCCCTCCGCTGTCGAGTCGAAGGCGGTCGTCACCAATGCATTCACGATCGACGTCGAAGACTATTACCACGTGTCCGCGCTGGCCTCGGCGATTCCGCGGGACACCTGGGGCGAGCGTGAATCGCGCGTCGCCGCGAGCACCGACCGCTTGCTTGCCATGCTCGACGAGAAGCGCATCAAGGGCACGTTTTTCGTACTTGGCTGGGTCGCGGACAAAGTGCCGCAACTGGTCAAGCGCATCGCCTCGCTCGGCCACGAAGTGGCCTGTCACGGCTATTCGCACGAACTCATTTATCGACAGACGCCGGCCGTCTTTGCCGAAGAAACCCGGCGTTCGAAGTCACTGCTCGAAGACCTGACCGGCCTGCCGGTGATCGGCTATCGCGCGGCCAGCTTCTCGATCACGCCGCGCTCGCGCTGGGCGCTGGACACGTTGATCGAACAGGGCTTCGCCTACGATTCGTCCATTTTCCCCGTGCGCCACGATCGGTACGGGATGCCGGGCGCCGATCGCGCGCCAGGCTTCGTGCACGCGCCGTCAGGCGGCCGTATCGCCGAGTTCCCGATGTCCACCGCGGCCTTCGGGCCGGTCCGCGTACCGGTCTCGGGCGGCGGTTATTTCCGGCTGCTGCCCTATTGGTTCACGCGCGCGGGCCTGCGCAGCATCAACGAAACGGAAGGCCTGCCGTTCACCTTCTACCTGCATCCCTGGGAGATCGATTTCGAGCAGCCGCGGGTGAAAACCAGCCTGGTTTCGCGGTTCCGGCATTACACGAATCTGGCGAAATGCGAGGGACGCCTGCGCCAGCTGCTGGGCGACTTCCGGTTCACCACGATGCGCAACGTGTTGCGGGCGCGGGGATTATTGTCATCTTGACGCCCTTAGGGCTGTCGAAAGGCTTGACACCCGGGCATGACTAGTTAGACCAGGACACGCCCAAGTTACTGATTTAGAATAAATTTTCCGCACTGGCACATGTAGTGCATCTCTCGAGACAACAGAAGTGCAATGTCCTTCTGAGGAAGAGCAAATGACCGTAAGCAAAATCAAATTAGCCGCCGCCGCCTCGATCCTCCTGGGCGCGGTATCCGTCGCCCACGCGGGCTTTGTGCTGGTCGACAGCCAGAAGCCGGGCCAGAAAACGTTCGACATCGTGACGAACAACCAATTCCACGACGTGCTGGCCGGCATGGGTGTGGATGAGTACACACTCGGAGCGTCGCTCGGCGTCGACTCGGTGGGCTCCGTTCAGTACTACTACTACGGCAAAGAAGCCGGGTACCGGAACGTGTTCACCGCTGGCGCGCTTACCTACAACACCGGTTACACACCGCAGGTGCAGGACTATTTCGGTGTCAATGGACTCAAGATTGGCGGCCCGGTCGATGTCACGGCCGGCCTACTGAACTTCAAGTTCTGCGCGTACGACAATTTCGGTGAAAGCCCGGGCTGCAAGTCCAACGGAGACAATGACTACCTGAGCTGGGGCTCGGCGCAGTCGCTTGCTTTCAGCGTCAGCACCAACACCGCATGGCTTTTCTGGGATGACTCGGGCGCCGGTCCCGATGACAACCACGACGACATGCTGATCAAGGCCGTGTTCACGCCGAAGGCTGTACCGGAACCCGCCACGCTGGGCCTGCTCGGTCTGGGTCTGCTCGGCACCTGGTTCGGATCCAAGCGCCGTCAGCGCAAGGCCTGATCTTTCTCGACCCTGATCTTTCTCGACAATGGGTGCGCCTCGGCGCATCCAGACAAACAAGCCCCGCATTGCGGGGCTTGTTTGTTTGTGGAGCTGAAGAAATCGCGTCAGGAGCCGGCGGGGCCTGTCAGCGGCCCTTGAAGTCTTCGGGCGTCAGCTGATGGCGCGAGAGGAGTTTGTAGAAGTCGGTACGGTTGCGTTTGGCCAGCCGGGCGGCCTGGCTCACGTTGCCGCCGGTGATCTGCAGGATCTGCGACAGATAGCTGCGCGTGAACTCGTCGCGCGCCTCGTCGAACGAGGGCAGCTTGCTCTGGGTGCCACCGAGTGACTGCTGCACCAGCTCCACCGGGATGATCGGGGTCTGCGACAGCGCGACGTTCTGCCGCACGACGTTGGCGAGCTGGCGGATGTTGCCCGGCCAATCCGCCGTCGCCAGCAATTCCACCGCCTCGGGCGCGTAGATCTTGCGCACGCCGCTCTCGTTGCTGATCGCCGCGAGGAAGTGCGAGACCAGCAGCGGAATGTCTTCGCGGCGCCGATTGAGAGGCGGCATCTCGATGTGCACGACGTTCAGGCGGTAATACAGGTCTTCGCGGAACTGGCCGCTCATCATCAACTGCTGCAGGTCGCGATGGGTCGCCGAGATCACGCGCACGTTGACGGCAATCGGATCGGTGGCACCGATCGGGCGGATGTTGTTTTCCTGCAGGACGCGCAGCAGCTTCACCTGCAGGCGCATCGGCATGTCGCCGATTTCGTCGAGCAGCAGCGTGCCGGCGTCGGCCGCCTGGAACAGGCCGGCGTGATCGCGCACGGCGCCCGTGAACGAACCCTTCATGTGACCGAACAGCTCCGACTCGAGCAGGTTCTCGGCCATGGCCGAGCAGTTGATCGCGACGAACGGCTTGGCACGCCGCGGGCTGGCATTGTGGATCGCGCGGGCCAGCAGTTCCTTGCCGGTGCCGGACTCTCCCGTGATCAGCACGCGCGCGTCGGTACCGGCCACCATATGGGCCTGCGAGAGTTTTTCTTCGACCAGCGAGGAGCGCGTGATGATCTCGGCGCGCCAGTCCTCGTCGTTGTCGGCGAAACCCGAGATGCGCAGGGCCTTCTGCACCTGGTCCAGCAACTCCTGTTTGTCGACCGGCTTGGTCAGGAAGCCGAAGGCGCCGAGCTGCGTGGCATGCACGGCGTCGGGAATGGTGCCGTGGGCGGTGAGGATGATCACCTTGAGCCCCGGATAACGCGACTGCAGCTCCTTGAGCAGGCCGATGCCATCCATCTGGTCCATGCGCAGGTCGGTGATGACCAGCTCGGGCCGGAAGCGGCTGGTGGCGGCAAGGGCCAGCGCGGCACTCTCAACGGCTTCCACCTCGTAGTTCTCCGCGCGCAGGCGGATGGTCAGCAGGCGCAGCAGGCCCGGATCGTCGTCGACGACCAGGATGCGGGCTTTGCGCTTGGTGGAATGCGGAGTTGCGAGTTGCATGGCTGCGTGCATCAGAAACCTCTACGGTTTCCGTCCCTCAGGCGCGGTCGGGCGCCCATTGTTAGACGAGCGTTCGATGTTTGCGATGGCGTCCAGTTTTGCCTGGGCCTCCGCAAGCGCCTTCTTGAGACGGGTATTTTCCTCACTCTCGGTGCTCAGGCGCTTGGTGAGCTGTGCGATTCGATCGTTGGTGGACCGCTCGGCGCCTGTCTGCAGGCGCCGCACATCCGCTTGTAAGGATTGCTGACGCTCGACCTGCTGCAGCTGCAGGAACGCGAGAGCGCGCTCCGCAGGGAGCAGAGTCTCGGGGCTTGCTAGGACTTCATGCAAAAGTCGCTGCGAAACGACAGGGTCGAAGCCGGCGTGGCCGGGGGTCGAGAGCACCATGGCGTAGCGCAGCACCCTGCTAGGCGTCGGCGCGGCGCGGTAATCGTTGTTGGCGGCGGCGAGGATCTCCGCCTGCTCGGCCGGCGTACCGCGCGCCAGGCGCAGGCAGGTGTCGAGATAGGAGGTGATGACGGTCGTTTCAGTGGAATTACGGTCGATCGACGGCAGTTCCTTCACCGGGCGTTTGACCGGCAAACCCAGGCCCGTGCCGCAGCCGACCAGCAAAGCGGCCAGATTCGCGACGCTGACGATGATGAGCTTATGCCGCATGCGCCTGCGACCGGACGGGATGGGTGACCGACAAGACGGGCATGCGGATGCGGAAATGCGCGCCCGGATACTCGCCGTCGACGATTTCGATGGTGCCGCCATGCGCGTTCACGAACTCGAGCACCACCGACAGGCCGATGCCGGTGCCCTTGACCTGCACGCCGGCCGGCGGACGGCCGGTATAAAAAGCCTCGAAGACGCGGGCCCGCTCCTCGGACGGAATGCCGGCGCCAGCGTCGGCGACATCGATCATGAGCTGAGTGTCCTGTTTGGCGGCATGTAGATAGACAGTGCCGCCCTTGGGCGAATATTTGATGGCATTGGACAGCAGATTCTCGATGATGAGGCGAACTTTGCCGCGGTCGGCCCGCAGCACCAGGTCGTCCACCTTCACCTCGAGGCGGACGCGCTGCGAGACTACCGTGAGTTGCTGGCTTTCGAGAACCTGTTTGACCAGGGGCCGCAGCCGGAACTCGGAAAGGTCGAGTCCCACGCTTTCCTTCTGCCAGGCACTGAAAGACAGCAGGTTTTCGATGAGCCGGTGCAGCTTGATACCGTTGTCACGCAGGATGGCGACGACTTCGCGCTGTGAGTTGTCCAGGGGTCCGACCGCGCCGTCCATGAGCAATTCCGCACCCTCGCGGATGTTGGCCAGCGGGGTTTTCAGCTCGTGCGACATGTGGCGCAGAAAGCGGTTGCGTTCCTGCGCCAGGTCGAGCAGCCGCAGCCGCAGCCACTCCAGCTGCGCGCCGAGCCGTTCCAGATCGCGCGGTCCGGACACTTCGATCGAGTGCGAGAACGTGCCGCGCCCGAGTTCGCTGATCGCGCGGTCGATCGCGCGCAAGGGCCGGCCGATCGACAGCGTCAGCGCGAGGATGGCGATCAGGGTCAGGGGCGCGAGCAGCGCCGATTGCCAGAAAAGCCGTTCCTGCGTGCTCGCGGTCTGTTGTTTGAGCTGGTCCAGTCGCGCGTCGATCTGGGCGTTGCCGCTCTTGACGATCGCGTCGGCGATTTCGTTGAGCCGGTCGATGCGGGCGAGGATGGTCGTGAAGGTTGCGCTGCCCGCGGGCGTCGAACTCACCGCCCGGGAGATTTCATTGTGCGTCGCCTGGAAGTCCTCGAGGCTGCGGCGCGTGGGTTCGCCGTCGAGCAGGCGCGCCAGCTGGGCACGGGTCATCGCCAGCCGCTGGTCGGTGTCGCGGTAGGAGTCGAGCATCTTCACGTTGCCGAGCACGTTGTAGAGCCGCACCGTCCGCTGCAGGGAATTGATGTCGGCGAACATGAGCTGCGACAGGCGGGCCGATTGCACGCCTTCCTGCACCAGCTCCTCGCTGGTCTTGGCGAGCTTGCTGATCTGGATGGCGGCGTCGATGACCGCCACCAGCAACGGGCCCGCGATCAATGCCAGGCCGAGCAGCATCAATCCGGTCAGCGATTTTGGACGTGCCCAACGCATGGCAGCGCGCGACTAGCTACCAGGGTTCCCGCTGCAGACGCTTTTCCCAATCGAGCGACGTCCGCACGATGATGTCGATGTCGTCGAGCTGCGGCTTCCAGCCGAGGATCTGGCGCACCTTTTCCGCCTTGGCGATCAGCGCGGGCGGGTCGCCGGCGCGGCGCGGTTCTTCACGGATGTCGAGCTTGACGCCCGCGATCTTCTCCACGCTCGAGAGGACTTCCCGCACGCTGTAGCCGTGGCCGTAACCGCAGTTCGCGGTGATCGACGCACCGCCCGCGCGCAGGTAATCGAGCGCGTTCAGGTGCGCGGTGGCGAGATCTTCGACGTGAATGTAGTCGCGGACCCCGGTGCCGTCGGGAGTCGGGAAGTCGGTGCCGAAGATCGACAGGTGAGGGCGCTTGCCCACGGCCGCTTCGACGGCCGCCTTCACCAGCAAGGTTGCCTTGCGGGTCGATTGGCCGATGCGGCCCTGCGTGTCGGAACCGGCGACGTTGAAATACCGCAGCACCACGGAGCGCAGCGGCGTGACCGCGCACAAGTCGCGCAACATCCACTCGGACATCAGCTTCGACGTTCCATACGGGTTGATCGGCGCGGTCGGGGATTCTTCGGACGCGATGCCGGCCGCGGGAATGCCATAGACCGCCGCGGTCGACGAGAATACGAAGTGTTTCACGCCGGCTTTGTTCGCGGCCTCGAGCAGCGAGCGGGTGGCGGCGGTGTTGTTGCAGTAATACTTGAGCGGATCCGAGACGGATTCCGGAACGATCGTGTGGGCCGCGAAGTGCACGATCGTGTCGACGTTGTGCTCGGCGAGCAACTGGTCGACGAGCTTGCGATTGCCGACGTTTCCGGTCACCAGCGGCACGTCGCGCACCGCCTGGCGAAAGCCGGTGGATAGATCGTCGAGCACCACGACACGCTCGCCGCGCGCCACCAGTTGCAGGACGGTGTGGCTGCCGATGTAGCCGGCGCCACCGGTAACGAGAACACTTGGAGCGGAGCTCATGCGAATAAAGTTTCCACAAGGTTTGAGGCCGCCGGATTTTACATTAATGTGCCGCCGTGGCTGTGACCCATTCTGCACCCGCGCCGTTCGATTCCCTGCATCCGGGTGCGGTGTTCGACGCGGCTGAGAGTATCGGTCTGATCCCGTCCGGGCGCCTGTTTGCGCTCAACAGCTACGAAAATCGCGTCTATCAACTGGGCGATGACGACGGCGCCTTGTGGGTGCTCAAGTTCTATCGTCCGGCCCGCTGGAGCGACGCCCAGATCGACGAGGAGCATTCGTTCACGCTCGAGCTGGCCGCGGCGGAGCTGCCGGTCGCAGCTCCGATCACGCGCGACGGCTTCAGTCTGTTCGAGCACGGCGGCCTGCGATTCGCGGCGTTTCCGTATCTCGCCGGACGCGCGCCGGAACTGGGTGATCGCGCCACCCTCTCGATGCTTGGCCGTACGCTGGCGCGTATCCACGCGCTCGGTAGCCGCGAGCGCTTCGAGCATCGCGTCTCGCTCAGCGTGGATCGCATGGGCGTGCAGGCGCGCGAACTGGTCGCGGCGAGCGGCTTCGTGCCGGAGGCGCTCGAGGAGCAATACGACCGGGTCAGCGAACAGGTCCTCGGACGCGTCCGACAGAGCTTCGAGAATTTCGGACCGCTGCCGCGGCTGCGCATCCACGGCGACTGTCATGCCGGCAACATCCTGTGGCGCGAAACCGGCCCGCTGTTCGTCGACCTGGACGATTGCATGTCGGGACCCCGGATCCAGGACCTGTGGATGTTTCTCTCCGGCGATCCGGCCAGCCAGCAGGAATCCTGGGCGGCGATCATGGAGGGTTACGAGTTGTTTGGTGAGTTCGACTATGCCGAGCTCACGCTGGTCGAACCGCTGCGATCCTTGCGCATCCTCCACCACGCCGCGTGGATCGCCAGCCGCTGGCACGACCCGGCGTTTCCACGCGCGTTTCCATGGTTCGGTGACGCGCGGTTCTGGGAGCGGCACATCGCGGATTTGTTCGAGCAGCTGTCGGCGATGGACGACCCGCCCATCCTCGCGCGGTAGCGTGAACTCCCGGTATTGTGAGGCGTTGAGCAGTCGCCAGTAGTTGGCCTGTTAGTATACGAAGCGGAGGGTTTAAGGATGATCACGACTGGCTCACGCGCATTGGTGTTCGCTGCGGTTATCTGCAGCGGCTTGCTGGCTGCGTGTGATGGCTCCGGGGAACCGACCGAGAACCCGAGCACCGTCGCCAAACCGAAGGCCGCTCCAAAGGTCGTGGGTCTCGAGCCGGACATGGTTGCGGCCGTTTCGGCGGGCAAGACCGCGGCCATGCTCAGCGTCCATTTCGCCATCCGCGCGGTGCCCGCGATCGATCATCCGCTGACCGTCGACGTCGCCATCGTCCCGCATCGCGATTTCACCGCGTTGCGCGCGCATTTCGAGAGTCGCGACGGTCTGCCGATGACCTCGGGAGAAACGTTCGGCCCCCGGGGCGATTCACCGAAAGAAACGGCCCTGACACACGAGCTGATGCTGCGGCCCGTGAAAGAGGGTCTCTTCATGATCACGGCGGTGGTCGAGACCGAAGGCGAAGACGGCACGATTACCCGCGTATTCTCCATTCCCGTAATCGTCAGCCCGCCTGAGCCAGCCCCGGCACGCGCTCCGGCAGCCGCCACCGACGCCGCGGCGCCCGCCGCCCGGTAACCGCCTCCAAAACCGGGAGCCGCTTCACGCGGCCGCACAAGCCCCGGACATATCATGCAATTTGGTCTTTGCTTGCATAGTTATGTCAAAACCGGCCGAGGAATCCCCTTCGCAAGACAGCTCTGAGTCCACCGCGGCTGGCGCGGAGGCCGGCACCGTCACGTCGACGGGGCCGCGTCTGGGGCTCGAGGATTTGTCGACGCGGCGCCTGCATCCACGGCGGCAGGCACAGCTGCGGGAGTTGCGCGCCCGCGTGACGGGCTCGCGGGTCAGCGCCCGCGAACTGCTCGAGATGCTCAGCCGCTACTACGACACGGTCGACGACGAGCGTCGCGCGATCGTGCGTTCGATGCAGCTCATGTCCGACGAGGCGCGCTCGCTCGGTGTCGAGATCGCGGAGCAGGGCGCGGCGCAACTGCAGGTCATCCTCGATCACATCAAGGACGTGGTGATCACGGCCAACGCCGACGGCATCATCGATCGCGCCAACCCGATGACCGAACGCGTGTTCGGGTACCCGGTCGCGGAGTTGTTAGGATTGTGTGTCGATGCGCTCGTTCCGGACGTTGCCGTCGGCGGTTCGGTCCCGGCCGGACTCGAGCAGCTCGCCGGCTCGAGCGACACCTTCCGGGGCGCGCGCGTCAGCCCCGAGGTGATGGCCCGGCGCAACGACGGCACGCTGTTCCCCGCCGAGATCGCCGTCAGCCGGGCGCGCAACGGCCGCACCGAAGTTTTCGTCATCTGCCTGCGCGACATCTCCGAGCGCCACATGGCGCAGGAGGCGTTGCGCGACAGCGAGGCGCGGTACCGCTCGCTGGTCGACAACGCGCCCGAGGCGATCGCGGTGCTCGACGCCGAGACGCGGCGCTTCGTCGAGGCGAATGAGCCGGCCCTGCGCCTGTTCAAGATGACGCGCGAGCAACTGCTCAATTCGACCCTGGTCGCGGTCAGCGCCGAGATGCAGCCGGACGGTCAACCGGCCAACTCGCCGCATCGTCAGCATCTGCGCCACGCGGTTGCCGGCGAGCCGCAGGCCTTCGAGTGGGTGCATCGCGATTCGACCGGGCGGGACATTCCCTGCGACGTGCGGCTGGTGAAACTCGCCGGCGGTGCATCGACACTGGTGCGCGCCAGCATCACCGACATCTCCGAGCGCAAACGCGCCGAGATCATCATGGAGAACGAGCGCGCGTTCTTCGCGTTGCTCGCCTCGAACGCCGGTTTGCCCGCGGTGCTCGACGTCATCTCCGCGCTGGTACAGGCCGTCTACCCACGCGCGCGCTGCACGATTTCGGTACTCGCGCCCGACGCGAGCTGCTTCGCCCTGACGATCGCCCGGCAGCTGCCGCCCATGCTCGCCGCCGTGCTCGAGCGCACTCCGATCGAACCGCGGCGCGGGTCCTGCGCGGCCGCCGTGTATTCGGCCTGTGACGTGTTCGTCCAGGACGTCGCCAATGATCCGCACTGGGCGGACCGGCGCCAGGTCGTGCTCGATTCCGGATTCCGCGCCGTCTGGTCGATGCCCATCAAGGGCGCCAGCGGCAAGTTGTTAGGCTCGGTCGCGATCTACCGGCCGGAGCCGGGCATGCCCGATTCGCGCGAGCAGGTGCTGCAATCACACGCCACGCGGCTCGCCGCGCTCGCGATCGAGCGCAATCTCGCCGAGGACGCGCTGCGCAACAGCGAAGCCAAGTTCCGCGGGCTGTTCGAAGGCGTCATCGAAGGGGTGTACCAGAGTACGCGCGACGGCCGGCTGGTCTCGGTCAACACGGCGTTCGTGAAAATGCTCGGCTACAGCTCGGCCGAGGAGATGTACGCGTTGCCGAGCTCGGTGATGTTGTACTGGAGCCCGACCGATCGCGCCGACTTCGTGCGGCGTGTCGACGCCGACGGCGAGGTGCGCTCGATGGAGGTCATCCTGCGCCGGCGCGACGGCTCGCAGGTGGTGGCGCTCGAGAATTCCCGCGGCGTGCGCGATGGCGGCGGCCGCATCGTCGGCTACGAAGGCACGGTGTCGGACATCACCGAGCGCAAACGCGTCGAACAGGCCATCTACGCGGAAAAGGATCGCGCGCACGTCACGCTCCAGTCCATCGGCGACGCGGTGATCACCACCGACGCGGCGGCGCACATCGACTACCTGAACCCGGTCGCCGAAAGGCTCACGGGTTGGGCGGTCGACGAGGCGCGCGGCCGGCCGATCGGCGAGGTGCTGCAGCTCATCGATGAATCCACGCGCAAACCCGTCGCCTACGCGCTCGATCGCGTGCTCGCCGCGGGCGAGACTTCCGTGCCCTCCGATCACAACGTGCTGGTCAATCGCCGCGGCGAAGAGCTCGCGATCCAGGAAACCTCCTCGCCGATCCGCAATCGCGAGGGCATCGCCATCGGCGCGGTCATCGTATTCGGCGACGTCACCAAGGAACGCCGCCTCAAGCGCGCGCTCTCTTACCAGGCCAGCCACGATGCGTTGACGGGACTCATCAATCGCCGCGAATTCGACACGCGCCTCGAGACGGCGGTGACCGCCGCGCAGCGCGGCGAGGGCGAGTACGTGCTGCTGTATGTCGACCTCGACCAGTTCAAGGTGGTCAACGACACCTGTGGCCACAGCGCCGGCGACCGGTTGCTGCGCGACATCACGAGCCTGCTGCAGACGCGCGTACGCGCTTCGGACACCATTGCCCGCCTCGGCGGTGACGAATTCGGGCTGTTACTCGAGCGCTGTTCGCTCGAACAGGCCGAACGCGTGGCGGACAGCATTCGCCAGGCCATACACGGTTACCGTTTCCTGTGGGGGGCCAACAGCCTTTCCGTCGGCGCCAGCATCGGCGTCGTCCGCATCGCGAAGGAGACCACCAGCGCCGCATCGGTGCTGTCGGCGGCCGATATCGCCTGTTACACGGCCAAGGACGGCGGCCGCAATCGCGTGCAGATCTACGAGCGGGATCACGGCACCAATCGCCATCGTGAAATGCAGTGGGTCGGACGCATCGCCCGCGCCGTCGAAGACGGACGACTGGAGTTGTACGCACAGCGCATCGTCGGCGTCAGCCCGGCCGCGGGCGACGCGCCGTTCTTCGAGTTGATGGTCCGCCTGCGCGAGGAGGACGGCACGCTCGTGCCGCCCAATGAGTTCATCCCGGCGGCCGAACGTTACAACGTCATGGTCATGGTGGATCGCTGGGTCGTGAACCGGGCCGTAGAGCTGCTCGAGCGCTGTCTCACGCGTGGCGAGCGGTTGCCTCTCGTTGCCGTCAATCTCTCGGGAACCTCCATCAATGACGAGGATTTCCTCGAATTCGTGCTGACCCGCCTGGCAAACGAGCAGGTGGCGCGCGCCCTGTGTTTCGAGATCACCGAGACGGCGGCGGTTGCAAGCCTGTCCAAGGCCACCTTTTTCATGCGCGAGCTCAAGGCGCGTGGCTGCCGGTTCGCGCTGGACGACTTCGGCAGTGGCGTGTCCTCATTCGTGTACCTCAAGACCCTGCCGGTCGACTTCCTCAAGATCGACGGACACTTTGCCGCCGCCGTCGCCTCCGACC
>Ga0193752_1002355_pt1 | contig 14300 bp, 9 predicted proteins | sample H1c1metaG_FD_144924 | JGI IMG/M metagenome (GOLD analysis project Ga0193752, IMG submission 144924) | Soil microbial communities from a riparian zone of the East river system, Colorado, United States - H1c1 | ecosystem: Environmental > Terrestrial > Soil > Riparian zone | place: USA: East River... | reverse complement strand
CTGGCGCTCGCCGGTGGGGCCGATTCGGATCGATGTCGGCTTTCCCGTGCAGACGGATCTGCCCCTGCAGGACAGCTGGCGGTTGCACATTCAGCTGGGGCCGGATCTGTGAAGGCGCCGTCGCTCAAGAAGGTGCTGCTGTGGAGTAGCGGGTCGCTCGCGCTGTTGCTGCTATTGGTCGCGGGGTTGGTGGCCTGGCTGCTGTTCACCACCTCCGGCGCGCGCTGGGTGGCGGGCATGGCAACCGCGCGCTTTGCACCGCAGGTCAGATATGCGCGCATCGACGGCACGATTGCGGGCCAACTGGTCGTCACCGGTTTTCAGTTCGATGGCGGTGCAGACAAGGCACGCATCTCCATCGAGTCGATGACGGTCGACCCGACGTTGATGATGTTGTTCTCGCGTGCGCTGCGCATCGATAACGCACGGGTGCGCGGGCTCGTGCTCGTGTTGCCGCCGGAAAAGGACGAAGAGGAGCCCGATGAGCCCTTGTGGATCGAGCCACCGCTCGATGTGACCGCAAAGAACTTCATGCTGGCGGATGCGACTATCTACCGGCAGAAGGAGAAGCTCGCGACGCTCAGGCAAGTGGGCCTGACCGCGCAGTGGAAGGCGCGCGAGCTCATCATTGATTCTTTGACAGTGAAGCCAGGCGACATCGAAGGCGACCTGGCCGTCTCGGGACGCGTGACGCCGGAGGCGGACACAGTGCGCGGCGTCTTGAAGGTGCAGTGGAAAGAGGTCGTCGTCCCCGAAAAGCTGGCCGGCCGGGTGCTTGCGAGCCGCGGCGCGCTTTCGCTGAATGGCACCCCCAAAGCGTATGCCGCGTCCGGCGAGCTGGATGTCGGTCCGCCGAATGAGCTCACTCATGTAGTGCTCGATATCACAGGCACGGACAAGCTCGCGAACATCAAGCAACTGGAACTCGAGCAGCGCGCCGGGAAGTTTGCGCTGAACGGCACCGTGCGCTTCGATCCAGAGATCGGCTGGGACTTGAACGCACAGGCCCGCGATTTCAACCCGGGCGAACTGCTCGCGGAATGGCAGGGACGCGTGAATCTCGATGTATCGAGCGAGGGTCACCTGGCGGAAGCCGGTCCCAGTGGCACGCTGCACATTGCGTCGCTTTCCGGCGAGCTGCGCGACCGGCCCATTGCGGGCGAGGGTGACATCGAATTCGCCGCGCCGTCGACTCTGGCGGGTAATCTGCGCGTGGCATCGGGCAAGAGCCGTATCACGGTCAAGGGTTCGAGCGCGGACCGCAATCAGATCGACGCGACGGTGGACCTGGCGGTCGCATCTCTCAACGACTGGCTGCCGGACACGCAAGGTAGTTTGACGGGCCGCTTCACCGTGCGCGGCGTGTGGCCCAAGCTCACGATTGCGGGCAGTGCCGACGGCAAGTCCCTCGGCATGGGCGAGAATAAGGTCGCGAAGGTGCATGTCGATGCGACTGTGGCAAGCCCGCTGGATCCGGACGGCAAAGTGCACGCGGTGGCGACGCAGGTGACGGTGGGCGGTCAGTTGTTTGCACAGGTCACGCTGGACGCGTCCGGCAACCAGGCCAAACATGTAGCGTCGGTCACGGCGAACAGCGAGTTCTTCGGCGGGTCGGTCGAGCTTGTGGGTGGGATGACCAAGAAGGGCTGGAGCGGCGAGCTCGCGAAGCTCGCGTTCAAGGCAGCCGACATTACCGACCTGAAGCTGCGCGAGCCTTCGCAGGTGGTTTTCGAAGTCGGCAACTTCTCGCTGTCGCAGACCTGCCTGGAAGACAAGCCGATGGTGTTGTGCTCGGCCATGAAGTTCGAAGCGTCGGGCGCGCTGGACGCGGGCTATTCATTCGAGCGCGTGCCGTTGAAGCTGGCGAACTCACTGGCGCCGGACAAGCTGTCGGGCGGTTTGCAGGGCGACGTCCAGGGCCACGGCCGCGTGCGCCGCGATGACCAGGGGCAGTGGATAGGCGACCTGGCCGTGACCTCCGAGTCGGCGAGGTTGGTAGTCGCGGAAGGTGATGAAACCGTCGCGCCGCTCGCAACCCAGGGCACCCTGCTGATTTACCAGGATCTCGATTTGCAGGCGGACTTCGCAGGCATGAAGGCGACCGCGAAGCTGACGGCGAAACTGGAACACGGCGGCACGGTCAACGCGTCGCTCACGGCGTCCGAATTGAATGCGCCCGCGCCGCGGATCGCGGGGAAGATCAATGCCGCGATGCCGACGCTGGCGCCGTTCGGAGCGTTCGTGCCGACTGTGTCGAACCTCGATGGCACGGTGAACGCGCAGATCGAGATCGGCGGGACCACGCTCAAGCCCGAGTTCACCGGCAACGTCGACGCGACCAAACTACAGGCCGATCTCGGCAAGGTCGGTATCGAACTGCGCGATGGCAGCGTGCGCGGCGAGGCCAAGCGCACTGGCGGATTCAACCTGGCCGGCGGCGTCGCCTCGGGCAAGGGCCGCCTGGAGTTCGAGGGCACCATGGACGAGCGCGGCATCGTGGACGTGAAGGTCGGCGGTCAGAACTTCCTCGCCGCAGATATCCCCGCGGCCAACGTGGTCATTACACCGGATCTCACGCTCACGGGAGATCGGAAGGGCTATCTGGTGAAGGGCGAGGTGACGATCCCGAGTGCGACGATCAACATGCAGAAGCTGCCGCAGGATTCGGCACCCGGCGTGTCGCCCGACGTGGTCGTGATCCGCAATGGCAAGGAGGTCGAGCGCGCCGCGCAAAGTGCCGGGTTGCCGTTGACAGCGGTCATCACCGTCAAGCTCGGCGACAAGATTGCGGTGACGGGATACGGATTGGATGCGACGGTGTCCGGGCAGCTGGTGGTGCGTGAATCGCCCGGGGCGCCGACGACGGGGTCGGGGCAGCTGACCGTTGCCGGGCGGTACAAGGCTTATGGGCAGGACCTCACGATCAAGGATGGCCGTCTGCTGTTTGCGGGCACGCCGCTCGATAATCCGCGCTTGAGCATTGTCGCGACGCGCGAGATTCGCAGCGATTTGACCACCGGCCTGCAGATTGCCGGGTCGGCGCAACGCCCGATCATCACGGTGATGTCGGGTCCGAACGTCGGCGGGGCGGATGCGCTTTCATACCTGGTGACCGGGCGATCGTTGTCGGATGTGGGCAGCGCCAGCGGCAGTTCTCAGGACGCGCTGGCGTCGGCGACGCAGTCGCTCGAAGGCGCCGCGGGCGGGCTGATTGCGAAGCGCATCGGTGCGCGACTCGGGATCGATGAGGCCGGCGTTGAAGAGAACGAGTTGATTGGCGGATCGGCGCTGACGATTGGCGAGTATCTATCGCCGCGCTTGTACCTGAGCTACGGCGTCGGGTTGTTCGAGCCGGGCGAGGTGATCGCGCTGCGCTACAAGCTGTCACGCGACATCGGCGTGAAGGTGCAGCGCGGCACCGAAGAGACCCGCGCCGGCGTCGAATACCGCATCGAACGGTAGAGGGGACATTCCTGGTTTTGCGCAAATCCGTCGCGTTCACGCAACGAAATCGACGAAAACCAGGAATGTCCCCTCTAACTCTTCAGCTTCTTCGCGGCGGCTTTCGACAATGCCTGTTTGCACTTCCAATACGCCGCCCACGGATCCTTGCGCTGCTTCGCCACGCGCTCCGGGACGTTATGAATGTCGAAGTGAGTGCCGCGGATGTCGTCATCGATTTCATCCCAGCCAACCGGCGTCGACACGCCAACGCCCGGCCGCCAGCGCGGCGAGAACGCCGCCACCGCGGTCGCACCGAATCCATTGCGTAGATAGTCCACGAAAATCTTCTGCTTGCGATTCCGTTCGCCGGTCTTCGACGTGAACATGGTCGGCGCGAGCTTCTCCATGAACAACGAGACGTCGCGCGCAAAATCCTTCGCCATCTCCCAATCCGGCAGCGGTGCGGTCAGTGGCACCACCACATGCAGGCCCTTGCCGCCGGTCGTCTTGACCCAGGATTCGAGGCCCAGATCCTTCATCAGCTTGCGGATCGCGAGCGCGGCGTCCCGCAGCGGTGGATAGGGCAACTCCGCGCCCGGATCCAGATCGAACGTCAGCCGGTCGGCATGCGTGGGTTTGCGCGCCAGCGCGCCCCAGCTGTGCAACTCGACGGCACCTACCTGCGCAAGATGCAGCAGTCCTTCAGGTGAATCGCAGACGACGAAATCAGGATCTTTGTCCGCATTCGGAATCCTGACGATCCGCAGTCCCTCACCCGATTTCTCGAGGTAGTGCTTCTGGAAAAAGGGTTTCGACCCATGAGTGTTCCGCAGGATCGACAGTGGCCGATCCTGGTAGTGCGGCATGGCTTGCTCGCCCACGGCATCGAAATACTCCGCGAGCTGCAGTTTGGTCACGCCATCGTGCGGGAACAGCACCCGGTCCGGATGCGTGAGACGACCGAAGCGCTCCGGCACCGCCGATTCCGCGCCCGCGCTCGCTTTCCGCGCCGTGCCGCGCTTCGCGGATGACTTCTTCCCGCGCCTGGTCGTTTCCTGTTTCACAACTGCCTCGAGTTTGGCCGGCTTTTCGAGCACGACAGTCTTCGGATCCCGGTCCGCGCGCAGCCCCAGGTAGCGTGGCTGGCGCAGGATTCCTCCATGCGTCCAGTCGCCGAACGCCACTTGGATCACCAGTTCCGGCTTCATCCAGTGCCAGATCTCGCCGGATCGTTTGTCGGGCAACTGGTCGAACGGGCTGTCCTTGCGCGCAAGCTTCTTCACGCGCCCGGCCCATTCAGCGCGTTCCTGCGCATCGAACCCGCCGCCCACGCGCCCCACGTACTTCAATCCCTTGCCGGACTTCACGCCCACCAGCAGCGACGAAAAGGTCCCCGTACCGCGCCCAGGTAGATAGGCGGCCCCACCCACGACGAATTCCTGCTCGCGGTGGCATTTCACCTTGAGCCAGTTCTTGGATCGATCGCCCACATACGGTGAGTCGATCCTCTTCGCCACCAGGCCCTCCAGGTGCTGATTGCACACGCGCTTCAGCAGGTCCGCGCTGTCGCTGTGGATCTGATCGGCGAGGCGGATCGGCCCCTTGGCCGGCAGTTTGTTGAAAGCGGCATCGAGACGGGTCTTTCGATCCGACAGCGGCAGGGCGCGCAAATCCTTGCCATCGTAGAACAGCAGGTCGAACGCGCAGTACGCGAGCTCCTCGAGCCGCCCCTGTTCGAGCATGTGCTGCAGCAGCGAGAAGTCCGAGCGGCCATTCGGGTCGGTGACGATCAATTCGCCATCCACCCACGCGCCGGAAAGATCGAGCTTCGCCAGCGCCTCGACGATGGGTGGCACCTTGTGAGTCCAGTCGATGCCATTGCGCGAGATGCAGCGCACGTCGCCGCCATCGCAGCGGCACAGCAGGCGCACGCCGTCGTACTTGAGCTCGAACACCCAGTCATTGCCCTCGGGCGCGGCGTCGACCAGCGTGGCGAGCTGCGGCTTTATCGAAGCCGGTAGCGCCTTGCCATGTTTGCCTTTCGACTTTGCCGAGCGGGGCTTGGGCGCGCCCCCGCGCACGGGCTTGGGCACGGCCACGGGCTTCGCAAGCTTGCGCGCACGCACCATGCGGCCGTCTTCATCGGCCTTGCCCGCATCGATGACGTCCGCGTCAGCACCGACGCGCGCCGCGAAGTCGCCGGCCTTCATCAGCAGCCACTGCTGTGCTTTGCCCTGCATGCGCGTGCGCACCAGGTGCCAGCGGCCTGACAACTTCTTCCCAAACAACTCGAATTCCAGGTGACCTTTCTTCAGCGCCTTGGCGATGTCGCCATGCGGCTCCCAGTGGCCGTTGTCCCAGATGTCGACGTGACCGCCGCCGTACTCGCCCTTGGGAATATCGCCCTCGAACTTCGCGTAGGCGAGGGGATGGTCCTCCACCTCGACCGCGAGGCGCTTGTGTGCCGGATCGAGCGACGGCCCCTTCGGCACGGCCCAGCTGCGCAGCGTGCCTGCCCACTCCAGGCGGAAGTCCCAATGCAGCCGCCGCGCCGCGTGCTTCTGCACGACGAAGATGAGTTGCTTGCCGCGCGCGCCGCCCGCTTTGTGAGTGGGCTCCGCGGTCTTCTTGAAATTTCGCTTCGCCGCGTAGCGCTTCAGCCGCGTATGTTCAGCGCCGCGGCCCTCCGCACGACGATTTCCTGCATCGGCCATGCATCAGGCGCGACGCGACGCGCGGGCACTGGTCGTGCGCCGCCGGGCCGCGCTGTGCTTGCGCTTGGTGGCGCGCGCCGCCGGTTCGCTCGCGCCGCCTTTCTGATCGAGGCTCCGTTGCAACAGAGACATGAGGTCGACAACCTTGCCGCCGCCGCCCGCGACACGTTCGATCGCTTCCTCTTCGGGCTCCGTCAAGGTGTGCGTCTGTCCCGCTTTCACCTTCTGTTCAATGCGTTTCATGAGGTCATCGCGATAGGTGTCGCTGAACGCGTCGGGCTTCCACTTCTCGGTCATCTCCTCGACCAGCTTCAGCGCCATGGTCAATTCGCGGCCACTCGCGTTCCCCGTGGCCTTCTTTGCATTCGCGAGAACATCGGGATGCGGCTGGATCTCTTCGTGATACCGCAAGGTATTGAGGACGATGATCTTGTCGACCGGCATCAGTGCCGCGACGTGCTGTCGGCTACGCAGCACGAACGTCGCCACGGCAAGCTTCTTCGATTGCTCCAGCGCTTCGCGCAGCAACGCGTAGACGCGCTCGCCATTCTTGTCGGGCACCAGGAAGTAGGGCGTGTCGAAGTAGTAAGGCGCGATCGCGTCGCGATCGACGAAGGTCTGGATGTCGATGGTACGAGACGCTTCGACGTTGGCGCGTCGGAAGTCCTCGTCCGTGAGCACCACGTATTCGCCCTTTTCATATTCGAACCCCTTCACGACTTGGTTCCAGTCCACGACCTTCCCGGTGGACTTGTTGTAACGCTGGTAGCCGACCGGCGCGAAGTCGCGCTTGTCGAGCAGGTTGAGGTTGAGCTCGTGCGCCTTTGCCGCGGTGTGCATGCTGACCGGGATGTGGATCAGGCTGAAACTGATCGCCCCGTTCCACAGGCCGCGGGCGCCACGTTTCTTTTCAACGGGCTCGTCGCCGTTGGTTTGTTTGCTGCGCTTAGGAATGGCCGCTCTCCACTTGTACTAGTTTGGGTTCGCGCGGCACCGCTTCGCGGCGCAGCTCCTGTTGCAGATTCGGTCGCCGCCGCTTCTGGGGCGCTTCATCGAGCGATTCCCAATGGCCGGAAGCGATGGAACGATGAATGGCTTCGATGATCGCGACGTCGATGAGTCCTTCGAGGCCCGACGGCTCCGGCCGGCGATTCGCGCGCACGCACTGCGCGAAATAGACGAGTTCGGGCGCGAACTGATCGCTCTTGGCGAATTTCTTGCGTTTCTTCTTTTCGCCAACCGTGAGTTCGTAACCCAGGCCTTCCGCGTATTCGAACGCGGGATCGACGACAACACTGCCCTTGGTGCCCACCACCTCATACCGCGAGCGATCGGCGGCGCCGAAGCTGCAGATGAAGTTCGCGATGCGTTCCTCGGGGAATTTCATGATCACGTGTACCGTCTCGGGGACTTCGGTGAAGCGCGCGTCGCCGCTGTTGGTCGTCGTGGCCCACACCTGTGTCGGCTCGGCGGCAAACACGTAGCGCGCCGCATTCAGGCAGTAGATTCCAATGTCGTATTCGGGTCCGCCCCCAAGTTCGGCCTTCGTGCGGATGTTGCCGGCCTTCACCTGCATCGAGAACTGCGAGTCAAAGTAGCGCGCGGCCCCGATGCGTTTCTTGCGCACGATGTCGGCGACTTCGAGATTGCAACGTTCGAAGTGCAGTCGATAGGCCGTCATGAGGTGGACGCCGTTGCGATCGCAGGCCTCGATCATCTCCTCGCATTTGCGCACGCTGGTCGCGAGCGGCTTTTCGCACAGCACGTGCAGGCCGGCATCGGCGGCCAGGATGGCCCATTCGGCGTGCAGATTATTGGGCAGAGCAATGTAGACGGCATCGATCTCGCCGCTCACGAACAGCTCGCCGGCCGTCTCATAGGAATGGAGATGCTTCACTCCGTAGCGCTTGCCGAGCTGGCGCAGCTTGGCTGGCGTATCGGAGAGCAGCGCTGTCAGCTCCACATGACCCTTGGCGTGGCGAAAAGCGGGCAGCACCGCGGCCTGCGCGATATGCCCCAGGCCCACGACAGCAAAACGCAGCGGCGCTGATTTCGAACGTCTTTTCATGACTTGCAGTAGAAGCGGGGCGGGACGGCCCCGATATCAGCGAACCGCCCGCGCGCCTGTCGGAATTGATTCTGCAGGGCCGCTTTGGCAGGATGCCGGGCCCTCGCTAACTTGCTGATTTTTTTAACCTATGCCCGCCATTACGTTGCCCGACGGCAGCCGCAAAGAATTCGATAAACCCGTAACCGTCGCGGACGTCGCCGCGAGCATCGGTGCTGGCCTTGCCAAGGCGGCGCTGGCCGGACGGGTGAACGGCAAACTGGTCGATACCTCGTTCGTTATCCAGGACGACGCGACGCTGTCCATCGTCACGGACAAAGATCCGGCAGCGCTCGAGATCATCCGCCACTCGACTGCGCACTTGCTGGCGCAGGCGGTGCAGTCCGTCTATCCGAAGGCGCAGGTCACGATCGGCCCGGTCATCGAAGACGGGTTTTTCTACGACTTCGCGTTCGAGCGTCCGTTTACGCCCGAGGATCTGGAGAAGTTCGAAGCCAAGATGCGCGAGATCGCAGCCGCCGACCTCAAGGTCGGCCGGCGCGTCATGCCGCGCGATGAGGCCGTCGAGCTCTTCAAGAGCATGGGCGAGATCTACAAGGCCGAGATCATCTCCAGCATCCCGGCCAACGAAGACATCTCTTTATATGGGCAGGGCGAGTGGTTCGACCTGTGCCGCGGCCCGCACGTGCCGTCGACCGGCAAGTTGAAGAGCTTCAAGCTGATGAAGGTCGCTGGCGCCTACTGGCGCGGCGACCACCGCAACGAGATGCTTCAGCGCATCTACGGCACCGCGTGGCTCAACGACAAGGATCTCGCGGCGTATCTGCATCGCCTCGAGGAAGCCGAGAAGCGCGATCACCGCCGGATCGGCAAGGACCTCGACCTGTTCCACTTTCAGGAAGAAGCGCCGGGCGCCGTGTTCTGGCATCCGAAGGGCTGGCGCATTTTCCAGCAGCTGATCGGCTATATGCGCAAGCGCCAGGACGCCGCCGGCTACGGTGAAGTCAATGCGCCCGAAATCATGGAATCGAGCCTGTGGCAGAGGTCCGGCCACCTCGAGAAGTTCGGCGAAAACATGTTTTTGACCAAGACACCCGATGACCGGGTGTTCGCAATCAAGCCCATGAACTGCCCGGGCCACATCCAGATCTTCAATCAGGGTATCCGCAGCTACAAAGACCTGCCGATCCGCTTCGCGGAATTCGGCAAGGTGCACCGTTACGAGCCTTCCGGCGCGCTGCATGGCCTGATGCGGGTGCGCGCGTTCAACCAGGACGATGCGCACATCTTCATCACCGAGAAGCAGATCACCGACGAGTCGGTGCTGATCATCAAACTGCTGCTCTCTATCTATAAGGACTTCGGTTTCGAGGATGTCGCGGTGAAGTTCGCCGACCGGCCGCCGAAGCGCGTGGGTTCGGACGAGATCTGGGACCGGTCGGAAAAGGCGCTCAAGGCGGCCGCCGCCGCGGCCGGCATCGAATGCGACTACAACCCGGGCGAGGGCGCCTTCTATGGCCCGAAGCTCGAATTCCACCTCAAGGACGCCATCGGCCGGACCTGGCAGTGCGGCACCCTGCAGGTCGACCTGAACCTGCCGGGACGGCTCGGTGCCACCTATATCGACGAGCACAGCCAGCGGCAGACACCGGTCATGCTGCACAGGGCGATTTTTGGCTCTTTGGAGCGCTTTTTCGGGATTTTGCTCGAGCACCATGCCGGCAAACTGCCCGCCTGGCTGGCTCCCACGCAGGCCGTAGTGATGAACATCACCGACCGCCAGGACGCCTACGTTCAACAGGTTGTGGAAACTCTTAGAAATCAAGGCATTCGCACCGAGATTGACTTGCGGAACGAAAAAGTGGGCTTTAAGATTCGCGCCCACACGCTGCAGCGCGTGCCATATCTATTGGTGGCAGGCGACAAGGAAGTAGCAGCGAATCAGATTTCTGTGCGCACCTTGAGTGGCAAGGATCTCGGCACGATGTCCCCGGAGACTTTTGTTAGTCGGCTCCGCGCGGAAGTCGAGAGCCACGGTCGCACGCATTTGGAGGATTGATTTATCGCTATTGCAGCCAAGCGCGTTCGACGCAACGAGGAGATCACGTCACCGAAGGTGAGAGTAATTGGGGCCGATGGCGGCCAGGTCGGGGTGCTAACTAGATTCGAAGCACTCGATCTCGCGAAGAGCGCCGAGCTCGATCTCGTCGAGGTGTCGCCCCAGGCCGATCCGCCTGTGGTGCGCGTCATGGACTTCGGCAAGTTCCTGTTCGAACAGAACAAGAAATCGCATGCCGCGAAGCGCAAGCAAAAGCAGATACAGATCAAAGAGATCAAGTTTCGTCCCGGTACGGATGAGAACGATTACCAGATCAAACTGCGTAACATCATTCGCTTCCTGACCGAGGGTGATAAGGCCAAGGTGACTTTACGTTTCCGCGGCCGTGAGATGGCGCATACGGAATTGGGCCGGAAGCTGCTGGACAGGCTGGTGGCCGATCTACGCGATCACGCGTCGATCGAGCAGAACCCGCTGATGGAAGGCAGGCAGATGGTCATGATGTTTGCGCAGAAAAAGAAGTAACCCGCGGGTCTAACCACTCGCGGATTCGCCCGTAAGCGGGAGAGCTGGCCTCAAAGCCGGTTCGCCTTGTGAGCGGTAGCTAAAATTAGGAGTCGATGTTCATGCCCAAGTTAAAAACTAACCGGGCAGCGGCCAAGCGTTTTCGCAAGACGGCGAAGGGATGGAAGTCCTATTCGGCAGGCCGCCGCCACAATCTCGGTCACAAGTCTCGCAAGGTGAAGCGAAAGCTTCGTTCTGGTGGTTCCTCGCTCGTGCACAAGAGCGATACGGGCCGCATAGACCAGCTGATGCCGAACACCAAATAAGCGAGGACTGACACATGGCACGAGTTAAACGCGGCGTCACTGCAAGTGCGCGCCACAAGAAGGTTCTCAAGAAGGCGAAGGGTTATTACAACGCCCGTCGCAAGACGTACCGAGCCGCCAAACAGGCCGTCATCAAGGCCGGCCAGTATGCGTATCGCGATCGCCGCGCCAAGAAGCGCGACTTCCGCGCGCTCTGGATCACCCGCATCAACGCGGCCGCGCGTGAGTTCGGATTGAGCTACAGCAAGATCATCAACGGTCTCAAGAAGGCCGGCATCGAGATCGATCGCAAGATGCTCGCCGATCTCGCCGTGAATCAGCCCGACGGTTTTGCGGTCATCGCTAGCCAAGCGAAAGCAGCCCTCGATAAAGTCGAAAAAGCCGCGTAAGAGCGGCCATGGCTGAAGAGGACCCGAAGGACCTCGACACGCGCCGGGCGGAGACGCTCGGCGCAATTTCGAGTGCGGGTGATATCACTTGGCTCGAAGAGACTCGCGTTCGCGCGCTCGGCAAAAGTGGCTGGCTAACTGAGAAGCTCAAAGGACTCGGCAAGCTTGCGGAAGCCGAGCGCAAAGAAATGGGCGCCCGGTTCAACCGCGCCCGCGAAGAGATCAGCCAGGCGATCGAGAAGAAGCGCGCCGAGCTCGATCAGGCGTTCGTTGCCGCAAGGCTCGCGAAGGAGCGCGTGGACGTCACGCTGCCGGGCCGCGGCGAAGCGCGCGGCGGATTGCACCCGGTCACCAAGGTCCGGCTGAGAATAGAGCAGTTGTTCCGGCAGGCCGGGTTCACGGTGGAAACCGGTCCCGAGATCGAAGACGACTTCCACAACTTCGAGGCGTTGAACATTCCCGCCGATCATCCGGCGCGCGCGATGCACGACACCTTCTATTTCCCCGACGGCATGCTGCTGCGCACGCACACCTCGCCGGTGCAGATCCGTTCGCTGCTGACCAGCAAGCCGCCGTTCGCGCTGATCGCGCCCGGCCGCGTGTATCGCAACGACCACGACGTCACGCATTCGCCGATGTTCCACCAGGTCGAAGGCCTGGTGGTCGACGAGGGCGTCACGTTCGCCAACATGAAGGCGATGCTGCATGGGTTCCTCGAAGCCTTCTTCGAGCGCGACCTCAAAATGCGGCTGCGCCCGTCGTACTTCCCGTTCACCGAGCCGTCCGCGGAAGTGGATATGAGCTGCGTGCTGTGCGGTGGCGCCGGTTGCCGCGTCTGCAAGCAGACCGGCTGGCTGGAGATCTCGGGCTGCGGAATGGTGCACCCGAAAGTGCTCGAGGCCGGCGGAGTAGATAGCGAGAAGTACACCGGCTACGCCTTCGGCATGGGTATCGATCGCCTGGCGATGCTGCGATACGGCGTGAACGATCTGCGCCTGTTCTTCGAAAACGATCTGCGCTTCCTGGCGCAGTTTCGGGCGGGGTAGGCCGTGCGCGTACCTCTTTCCTGGCTGCGTGAGTTCGTCGACGTCCCCTGGAGCGCAAAGGAGCTGGGCTCGCGTCTGACGATGGCGGGTTTCGAGCTGGAGGCGCTGGAGTTGGCTGCGCCTGCGTTCTCGGGCGTCGTGGTCGCGGAGATCGTCGAGGCAGTGAAGCATCCGCAGGCCGAGAAGTTGCAGGTGTGCAAGGTAAGAACCGGTCGATCCGGAAAAGGCGATGAGTTGCTGCAGATCGTCTGCGGCGCCGCCAACGCGCGCGCCGGCCTCAAGACCGCGCTCGCCACGGTCGGTGCCAAACTACCCGGCGACAAGGTCATCACCGCAGCCAAACTGCGCGGCGTGGATTCCGCCGGCATGTTGTGTTCGGCGAAGGAGCTTGGAATCACTGACACGTCGGAGGGCATTCTCGAATTGCCCGCGGACGCGCCGGTCGGCAGCGATCTGCGCGCCTATCTCGACCTGGATGACGAAATCCTCGAACTCAATGTGACGCCAAACCGCGGCGATGCGATGTCGGTGCTCGGTATCGCACGCGAAGTCGCTGCGTTGACGAAGACGGCGGTGCGCTTGCCGGTCGCATCGGTAACCGAAAAGATTCCGGACCGCTTTTCGACGAAGCTCACGGCTCCGGAAGGTTGCTCCAAGTTCACGAGCCGCGTCATTCGCGGTATCGACAACAAACGTTCGTCCCCTGCCTGGCTGCGCGAACGCCTGCGCCGCGCGGGCTTGCGCGCCATCAGCCCCGTCGTAGACGTGACCAACTACGTGATGCTCGAACTCGGGCAGCCCATGCATGCCTACGACCTGGGCAAGCTCAAGGGCGGACTCGAGGCCCGTTTCGCAACGGACGGCGAGCCGATCACGCTGCTCGACGGCAAAGAAATCAAGCTCGCGACAGACTGTGTAGTAATCGCGGATGCCGACGGGCCCGTGGGCCTCGGCGGAATCATGGGCGGCTTGCGGACTGCGTGCACGCCCGACACCACCGACGTGTTGTTCGAGGCGAATTTCTTCCCCTCTTCGGCCATTACCGGCCGTGGCCGGCGCTATGGGCTCATTACCGATGCCGGGCAGCGATTCGAACGCGGGATGGACCCGGTTCACCAGGAACGCGCGCAGCAGCGCGGCGCCCAGTTGCTGCTCGAAATTGCCGGCGGCGCCGCGGGTCCGGTCGTGGTCGTGCAGGAAGAGGCGCGCCTGCCGCGCCGCGTCGAGGTTCAGCTGCGGCGCGCACGCATCGCGCGCCTGTTGGGCGCAGTCATCGCCGACAACGAGGTGAAAGCCACGCTCGAATCTCTCGGCATGCGCGTCAAGGCCGACGCCGACGGCTGGCTCGTCACGCCGCCGTCGCACCGCTTCGACATTTCCATCGAAGCCGATTTGATCGAAGAGCTGGCACGAATCGTCGGGTTCGAAGCAATTCCCGAGATCGACGCCGCCGGCCGACAAAAGGCGCGGCCGTTGTCGGAAGAAGCCCCCGTCGAAGCCCAGGCTCTGGAAATTCTCGCGACGCGCGGTTATCAGGAAGCGATCACCTACGCGTTCGTGGATCCCGCGTTGCAGAACGAACTATTCCCCGGTGTCGTGACGCCAGCCATCAGCAACCCGATTGCCAGCGACATGGCGGTGATGCGCGCGTCACTGTGGCCCGGCCTCATCAAGGCCGCGCTCGAGAATCAGCGCCGTCAGCAGGACCGCATTCGCCTGTTCGAACACGGCGCGCGCTTCGTCGGGAATA
>Ga0193752_1002354_pt1 | contig 14301 bp, 9 predicted proteins | sample H1c1metaG_FD_144924 | JGI IMG/M metagenome (GOLD analysis project Ga0193752, IMG submission 144924) | Soil microbial communities from a riparian zone of the East river system, Colorado, United States - H1c1 | ecosystem: Environmental > Terrestrial > Soil > Riparian zone | place: USA: East River... | reverse complement strand
GTTAAGCAGGATTTTGGTATCGGCACTATTGAATTAACCTATTCCAGGCCGGCAGCCAAGGGCCGTAAGATCTTTGGCGACCTGGTTCCCTTTAATAAGCTATGGCGCACCGGTGCCAATGCTGCAACTAAAATTTTCTTCAGCGAACCGGTTGAGATCGGTGGTAAAAAACTTGATAGTGGCACTTATGTTTTATATACTATTCCCGGCATTGATTCCTGGGAAATAATTCTTAACAAAGGCCTCGGCAACTGGGGTATTGATGGATATAAAGAGAGCGAAGATGTCATCCATTTTACTGCAGATCCCTCTAAAACCAAAAGAAAAGTAGAATCATTTACCATGGAATTTATGGATGTAAAACCAACAAGCTGCTCTCTTGAGATCAAATGGGAAAGGACTGCTGTATCAATATCCATCGTAGCAAATTTTCTTGATAAAGTAAGGGCGCAGATAGAAGCGGGCATGAAAGCCGAAAAAAAACCTTATTGGCAGGCTGCTCAATTCTACAACGAGTATGATAAGAATTTACCACTGGCACTTGAAAATACAACCAAAGCGATCGAAGGGAATAAGGAAGCATTCTGGATGTGGATATACAAAGCTAAAATTCAAAAAGAAATGGGTGATAAAGCCGGTGCGATGGAGAGTTCAAAAAGGTCAATGGAACTTGCTGAAGCCGCTAAGAACGATGATTATGTAAAAATGAATAAAGACCTGCAGAAGACTTTAAAATAAAGCGATAACATCTTTCTATAAAAGCGTTGCATTTACTGCGGCGCTTTTTGTTTTGTAAAAAGCTGAAGCAGGGAAGCCAATACAATAACCAGGATCGCACCAATTGCATTCAGCCATAAGAATGAAACAACATCCATCCTGTAAATGATTATGATCAGTATTTCCGAAATAATGGCTGCGTAAAAAACTGCATGGCCTCTTATAAACTTCATTCCAAACGCAACCAGGAAAATACCCAGTATTACACCATAAAAAAGTGAGCCTAAAATATTCACGGCTTCAATAAGGCTATTACCAATATTGTATGCAAACATAGAAATGATGATACAGAATATACCCCAACCTAACGTGTACCAATGGGCCACTTTATACTCCTCCAGTTCTGTTTCCTTTTTTACGAAGAATTTTTTATGGAAGTCAACGACTGAACAGGCTGCCAGTGAATTAAGCGCTGCTGCAATACTGCCCCAGGCGGCCAGGAAGATGATGGCGAATATCAATCCTATCAATCCTACCGGTAAATTCTCTTTTACAAACCACAGGAAAACAAAATTGGTATCGTTTGGTTTTTGCTCCGGCAATGCACGCTGCATTACAGCTTTAAAGGTTTTACGGGTAGCATTTGCTTCGGTCATGTTCTTATTTGCAAAAGCTGCATCATACCGGGCTTCCAGCATGATCAAAGAATCCTTCTTAACCGTTTGCTTTGCTTCTGCAACAGCTACTTTATCAAAATACACCGGGCCTTTATTGTATTGGTAAAAAGAAAAGATAAGTATCCCCAGTAGTAAAATAAAAAACTGCATGGGCACTTTCACCAACCCGTTCATCAATAATCCTTTGCGGCTTTCCTTTACATTTTTTGCAGTGAGATAACGTCCTACCTGGCTATGGTCAGTCCCAAAATAGCTCAGCGCCAGGAAAAAACCTCCGATCAATCCGCTCCAGATATTATACCTGTCCTTCCAGTCGAAACCCTTATCGGTAAAGCCGGTGGTGATGATATTCATCTTTCCCATTTCCCCGCTTTTATGCAGGGCTTGGGTAAAGCCAATGGCATCGGGCAATAATTTAACGGCTAGATATCCAACAATAAAAAGTGCAACAAACACAATGATCATCTGCAGCTTTTGTGTATGTGCCACTGCTTTGGCGCCTCCACTCATGGTGTAAATGATGAGTATACCGCCCATTACCAGGTTGGTGTAATAAATGTTCCAGCCCATTAAAGAACTCAACACAATAGATGGCGCAAAAATGCTGATGCCGGTACTTAAACCCCGTGACAATAAAAATAAAAAGGAAGTGAGTGTACGTGTTTTAAGATCAAACCTGTTCTCTAAAAATTCGTAAGCAGTATACACTTTCAGTCTGCTGAAAACCGGCACAAAAAATATACAGATAACGATCATCGCCAATGGCAGGCCAAAATAATATTGTACAAAACGCATCCCATCACTGAAAGCCTGTCCCGGGCCGGTTAAAAAAGTAATAGCACTTGCTTGTGTACCCATAATACTCAGTAACACGAGGTACCATGGTAAGGAACGGTTGCTCAAAAAATAACCTTCCAGGTTTTTTGATGTACGGCTTTTATAGATGCCATACAAAACGATGCCAGTAAGCGTTACACATAATATGACCCAGTCGATACCGCTCATGAGAATGACTTAGTTATCCAATAAAATAAAACGATCTGGATGATCAGGAAGAGCAACACAGCTATATACCAGCGATTCCAATATGATTTTTCGTTTTGCATATTTTATTTTGAGAAGAGCCTATTTTATATACTTGTTCCTGTTATTAGCGATCAGGTTTGCAAATAAACGATAGGCACCCGGTACACCTGCAGGCAATTCTCTAAAGAAAACCAAACCGGTGTACACAAATCTTCCTTTACCATAATTAGCAATGATGAGGCTTCCATCCTGTTCTTTTTCGCCGGGATCTTTCATGCTAAGGATTGCTTTGTAAGCCGTGTCTAATTTCTCTGCATGATAAATACTACGCTCCTGAATCCAACCATCAAAATCCTTATCGGTTATTTTGTTTGGATGATTCAATGCCGGGTGATCGGGAATTAAAAAAATCACTTTTGCTTCTTCATCTGTGATCCTGTTGCGGCTGATGTTAAAAGGATAAGGAGATATTTTTGCCTTTACCGGGCCGATCTGGTTGCTGGTATTATATTGCACCAGTAACACGCCGCCTTCCTTAACATAGTCCATCAGTTCGCTGTAAACATTATTCATCCATTCATTGGTATTGTATGCCCGTACCCCGGTAACAATGGCATCAAACTGTTTTAAGTTAGCAGCCCTGATATCTGTTTCTTTCAATATCACTACTTTGTAACCCATTGCCACTAAGGCTTCCGGAACCTTATCTCCTGCGCCGGGAATATAACCCACATAATTGCCTTCGGTTTTCAGATCGAAACTGATCGAAGTAAATATCTCTGGTTGAGCATAAACAATAGAAGGAATATGGTCGTAATCTATTTGATGAAGCCGCAAATAAGGGCTACCATTTTCCTGGAACAATGTATCGTGGTATGTAACATACTGTGTTTTATCATTAAGCGGAACCTCACTAACCTGTGGTTTGTCAAACAATTTTATAATCTGCCCCTTTGCAAGTACTGTATCATTATTGTACCCAACAATGGTTCCTGATTTTAATGTTTTTACATAGCTCCTGAAAATATTTTTATCTTTAAATGACTTTACTTCCCAATCATTTAATTTGCTGTTCACTCCAAGTTTAGGAATTGATCTTACCGAAAAAGCAGGTATTATATTCACCGGCTGATATAACTCCCCTTTCACCGGATCGGTATATTTATATCGGATCGGTTTTGTGAATTTGAATTCCTTACCTTCTATCATCATACTGAATTCAACACTGAAAGGATCATTCTCTGCCCTGCCGATCAGTTGCTGATCGGTAACATTAAAACTTCCTTTCTCCATCGGGTTTTGCAGCCAGTAAGGTTGTGTAAGTTTTATGCCTGGTCTCAGAAACATGGTATAGGCCTGAACCGAGTTTATGTTTTTCTTTAATTGATCGAAAATAATGTACTCAGTACCTATGTGAGCATCGGCACTTAAAATATTTGCGCCAGACCGGTTATTCACAACCAGGTTTATTTTTAAACTATCGTTTGGAATTGCATACTGCGTGGTAGTTGTAGCATCCACAAATAAACCACTACAATTTTGGATAATGTCTTTCACAGCATTTAATTTCTGTTCTTTCCAGTAACCATCCTGCAGGGTTTCCAGTTTTTTATACAGGTCAACCAATGCCGGTAAAGATCTTTCAGGATGAGAGACATCAAACTTATCAATGATCTTGTTTACCATATTAGCAAACGAAGCATCAGCAGTTCTTTTCCAGCTTACATCTACTTCATCCATCAGGTCATTTACGGGTATCGTGCCTTTAATGGTTTTAAAGTTTTCAATGATGCTCCCTCTTTGTGCCGGCACACCAAAGCCCTGGCTTTTATGCTGGCTACGGCTTGCGGCGGCGATCTCTCCATAACTTTTTCCGAGGACCGGATTATAATCGCCACATTCCATTTTAAACAGGTCGCTGCCCTGGATATTAAAACCGTTCCATAAAATTCTTTTGGCTTGCCAAACTGTTACGCCCTGTTTTAATTGTTCAGGAAATTTTGTTGGATCTGCAGCGGCATCAAATGCTTCGCCGGCAAGTATGGCCGATGCTGTGTGATGCCCGTGTCCACCTTCGCCTGTTGTAGGAAATCTTGTTATAATAACATCAGGTCTGAATTTACGGATCACCCAAACCACATCGCTTAATACTTTATCATGGCCCCAAAACTTCATGGCTTCCTCGGGGCTTTTGCTGTAGCCAAAATCAAAGGCACGGCTGAAGAACTGCTCTGCACCATCAATGCGGCGGGCAGCCAGTAACTCCTGTGTGCGTATCAACCCCAGATCAACGCCTTGCTCATCTCCTATCAGATTTTGCCCGCCGTCACCACGTGTTAAACTTAAATAACCGGTGCGGTATAATTTTTCATTGGCCAAATAAGCAAGCAATCTTGTATTCTCATCATCAGGATGAGCAGCTACATACAAAACCGAACCCAGTACATTCAGTTTTTTTAATTGCAGTAATATTTCTGAAGAGGTATATGATTTTGGAGCTTGGGCATGAGCAATTAAAAATGAAAGATTAAAAACTAAAAATGCTAAAAACAGTTTCTTGATCATTATAAATATTTATTCGTTTTGATTTTTTTATTGTCCAACCAGGAATACAGCATTTGCCAACAGCATCTTTCCATTCTCCCAAAAATTTCTAAAGACAGGATCATCGGCAAAGAATACAACAGTGCCGCTACCCATGGGCATTACACCGATCACGGTACCATCCTTTATTTTTTCCCGGGTTACGCTGCCAACAAAACCTGCTGCCTGGTTTTCTTTTTTGATAACTCCAACATTCCAGCCATCTTTCATAAACTCGTACATATCGCTGCTGAGTTTAAGAGAATAATAATTATTGTCGTATCCAAATGCCAGTGGATGTGAGTTATCCATCTCTACTTTATAAATGGCACCGGGAATATTATTTACCACGCCATCCCGTTCCCGGTTCTCATAACGCTTTATATCGGCGTACAAATTTTTGTCATCTTTTTTATCGTCTTTCTTTTCATCATCATCTGCCTTTTTAAGTTTGAGTCCCCAATCTGCTTTTGCAACCTGTGTTGCTGCGTTATCCAGCACGATCATTTTTCCGCCCTGCTGCACCCACATTTTAACTTCAGCGGCTGATTCTTTGTCTTTTAAAAATTTATAATTCCCATCGGGCAGTATCAGTACATCAATATCTTTTAAAGAACTGCCATCAACTTCTTCAGCATTTATTAAAGTGATGGGATAATTCATTTGCTGCTCAAACAAATGCCATACTTCACCTGCAGCATTGGGATTAACACCTTTACCGGTTAACAGGGCCACGGTTGGCATTTTAATAAGATGTACTTTTTCGCTGCCAAAATCAAAACCCAGGTCCATAAAACCGCCATTCACTATCGTTACAGCAGCATTATATCTTTGTGCCAGGTCAGTGAACTGTTGTATTTTATCTTCGTTCCCTCTCTTTAAAACAATGATCGTTCCTCTTTGAAAGATCTTTCCATTGTAAGTAAAATCTTTTTCTGCAATACGAACTTTCATTTTTGCATTTAAGATGGCAGCCAAAAATTTCACATCGGCAAATGAATTATAATTTACCAGGTAACCATAACCCGCTGCAGATACCGAAGCATTTTTATTAATACTGCTGTAATTACCAAGCGGCAATTTTTCTTTAACGGCAAAACTTTGTGCGCCATAAACAAAAGGCAAGCTCCATGCTGTAATATCATAGGTTACCGAATCACTCAATTTTGACCTGGGTTCAAATAAAACCTTTACCAATGCCGATTTGGGTTGAAATGCAGAAACAGCCAGGCTGTTTGTTGCAGTAAATGTTTCATCTTTACCGGTAAAATAATTGTACCCTTTGATAGAAGCACCGCTTACGCTGCCATAATTAATTCCGTTGATCTCAAAAAAATTGCGCAGGGCTTCACGCCTGCCTGCGTTGGTTTCTGTTATAACGTATGTTTTATATTCTCCTGTTCCGGTCGTATTTCCTTCATCAAAATATTTTCTGAATTCACTGATCAATTTATCTGAGTTCTGCGAAGCGATCTCAATGGTGCTCATACTGGTAGTAAAATGATGGGCGACCCTGTCTTTTAAAGTAAGTGTATCACCATCATTGATCACAACAGCTAATCCTCCCTGGCTATGGCCTGCCTGTTCGTAGGTCATTCCGATAGCGCCGTTGTAAGTTGGATAAGTATCCCCGTAAGCAGGATAAAAAAGGTCGAATATTTCTTTTGTAAAATACAACCAGCCATTGGCATCAAAATATCTTGCATGATTTTTTCCGATGGTGAACTGAAAATCTCTTTGCCATTTTGTGATCACTTCATGAAAAGGTTCAGCAGCCGGCGCAAAATAATAAGGGTTATTGATGCCCTGCTCATGAAAATCACAATGTATCTGTGGCATCCAGGCATTGTATTTTTTTATCCTTCCCTGCGTTTCTACCTGTGTTTGCCAGGCCCAGTCACGGTTCAGGTCAAAATTGTAATGATTAACCCGGCCGCCCGGCCATGGCTCACTGTGTTCACGGCTATTCACGTTTGCATCAGGTTTTTTTCCAACCATTTGATTGAACCAGTTCACATAACGATCTCTTCCATCAGGATTTAAACAGGGATCAATGATGATAACCGTATTCTTTAACCAATTCTTTGTTTGTGCATTGACAGGGCTCAATAACTCATACAAAGTTTTCATCGAAACTTCAGAAGAACTGGCTTCGTTACCATGCACATTATAACTAAGCCATACGATCACCGGTGAGCCGGCATCCGCTGGTTTATCTTTCAAAATTCCTGTAAGACGTAAATTATTTTTCCTGATCTCTTCTATCCTTGTCATGTTCTCGGGAGTAGAAACAACAGCCAGTAAAAGCTCTCTGCCCTCATTCGTTTCACCATATTTTTCCAGTTTCATCATCTGCGGAATGGCTGCTGCAGCCTGGTTAAAATAATTTACAATTTTGTAATGAGGAGTGAATTTGCTGCCGAGTGAATATCCCAGGAATTCATCCGGCGACTTTAGCTGTGCAAATAAACTGTTGCTTATAAAAAGCAGGATACATGAGAGTAGTCTTATGTTCATTATGTGATTTTAGTCCTGTTAAAAGATCAAATTTCAGTAAATATGGTTATAAATATGCTGAAATATATGTGAAAATAAAGAAAGCCTTCAACTTATATCTTCCGCTTATCCATAACATAAAATTATTGGTCACCATACACTCCTGCCTGGCAAAACCATAGGCGGGCCTATCAAATCAGTAGGCTGGCCTACTAAAACTATAGGTTAACCTACTAAAACCATATGTATTACATACCGAAACCAAAGGAGGACCTACTAAAACGATAGGTACTACCTACCGAAACGATAGGAGGACATATCAAAACTATAGGGTGACTACCAAATCGTAGGTCAACCTTTATATATGCTTCTAATAAAGTAAATTCGAAAAAATATTCAACATGAAATTCAACAAGATATCTTTTGCAATCTTCTCTTTTCTCTTGCTTGCTTCTGCTTTTTGCTCACAGGCCCAAAAAATAGACAGCCGGAATTATACAGTTCAAAAGAAAGTTGATTGCAGCAAGGGTGCTGTTGTTTCTGCACATCCATTAGCCAGTATGGTAGGGTTATCTATCTTAATAAAAGGAGGAAACGCAGTTGATGCTGCTATTGCCACCCAACTGGCGCTGTCCGTTGTATACCCCGGTGCAGGTAATATAGGCGGCGGCGGTTTTATGGTGGCACATTTAAAGAACGGCCAAAACATAACGTTGGATTACCGGGAAAAAGCCCCTGCCAAAGCTACCCGTGATATGTACCTTGATGCTGCCGGTAACCCTCTTTTGAATTTATCTCAGGATGGTCATTTAGCTGCAGGTGTACCGGGCACGGTTGCAGGTTTATTTGCCAGCATGAAATATGCAAAACTACCTTTTAAAACACTCATACAACCGGCCATTGAACTGGCAGAAAAAGGATTTGCCATTACAGCTTCTCAGGCCTCATCGTTCAACAGTACTAAAAAAGAATTTGTGGCATTGAATACATCACCCGTGGCATTTGTAAAAGAAACTGAATGGAAGGCTGGTGACATTTTAATACAACCAGATCTTGCCAATACTTTAAAACGCATCAGGGATAATGGACAAAAAGGATTTTATGAAGGAGAAACAGCACGGTTAATCGTTGCAGAAATGCAGAAAGGAAAAGGAATTATTTCTTTAGATGATCTTAAAGCTTACCAGGCAAAAGAGAGAGCAGCGCTTGATTTTAATTACAAAGGTTACCAGATCATCACCATGCCATTACCAAGCAGTGGCGGCATTATTTTACAACAAATGCTGAAGATGATCGAGAACAGGAATATTGCTGCCATGCAGTTTCAAACGGCTGCATCGGTACAGTTGATGACCGAAGTGGAACGCCGGGCTTATGCCGACCGGGCCGAATTTTTAGGCGATCCCGATTTTGTGAAAGTGCCCGTAAAAAAAATGGTAAGTGCGGCCTATTTAGATGAACGCATGAAGGATTACGAACCCGGCAAAGCAGGTAACAGTAAAACTACCACTGCCGGTTTGATAAAAGAAAGCGAAGAAACCACTCATTTAAGTGTAATAGACAATTATGGAAATGCAGTAGCGGTAACCACTACTTTAAACGGAGGTTATGGCAGCCGTACAGTTGTTGGCGGTGCAGGATTTTTATTAAACAACGAGATGGATGATTTTAGCGTAAAGCCGGGCGTACCCAATATGTACGGGGCTATTGGTAACGCAAAAAATGCCATTGCACCCGGCAAAAGAATGCTAAGCAGTATGACACCCACACTCGTTTTAAAAGACGGTTCACCATACCTGGTAGTTGGCACACCGGGTGGTACAACCATTCCAACCAGTGTATATCAAACATTGGTGAATATGTTGGAGTTTAATATGGATGCAGTTGATGCGGTAAACAAACCTAAATTCCATCATCAATGGCTGCCGGATATTGTTTCAGTTGAAAGGGATTTCCCCGAAACTGTAAAAGAACAACTGAAAACGATGGGCTATGACATAAAAGACAGAGGAGCCATTGGAAGAACAGAAGTGATACAGGTAAAAAATACTTCACATTCACAGAGGACAATTATTGCCGTGGGCGATAAACGGGGCGATGATGATGCAAGGGGGTATTAAAATACTTAAACAAAAAAGTTATGGACAAAGACCTATTAGGCAATGATTTCACACGAAATATAGATCTAAGCAAGATCGATAAAAACCTCTTAATGGTTAAAGTGGTCCTGATCTTAGGCAACCTTTATACCATTGGTGAGATCTGGAGGGAGCTAAAGTTATTTCTGACAGACCGGTCACTTTATTTAGCCCCTGCTAATTTTTATTACTTCCTGCTTTTTATCCTTGTAACAATTCCCCTGGCCATATTATTCATTATAAGTTGGTTTTGGTATTTTAAAGCAAACAGGTTAATGAAACTTTCGATCGAAAATCATGATGCTGCAATTTTCAATAAAGCTTACGCCTATATTAACAAGTCAACTGTATTATCAATAGTAAGTTCCAGTTTAAGTTTATTAAGCATGTTAGTATCTTTAGCTCTTGAATAAAAAACAAATAAGATGTCTGATAAAATCTCAAATACTTTTGTTCAGGATATAAATATGAAAATTTTCAGAAAGAACCTGCTGGTCGTAAAGTTCATCTTGATTATTTCATTTTTATTTGGAGTAACAGAATTAATAGTCTGGTACAGAGTTTTTACAAATACTTCTTTTGCCTTTTTTGTTCCAATTACAGCATACATTCTTCCAATTACCATATTTACCATATTAATTTTGAGTTTTATCAGTTGGTATTATCAATTGAAAGGTAACAAGCTGATAATAAGATCAATTGAAAAAGAAGAATTTGATTTATTTAATAATGGATTTAAAAAATTGACCATAGCAAATATTCTATCTGCGACATGCTTTACGCTTGCATTAATTGGTGCCCTTGTAACCGTATTTATTCAAGAAAAAATTATTTAAAATGACTTTAGGATCATCATTTCTCGAATCTGCCATTAAAAGATTAAGTTATTACAAAGAACTAGGTGATAAAACCTTTGAGCAACTTGATGAAAAAGATCTTCATTTTATACCCAATGCCGAAAGCAACAGCATTGCCCTCATCATTCAGCACGTGGCTGGCAATATGCTTAGCCGCTGGACCGATTTTTTAACCACCGATGGCGAGAAAGACTGGCGCAACCGCGATACCGAATTTGAGGAACAAGATCTGACAAAACAACAATTGCTTGATCTCTGGCAAAAAGGATGGGATTGTTTCCTGAACACTTTACGATCATTAACACCTGGTGACCTGCTGAAAACAATTTACATACGTAGCGAGGGGCTATTGGTAATTGATGCCATCAACCGCCAACTGGCGCATTATCCTTATCATGTAGGGCAGATCATCTACCTGGCGAAGGTGATCAAAAATGAGGAATGGCAAAATCTTTCTATTGCCAAAGGACATTCCAACCAGTTTAATCAGCAAATGCATGCAAAACGCTGATAACAGCTGATCTTTTGCTGTTAAATATCATTTAAGTTTGGTACTGTATTTGCCTTTACAGGGCTGATTAACTACTTTTACACCTAATATTTTACTCTGCGCAAATTCTTAAACATATCAAAATGGTTTTTGCTCATCTTGCTTTTTTGGGTGGCGCTTGCCGTTATCTTCATATATATCTTACCGGCTTCTAAGGTCTTATTTTTTATTTCCCTGCTGGCGTGGGCATTCACATGGGGCATCTTGTTCAAAAAAACAAAAACCAAGGTCTCATTTTTCCTGGTCCTTTTCCTGCTTATTCTTTCAACATGGGGCTTAATACATACAAGCCTGGTACAAAACTGGCTGGTTACCCGGGTCTCCGGAACCTTATCTAAAGAACTAAAAACAAAAGTGCAGATAAAACACATTGATCTCGGTTTATTCAATAAAATGCTGGTTGAAGGTGTGTTGATCGAAGACAGGAAAAAAGACACGCTCTTGTATGCAGGCATTTTAAAAGTAAATATTACGGATTGGTTTTTCTTTAAAGAAAAACCGGTGTTGCAATATATTGGCCTAACCGATGCTGTTATTCATATGAACCGTACCGATACGGTATGGAATTACCAGTTCCTTATTGATTATTTTACAGCTCCTAAAACAAAGAGTGCAAAAAAGAATGACATCCAGATCGACCTGAAAATACTTGAGCTGAATAACATCGCCTTTAAACGCATTGATGGCTGGATGGGACAGGACCTGAGGGGATCGCTGAAAAAAATGTACCTCACAACAGATGTATTTGATCTTACAAAAAAGACCATTGCCATTAATAAGATAGATGTTGAAAGCCCTGTTTTTGGCATTTATGATTACATGGGCAATAATCCTGTCCTGGTACCCGGCCGCTTAAAAACAAAGATCACAACACCCGGCCAGTTACAATGGAACCCGGATGACTGGAAATTAAGTGTTGCTGAATTAGCGATCAGCGATGGCATCTTTATCAATGAAAAAGAAACCCCACGTGCCCCTTACACCGATCGTTTTGACGGACAGCATATTCAATTTTCAGCCATCAACGGCAAATTGAGTAATATCCTTTTTGCAAAAGATACCTTATCAGCCAATGTAAAACTGGCAACCCGTGAAAAAAGTGGCTTTGAAGTAAAGCAATTGCTTACCGATATGAAGATCACTCCTGACATGATGGAGTTTACTAACCTTGATATTTTAACGGATAAAAGCAGGATTGGAAATTATTATGCCATGCGGTACGAAAATTTTAATGCCGACATGAGCGATTTCTTACACAGCATAAAACTGGAAGGCCGTTTTAATGAAAGCAAGATACACAGTGACGATATAGCATTTTTTGCCCCACAGGTTAAAAGCTGGAACCGCCTGATCTATTTTGATGGAAATGCAAAAGGAAATATTGACAATCTCTCAGCAAGCAAGTTTACTATAAGATCGGATAACAGCATTGTTAATGGTGACATCACTTTAAAAGGCCTGCCGGATATAAAGAATACATTCATTGATTTCAGATCAACAGGTTCACAAACAAATTACAGGGACCTTGTTACCATGGTGCCGTCTTTAAAAAGATCAGACCTGGGCCAGATGGCCAATTTAGGAAACATTCGTTTTACCGGAAACTTTACCGGTTTCATCAATGATTTTGTGGCTTACGGTAATATCAATACTGCCCTCGGTAACCTGAATGCTGATCTGAACATGAAATTGCCGAAGGATAAAACACCTTCTTATTCGGGTAAAATTTCTTCTGCAGGTTTTGAATTGGGCAGGCTGATCGGCAATAAACAATTAGGCAGCGTTGCATTGAACGGCAAGGTTAAAGGTTCGGGTTTTAGTGTGAATGATATTAATGTTGACTTCGATGGAACAATAAGGCAGCTGGCTTTTTCGGGATACAATTATCAGAATATTACAGTTAATGGAAAATTCATAAAGAACATTTTTACCGGCAATCTTGATATTGATGATCCCAATTTAAAGATCAATGACCTGAATGGTTCATTAAGCCTGAAAGGCGACAGCACTACATTCAATTTTACTGCCGACCTCCAAAAAGCAAACCTGCAGCAACTCAGGTTAACCAAGGGTGTCTTCACTTTATCGGGCCTGTTAAACCTGGATTTTAAGGGTGATAACATTGATGACTTTTTGGGTACAGCAAAAATGTATAATGCTACGTTGTTGCATGATACAACCCAATTATCTTTCGATTACCTTAACCTCAACTCGTTTATGGATAGCGGCAGAAAAATTCTTTCTGTTCAAAGCAATGAAGTAGAAGGTAATATTACCGGCCGTTTCAGGATACTGGAGCTGCCGGATGCATTCAGTGTTTTCCTTAACCGCTATTATCCTTCTTATTTTAATAAGCCCGATTACGATATTGGCGACCAGGATTTTTCTTTCCTCGTAAAAACAAGAGTGGTTAGTGATTATGTAAACCTGTTTGATAAACGTTTGAGCGGGTTTGATAATTCCGTTTTTTCGGGTAACCTCAGGCTGGCGCAAAATGAATTTAACATCTATGCATCGGTTCCACAGTTCAGTTATGATGGCAAAAATTTTGAAAGTATTGAGTTATCGGGTAAAGGAAACCATGATAGTTTGAATACAACTGTTTCTGTAAGGGATTTTGCATTATCAGACAGCCTGCATTTTCCCAACACAAAATTGACCTTAAGTTCCAGCAACGATATTTCAAATATACAATTATCAACCAGTGCCAGTAAAACCATCAGTGATGCACAGCTAAATGCACAGGTGCAGACATTTACAGATGGTGTGAAGATCGACTTGCTCCATCATCATTTATTTTAAATGATAAGAAATGGAACCTGTCCAGGGGCGGCGAGATCACCCTGCGCAAGTCTTTGATCAAAGCCAATGATGTTCGCTTTACGCAGGGCAACCAGGAGATCGTTATTTCTACCGAAACAGATGAACAGACCGGTAAAGCAAACCTGGTGGCTAAATTAAAGACAGTAAACATCAATGATTTTACAGCGCTTGTTATAAAGCAGCCGCGGCTGGAAGGTATCCTGACAGGTACTTTAAAATTTAAAGACCCTTTTGGAAAACAGATCATTGAATTTGATGCAGATGCAGAAGATTTCAGGCTGGATAATAAAGCTTTGGGAACTGTACATATAAAAGGTGACGTGAACACAACTACCGGCCTCATCACTGCAAAAGGAAGTGCCGATAATGAAACGAATAAGTTTGACATTGACGGAACTTATAATTATAAGGATTCAACCGCCAATCAAATGAAT
>Ga0193752_1002353_pt1 | contig 14307 bp, 17 predicted proteins | sample H1c1metaG_FD_144924 | JGI IMG/M metagenome (GOLD analysis project Ga0193752, IMG submission 144924) | Soil microbial communities from a riparian zone of the East river system, Colorado, United States - H1c1 | ecosystem: Environmental > Terrestrial > Soil > Riparian zone | place: USA: East River... | reverse complement strand
CAGGTCACATAACCCTTTGTAAGAATGCCCAACATCAACCAGGACCACATGCGTGCCCTGTTCATAGTAGCTTCGGACCATGTGATTGGTGAAGAATGACTTCCCGCTGCCGGACGGTCCGAGAATGAATTTGTTCCGGTTCGTGCAGATGCCCCGCTTCATAGGCTCATCGGAAATATCAACATGCACCGGCTTGCCGGTCAGGCGGTCGCCTAACCGTATGCCTACGGGACTAAGCGATGAACGATAGCTTGTTTCCAGGTTGAAGAAGCAGGCTGCCTGTTCTGCGAATGTGTCGAACGTGTCGTTGATGGGAAAGTCTGCTTCGTTCCCCGGCATCCCTGCCCAGAATATCTGGGGGGCTCCGTCTGTTTCGTGGCGCGCGACTGCGTCCATCTGTGCCAGCGCTGATGTAACCTGCGTCCTGATCTCTTTGAGCTCGGCCTTATCGTCCGTCCATACCATCACGTTGAAGTGTGCTTTTACCGGCTGGCGCTGTTCAGCGATAGCTTCGTTCAAAAAATCGTTGGTAGCATCGCGGCTGATCGCGTTTTCTCTTGAGTACGTTGATAAGGACTGCAGGCGAAGGCGTTTGCTTTCCAGCTGCTTGATCGTTTTAGCAGCATCTTCAATGAAGATGTATTGATTATAAATGTGATTGCACGAAAGCAATTGGCCGAGGGAAGACGCAAATCCGACACTGAATTTGGTTTTGTCCGTTGAATACTTATCGAAGTTTATTCTGGACCCGGTGAGCGAGGGAAGGTCTTCCACATCGGCCAATGCAAAAAGTTGACATTGCTGATCGCCTATTTTCAATCCGTCCTTAAAATTAATATCACGTATAACGGGCTGCTCATGCTCCGATAATAAAAAGCAATAGCGTTCGATCAGCCCAGCCTGTTTACCGTTTCCGGCCAGCGCATCACTGTCAATCCGTTTGAGCTTGATGAAGCCGCTGTCCGTGAGAATTCTTTCAAATTGTCCCGTGCTGTCGAGGAACTCCTGCATCCTTAACGGGTTGATTGTTTCTTCCGGTACAATCGTCCTACGCATGAGGTTAGAAAAAAGCGAGCTGGCGGGCTTGCGCTCGAGCGGCTTTTGTGAAAGCATGATGTAGCAGCGGTGATCGAGGTATGGGCGTTCGTTGAAGAAGCGTTCGCTGGAGCGGGACAGGAACGAGATGTCGTCCTTCCCGAAATCCGCTTTCACCTTGCGCGAAGTAAACCAGTCCTGCTTATGCAGGACCGAATGCTTCGGCAACACCTTGATCGCTTTCACCCATACCTGATGAAAGGCTTCGTAGTCGCGGTCGGACAACGTGAATATCTCCGGGAGCTCAGCTTCATAGGCCACGGTAACGTCTCCCTGCTTGGAGAGGATGAAGTTGTGTTCCACTTTATAAAGCGGAAAAGCGGCAGCAAAATCAACAGCAGGTGTCATGCTTTCCGGGTTTTAAGGTGAGTGAAGATTTTTCTTGAGCGCGCGGAAAGGAATTCGGGAATGCTTCGTCTGGCCAGTTTTTTGACAAGCCCGTGCTGTCCGTAGGTATCGCTCAGGTGATAGATCCCGATAAAAAGCAGCGTACCAAGCACAAGGGTCACCCCCAGGCACACGAACATATTCACGCCAGCGATGTAGAGAATCGCAAAAACGATCAGCAGTATCAATACACCCACACCGAGGTAGCCGATGTACTGCGCCTTCAATCCCTTGAACTCGATGGGCTTGTTAATTCCTTTATTGATCTTATAAATGCTGTTCATGGTGTTGTCGTTAAAAACTCCGTTTGGTTTGTCTGTTACCGAAAACCCTATATGTGATCTACATGCCCCTGCCTTTCCGTGTTTTTCGTGCCAGGAGGAATTCATCCTTGGCATTCATCGTGACGTCCTTTCGGGGTTCATGCTTTGTCTCACCTGTGGCTTCGCGTATGCGTTCCTTCGTTCCTTCGGGATCAAGAACCGACAGGCGCGGCAACTCGATCAGCGTGACGTCCGGGCGGTCGTGCCGTTCGCGTAACGATCCATCGAACACGTTCTTCGTCTGCGGGTCATAGAAAAATCCGAGCTTGGCATCCTCGATTGGAAAAAGCGCATAGAGGGAAATCCGGTTATGCGGATCTTCCTGCTGCCGGAATTCGTTCAGCCTCAAGTCGACTATGAATTCCGTGTCGGCAATTCTTACGGTGGGGAGTTTGCGTAGCATCGTTCATCGTATTTTACACGCCAAAGAATGATTGCAACACTGTAGCGACCACCACTAAAAAAATGCAGCTGCCGAACCAGGCAGCGGCTACGCGCCCCGTATCCGGATCGCCACTGTTCCACTTCTGGTAGACCTTGACCGCACCGATCAAGCCGAGGACCGCACCGATGGCATACATCAGGCTTGTGCCCGTGGCGAAGTAGCTGCGTACGCGCATGTTGGCCTCATTGATCCCTGCGTTTCCGTCCTGCGCATACGCATACATCCGCGCAAGGCCATACACGATCAGCGATAGCGTCAGTGCCTTTCCTTTTTTCATCCATTTCATCCATTTGTTTCGTGATGCTGTTTTCATACTGGCTATACTTTTTAATTGTTATTTATTGCTGCCACCATTGCTGCACCTCCTGGATGGTGAGCGTAAACGTGAACCGGCCTTTGCATTCCTCGCAGATGAAACCGATGATCGCGTCCTGATAGGCGGTTCCTTTCAGGTGCGGGTACTTGAGGATCGAAGCTTTGAACAGTTCCGTGCACTCTTCCTTGGCTGTTTGGTACTCTGCACTGATGCGGATAATCGTTTTGATTTCATTCAGCAGGTCAGCCACACTGCCGACCAGCAGGGATTCACCAGGCGCCTGAGCGGGAGAAATGCTGTCGGGTTCTTCGTCCGATTGGTGCACGGAAACTGCATCCGAGTCGATCACGGATATTCTTTCATCCGGCTGCTCATCGCTCATCGGGCCGATCACATCGTCCGTGCGTTCCGGTTGCAGGGTAAGCGCCTGCGCGGTTCCCCGCGACCTGAACCGCTGAACGATCTCTTTGTGATACAGCAGGATGATGGTGATGGTGTAGTAGCCTGCGGTGATCGAGGCTGCGGTGCTAAAAAAATCTTCCCAGGAAATTGAGCTGAACATATGCCTTGTGTTTGATTACAAGGGCGAATGTGAACGGGCGAAAAACTACTTGTTCACAATTCTGTCAGAATACGGATCAGTTTATTTTGAAAAAGTTTTGTAGCCGTACTGAAATGAACTGAGAAAGACTGAAACGGATACGTTTCATGTGAAGCGCAACGGACTGGACGGAGGGAATGGGTTCGCGCTACCGGTTGATTACATCAAATGCCAGGCGAGCAAGCAAATGTCCATGGGAGGCCTGCCGCTTCTTTTGCAAAGCATCAAATACAGTTCATCGTACCACTCAAACATTTGATACAATACGTGGCAAGTACCCATTAAGATCAACAGAAGCCACCAGGGGAATTGCGCATCGCCTGCAATCTGATAACCGAGGAACCAGACGATCCCGCTCCAGAAAAGCGAGAAGCCACCAAATGCAGCGTACCGTAAAGGAGGGCCGTACTTATTCCGAAAGACTATCCCAACCGGGAACATGATCAGGATACATAAGCAAAACCAAAACATCGCCATGCCCTTATAGATGCTGGGCGTGTCGAGTGTAAACTCGCTGTAGGGAATATTAAACTCCGTGCAATGCCAATGGAGGATAGCGAACATCCCCGATAATAAGAGTACCCATACCGGAAGTACCTTCATGCCAGCCAATGAAAAGATAAAATGCAGGACCCTGAAGACCATCTTGCGAATTTCAGGATTTATATCCACCGGAACATTTACGTAACCAGCGTGGAGCGGCCGGGATCATGCAGACCGCAAAATCACATTCAAGCAACCTCAGGCATCACGCGGATCAGCCGCCAGTCGTTCCTTCAAGCGGTCAAGGAAATTCGCGTGCCCGCTTTTCCTAATCTGTATCTCGGAATAGACCCGTGCGTAATTTCCGAGGTCGATATTGAATGTGGCTTCAAAGTGCTGAACGATCTGTTTCAGGTTTGCTTTTCCATGATTAAAAACGGCAGCAGCATGAAGCGCGTAGATCAATTCCACCAGCGCGACTTTCGAGTCCGTCCACGGAAGGGCAGTATCCGTGCTGTCCCGTCCCTGCAGCGAACGTATGGCCTGCATCACATAGTCCTTTACCATTTCATTGGCGAGTACCTTCGCCAGCAGGGTATCGGAGCCGGTGGAAAACTTCTCGTCTATATCCGGTGCGGGCGCATTATACCGGTTACGGGTAAAGTAGTTCATGTCGAGATAGGTTGCGCCTGACATGCAGTATTCGTAGAACGCCTTGTTGCGCTGGATAAATCGCCTGAGCTTGTCAAGCGTGCGGTAATAATTATCCAGCCTGCTCTTTGTATCGCGGAATGAGTCAAAGAGTGTCAGCGCGAACAGCTTCCTGTGGTAGTAGTACTGGCTCAGGAGCTCGGGCTTGGCCTCCTTAAAAAACCTGATCTCCTCATCCTTGCCGGAGAAACTATATGAAGCTGTAAAGCGCTTCAGGTCATCGACCAGCTCCCGTGTGAATCGGTGCAGCCTGGCACTGTTCATCAGGTCAACGTTCCCTTCACCTTTGCTATTGACTTCGTCCCTGAGTCGTTGCTGGAGTTCTTCTGAAAATGTAATGATGTCCATACGCGTTAACAGTTAAGTTTTATGCGGCATCCGGAAGGCGGTCCTGAATGATGAACCGGATGTCTTCTTTTATTTTCATGTAATTCTTATAAATCTCTTCGTGGCTGACGTTTCGTACGGGCGGGATAGGCCGATAGCTTTCTTCTTCTCGCCTGATGGCAGCATGGTCATTCAGGATCTCGGCATGAAAGGTCTTTAGCGCGATCTTCTGCTGCGCGTCATCGGCCACCATCCCCACGAACTCACCGGAGGAAAGCGAAGCGATCTTCGAAGGCGGTATGGCAGCGTCAAGCTGCGTGGAGCGGCTGATGGATGTATCGGTTCGGTTAATGGAAACGCTTTCACGTTCCTGTACGATCTTGCCAAACCGATCTGAAAGGAGCTTGGAGGTTTCGCCAACCACCTGCCCGCTGATCACGTTGCCTACGATGTTCATAATCACCTCGGCCTGGTCGCGGCCATAGTCTTTCTTCAGCTGCGAGTAGTCCTGCACAGCCAGTGTTGTTGCTACCTTGTTTGACCTCGCAGTTGCGATCAGGCTGTCGATGTTGTTGAAGTAAATGGTGGGGAACTCATCGAAGATCAGACTGCTTTTCATTTTGCCTTTCCTGTTGACCAGCTTGATCACGCGCGAGATGTAAAGCGAAAGCACCGCTCCGAAGATCTGCTGCTTCTGCGGGTTGTTGCCCATGCATACGATCTTGGGTTCGTCCGGGTTGTTGATGTCAAGCGTAAAGTCATTGCCGGACAGCACATAGTACAGCGAAGGCGAAGACAGCCTTGCCATGCCGATCTTCGCGGAGGCGATCTGGCCTTCGAGCTGCTCCCACGCTTCGTGCCGGTATGCGCTTTCGAAGGGGTTAATCAGCACATCGATCTCCGGCTCGGTTCTGAGCAACGGGAACATCGTGCGGTAGTCGAGCTGCATGAGCTCGATCACGTGCGGGAGCGTGCAGTACTTACCGTCCCGGTACTTGCGCAAAAACCAGATGGCGGCTGTTACGAAGTTGATGGGCGATTCGACAAAGAAATCGCCCTGCTTCTTGATCCAGTCGCGGTTAAGCCCGAGCATGATCGTCCGTGACGATTCGCTGGCATCGGTAATGTCTTCCATGGTTGCCGGGTCAAGCGGGTTGCAACGGTGCATGATCCTGTCGAAGTCGATCACATAGAACTTCGGCTTCACGCGGTACTGAGAACCAAACCGAAGCAACGTGTTGTAGGCAATCACGGAAAGATCATCGTACTTGAAATCGTAAATGAACATGCTGAACCCTTTGCGGATGTGCTGCGTGATAATATGCCGGATCACGAAATACGATTTACCTGCACCGGGCGTACCGATGACCAGCAGCGCGCGAAACAGGTTGATAAAGTTTATCCAGCTGCCGCGGACGCTGCCTTTCAGCTTGTATTGCGCGGGCAGGTTGACCGAGTATTCATTTTCGATCAGCCGCTCTTCCTGCGGAAAGGATTCGTTGAGCGTGTTGAATATATCCTTTTGCAGCCGGAGGCGGATCAGGCGCGACAGCCAGGTACCACCGGTGAGGATCAGAATATATCCTGTGACCAGCGCACCGATGTAGAGCTGCGCCCGTGTATCCACGGGCATCTGCGCATGAAGCACGAAGTGGCTGATCAGAAATACTGCCAGTCCGAAGCCGATGCACACCAGCGATGCGGGCAGGCTTATGGTTTCATCCTTTTTTCCTTTCGCCCCGATCAAGGATGTGACCAATAGCAAAAGCGCAAGCAGCTTGCTGTGCCACACCGTAGCGAAGAGCCCGGTGCTGGCAATATTCATCATGATCCGGTCGATGATCTCCATCGTATAGCCCCAGTGCTCCATGGCGCGGTGGCAGTGGTAATACACGTGCATCCCGAGGATGACCATACTGCAGAGCCGGGTCATGTCGATGATCTTGCGTAATGCCTGTTCGTTTTCTCCTGTTGACATCGTTATCTGTTTATGGTTTAATCGTTAATACTTGTCCGTTACCGGTTTACTGTGTTCGCTTTTTATGAGGGTGCGTTCAAACCGCAGCTTCTTCTCAAGCGGGTGCTTGTCGATGCGTTTACGCGAAGGGCAGGACCAACTGCCGCCACCGCGCAGCCCGACCAGCGTCCATCCGCTGGCGCGTAGTGATGTACCCGCTTCCGAAGAAAGGATATAAGTGACCAGACGCACATACCCCATGCTACTTGCTATCCTCCAGGCGGCTGCGTACAGTTTCGAGCAGGCGTTGGGTGCACCATCGGTACACAACCGAGTCACCTCTGCTGTTCGCCCGTCCTGAAGTTGCCGCGCGATTGGCCTCCCCACTACTGCTACGCCAACCAATCGGCCTTCTTGCGCTACCCCGACCTGGAAGATGCTTCCTGCCGGTCTTCGATGATGCCGGTGGTGCCGGTCGATGAACGCGAAGCATGTCCGCTGAAAGACCGGGATGATGGTGAGCCGTGAATCTTTTGTCTTCATATTCTGCGTGACTTTTTCTTTCTCTTTTTTCTGAGGTGCAAGACGGCTTCCGGTGACAGCGGATCGAAGCTGTCGGCAGTCACCAGGTGTTTGATCAGTTCACCGGATGGTTCAATGAGGGCGTTACGAGGGTTGTCATCGCGCATGGTCCCGGCAACCGGGTGTGGCGAACGTGATGGTGAGGGGGTCTTCGTAACTTCTGCCCGATGCGTTTCAGCGGCATTAGCCGAGAGTCGCTGGAGTATCGCATTTGCACTGTAAGGTTTGCCGAACGCACTGCCATTAAATACCACGCGTGTGTTGTTATCTACCAACGTGACGCCATACGTTCTTCCTTCGGCATTGCTGCGGAAGATCACGGCAATTCCTTTTTGCCTGAGTGCAGCCATGAACTGCTGACGATCGTTAACGGCCGGTGACTGAAGGACACTGTCTATCTTCGCCTTCAATGGCTCGCGGTGCGGCTGCCGCAGGACTTCGTTCAGCATGAACTGCTTTTCGAGAAAGCGAAGCGTTGGCTTGCCATAGATTGCACTCGCTTTAACCGGAATCCCGGCACGCTTCCCGCGGTCATCGATCAGGCTGTAGAGCAGGCCCTTCTTCCGGAACATCTGTGACTGGTCCGTTCCCCGGTCGGCTGTTACGTTGTACTGCCGCAGCACGGCATTGAGCTCATGCAGGGAAGTGTACCGGTATCCGTGCGTGACCGCCCGCACAATGTTGCTGATGCTGCGTTTCGTTTCCGACTTTCCATACACGGCTTTCTGCACATCCGCGGGGCGGAGGACTTCAATCCGGTCTTTGCCTCTGCCCTGTGCTTTCACCAGCCCGAACTCGTTCTCTATTTCCGTGCGTGCCTTCTCCGACTCGTTCCGGCCGAGGTTGTGGATCGGGATGCGTTTGCCATCGCCCCGGATGAGGGTCGTCACGATATGGATATGCGGATGCGCTGCATCCCTGTGCTCGTAAACGAGGTACGGCTGTTCACCGAACCCGATCTTATCCATGTAGGCGGACGCAATGCTGTTCAGCTGATCTATGCCGAGCTTCTCGGAAGCATCGAAGTTCAACGAAACATGGAGCGTGTTTGTCCAGGTCCGCGTGTTGTGTTCGTTCAACGCGGTGAAGCGACTGAGCTTGTCGTAAAAGTTCAGATCATCCACATCCTGTGTGAAGCCGCTGGCCTGTATGCACTGCGCAACGCCTTCCTGCACTTTGTGTTCGTTGTAGTTGAGCGCTCCCTTTATGTCCTGTCCGCTGATCACTTTGGCGACCATTTAATGGTTGAGATAATGGTTAAAACTTTTTCCACCGGCCCTCCGGTCTTCTTGTATTCATCGAGGATTTTCAGGGCTTCAAAAATCTTCTGGTTGGGCAACGCGGTGCTGTTGAAATAGCGCGTCACCTGGTTGATGTTTGACCCGATGACATTGAGCTCGCGCTTGATGCCGGCCAGTTCGGCCGCAACACTTTCCATCGCAGCATCACGGTGATAGTAGTTGATCTTTTCTTCCAGCAGGACCTTGCGCGCAAACTCACCGATGGTCTGGCAATTCGTGCTCGCACGCTGCGCTTCGAGCTTGTTGTAAAATGCTTCGGAAACCCGAACCCCGATCAGGCGCGATAAGCGTTCGGGCTTGTTATATTTTTGCTGTCCCATACCCTTAGATTTTTTGTAAGCATGAGAAGCCGAGTTCCGAGGCTTCTCTCCCCGAAGAGCCGCCAGGCGATGCGGGCAAGATCACAAATGTGTTAACATTTGTACATCTTGCTCCCTGCGCAAAGCCGCAGGGTGTTCCGCGTTCTGCACGTTGATTGATAGGGTATGTGTCTTGATGTTTCATCGTTCTTTAGGCAGTTTGTGGTGGCTGCCCGGGCGCTATTTCCTTATGTGCATTGATCAGCTTTTCGATGTCGTAATAGTCGTAGAGGAGCACCCTTCCGAACCTTGCATGTGGCAACTGTCCGCTGGCCCGGAGGCGCTGGATCTTGCCGTGGGATAAGGGAAAAATCTTCTTCAGCTCATACGATTTAAACCACCGCTGGCCTCCATGCGGCTGGCTTCCGGACAGGAGCTTGCGTATCTCTTCGACCAGTTCGCGTCTGAATTCTTCGAGATCTTCGCGGGTAATATTGGTGCTCATGGCGTTGTCCGGAATCATGTGTGCAAGCACGCGCACTGCATACTCCCGATCCAGTCACACCCTGTCCGGGACATATGCTAACGTTTTCATTTCCAAGCAGAAAAAATTTACGATGAGGCTGTCCGGAATGCGCCTCGATGCGTTTACCTTCATATCCCGATTGCATTTTTACGCTTACGCAATTTTTCGTCACGGCATGACAAAGGCGCTGGATCATCCTGTTTTGCACAAGGCCATTGGATCGCTCAATGTGAGCGCAGAGTTTAAGCTGATGGCCAAAGCAAACCAGTTCAACACACTTGAGGATGTACTGAAAGAACCGCTTGACGGACTGCCGTTCAAAAAGCTGTCGGGCTACCGGATGCTGCGCGAGCTGCTGACCGTGCTGGAGCAGCACGGCTTGCATGAATTGATGGAAGACTGACCGTTTCCCACCTGCTGATTCTGACCGTTCCGGTCGCAACGTTTCTGTTTTGAATGGAAATATTCCACTCCACCGGCATAGGGTACATCCGGGAGTTATTCGTATTGGTAAAGAGGATCTGGACCGTTCGTTTCTTGAAAACTCGGAGGGATCGATACTCCTGTTACCCAAAACTGTTACCTATGGACCCGCGCGGATTCTTGTTCGAGCACATGGTATTTTATACAAAAGAGCACGGAAGAATCCTGATACAGGCTGTACGCAAAGGCGATGACCACTTAGTGCTGCGTGCCCCGCCTGCCCTGGGCTCGTTCACGCTGCACGAAATACGCGATGCAGATTTCTCGGTATGGAACTGCGAAGTGCTGGTAGCAGAAGACATCACCCTCACGGCTTCGCTTGACGGTGATTACCTCGGGCTGCTGTTTGCCACGCACGAAAACCTGGAGTTTTCACTTGAAGGCGTGGTACAGTCGGAGGTACTGGAGGAACACCATTACGGCTTCCTCCATGTGCCGTTCATCCGTAACCAATGCGTGTTTCGTAAGCACCGGCACTACCGGTTTTCAGGTATCTACTTTACACAAGCATACCTGAAAGGGTTTGAGAAAGCGTTCGCAGGGCTGGCCGGAATCATGAAGCTTGTACATGCGAAAAACCCTGTCTACAGTGGGCAGGTAGCCCTGTCACCGGGCTTCGAGATAAGTGCCCTTATTACCGACCTGTTGCAGGAGCATCGCGGGGAACAGGGAAAGATGTACCGCGGCATCAAGGTGGCCGAACTGCTTTGGCGGACGCTTTATGAGCAGGAACATCACCAGGCTGCATTAAAAATGAAGCTCGACCCGGACGAACAGCTTGCGCTGGAAGCCGTACGCAATGCCATTACCCGCGACCCGGCCACGCCCATTTCGCTGGACGATCTTGCCAAACAGTTCGGCATTAACAAGTTCAAGCTGAAGAATGGTTTTCGGCAAATGTTCGGCCTGCCGGTGAAGAAATACCAGGACAAAGAACGGATGCTTGCTGCCAGCCGGTTGCTGGACGATCCTGAAAACTCCATCAGCGACATTGCCGGTCTTGTAGGCTATAAAAATGCTTCAAGCTTCACTACGGCTTTCAAGAAAGCATTCGCCATCACACCCATTTCTTACCGCCAGCGCCTGAGGTTAAATGGAAAACGGTGAATACTATAGGTTTGACACTAATGACCGAAAAGTATTGCGGTGGCTGGTTGCGCATGCACCGGAATCCGTGAGCAGCTGGGTGGAAATGCAGGCAGAACATTACCGGCTTGCCGCGGGTATTCGCATTGACCGTGAAAAGCTGCTGGCCGAAATAGCTGCCGGGCTGCCCGATATGGGCAAGCCTTTCGAAAACCGCTAACGTTCGATTCCCTTTTGCTAAAGTAATCCGACCCGATTGCGAAAGTCACCTTCGACCGCAGCCTGCAAACATGGTTTTGCCCACTAAAAAATAATCCCTTTTGCGAAAGAAAATAATCCCTTTTGCGAAAGCAGATGTTCGCCATGCTGCACAATCTTTATATCATACAACAGCAACTGCTATACCGTTACCCGCATACGCTTCCCGTTAGCGTCACACACTGTTATGTTACAGCCTCAACGTTGGGGGCTGGCTAAAAAGTCGCACATCACATCGAGCATGGTGAGCTATCACCGGTTCGAGCGCTGATGAAGGAGGTTCCTCGCTGCGTTCGGAATAAAGCGAAATTGCCTTGACTTTTAGTCAGCTCCACATCCCACATTGCTTTGCCCGGCCAAACGCAATGCTGTTTAACGCGATTGTTTTTTTAGGATTACACTTCTGTAATGAAACGCAAACTCATTGTCGAGATCATCTGCTTTCTCTTTATCCTCCTGTTTGTATATGCAGCCCTGATGAAGCTGATCGATTACCAAAAATTCACGGTGCAACTGGATCAGTCACCGTTGCTGATGGCGTTCTCCCGATCTGTTGCATGGCTTGTTCCGCTTACCGAACTCATCGTTGCCGCGATGCTTATGATCAAACGCTTTCAGGTTGCCGGCCTGTATGCTTCGTTCACGTTAATGACAATGTTCACCGCTTACATTGTGTTTATCCTCACGCTTGCCCCGCAGGTTCCGTGTGCCTGTGGCGGAATTTTGGATGAAAAGTTAGGCTGGACAGGCCACCTGGTTTTTAACGTTGGCTTCGTGCTCCTGGCTGCTGCGGGAACCATGCTTAAGACGTGGCAGGCGAAAAAAGAAACACAGCCTCAACAAAACATTCAGTACGCATGAACAGCAGGAATCTGATTATCCTGGGCTGCTGCCTTGTGTTTGCAACGGGAGTAGTAGTAACCCTCTACGCTGCCTCTAACAAGATTGTGCATGAAAAGAACAGTTTCCTGCGTGACTACCGGAAGTTTGCCGCCATCAAAGCCAACGAGCTGGATGTTGAATTCAACTCGTGGTACATCGCGGGCGTTACCGATGAGCATGTGTACCTGGGTAACATTATGGCGCCCATGCGCCTGCTGGTTACGAACCTTACGCTGACCGACACGCAGCATGTGCGCCTGCGCATTAAGGATACCGAAGACCCTGCGATCTATGTAAAAACGCGGATCAAGATTAACCCGCCCTACTTTTACATTGCTGACGGAACGCGCCCCGTGCTGTTCCGAGGCACATTAGGCGAGTGGGAAGCTGAACGGTTCATGTACGACAAGGCGTACTTCACACAGGCAACACCCATGGGAAACAACTCGTTTGCCATCCGCACCAACAGCCCGGCCACGCTCGATAACATATTGGGCAAAGTACGCAACGACACGCCCCACGTAGTGCTTGACAGCACCTTGCTTGTGAAGCAGGTGGACGGCATTTTTTGCACCGATGGCGAGCTGCTCTATAATAAAGACCTGGACAAACTGGTGTACACCTATTACTACCGCAACGGATTTGTGGTGTCCGACACCAACCTGAACCTGGCATACCGCGGGCATACCCTCGATACGTTTATGCAGGCCCAGATAAAAGTAGGGCATATAAAATCAGAGAAGGTAAGTAAGCTTACCTACAAGAAAACCATCAACAAATCAACCAGCGCTTCGGGCAATAACCTGTTCATCCATTCGGGACTGCTGGCCAAAAACGATGTTGACGATTTACTGGACCGCGTAGCCATAGTAGATGTGTATGACCTGCGCAACGATGCTTATCGGTTCAGCTTCATCGTTCCGCACCTGGGACTTGAGAAAAACAAGATGCGAAACTTTATGATTCTTAACAACAAAACGCTGGTAGCGTTGCACGATCATCACTTAGTACGGTACGATTTGAAACAGAACTTTTTTGCTGACGATGCACGCGAAGGAATCTGACTGCAAGGCATTAAGAATATTACTGATCATTAAGAATATTACTGATCAGTGAATAGTAAATAGTGAATTTATCCTTTAACAAAACCAATTGCATTATGAAAACGCTTAGAACAATTTTACCAATGGCGGCTGTATTGCTTGCCGTAGCCGGTGCATGGGCGACCACAGCCTTCAAAACGCCATACCTGAATGGGACGGTTCTTGTCGCACTTCAAAACGATCCCGATTGTGACGAAATTTTTGAATGCACTCCGGAAAACGGTCAAATGTGCACAAACGGTAAGGATTCTTACGCTCAAAAAACCGGTGACCCGGCAACTTGCGCCCTTGTTTTTGAAGGCGTGTGGGCGGAATAGTTACATTATCGTTTCAAAAAAGCAAAGATAAGGCTGCCTTAAAGGCAGCCTTACTCCGTTTTTAGTTCAACAAGTCTTCAATCCTTTATACATCGGCACGAGTACCCACTTGCACGAGTACCCAAGCTATTTGTAAAGCTGCTGCTGTTAAGAATAAAGCGTACCGCTTGTGTTTGCGCTCCTTCATCTGAAATTGTAGAAGACCAATAAACGCCTGACGAGGTTGTTTGCGCATAAGTACTCGATACGCCACTTCGCTGGCCTCCTAATGTCAATTTCAGTTTCTCAAATCCATCCTCTCGGTTCGCAATTTCTTCCTGCAGCCATTCGTCCTTTGTTGGTATATGCCATCCTTGGGGGCACGGGTTGTTAATACCATCTACTCCCTGCCATAAATTATTATTTTGAGGATTACGCCAATCTTGGGGCGCGCTTGAAGCGAGTATGAAGTCAGGATGCCCGGGAACGTCAGCGTTATCGGACAGCACTGTAGTCGTTCCATTTACGCCAGAGTGCGCGGCATTGGTAGCTGCCCTATTGGTAAGCTGGTGCCCGTCAGTGTCACGTCCCCACTGGAACAGGTCGCCATAATTGGGCCAATCATCGAAGGCCGATGGTGTATTGGGCGCACCGAGGTTTCGGTCAAGCCACCTGCGGCCGGTAGCGCTTACAATGATGCCGTAGGTTACTTCTTCGTGGCCGTTGTAGATAAACGTAATAGTGCTCGGCTCCTCGGCCACCGGGCCTGAGAATGCAGATTTAACTTCGGTGCCGACAGTTGCACCGGTTGCTGCTTTGGGAGTCACCCCTACGCGGATAAATTTG
>Ga0193752_1002352_pt1 | contig 14311 bp, 10 predicted proteins | sample H1c1metaG_FD_144924 | JGI IMG/M metagenome (GOLD analysis project Ga0193752, IMG submission 144924) | Soil microbial communities from a riparian zone of the East river system, Colorado, United States - H1c1 | ecosystem: Environmental > Terrestrial > Soil > Riparian zone | place: USA: East River... | reverse complement strand
GGTGGCCGACAAGAAAACCGTGGCTGCCGCCGGAGAAACGGCCATCGGTGATCAATGCCACTTTGCCGGCGAGTCCGCGTCCGTTGATCGCGCTCGTCGGGCTCAACATTTCGCGCATACCGGGACCGCCTTTGGGGCCTTCATTGCGAATGACCACGACATCGCCTTCGATCACTTTGCCGTCGAGAATAGCTTGTAAGGTGGCTTCCTCACCGGTGAATACGCGCGCGCGTCCGACAAATCGTAAACCTTCCTTGCCCGTGATTTTCGCGACCGAACCTTCCGGCGCCAGATTGCCGTACAGCACGACGAGATGACTCTCGGGCTTGATCGGATTCTTGAACGCACGAACGATGTCTTGATTCTTCGGATAGGGCTTCACGCCTTTGAGATTTTGGGCCAAGGTCTTGCCGGTCACGGTGAGTGCGTCGCCGTGGAGCAAGCCTTCGTCCAGCAGGATTTTCATCAGCGGCTGTATGCCGCCGATCTTGATGAGTCTCGACATCATGTACTTGCCGCTCGGACGCAAATCGGCGAGCACAGGCACACGCTTGCCGATGTGCGTGAAGTCGTCCAGCTCAAGCGGTACGTGTGCGCTGTGCGCTATCGCCAGTAGGTGCAACGTTGCGTTGGTCGATCCGCCGAGTGCGATCGACACGGTAATCGCATTTTCAAATGCTTTCCGCGTCAAAATATCCGAAGGCAGAATGTTGGCCTTCACCAGTTGCAGCACGGCTTTTCCTGCGCGCCGGCAATCATCCATTTTATTGCGCGATACTGCTTCTTGAGCAGAACTATTGGGTAAGCTCATGCCTAATGCTTCGATGGCCGACGCCATCGTGTTCGCGGTATACATGCCGGCGCAACTACCGGGGCCAGGAATGGCGGTGCGCTCAATCTCTTTGAATTGCTTTTCCGAGATTTTGCCGCTCGAATAAGCGCCGACAGCTTCGAATACCGAGATGATGTCGGTCTCATTCTTACCGGGTTTGATCGTGCCGCCGTAGACGAATACGGAGGGTCGATTGAGTCGAGCCAATGCCATCAGGCAACCGGGCATGTTCTTATCGCATCCGCCAATCGCGACGACCCCATCGAAGCCTTGCGCTCCACTCACGGCTTCAATCGAGTCTGCAATGACTTCTCGCGAGACCAGCGAGTAGCGCATGCCGGGTGTGCCGTTCGAAATACCGTCGGATACCGTAATCGTGCCGAATGTCGTGCTTTTGCCGCCCGAAGTATCGACGGCATCCGCAGCTGCCTTGGCGAGCTTGTCGATGTGCATGTTGCACGGAGTGAGATTGCTCCACGTGGAAGCGATGCCAATCGCGGGCTTCTTGAAGTCGGCGTCTTTGTAGCCGACGGCACGCAGCATCGCGCGGCTCGGTGCCTGCTCGATGCCATCGACGATTTGGCTGGAATATTTGCGCGATGCGCCGCCTTTCGACTGGGAGGACTTGGCCTTGGCTGATTGGGGTGCGGACTTTGTCTTGGGCATACACTTTAAAATAGACGTGGAGGAACTGACAATCGTACCCGCTAAGCGCGGAATGACAAGCGCTCGCCGCGTGTTAAGTCCCCGTATCGACCATTTTGCGGTCGCGCATTGCCACAATCACGACACCGGCCAGTGCAATGGCGCCCCCGATCAGGATACGCGACGTCAACTCATCGCCAAACCACAGCATTCCGCAAGCGATGCTGAAGATCGCCGACAGCACGTTCATTGGCGCCACAGAAGTAACCGGGTACTTCGAAATCAAATGAAACATCATCGTATGGGCCACGAGACTTGACGCAATCGCGGTAAACAGCAGCGCACTCCAGCCCACCCAGGTCGCGTGCGCGAACGACTGCCATTGACCCGACTCCAGTAAAAAGCTGATCAGTAGCAAACCGGGCGCGCTGATAATGCCCATCCATGCCTGCAGCTGCCACGCATTCACATCGCGCAAACGTTTGATATAGATCGTTCCCAACGCCACGACAAACTGCGACGCGGTGACCAGCAGTAGACCTAGCAGGTTATCGAGCGCTGCCGGGTCGAAACTCACGACGGCAACCCCGCAAAACGCGAGCGCGATTCCTAGTTTTCGGCGCCAGCGCACCTGCTCGCCCAGAAGCCAGACTGACAACAGCGTGCTGAAGGGAATTCCCAACTGCGTAGCAATTGCCATGCTCGAAATATTGTCGGTGAATTTGAAGCCGAGATACATGAGCGCGAAGCCCAGTGCGCCCGAGAAAGTCGTTGCGAGCAGCAAGGTTGTCATTTGGCCGCGAAACAGCCGCAGCACCGGCAACAATACAACCGCCAAGACTGTAAAGCGTAATGCCGCAAAAAAGATCGGTGGAAATTCGCCGATTCCTAATTTGGCCGCAACCAGATTGATGCCCCAAATCGCGTTTACGCCGATCAGCAACGTCATGTCGACCGGCGTCAGCCAATGCGCTTTACTCATTGACCGTAGCGGGCCTTGAGGTAGCCATAGGCGGCCCGTATGCATTGCGGTTCGGCGCCAACCGGTCGTCCCGGGCGCTCCTTGCTGTTCCAGGCGTACATGTCGATATGCGCCCATGCAGTTGCTCGCCCAACGAAGCGCCGTAAAAATAGTGCGCCAATGATTGCGCCTGCAAATCCCGAACTCGAAACATTGTTGATGTCGGCGATCTTACTGGCGAACTCATCGTCGTAGCCGGGCCAAAGCGGTAGCTGCCACAAAGGATCGCTCGCCTGCATGCCATGCGCGTGCAGCGCACTCGCCAATTGATCGTCTGCCGTAAATAAACCAGGAAGTTCCGGCCCCAGTGCGACACGCGCTGCACCTGTAAGTGTCGCAAAGTCGAGTAGCAATTCCGGTTGCGCTTCGTCCGCCAATGCCAATGCATCGGCAAGAATCAGACGACCTTCCGCGTCGGTGTTGCCGATTTCGACGCTGATGCCTTTGCGTGTAGTCAGTACATCGCCCGGTCTAAAGGCATTGCTTGCAACGGAATTTTCAACAGCCGGAATCACCAACCTCAGCCTAACGGCCAACTGCGCATCCATGATTGCTTGCGCCAACCCGAGCGCCGTCGCGGCGCCGCCCATATCCTTTTTCATGAGTAACATCGACGCGCCGGGCTTGATGTCCAAGCCGCCTGTATCGAAACACACGCCCTTCCCTACCAGCGTCAGTTTAGGATGACCCGGATTGCCCCATTGAAAGTCGATGAGTCGTGGAGCAACAGCGCCCGCACGCCCCACCGCATGAATCGTCGGGAAATTATTGGTGAGCAATTCATCGCCGACATAAGTCTTTGCTGTTGCCCCGTACCTCCGCGCGACGGCAAGTGCAGCGTCCGCCAACTGCGCGGGCGACATATCGTTAGCCGGTGTATTCACCAAATCACGCGCTAACGAACAAGCCGCATTCAGTCGGACGACTTCCGGCACATCGATCTGCGTGCCGACGTAAACTGAAACTTCTTTCTCGCCGGGCGCTTTGCGATAGCGGTCGAAGCGATACCGGCCATAGGCCCAGCCGAGCGCGAACCGTTGCTGCGCTTCCGGCGGCAGATCTTCGATATGGAAATTGCCCGTCGGCAATCGGTCCGGAAGGCTAGCGGCTACCCAGAACCACGGCTCATCGGCGCTCTGCCTCTTTCCCAATCCGACAACGATGCTTTGTAACGCGCCCTCCGCACCGGGCAGCAGCGCAAGTCTCAGGCGATCCGGACGGAACTGATTATTCGCCAGCCACGCGGCGACTGAGCTTGGTTGCGCATCGCGCCACACCGCATAGTCCTCTTCGAACACACAGCGGATGGCAATCGAGTCGGGTTTTTGGCTGGACGTGATCATGATGAGGCACGGCAATCACAATGAATCGGGAGAGAGCGTGAAGGATACTACTCAAAATCGATGGCGAATCCTGCCGCGAGTTCATCCTGCAAGCGACGCTCGATGAGCGGCGCACGATTCGGTGCGGGGATTGACAAGATCTGGGCCGATATGGTGCTATCTCGCTGTTTTCTCTCGATGAATTGAGAGCATCGCTGGTCGCGGAGTTTTCTATTTCTGCTCAGTCCGGATCTATCAATTCGGGCCCGTCATTTGAGTCGGCCATGTCAGTCGGCCATGTGAGCCAGGTACCTCGGGTCCGAACAACAACCGGTCGAGCACGCACAGCAGTTCAGGAGTTCTCCATGAAGATGTACTCGGCAAAAGACGTCAACAAGCAAGCGCTGAAGCGCGCTCGCATCACGATCCTGGGATATGGCAGCCAAGGCCGTGCGCACGCCCTGAACTTGAAAGACAGCGGCCATGATGTCGTCGTCGGCGTTCGAAAAGACGGCGCTAGCTGGAGCAAGGCGCAAAAAGACGGACTGACAGTCGCCGAGCCGGCTGCCGCCGTGAAAGGCGCCAAGCTGATCGCGATGCTGGTGCCGGATCTCGCACAGAAGCAACTCTACAAGGACGTCGTGAACCACATCGCCAAAGGCGCAACGCTATTGTTTGCCCATGGCTTCAATATTCACTTCAAGCAAATTCGCGCGCGCAAGGATTTGGACGTCGTACTGATCGCGCCGAAAGGTCCAGGCGGTTTGGTCCGTCGTCAGTATGAGCAAGGCCGTGGCGTGCCTGCCCTGATTGCGGTGGCGCAAAATGCAACTCGCAAAGCACACGAACTCGCGCTTGCCTACGCGCACGGTATCGGCAGCACTCGCGGCGGCGTTCTAGAAACGACGTTTGCCGAAGAGACGGAAACCGATCTATTTGGCGAGCAAGCCGTATTGTGCGGCGGCGCCACCGAGTTGGTCGTCAAGGGTTGGGAGACGCTGGTGGAAGCCGGCTACCAACCCGAAGTTGCTTACTATGAGTGCTTGCACGAGCTGAAGCTGATTGTCGACCTGTTGCACGAAGGCGGCCTCGCCAAAATGCACACATATATTTCCGACACGGCCAAGTACGGCGATCTGACGCGCGGTCCCCGCATCGTCAACCGCAATACCAAGAAGGAAATGAAGAAGATATTGAAGGAGATTCAAGACGGCAAGTTTGCTCGTCAGTGGATCGCCGAGAGTAAGAAAGGCGGCAAGAAATATCAGAAAATGCTCAAGGCCGACATGAAGCATCCAATCGAAAAGGTCGGCGCCAAGTTGCGTGCGTTGATGCCTTGGCTTGAGGAAACTCGAGCCTGAAAATGTTGGTACCGGTATTCGGGGCGCCCGACGACGACTTCCTCGCGAATTCGGCTTGTCTTGTGCCCCGCTAACCTCAGTCAGCGCTGTAGAATCCGTCTATGCCCCACACCGACCCGAATCGCGTCCTGATTTTCGACACCACGCTGCGTGACGGCGAGCAATCGCCCGGATGCAGCATGACGCAGCCCGAGAAGCTGCGCGTAGCCAAGTCGCTCGCTGAATTGGGCGTCGATGTGATCGAAGCCGGGTTTCCGATCGCATCTCGCGGGGACTGGGATTCCGTCAATCTCATCGCTCGCGAAGTGCAAGGCCCGATCATTGCAGGCTTAGCGCGCTGCAATCGCGACGATATCGAGACCGCTTGGCGCGCTCTAAAGGATGCCGCGAAGCCTCGCATTCACGTCTTCCTGGCCACGAGCGCGATCCATCGCGAATACAAACTCAACATGGCCAAAGAGCAGATCATTCACACCGCCGTCGAAGGCGTCAAGTTCGCCCACAGCCTGTGCGGCGATGTCGAGTTCTCGCCGGAAGATGCGTCGCGGACAGAACTCGAGTTCTTGGCGCAAGTTGTCGAAGCAGCAATTGATGCCGGCGCGACAACTATCAATGTCCCCGACACCGTCGGCTACACCGTGCCCGAAGAGTTCCACGAAGTGTTCAGTTACCTGAAGCGGAACGTCCGGAACATCGACAAGGCAGTGCTCTCTGTTCATTGCCATAACGATCTGGGGATGGCGGTGGCGAACAGCTTGGCCGCTGTGCGCGCTGGCGCGCGGCAAATCGAATGTACGATTAATGGTATCGGCGAGCGCGCGGGTAATTGCTCGCTGGAAGAAGCGATGGCGTTGAAGACGCGCGAAAACGTGTTCGGGGTTCACACGGGCATTCAAACCACCCGCCTCTATCCGATGAGCCGCCTCGTTTCGCAAATCACTGGCATGCCGATTCCTCGCAACAAGGCAATCGTCGGCGAGAATGCATTTGCCCATGAAGCCGGTATTCATCAGCACGGCATGCTGAAGCATCACTCCACTTACGAAATCATGCGCCCGCAAGATGTGGGCTTGTCGCGAACGAATTTGGTGCTCGGTAAGCACAGCGGCCGACACGCTTTCCGCGAGCGAGTCAAAGAACTGGGCTTCGAGGTCGGTGACGCCGAAATCAATAGTTTGTTCGAAGAGTTCAAGGCGCTGGCCGACAAGAAAAAGGAATTGTTCGACGGCGACATCGAAGCGCTCGTGATGCGCTTGGAAAGCGGCGCCGAAGGTCCGTGGTCGCTCGCCTCACTCAGCGTTGCAACGAATGAGAATCAGCCGGCTCGCGTGACCATCAAACTCAATCACATCGATGGCCGTACGGTAGTTCAAGACCAAACCGCAGATGGCCCTGTCGATGCCGTCGTCAAAGCCATCGATCATGCGACCGGCATTCATGTTCAGGTTCGCAAGTTCGAGGTGCATAGCGTGTCGGTCGGCGAGGATGCGCAAGGCGAGGCGCTGCTCACTGTCGAGCACAATGGGCGTACGTACCGGGGCGCCGGAATCAGCACCAACATTCTTGAATCGGCCGCGCAAGCCTATTTGGAAGTGATTAATCGTATCGAGTCGACCAAGGCCAACGCCGATCGGCGTGCCGCAGAGCGCGCCAGCGCACTTATTTAATTAGGGCCGTCTCATTAAATCCCATCTCATTCAGTCCCGGAGCATTTAGGTCATGCCGATCGCAGAGGCGAAACATATTTGGTACAACGGCAAGATGGTGCCGTGGAAAGACGCCACGATCCATGTGCTTGCGCATGCTCTGCATTATGGCTCCACCGTCTTCGAAGGAGTTCGCAGCTATCCGACGTCGAAGGGCCCGATTATTTTCCGTTTGACGGATCACACGAAGCGTCTCTTCGATTCCGCGAAGATTTATCGCATGGAGATTCCGTATACGCCGGCGGAGATCAATGCAGCGATGAAGCAAGTCATCGTCAGCAACCAATTGAACAACGGCGCCTACATCCGGCCGTTCGCTTTCCGTGGGTATGGGGAGATTGGCGTCGCGCCAAAAGTTTCGCCGCCGATCGATACCGTGATCGCCGCGTTCGAATGGGGCGCCTATCTTGGTGCCGATGGTCTAGAGAACGGCATCGATGTCTGTGTTTCTTCATGGCAGCGCCTCGCACCCAATACCATTCCGGCCTTGGGCAAGGCGGCAGGTAACTATTTATCGAGCCAGTTGATCAGCATGGAAGCCAAACGGCTTGGCTTTGCAGAAGGCATTGGCTTAAGCGTCGACGGCAGCGTGAGCGAAGGCGCGGGTGAAAATTTGTTCCTGGTTCGCGATGGCGTGATCTACACGCCGGCGGTGGCCAACTCCATTCTGCAAGGCATCACACGCGACACCGTCATGCATCTCGCGCGAGCTCATGGGTTTGAAATTCGCGAACAAACCATTCCTCGTGAGCTGCTCTATCTTGCTGACGAAATGTTCTTGACGGGGACGGCCGCGGAAGTGACACCGGTCCGTTCGGTCGATCGGATCACGATTGGCGCAGGCAAGCGAGGCCCTGTGACAGAAGTCATTCAGTCCGCATTCTTCGGCCTGTTTTCCGGCAAGACGCCTGATAAGCACGGCTGGCTAGAAACCTGCGAGTAGAAATCGTCTATCCGAGGCATCGCCGTCCGCGATGCCTCATTCGGAATTCGCCAAGTCGCCGCGTAGACGGGTCTGGCATTCTTGTTTCTGTGAATCCCGCGTGAGTAGCCCATGACAGCCAAGACGCTTTTCGAAAAGGTTTGGGAGCAGCACGAGGTCGTTCCCGAAACGGCCGACACCCCGGCTGTGCTCTACATCGATCTGCACTTGGTGCACGAAGTGACCTCCCCGCAAGCCTTCTCGCTACTCAAAGAGCAGGGCTTGAAGGTTCGCCGCTTGGATCGCACGCTGGCGACAATGGATCATTCAACACCCACCGATCCCGAGGAGATTGCGGGTCGCGTGCCGATTCGGGTCGCATCCGCCGCAGCGCAAATTAAACAGCTTGAAGTCAACTGCAAGGAATTCGGCGTTGAGCTGCTCGGCTTGCAATCGAGCGATCGCGGCATCGTTCACATCATCGGGCCCGAACTCGGTGCCACGCAGCCGGGCAAGACGATCGTTTGCGGTGACAGTCACACCGCAACGCATGGTGCGTTCGGCGCCCTCGCCTTCGGCATCGGGACCACTGAAGTCGGCCAGGTGCTGGCGACCCAATGTTTGTTGCAACGACGCCCGAAGACATTCGCGATCAATACCACGGGGTCGTTACCGCCCGGCGTGACCGCGAAGGATTTGATTCTCGCAATCATCGGCAAGATCGGCGTTTCGGGCGGTACGGGTTACGTGCTTGAGTATCGTGGTTCTGCCATCGAAGCATTGTCGATGGATGGCCGGATGACCGTCTGCAACATGTCGATCGAGGCCGGTGCGCGCGCCGGCATGATCGCGCCGGACGCAACGACCTATGAATACTTGCGGCAAACCCCTCGAGTACCGACAGGCAATGCGTGGGATCGGGCCCTAGCGAAGTGGCAGCAACTGCGCACGGATCCCGGCGCAAGGTTCGATCGCGAAGTGACCATCGACGCGAACTCGCTCGAGCCGATGATCACTTACGGCACCCATCCCGGAATGGTGCTACCGCTGTCGGCGCGGGTGCCCGAAAAACCGGGCGACGCTGTGTTCAAAAAGGCCTTGGACTACATGGGTCTCCAACCCGGCGAGTCTCTCTTGGGTAAGGAAATCCAAGTTGTGTTCATTGGCAGCTGCACGAATGCTCGCTTGTCCGATTTGGAATCGGCCGCGCAAGTCTTCAAGGGTCGCAAAGTGGCGCCGAATGTGCGTGTATTGGTTGTCCCAGGCTCGCAGCGAATCAAACGTGAAGCGGAAGCACGCGGACTCGCCAAGATTTTCACCGACGCCGGGGCTGAGTGGCGCGAGTCGGGTTGCTCTATGTGTATCGGCATGAATGGCGATCTAGTTGCCAAAGGCCAGTACTCCGTCAGCACCAGTAATCGCAACTTCGAAGGGCGGCAAGGTCAGGGAGCGCGCACGTTGCTCGCGAGCCCAGCGACAGCCGCCGCCGCTGCCGTGCGCGGCCGCATCACCGATCCTCGCGAATTCTTGCAAGGTTAATCGTCATGGATCCCATCTCCATCATCGAATCGAAGACCGTTGTCCTGCCGTCTACGGACATCGACACGGACCAAATTATTCCTGCTCGCTTCCTGACGACGACGACTAAAGAAGGGTTGGGTAAAAATGCATTTGCCGATTGGCGTTACGACGCGCAAGGCAATGCGAAGAGCGAGTTCATCCTCAATCAACCCGCGGCAAAGGGCTGTGCGATCCTGGTTGCCGGTCGAAACTTCGGGTGTGGTTCGTCGCGCGAGCATGCGCCCTGGTCGTTGCTGGATTTCGGCTTTCGAGCTGTTATCAGTAGTGAGATCGCGGATATTTTTCGCAACAACTCGCTCAAGAATGGTTTATTACCGATCGTGCTCGATGAAGCGACGCATGGTTGGCTGCTTGCCAATCCAGGCGTGCAACTACGCATCGATTTGACCACCAATACTCTGACGTTGCCGGACGGAAAGGCCGTGCAGTTCCCAATCGAAGCCTTCGCGCGTTATTGCTTGCTGAATGGCGTCGATGAACTCGGATTTTTGTTGAAACAGAATAACGCCATTACCACGTTCGAGAATTCGCACGCATGAAGGCTAAGATTGTTGTCTTAGGTGGCGACGGCATCGGTCCGGAAGTCGTACGCGAAGGCGTGCGCGCATTGCTCGCCGTCGGCAAGCGTTTCGGCCATGAGTTTGTAATTGAAGAGCATCTCATCGGCGGTGTAGCCATTGATGCAACCGGGTCGCCTCTGCCCGACGTCACTACTCGTGCTTGCCAAGGGTCGCAGGCCGTGTTGTTGGGTGCGGTGGGTGGACCGAAATGGTCCGATCCCAACGCAAAGGTTCGCCCCGAACAAGGCTTGCTCGCGATCCGTAAAGCGCTGGGGCTGTTCGCGAACTTGCGTCCGGTGACGCCGCACCCTGCTCTGCTGGATGCCTCTACCATTAAAGCCGATGTGCTTCGTGGCACGGACATCATGGTCGTTCGCGAACTGACCGGCGGCATTTACTTCGGCGAAAAGACGCGGACGGAAACCTCCGCGAGCGATTTGTGTTCGTATACGGTTGAGGAAGTGGAACGAGTTACTCGCGTCGCCTGCAGACTCGCGATGGGTCGACGGAAGTCGTTGGTGTCGGTGGATAAAGCGAATGTGCTGGAGACATCCCGATTGTGGCGCTCGACTGTGGAGCGCATTGTCAAAACCGAGTTTCCGGAGATTACGCTCGAGCACCAGTTGGTCGATTCGACTGCGATGCACCTGATTCGTAAACCCACGAGCTACGATGTCATCGTCACCGAGAACATGTTTGGCGACATCCTGACGGACGAAGCCTCGATGCTGGCAGGTTCCTTAGGGCTGTTACCGTCTGCCTCCTTGGGTAGCGGCACCCTGGGCCTCTACGAGCCCATTCATGGGTCTGCCCCCGACATCGCCGGCAAAGGCGTGGCCAACCCTTACGCCACTATCCTGAGCGTCGCCCTCCTGATGCGCCACTCTTTGGGACTCGAAAAGGAGGCGCAAGCTATTGAATCGGCTGTAGCTAACTCGGTCACAGCTGGCATCAGAACCCCTGATATTGCTGCCGGCGGTAAGGCAGCCAGCACGTCCGAAGCGGGCGAATCTGTGGCCCGGTCACTGCTTGGTTAGTAGGTAAATATTCGGCGAAAAACGCGCTAAGTGGCTGATTATAAATAGATAATCTGCACGACATATTTTTTTTCGGCTACCGACCTAAAAGGGGGTCACAGCCCGAAAAAGACTCGCTATGATGACGCCACGACGTACCCAAATGCGTCGGCGCTTCTACCCTCCGGTTCGTACCGAAGTGGTTTTTCCCAAATTCTGTTTCGCCCGTTGCACGCATCGGTCGAAGTGTCTTTGGTGGAAACAGGGCTCGGGTCGGGTTAGTCCCCACGGTGATCTCGCGCAAGCCTTATCACCACGACTTTTGTCTTTGTTGCCACATCCTAGGCCGGCCTACTAAGCCGGCCTTTTTTTTTGAGCCCTCGTTTGCCACTAGCTCAATGCTTGGCGTAGATCGTCGATCAAATCGTCGACGGCCTCGATCCCCACCGACATCCGTAGTAGACCATCGACGAGACCGGCACGTTGCCGTGCTTCCACGTCCATCGCCGCATGCGTCATCGTTGCCGGATGAGCGATCAAGCTTTCGACGCCTCCTAGCGATTCGGCTAACGAGAATAACTGCAGCCTCGAGACGAATTCGCGCACCTGATCAGTGCCACCCTGCAATTCAAAACTCACCATCGCGCCAAACCCGCGTTGCTGCGACTTCGCGAGCAGATGCTGTGGATGCGTCGGCAACCCTGGATGGTGAACGACTTTTACGCGCGGATGTGTGGAGAGAAATTGAGCAAGGGCCAACGCGTTGGCGCCATGCACCGGCATGCGAGCATGCAGTGTCCTTAAACCCCGCAGGGTCAGGTAGCTGTCAAATGGCGAGCCTGTGACGCCGATGCAATTTGACCACCAGTTCAACTTCTCGTGCAGCTCTTTATTCGCTGCAATCACAGCGCCACCTACGACGTCGCTATGCCCGTTCAGGTACTTGGTCGTCGAATGCACAACGATATCCGCACCTAGTTCGATCGGCCGCTGCCAAACCGGCGATAGGAAGGTATTGTCGACCGCCAGCCAAGCTCCCTGCATGCGTGCCGCATCGCTCATTGCGCGGATGTCGGTAATGCGCAGCAGCGGATTGCTGGGCGTCTCCACCCAAATGAGCTTCGGCTTTTGCGCCAAAGCATCCGGCAAAGAATTCGCCTTGTTGTGATCGGTGAAGATCACCCTGAAACAGCCTCGCTGAGCGAGCGAGTTGAATAAACGATACGTCCCGCCGTAGCAGTCATGAGGTGCCAGCACTAGATCGTTCGGGCCCAAAAGTTGACACACAAGCGTCACAGCCGACATGCCCGATGTCGTGATAATGCCGCCCGCTCCTCCTTCGAGGTTTGCGAGCGCAGCGCCCAATGCATCGCGCGTTGGATTGGCCGAGCGCCCGTAATCATATTGGCGTCGGTTCGCAAATCCATCGAACGTATAGGTCGACGATAAATGAATCGGCGGCACGACAGCGCCGTACTGAGTGTCCGTCTCTAGTGCGGCGCGAACTGTTTGCGTCGCCGAGTCGATACGCTTGGTCACAGCGCCTCCGAGAAGACTTTCTTCAACGCGGCGGTTTCCTTTAAGAAGGCGTCGTGGCCATACAGGGAAGACAGTTCAACCAACGTGCCTGGACCGCCAAGGCGTGAAGCCAACGAACGAATATCCGCCAACGGTACCAGCTGATCTTCGGCCACGGCCACGAGAGTCGTCGGCACACGAATTTTGTCCGGCTCTACTGTGTGCAGGTCGATCGACTCGGACAGGCAAACGAACGCTTCGGGCTTGTAGCTATCGGCATAAGCCTGTCCACGCGCATACAGATAACTCTCGACAGGTAGGCGCAGGATTCCGTCCTTGCGAATCGCGGCCCCGGAAAAGCGCTGTGCAAATTCCTGCGGGCTTCGATAAGTTGCCATCGCGAGTGCGCGCGCCAACTTTAATCCGGCGGCGCCGTCACCGAGCGCTGCAAGGACGCGCACGGTCTCGCGCTGCACGCTCCGCCACGCAGTGGCCATAGGGTGTGCACGATCGGCAGCACTGATCGCCACAATACGGGTAACCTGATCCGGAAACCGTTCGGCGAAGGCTAGCGCCACCATACCGCCGTACGACGCGCCGACGATTGCGTGAAGGGATTGAACGCCAAGGTGCCGCAATAGCGCAGATAGCACGGCAGCTTGATCGAATGCACTGATACTTGGGAAGTCGGTTTGGCCGACCTGCGGTCCTGTCGACGCACCGCTGCCGCCGATAAAATCGATGCCAAGAATTCGAAATGTATTGGCGTCGAGTGCGGCTCCGGGCCCGACCACCTCTTTCCACCAGCCCTGCTCCGGCGCCGCTGCAAATACGCGCCGACCTGCCGAGATCCCGCCGAGTACGGCCACGATCGGGGCATCGATGGCGCCGGCCAGTCGCCATGCGACTTCGACATTGGAAAGCGAGCCACCGAAATGCAGTGGCAAGGTCCCAGGCAACGTGACAACCCCTTCGTCGGCCGTCAACGCGCGGTCCTGCGCAGCGGAATCTGAAACAGAAGACATTCGATCGGGCTCCGGCGCCTGACTTCTCAGGCGAACTCACATCGGAACCCCTGTGCGATATGCACCAGCGGTAGGTCGCCACGGTCCGCACCCGACCCATATTCACGGGGCGGCAGCTATCGCAGCACCTCATCTGTCGATGGTTCCAAGCGGGTACCGTCGCAGGAGTTAGCACCTTCCCGACATGGTTAGTGTCGTCGGTTGCCCCGGCTTCAAAGGGCCTTTCCCTCAGCCGGTCTCGATGAGTAACGGCAGTCTAGGGTTGGGCTTGCGGCGCGTCAACAGTGGAAGTCCGGACGCCGACAGTTGCCGGAATCGGTTACAGCTAGGGCGTGAAAGGAAACATCCGCGCGACACAGTACTATCGCCGCTCGCACCTCCATTTCATAAGCCAATGCTATCGATCGTAAATCTTCGAAAGACCTATCCTGGCGCAGTGCCGCGTGCGGTATTCGCGGAGATATCGCTAGACCTGATGCCTGGCGACTGCGTTGCCATCATGGGCGAATCCGGCGTCGGCAAGTCGACGTTGCTGAACGTCATCGCGGGTCTTGATGCACCCGATGAAGGGCAAGTGCTCATCGGTGGCGCCTCGATTACGCTGATGGACGAGCCGGCCCGTACGTTGCTGCGCCGATCTAAAATCGGCTTCGTATTTCAAGCATTCCACCTGCTTCCATATCTCACGGTGGCGGCTAACGTGGGCTTGCCGCTCATCTTAAATGGCATGAACGCCGCCGATGCCGATCGGCGCGTCGCGGAGGAATTGTCTGCCGTCGGATTGGCGGCGCGCGGTAACAGT
>Ga0193752_1002349_pt1 | contig 14318 bp, 10 predicted proteins | sample H1c1metaG_FD_144924 | JGI IMG/M metagenome (GOLD analysis project Ga0193752, IMG submission 144924) | Soil microbial communities from a riparian zone of the East river system, Colorado, United States - H1c1 | ecosystem: Environmental > Terrestrial > Soil > Riparian zone | place: USA: East River... | reverse complement strand
TCGGTGATGGGCACCTCGACGTTCCGCTCGACCGGTTTACCGTCGATCAAGGTGGGGTTCGTCGAGCCCAGATCGAGATACGTGGTCTGCTCGTCATGGAAGCGAATGACACCGTGCCACTGGGATACGTAACCGTCATCGAGCTCCACGTCGTTCAGCGGATTGCGTCCGATACGCACGGGCGACTGCGCAAACGCACATGTCTCTGCGACGCGCTCTTTCAGGCGCTCGATCTGAATCACCAACGGCAGCATGGGAGGCCCTGCATCGTACCCGACGACTCGCAGCTTGCCCTGAATTTCAGCGTTAGCCGAGCGAAGCCTCGACCGTCGGAATCACGCCCGAGCTGGCGGCATTACCAGGTGCACACTGCGCGCCAATTCCGTGGGTTGAAGCGTCTGACGATTTGGGATAGACGCTGGTTTCGCTCGCTTTCCCCCACGCCGTGGGGTGCGATGCAGGGGACAGGGTTGAATGGCGATCCGTCGATACCGAGATCTTGCCAGCACGCGATCACTCGTCCATCGGCTATGCCGCCCGTTGCAGTCCGCGCTTCTGCTTGCGCTTCTTGCGTCGGGTGCATGCGCGGGCGTGGTGCCGACGTGCGTCGTTCCGAACTCGGTGGAGCTCGAGATCGAGACCTCCGATCGCGTGAACATCGATCAGTCGGGTGACGCTCTACCGACGATCATTCGGCTGTATCAATTGAAGAACTTGAGCGGAGTGCAGAGCGCAACGTTCGACGACATGCTCGATCGCCCGAAAGAAACGCTCGGCGAGTCGATCGTGCACGAGGACGAGCTCACGATCTATCCAGGCCAGATCGTGGTGCGGCGGTTCGAGCGCGAGCCAAAGGCAGACTATTTGATCGGCGTTGCCATCGTTCGCAACCCAGTTGGTACGGCGTGGCGAACGATTCAGGAGTATCCAATCCCGGGTGACCCCTGCAAAGAACAGGACGACCCTGAGGCCGCGCCGACGATCGCCGACCTCCGCGTCCGCATGTTCCTCAACGAATATCGGATCGAGTCGGTCAACAACTACGCCGAGCTGCCGATGCGCAGTTGTCCGAAGGGGACCGTCTGCAAGCCGGGTCAGGCACCGGATGAGCTGCCGGAAGAGTTACGGCATCGCCGGTTACGAACGTTCGAGGAAGACGAGAGTCAGCCCAATCCTACGACAGGGCGTTCTCAGCAGCCTGAGTAACGTTTTGGCGAGCGCGCGCGAGCGCGCGAGTGCACAGAGAGATCAGAAGCCATGAGGGGTGTTCAAAAAGTCGTGTGGTCCGAAGGGCTGTTGATGGCGCCGCAGCATCTTCAGCAGCAGGACCGCTATCACGAAGCGTTGCTTTGCGACCGCCTCGACGCGATGCACCCGTTCAACTGGGGCGTCATCAAGGTCGAGCTGGACAAGAAGTTGCTGTCTGCCGGGCAGATTCAGCTCGCGACGTTTCGCGGGGTGCTGCCTGACGGAACAGTGCTCGTGTTCGACCAGCAGCACCCGGAAGAGCTGCCCCCGATCCGCGTGATCGCGGAGCACTTCCCGCACACGCAGCCGACGTTGGACATCTGGCTCGGCTTGCCGGTCGAGCGCGAAGGCGCGGACAACTACGCCGAGCGCGCGGTTGCACGCTACTCGGCGGAGCGCCGGCACGTGTACGACATGACCGGCGGCGGTACCGCGGCCGAAGTCGCGTTTGCCCGGCGTCGCCCGGTGATGTTGTTCGGTGATGAATCGCGCGACGGCGTCGTGGCGATCAAGGTCGCCGAGCTCGTGCGGGACGACAGCAACAGCATGGTCGTGTCCGAGACGTACATTCCGCCGTGTCTGCGTGTGGATACCTCGCCGTTTTTGCTCGCCGCCCTGCGCCGCTTGTTGAGCACGCTCGTGCGGCGGCACAAGTCGCTCTCGGAAGCGCGCCGTGAAGCGTCGAAGTCGCAGGTGGAGTTCAGCGCGAAAGACGTCACGCGTTATCTGCTGTTGAACACCGTCAATCAATACGTGCCGGTGCTCGGCCACATCGTCGACTCGGGGTACATGTCCCCCGATCGCGTCTACACGCACTTGTGTGAGCTCGGCGGCCAGCTGACGACGTTCTCGACCGAGATCTCGCCGACCAGCTTCCCGCGTTTCGTCTACACCGACTTGCGCGCGACGTTCGAAGAGCTCGTCGCTCGCATCATCGCGCTGCTTCGGACCACGGTCGAAGAGCACTTCATCGCGATCGATCTGCAGGGCCGTCCCGACGGTATGTACGTCGCGACGATCAGCGAAGAGCGCTGGTGGTCCTGCTCGAGCTACTTGCTCGTGATCAAGACCGATTTGCCGGAGCAACCGACTGCGACCCAAGTTCCGCGCTTGGGCAAGATCGCGAGCTGGACGGACATCAACGGCATCTTGTCCGCGGCGACTCCGGGCGCTTCGGTCGAGGTCAACTATCGGCCGCCGCCCGAGATTCCGGTCAAGGCCGGCCTCGTCTACTTCTCGATCTCCACCGACAACAACTACTGGCGAAACATCTCTGCGGAGAAGAACATCGCGATCTATCTGCCGCCGCTGTTCGATCCGGCGAAGACCCAAGTTCAACTCATGGCCGTGCTCGGGACCGCGCCCCAGAAGCCACGGTGAGGGTCGTTAGGTCCTAGCGGATGGAGCGAGTCACCGAGATCACCGAAGCGGTGTTCAATGCGTTGGCGCAAGTCATCGTCATGGACAGCGATGCCGTGCCGATGCCGGAGATGATCCATCAGCAGCTGACGATCTACGTGGAGCAGGCGTCGCGCGCGGCGTTGAAGAACGGCTTTTCGCAGCAGGACACAGACGACATTCGCTACGCGCTCGTCGCGTTGATCGACGAAACGATGCTGCAGCGCGGCGGTGAGCTACGCGAGTTTTGGCTGCCGCGCGTCTTACAGCTGCGGTACTTCAACGAGAACGTCGCGGGTGAGGCGTTCTTCGTCCGGCTCGAGAGCTTGCGCAAAGACTCGGCGCGGCGGGACGTACTGCGGGTATACTTTTTGTGCTTGTTGTTCGGGTTTCACGGGCAGTACCGGATTCGCGGCGGGCAGGTCGAGCTCGCGGACATCATCGATCGCGTGCGCGACGACCTGGTGCGCGCGAACGTGTTGAACTCGGACCTTCCGCTGTCGCCGCGCGGTCCGCGGCCGCCCGAGCCGGTCGCAGATTCGAGGCGCAACTTGCTCTTGGTGTGGGTGTCGCTCGTAGCGGCGACGGCGTCGATCTTGCTGTACATCGGTTTGAAGCTGAGCCTGATCAGTCAGGTCACGCGGCTTGCGGAGTCGATCGCAGCACTGGCGGGAGGTTGACGCCGTGCTGATCAAAGTCCTCGTCGGCGCGTTGGTCTTCCTGTCGCTGATGTTCGTGGCGCTGCTGTGGATGGTCAGCGTCCTGGCGCACATTCCGCTCTGGATCCCCGGCAGCATCACCGGCTTCATCGTGCTGACGGTGCTGATCGTGTTCCTGTTCCGCGCGTATCGCGCGCAAAAGGCCGCGAGCGGGCTCGAGAACGCGCTGGTTCAGCAAGCGAAGGCGCAAGCGACTCAGGTTCGGCCCGACCTGCAGATCGAAGTCCAGCAGATGCAGGAGGAGTTCGACAAGGCGCTCAGTGCGCTCAAGCGAGCTGGGTCCGGGCGTCGCGGCCGCGATGCGCTGTACTTCTTGCCTTGGTACGCGATCATCGGGCCGCCCGGTGCGGGCAAATCGACGGCATTGCGCAACTCGGGTTTGAACTTCCCGTACACGTCGAAGTCGGGCAACGCGGCGATCAAGGGTCTCGGCGGTACGCGTAACTGCGACTGGTGGCTGACGAACGAAGCGGTGGTGCTGGACACGGCGGGCCGCTGGTCGACGCAAGAAGAAGATCACGACGAGTGGATCTCGTTTCTCGGGTTGCTCAAGCGTTATCGCCCGCGCAAGCCGCTGAACGGTTTGATCACGGCGATCAGCATCGGCGACATCGCGCACGCACAAGAAGACGAGATCGAGTCGCTCGCGACGCGGATGCGTGAACGGCTCGATGAAGTGCAGACGCAACTGCGCGTCTCGATCCCGGTCTACGTGCTGTTTACGAAGTGCGACTTGCTCGAGGGCTTCCTCGAGACGTTCAACGAGTTGCGGCGCACCGATCGCAACCAGGTGTGGGGTGCAACGCTGCCGCTCGCGAAGCGGCCGGCGAACCTCGGCGACACGGTGACCGACTGCCTCGACGAGCTCGCGACGGTGCTCGAGCCGCGTTCGCTCGCGCGCATGGCCGAAGAGCGCAGCATTCCGAAGCGCACGAAGATCTACGCATTCCCGCAGCAGTTTTCGGCGGTGAAGCGGAACATCGCGAAGTTCACGAGCGTGATGTTCCAGCACAACATTTATCAAACGATGCCGTCGCTGCGCGGCGTGTACTTCACGAGTGGTACCCAGGAGGGCCGGCCGTTCAACCTGCTCGTGAATCGCTTGGCCGAGGCGCTCGGGAGCCGTCAGAAGACGCAGAGCGAAGAGGGCGTCCTCGACCACAAGAGCTACTTCCTGCACGACTTGTTCATGAACGTGATCTTCGAGGATCGCGACGTGGCATCGGCGAGCCAAGCAGAGCTTTCGACGCAGCGCTGGCGCCGGGTGATGGTGACGGCAGTGCTCGGAAGCGTGTCGCTCGCGGTCGGGTTGATCCCGAGTTACGCCTGGTCGCTGAACAAGCTGCAGCTCACCCGCGTGCAAAACGCGATGGAGGAGTGGGAAGCGCCGGCGCAGAAGCGGCTCGACCCGCGGCAAAAGTTGCAGCGGCTCGATCCTCTGCTCGAGCAGCTGAACACGCTCGTCGAATACGAGAAGAGCGGCCCACCGCTGATGATGCGGATGGGCATGTACAACCAGGACGAGCTGGTCGCACCGCTGCGCCGCTACTACGCGAACTTGCTGCGGCGTGAGCTCGTGCAGTTGATCGTCGCGGCGGATCTCGACGCGATGACCGACTACGGCTTGCGGATGAATTCGGTGCCGCAGGCGAAGCCGTCGCCGGAAGAACAAGACGCGTATTACGAGTTGCTCAAGCTCCACCTCGAGCTGACTCAACCGAAGGCCGACTACGAGCCGCCGTTCGACGAGACGCAACAGGACTGGGTGCGCGAGCGGCTACTCGGGCGGTTTTTGCGAATCGCGGGTGAAGACGAGAAGCTGAAGCTGTCGGCGACTACGAATGCGAATCTGTACGTCACGTTCATGACCGAGTTTCCGGACCTGATGTTCACGCGCGACAAGGAAGTGGTCGCGCGGCTCCGGAGCGTGCTCAATCGGTTGCCTGCGACGGCGCGCACGCTCGCGCGTCTGATCGCGATGTGCGAAGCCGAAGACTACGGCCTCAATCTCAATCGGATGGTCGGTGCGACCGCTGCGATCCGCGAGTCCGGTGCGGTGCGCGGAGCGTTCACCCGGCGTGGTTGGGAGAACATCGTTCGCGATCGCTTGAACGCCGAGATGCTGGAAGACGCGGGCGAGTTATGGGTGCTCGGCTTGGCGGAGAACAAGCAGAAGGCGAACGAGCAGCGCGCCGACCAGGTCAACGAGCTGCGGCAAGCGTACTTCAAAGCCTACATCGAAGAGTGGCGCAACTACCTGAACGGTTTGCGCGTGGAGCGGCCGAGCAATCACCAAGCTGCGCTCGAGCTCTTGCGTGAGCTGTCACGGGGGATGCCGCCGCCGATCGCGCTGCTGATCACGCGCGTCTACGACAACGTGACGATCAAGCCGAAGGCGAGCGCCGAAGGCGTCGCGGGTGCGGTGGCGAGTGGCGTCATCGACAAGATGAAGAACAAGCTAGAGAACTTCCTCGGCGAAGGCGGCGGTAAGCCGGGCGTCGCGAGTCGGCTCAACACGTACGCGAATGCGCAGCGTCGCAACGCCAACATCACGCTCGCGGAGCCGGACGTCGGCAAAGCCTTCGAAGGTTTCTACGCATTTGCGGTGCCGCCGAACACCGGCGCGGATGCGAATCAGCCGCAAGGCGCTCCGCCGCCACGCGGGGGCGCGGTACCGTTCGATGCGTACCAAGAGCAACTGTACTTCGTGCGTGATGCGCTTCAGAAATACCTCGACAACCCGGGGGAAACCGAACAACTGCAATCTCGGATGGCTGAAGCGCGGGTCAAAGTGAGAAGTTCGATCGATCAGCAGGCGGTGGGTTTTCGCCCGTGGTTCGAGGCGCTGCTTTGGCCCCCGATCGAGCGTGCAGCCGTCAGCGGCACCTCCGCGATCGCGGAGGGCATCTCGGGTGGATACTGCGCCGACGTGTACGCGGAGTATCGCCGCACGATCGCCGGTCGTTACCCGTTCAATCGCAACGGGCAAGACTTGCCGCTCACGGACTTCGGCAACTTCTACAAGCCGAAGGAAGGTCGAGTCTGGGTGTTCACGGGCACGCGCTTGTCGAACGCGATTCGGCTCGAAGGCGATCGCTACCAGTTCACGCGTGAGCTCGGCCAAGACCAAGGCTCGATGTACCAGACGCGTTTGCTCGACTTCTTGCAGCTTTCACAAGACGTGACGCGTTCGTTCTACCCGACCGGTGCGGCTACGCCGAGCATCGAGTTCGAGGTGCGGGTGCATCCGAGTCCCGACGTCGCCCTCACGCAGTTTTCCGTCGGCGGCAAGATGGTCGAGCACTACAACGGTCCCGAGCGTTGGAAGTCGCTGGCGTGGCCGGGTGAAAAGCCGGAAGACGGCGCGTCGATCGTCATTCGTGGCGCGAACGGCATGCACGAAGTCATTCGCCAAGAAGGTGTGTGGGCGCTGTACCGGTTGATCGAAGCTGGCTCGGTCGCTGCAGGTGGAGGCCGTGTGTTCACGGTGGCGTGGCAACTTCAGACACACGACGTCACGTTGAAGGTCGACTTCCAGGCCAAGCGTGGGGAATCGCCATTTTTTGGTGTTCCTGGTAGGTCGGCTCATCCGGACTTCTTGGACCCGGTTCGCAATCGGGGCGTCGATGCTCCCAAGCAGATCACAAACACCGGTAAGGCCTGCAACTGAGTGCGAGTGTCAACGGCATGAACGAGAATGAGGAGACGACTGGGCCGCGGGTGGGCTTCGTAGGCAAGCTCCCGTCGCAAGCCGATTTCGTTCGCCACCACGTCGCGGATCGCGTCGGCGGCGAGTTCGATCGCTGGCTCGTGAAGGCGACGCAAACGTTCCTGTCTGCGAAAGCCGAGCTACCCCCTGCCGCTGTGCGCTTCGTGTTCTCGGGGCCCAACTGCGAGTCGGTCGCGATCGGCGTGCTCGTGCCGAGCCGCGATCAGGTGGGCCGTACGTTCCCGCTCGCGATCTACACGGCGCTGCCGGCACCGCTTGCGGCACGCCATGCACTCGGCTTGCCGCTCGCGTATTTGCAGTTCTTGGATGACGCCGAAGCCATCGCGCTCGAAGCCCAGCACGCGAGCGCGGCTGAGCTCAAGGCGCGCGTCGCCGGGTTGGTGCCTCCGACTCAAGAGATTGTGCTCGCCGCCGGGCAGCAGTGTCGCGACGTGCTTGCGCAGACCCGTGCGCGCGAGATGCTGGAACGCGTGTTCCCCATCGCGCAGACCACGCAGCCCGGCGCCCCGTTTTATGCGCTGCACACGTTCTCGGTGGCGAGCGAAGGCGCGCGTTCGGCGCCGCCGTCAGCAGCTCCGACCGTGCTCGACTGTCCGATCGTGACCGACGTGGATTTGGCCGCTTGGATCGAGCTCGGCCGGCGGGGCACTCCCGCCGGATCGGTTTGCCCGACTTTTGCATGGGTGCAGGTGTCGCCGCGATTGCTGCTCGTGCTCGGCTACGCGCCGGAACAGCTATTGCACTTGGTGGCGGAACCCAAACACAAGAGCTCCCGCCTTTGGCCACTCACTACCGAACGTCTCGAAGCCGTCGATCGCGCCCGCGAAGTGCTGGGCAGCCGATTGGGGTCCACGGACACCGCGCTCGACGCAAGCCTCGAGTCATTGTGGAACATGGTGTCACCGATCAAATGAGCGTGAATGAGCCAGGGTTCTGGCTCGTTTCAGGCAGCGTGCTATGCTCGGCCGCGCGCGCGCAGTCTGCTGGTGTTACGCGTGAGCACGGTTCGGTCGGGGGTCGAGAGTGAATGAGCTCCCTAAAAAGGGCGATCTCATCGCCGGTAAATACGCTGTGGAAGGTGTCCTCGGCCAAGGCGGCATGGGCGCAGTCTTCGAGGTTTGCCATCGGCTCACCGGCAAACACTTCGCGGTCAAGTGGTTACTGCCCGCGCTGACCGGACACACGGACGCCGTTCGTCGGTTCATGCGCGAGGCCCAGGTCGCCGGTCGCGTCGACCATCCGAACGTAGTCGAAGTGTATGACGTTGGCCAAGACGGCAACTCGTTCTACATGGTCATGGAGCTTCTGCAGGGCGAGCCTCTCGCTCGGCGGCTCGACCGCGTGCACCGGCTGGGCGTAGACGAGGCTTGCAGGATCCTGCTGCCCGTCATGCATGGCCTGTCGGTCGCGCACAAAGCGGGCGTGATTCATCGGGACCTGAAGCCCGACAACATTTATCTGTGCCGTACGCCACTCGAGACGGAAGTTTCGAAGGTGCTCGACTTCGGAATCTCGAAGATGCAGGCGCTCGCGGGCGAGGTGAGCGCCGGCGTGACGAAGTACGGCCTCGTGATCGGCACGCCTCAGTACATGTCGCCCGAGCAGCTGCACGGCGAGCCGGTCGATCTGCGGACCGACATCTACGCGCTCGGCGTGATTCTCTACGAAATGCTCGGTGGTTCCGTGCCGTTCCCGGGCGCGAGCTTTGCAGACCTCGTGTTGTCGGTTGCAAACGAAGACCCGAAGCCGCTCGGTCAGCTCGCGCCGGGGTTGCCGCCTGGGTTGCTCGAGCTCGTCGATCGCGCGATGTCGCGCGACCCGAACTTGCGCTACGCGACGGTCGAAGAGATGGGCCATGCGCTGTCCGCAGTGTCCGGCGGGATCGCGTTCGCGGCGGACACGGGCGATCCGGTTCGCACTTCGATGTCTGGACGGCAGAGCTCGTCCTCCCGCTCGCGCACGCCTTACGCGACGGAATTCGAACATGTCCGTACGCCGTCCGCCGCCGAGCTCGGAAAACCGCCCACGTTGCCGATGCTCGCGGGTGTCGGTGTGGCGGCCGCCGCCGTAGTGGCGCTCGCCGCCGCCGCTTACATGTTGATGAAGCCGCCAGCAATGCCGGTTGCATCGCCAGCTCCCGTGCAGGCCGCGCCTTCCGACCCGTCGGCGGCTACGAACTCAACCGGTGCCGCCTCGCAGCCGGGTGCGGATCCAGCGGTCAATCCGAACGTTGTGAATCCAATTCTTCCGGCCGGTAGCGAGGGCACGGAGTTGCCGGTGCCGAACACGGTGCGCATCGGTGTCGATCCAGGCGCACAGGGTGGTGATCCACGCGATCCGCGTTGGCAGAATCTGAATGGTGATCGCGGCGCTGCGGGCGTGGTCGATCCGGCGGGGTTGAGCCCCGAGCCGAGCGATCCGCAACACATTCGGCTCGGGTCAGGTCGCAGCTCGCATTCGCAGTTCGGGTCGGGTGTCACGCCTCGCGAGCGCCCGACCAGCAGCAGCAGCAGCAGCACGCGCAGTCGCGGCCGTTCACGCTCGGAATCGCGGCGCGAAGAAGCAGACGCACCGGATCCGTCGGCAGGCCGGCAGGACAACAATCAGCACCCGAGTCGCTTTCGAGCATCCGATCGCGGCCAAGGCATGAACGCGGACGAGTTCTGATCGCGAGTTCTTTTGGCGAGCTCTGATCGTAAGCTGGGCGCCTGCAGGGGAGTGATAATCAGGCGCGGCCCTCAGCGCGTTCGTTTAGACTGCTTGCGCCTGGGTGCTTAATGCGAGCCGAACTTTTGATTCGAACTTGGTGTCCGTTGTTGGTCGCGTTGGGGCTTTCGTTGCACGCGTCCTCGGCTGCTGCGCTTGAGCTTCGGTTGGGGCTCAAGGGTGGGTTGACGCTCTCTGGGTTGATCTCCGCGGACCCGTCGGACATCGACTTGGCGCCCTGGCACGACAGCGCTGTTGGCGCGGGGTTCGGCGGTGGCCTCTACACCGAGTTGCACTTCAATCGATTGATCGCGCTCGAGCTCGACGTGCTCATCGAAGGCAATCGGTTGTTCTTCGAGTCGTACTCCGCAAACACAGCTGCGTCGTATCTCGAGCAGGCTGTCGTGTACGAACAGCTGCGCTTGCCGTTGTTGTTCAAGCTGGTCGCACATCTCGGCAAACACGTGGAGTTTACGGGCGGGCTCGGGCCAGAGTTCTTGTTCGGCTTGGGAGCGACGCCGCATTCGTTGCTGTATCCACTCGCTCGGTCGAACGTGCTCTACGGCGCGGACGAGCAGTTCGGCCTCGCGCTGAGTGCAGCATTTGGGTTGGCGTTCACCACGAAGTACCTGCACATCCCGCTCGAGATGCGCTTTGGGTACAACATGCTCGGCGCGTACTCGTACCGTGATCGCGTGGAGCAGTACGGCAATCAAATCTTCGTGCTGAACGCGGTGGAGAACTTCCAGTTCGGGTTCATGATCGGGTTTGGGTTTCGCATCCCGCCGGAGACGCCGCCGAAGCCGCCGAAACCGGTCCTGAAAACGCCGGAGATCGACGATCCGTTTTACTATCCCGAGCCCCCGGAAGGCGCCCCGCCACGCGTGCGGCGGCCCTGGTGATCCGCGCGATCAGCGGGCGTGGTCCGGGCCGTGCAAGCGCATGAAAGTAACCTTCTGCGCTCGCTCGCGTGGAGGTGATACAGATCGGGAGTCGTGGAGCCAGGTCGCCTGACACATTCGCATGGTCCCGAGCCGCGTCGTGCGGGGCTGATGTCGCGGCCCGGATGGTGGGTCGTCTGGTCGGCGATCCTAGCGATTTCGCTGCTGTTGTTGTCCTTCGCGGTGGTGCTGCGCAGCGCCGACGTATTCGGCGCGATCCACGTGGCCGGTATCACTGTCCCGCGCGGGCCTGCTGGGGTCACCGCCCTGCAGGCGCACGCGGCCAAGTGGGCGAACGAGCGGTTTACGATTCAAGTCGGTCCGTACGTCTCGCGGATGACGCGTGCGTCACTCGGGGCGCACTTACCGGTCGACACCGTGAGCGAACGGCTTCGCGAGCTCGGCCGTACGGGCAATCCGTTCACGGACATTGCGGCGTTCTTCGAGTCGCGCACCGGCGGGGTGGAGCTCGCGCTGCGTCCGAGTATCGATGACGCGTTGTTGTCGCAGCGCGTTCAAGAAGTGCGGCGCCAACTCGAGCGGCCGCCCGTTCCGGGAACGACGTTGTCGGATGGTCGGAACTTGCCCGGGATACCAGGCGTCACGATCAACTCGCTCACCGCCGCGGATCGGATTGCGCATGCGTTGCAAGCGAACTCGCCGAGCGTGGAGCTCGATGCGACGTTCCTTCCGCCACCGCGGCCGCGCTCGTACGTGAGCGATGATCCGAAGAGCTTTGGGCAGAGCATGATCGTCGTCGAGACGACGTTTCGGACGGGTGGTGCATCGGCGGGCCGCGCGCGCAACATCGAGCTCGCGGCTAATGCGATCGACGGATCCGTGCTGCCTCCGGGTGGAGAGCTTTCCTTCAACGAGCGCGTCGGTGAGCGCAGTTATGCACGCGGGTTTCAAACGGCGAAGGAACTCGCGAATCGGCGCGTGGTCGACGGTGTCGGTGGCGGCGTTTGTCAGGCTGCAGCGACCTTGCATGCTGCTGCGTTTTTGAGTGGTTTGTGGCTCACCGATTATCGGCCGCACTCACGGCCGGTGCAGTACATCGATCTCGGTTTGGACACGATGGTGACGTGGCCGAATCAAGACATGCGGATCGCGAACTCGTATCCGTTTCCAATTCGCGTGCGCATGAACGCGCGCGATGGTGTGTTGCAGGTGCGCCTCGAGGGTGCGGGCAAAGCGCATCCGGTGGAGTGGAACACTACGGTCGTGCAGCGATCGAAGCCGGGGATGTTGGAGGTCGGCGACGACTCGCTTCGGTCGGGTGAGCGGATGCAGGTGCAGTCGCCGATCGATGGCTTGCTCGTGCGGCGAGTGCGCACGGTGTACTTGCCGAGTGGGCCACGCAGCGAGGAGACGATGCTGCGGTATCCGCCGACAGATCGCATCGTCGCAATCGGTGGTGGTGGCTCGCGCGGTCGCAGTCAAAAGCTCGCGGGATTGCTTGGAACCGAGGAGTTTTGAGCTTCCACGGCCAGAGTTGACCCGGCGTTGGCGGTGTAAGCCACCTCTAGGTCGTGAGTTCGTCCGTACGCAATCGAATCTTGTTGGCGCTGGCATTGTCGCTGTCCGCGTGTAGCGACAATTCGGACGCGGGATTGCCCGTGTCTTCCCAAGCAGGGACTTCGGCTGCCGGAAGTGCTGGACTCGGAGTTGCTGGGCAAAGCGGCGAGAGTGTCGGGCCAGCTGGAGCGGGGGGTGCGGGGTCGCGGGCGACCGGTGCAGCCGGAAGTATGGCTGTGGCCGGGGCGGGTGCCGGTGGTGCGGGTGCGGCTGGAGCGGTAGCGGGTGTGAGTGGCGCTGCAGCTGGTAGCGGCATCGCGGGAATGCCGGCGGTGGCGGGTAGCGGTGGAGTTGGTGGTGCGGGTGGAGTTGGTGGTGCTGCAGCTGGGAGCGGCGGGATGCCGGCGGCCGGTGCGAGTGCGTGCGCAACGTGGCCGCAAGCGACGTCTTCGCAGAACGTGGCCGCGACGATCGCGGTGTCGGGAATGTACGACGGGATGATGAAGCGGTACGTCGGCAGCGGGGCGTTGGGTTCGAGCGGCCAGGACGAGGGGCAAGATCCGTTGTTCAATCTTGCGTCAGGTTCGACGCTGAAGAACGTGATCATTGGATCGCCGGCTGCGGATGGGATTCATTGCGATGGGACGTGCACGCTCGAGAACGTTTGGTGGGAAGACGTTGGTGAGGACGCGGCCACGTTGAAGGGTAGTAACGCTTCGCAGGTGATGACCATCACGTGTGGTGGTGCGAGGCACGCTGAAGACAAAGTGCTCGATCCGCATCGTCCCGGGACGATGCGGATCGAGCACTTCCAGGTGGAGGATTTTGGGAAGTTGTATCGGTCGTGTGGCAATTGCAGCACTCAGAACGAGCGCCATGTGGAGATGAGTGATGTGACGGCGACGTCTGGTGGCGTGTTGGCGGGGATCAACACGAACTACAACGATACGGCGAAGTTCACGAACATCACGATTCATGATGCTGCGATGAAGACGGAGATTTGCGATCGGTTTACGGGGAACAATTCCGGGGCGGAGCCAACGAAGACTGGGACCGGAATGGACGCGACGCATTGTCTGTACGCGGCGAGCGACATTCACTGGGTTCCTTGAGGGGTCGGTAGCGGTCGCTTCGGTTGGCGGACGTTCTCTCGCGTTCGGGATCATCGCGCTGTCGAGTTCCCCCGAGCCTCCCGGGGCGGCGGGGTGATGATCGTGCCCCAACGTCTCACCTGAGCGGAGAACAGCAAGCCGAGCGGGCTGTTGATGGGCGCAAGCAGTGCTAGCTACCGATGCGAGCCAGAGCCTGCGCGCGATGCGGAAATCTGCACGCGGTTGATGACCGTGCCGGGCGTCGGGCCCATCACCGCGCGAAAATCGTCGTCGAGCGCAGGGCAGGTGCTGGTATCGACGCGCACCAAGCTCATCAATCACCGAGTGGCGACCGAAAGCACCACACCTCGTTGACGACGGCGGGCAACTCGCACGTGCGATGGCTGTTGATTCAGGCTGCATGGGGGACCTCGCGATGCCTGAGTCCAAATAGTCGCGGCGAGTCATGCCCCGCGAGCATTTCAGGCGAATCGGCGGCCGTAGTGCAGCGGGGCTTAATAAGGGGCGAGCTCGCGTTTGCGTGCGATGCGGACGTTGCGACGCCTGATTGGGAATTGCCGCGGGCCGACCTTTGCGCGCAGCAGCATGGTTGCACGCCGAGACGTTGCGGGCGCGTTCAGGCGGTGGAGCTGGATGACAGCTCAGCGGCCGCGCTGCGCTCACTGCGCTCAGCCCTGTACCGGCGTTGAGTCGCGCAGTGGAACTCGGAGCAGTGCGTCGACGTCGAAGTCGGGGCGGGGATCTCTGATCTGGAAGCGCTCCTTGTTTCACGATGCATGTGTGTGGCGACGCCGCGAATCCATTCCAGCAGTGGTACGCCGCAGAACAAAGCGACTGCGTCTGGAGCGAGTGGATGTGTACGGCGGAGAACAAAGGGACTGCGTCTGGAGCGAGTGGATGTGTAGTGCGGAGAACAAAGGGACTGCGTCTGGAGCGAGTGGATGTG
>Ga0193752_1002348_pt1 | contig 14327 bp, 12 predicted proteins | sample H1c1metaG_FD_144924 | JGI IMG/M metagenome (GOLD analysis project Ga0193752, IMG submission 144924) | Soil microbial communities from a riparian zone of the East river system, Colorado, United States - H1c1 | ecosystem: Environmental > Terrestrial > Soil > Riparian zone | place: USA: East River... | reverse complement strand
CTCCCAGTAAATCCAAAATCCAAAATCTAAATTCAAAAATCAAAAATCCAAATTAACCGTTCGTCCCATCCGCTTGCATTTCGTCACAAATAGCTTTCGCCCTTAAATAATAAGGATTAGACTCGTTTTTAATTCTAGTCAAACCCTTGGAGTTTACATGTCAAGACAAACGAAGGTGAAAATTGTCTCATTCCTGGTGCTGGGAATAATCATATCGTGGGGTAAGTACACGATAGTTATCGGTCAAACACCAAAGCCGGTGCTCGTTGCGCTGAATAAAGCCGAGAGCACTCTCGCGTTTATAGACCCCGGCGATATGAAGGTCGTGGGTAAAGTGCCGACCGGCGACAACCCGCACGAGGTCGTGATCTCTACCGACGGGAAGACCGCGTTCGTCGCGAATTACGGTGCACAGACGCCCGGAAATTCAATATCCGTCATCGATATTGCGACCATGAAAGAAACGCGGCGCTTTGATGTCAGCCCGTTGATCCGGCCGCATGGGCTGATATTCCTGGGCGGAAAGCTCTACTTTACCTGCGAGGCGAACCGGATGATCGCTCGCTACGACCCTGCCGCTAACAAGATCGACTGGATGATGGGCACCGGCCAGAACGTAAGCCATATGATTGTGGCAACGGCGGACCAAAAGAAATTTGTCACGGCGAACATCGGCTCCAATTCGGTAACGATCTTTGAATTTGAAAGTGCCCCGCCGGCGCGATCGAAGATAACCCACGTCGCCGTTGGCAAGCAGCCTGAGGCGGTCGATATATCGCCGGACGGCACGGAAGTCTGGACAGGGTTGAACGAGGAAGGCGGGATCGACGTCGTGGATGTTGCGGGAGCAAAGGTCAAGGAGCGGATAAAGCTCGGCGACCGGCCCTACCGCGTGACATTCTCGCCGGACGGGAAGATGGTTTACGCGACGCTGATCACCACGAAAGAAATGGTGCAGATCGATGCGGTTACGAAGAAGGAAGTAAAGAGGCTAAAGCTTGACAGTGTGCCAATGGGCATCACGTTCGCGAAAAACGCGAAACTGGCATTTATAACGGTCGTCGAGCCGGATGCGGTGCTGAAGATCGATCTTGAAAAGCTCGAGGTCGCCGGTAAAGCAGAGCCCGGTAAGGGCCCTGACGGGGTGTTTGTGTTCGGCCTTTAAGAATTTTGCCTACGAAATACGCGAAAAGAAGAATTTATTAGAGTGAAGAATAATTTTATGAAGAGATTTTTAGCATTTATATTGGTTTTGTTTATCTCGGGCGTACCGACGTTCGCCCAAAAGGCAGTGAAGAATGGAAAAGGCGGCGGATCCACTGCGGCCGCGCCGAAATACGGCAACACCGATGGCATCACTGCCGATCAGCTCCGTAAGTATCTAACATTTATTGCATCCGATGAGCTCGAGGGCCGCGACACTCCGTCGCGAGGGCTTGATATCGCGGCAATGTATATTGCCGAGCATCTCGAGCGCTGGGGAATAAAGCCCGCGGGCGACAACGGCTCGTATTTTCAGAAATTTCCGATCAAGCGCAGTAAGATAGACGCCGCGAATTCGAGGTTAGAACTGAACGGGCAGAATTTCGCGTTCGGCGACGATTTTCTCGCGAATTTCACGGCCGGCAACGCGTCGGGCGGTGTGGTCTATGCCGGAACTGGCTGGGTGGTTAAGGCCAAGAACGTCGATGCCTACGCCGGAATCGATGTTAAAGACAAGATCATCGTCGTGACCGGCGGCTTTCCGAAGGGCGTGGCTTTTACCGATCTGCAGAGCGGAAAGAACGGCGTAAATTGGTTCAGCCCCGGCGCTTATGCTCTCGCGAATGGCGCAAAGGCCGTCATCTCATTCCCGACCTTCGGCGGCATTGCCAACTGGGAAGGCACACGTTGGACGCAGGCGGAGCGCGGCGGTGTTTCCTACGGGCCTGACGCAGCAAAGGCCGTTCCCGCGATAACGGGTTCGCCCAAGCTTTTGAACGTTCTTTTCCAAGGCGAAAAGTCGAGCGCTTCGGGTATCTTCAACAAAGCGGCGGCAGGCGATCCCGTTGCAGCTTTTGAGCTCAAGCCTGAAAAGCGGGTTAATCTTACCGTCGCAGTAAAACAGGAAAATACGGGTTCGCAGAACGTGGTCGGCATTCTCGAGGGCTCCGATCCCGTGCTTAAGAACGAGTATGTCGCGGTCGGTGCTCATTACGATCACGTCGGGTCCAACCCGTATGCGGCAGGCGAAGACAAGATCTGGAACGGCGCTGACGATGACGGTTCTGGAACGGTCGCGGTGCTTTCGATGGCCGAGGCGTTCTCTAAAGGGCAGCGTCCCAAGCGCTCGATCCTGTTTATATGGCATGCCGGCGAGGAGCATGGCCTGTGGGGCAGCGAGTATTTTGCGGACCACCCGACCGTTCCTATCGGCTCGATAATCACGCAGCTTAACATCGACATGATCGGACGCTATCAGAATCCCGGCGATGAGAATCACCCGCAAAACAAGGACCTTCCGAAGCCTAACGAGATATTTCTGATCGGATCCAAGATGATGAGCACCGAGCTCGGCGAGCTAAGCGAAGCCACGAACAAGGGTCTTCTCAATCTGAACTTTAACTATAAGTACGACGACCCGAAGGACCCGGAGCAGTTCTTCTATCGCTCCGACCATTTCAACTACGCGAAGAAAGGCATCCCCATCATTTTTTATATGGACGGGAATCATGCCGATTATCACCAGCCGTCGGATACGATCGACAAGATCAATTTCACCGAGATGGAGAAGGTGACACGGACGATCTTCGCGACCGGTTGGGAACTATCGAACCGGGCGGTGCGGCCAAAGGTGGATAAGCCGCTGCCGGCTGAAATTACGGGTAATTGATATCTGTTGAGATTTTCAGCCGCTCCCGCTGGCTGAAATAAGAAGATTCGCGAGGGGCGTGGGAAGCGGTCGATTTGACCAGCGAATTCGATTTTGCGGCCCTCACCTCTCGCGAATTTTTGTTGGTACCATGGTGCGTGTCAGTAGCCCGCGCGTAAGCAAGGGCGCATTCGGAGCGGTAGAGTCGGCAGATGCCAAATACAAAAATGAAAAGAATCATTTCTCTTATTTTTTTTACCTTAGTCGCCGCGCTTTTCACCTCGGCCCAGACCGTTGCATTTGTAAACGTAAACGTCGTGCCGATGGACACGGAGCGCGTTCTCACCGGCCAGACCGTCATCGTTAAAAACGGTGTTATCGAAGCTATAGGAAGCAAGGTGAAAGTGCCCAAGGACGTCCAAAAAGTAGACGGCACCGGCAAATTCCTGATCCCCGGCCTTACGGACATGCACGTCCACCTGATGTCGGACGACGGTTTTCCGCGCGAGCTCGCCGGCGACGAACTGAAGATCATAATCGCAAACGGCGTGACCACGATCCGGATCATGAACGGCATGCCGGAGCATCTCGAGATGCGCGCAAAAGCGGCGCGGAACGAGGGCATTTCGCCGACAATTTATGCGGCGAGCCCGCAATTCATAGGCAAAAAGAGTGAACACGCATATGTCGTGACAACGCCCGAAGAAGGCCGTGCCAGCGTGCTGCAGGCTAAAAAAGACGGCTACGATTTTCTGAAAATGGTGACCGACCTTAAGCCTGAGGTTTACGAGGCGATAGTCGATGAAGCTAAAAAGGTGAAGATGAAGGTGATCGGCCACGCGGATAGCCGTTCGATCGGGCTCGACCGCGCACTAAAAGCTGGGCAGCAGGTCGAACACCTCGATGCTTATATGGAAGCGCTGCTCAAGGCGGATGCCCCGATGAAGGGTTCGGTTTCGGACATTTATATCTATAACGTCAAAAACTGGGACAGCATGGACTACATCGACGAGGCGAAGATACCCGAAATCGCAAAAGCTACGGTTAGGTCCAATCCTTTTTCTGACCCTACTTTGAGCATGTTCAAATGGTCGTTCGCTACGCCCCGCACCGAGGAATCTATCCGAGCGCAACCCGATTTTCGGTTTTACCCTGCGAAAACCAGGGCGATGTGGATACAGAACAACCAACGGATCAATAGCCGGAACATTTCATCGGAGCGCAAGGCAAAATATATCGATCTGCGAAATCGTATGGTAAAGGCGATCTATGATGCAGGCGGCAAGATCCTGGCCGGATCGGACACGCCGGAATTTCTTTATCTGTACGGGTTTAGCCTTCACCGTGAGATCAAGGCGATCCGTGATGCCGGCCTCTCGAACTTCGCCGCGCTCCAATCGGCGACCATCAACCCGGCCGAGTTTTTCGGAACGGCCAAAACGACCGGGACGATCGCTAAAGGCAAACAGGCCGACCTCGTGCTGCTAAACGCAAACCCGCTCGACGATATCTCGAACACCGAGAATCGCGCGGGTGTGATGGTGCGCGGCAAATGGTACACGCAGGACGAAATGAACAAATGGCTTGACGAGATCGCGCCGAGGTTCGCGGCAGTCGAGCTCAAGGATTAGAGCAAGACCTAACAATAGCTTATGAAACCGAAACCACGAAACAGCACGAATCAACACGAAGCAGACTCCTTTTTTCGTGATATTTTGTGTAAATTCGTGGTTTTCTTTCCCTCCCTGAGCGGTTGGCATCCACATTTTCTCACCACCCTATTCTTTCTATTCTTGTTTGCTGCAAGCGCAGCTGCACAGCATAATCATGGACCCGGTTCGATGACTTACGGGCCGGCGCTTAGTATCTCGAAGCTTCCACCGCCGGTCCTTATGAGCGGCATCGGGACCAGCGAACTGAAGATAACGACCAAGTCGCCCGAAGCGCAAAAGTTCTTTAACCAGGGCGTAAACTTGCTCCATTGCTTCTGGGATGTCGAGGCCTACCGCGCGTTCAAAGAAGCCGCGCGTCACGACGATGCCGCGCCAATGGCACACTGGGGCATCTACACCGCGCTCGCGCAAAATTCGCAAGAAATGAGCGAAGAGCGTAACGCAGCCCTGAAAAAAGCGCAGGAACTGATGGCAACGGCTTCGGACCGCGAGCAGTATTATATCCGTGCCATTACGCTTTTAGCCGAACAGGGAAAAGGACGGCCCGCCTGGATAGGCGAGATGGAAGCGCTTATTGATAAGTACCCCGACGAGATCGAGGCCAAACTCTTTCTCGCAAATTCTCTCTCATCCTCAGCCTCGAGCTACGCGCCTGATGGACGCCCGCGCGATGGCAAACTCTACGGACAGTCGATCCTTCGCAATCTTCTCGGCACTCATCCCGAACATGCCGCGGTGCATCACTACTGGATCCACGCGATGGAAAACGGCCCGCGCCCGCAGGAAGCGCTGCATAGCGCCGAAAAGCTCCCGAAGCTTGCTCCGAATTCCGGCCACATGACGCACATGCCCGGACACATCTACTACCGCATCGGCGATTACGAGCGCGGGCGAAAGCTGTTTCTCGAATCGGTGCGTGTCGATCAGGCCTATATGAAGGCTCAGAACATTCACCCGATCAATAACTGGAATTACGTCCACAATCTTGAATATCTCGTGGCTAATTGCGCCGAAGAAGGACGCTACAAAGACGCAATGCGTTACGCGAAGATGCTGGAGGAGATACAGCCGGACGATCAGCGGCTAAAGGCTACTGGCCTCGGCTATATTCTCTACGGCGGGCATACGGCGCTGACCCGTCTGCAGATGCGGTTCGGGCTCTGGGACGATGCGATCCGCGACCTCTCGGCGCTAAATCCCGGTGCTAAAAACGAGACGCTGCCGCAAAAATATCAAACCGCGCTGCTGAGTTATGTAAAGGGAATGAGCGCCCTCGAAAAGGGCAATACCGATGAAGCGGCGAGGCAATCGGAAGCGCTCGACGGGGCGGTCAGGGATCTCTCCACCCAACGCTCGCAACAGGGATCGGACTGGTATTTTAACTCGGCCAACAGGATACTCCCGGTGCACGCCCAGGACCTGAAAGGGAATCTGCTTAGCGGTCAGGGGCAGCACGAGGAAGCTTTCAAGACGCTCCTTGATGTCGTAGAAAAAGAGCGAAACCTGGGCTACTGGGAGCCGCCGCATTACACCCGGCCTACCCTGGAGAGCCTTGCCCATGCCTACCTGCGCAATGGCAAATATGGCGACGCGGCCGATGCGTTCGAGCAGGAATTGAAGATCCGGCCGAATAGCGGATTCGCTTATCTCGGTATGGCCCGCGCGTACGCAAAGGACGGGAAAAAAGGAAATGCCGCGGATAATTACAAAAAGTTTCTAAGCGCGTGGCAACACGCCGACAAGGACCTGCCGCAGATAGCGGAAGCGAACGCATGGCTGAAGAATAATAGATAGATGCGAGATAAAAGAAATAACCACGAAATAGCAAGAAACATCACGAAAAATTGCCGGGTGGTTCGTGTTTATTCGTTTTTGTTTGTGGTTCCGGCCCTTTTGGCTGCTTTCTTGATGGTTTCCGCGGGTCTCGCACAAATTAAACCGCTCGACGCCGGAACAACCGCCTTCGTCAACGCTACCTGGGCTGACGCCGTGAAGGGTTATTGGACCGGCGAAGTTACGCGCGAAGGAAAGGCATGGCGAGTTAATTTCGACATCGCCAGCGAAGGGGACAAACTCAAGGCGCTCGCCGAGTTCGTAGATGTGGCAGCAGTCGAGAGAGCATTTACGGTCGATGCAGGAAGCGGCACGGTCAAGCTTACACGAATTCAGCCGAACGGCACGGCGATCACGTTTGAAGGATCGGTTTCGGGCGATACGATCTCAGGCAAATTCACGGGCATCGGCACCACCGGCGCGTTTATTCTCAAGAAGTCTCAGAAAGAAGCCGCCAGTTTTCGCGAAGAGGAAGTAACTTTTAAGAACGGCGACGTTACGCTTTCCGGCACGCTGCTCTTGCCAAACCGTAAGACAAAAACCCCGGCGATCATTTTCACCCACGGCAGCGGGCCCGATACGCGCGCACCGTATAAAGATTGGGCCGTCAGGTTTGCAAAAAAGGGCATCGCGGCGCTTATTTACGACAAACGCGGAGTCGCCAAATCGACCGGAGCATGGCGCACCGCCAGCATGGAAAATCTCGCGGACGACGCCCTCGCGGGCCTCGCCCTGTTGAAAACCCGGACCGATATCGACACCAAACAGATCGGCATCACCGGGCATAGCCAGGGCGGTTGGATAGCTCCGCTTGCGGCTTCTCGCTCGGATGACGTAGCTTTTGTAATCGCCAGCGCCGCCTCGGGCGTGAGCCCCGATAAACAGAGCCTCTATCATCGTGCGAGCGTAATTCGCGAATCAGGCTTTTCGGATGCTGCTGTTACTAAGGCCACGGAGTTGCGAGAAAAGCTTTACGCTTCGGGCCGCTTGCTGCTAAACAATGATCCACGCGCAAAAGAGGAGCGTGCAAAAGTATCCGCCGAGCTCGAAAAATTCGCAAAAGAACCTTGGTTCGAGGCCTCGGAGCTTCCGCCCGATCTCAAGGACGATAACCCATCGCGCGGCGCGCTCGAGCTGCTCTTTTTCGAGCCCGGGCCGGTGTGGCAAAAGGTAAAAGTTCCCGTTCTGCTCGTTTGGGGCGACAAGGATACGGTCGTTCCGGTTGAAGACGGGAAAGCAATTATACAAAAAGCATTAATATCCGCCGGCAACAGCGATGTTACCGTGCGAGTCTTTCCGGGTGTCGACCACGGTGTCGTGCTGGTGCGCCCGAAAGATGCGCCGTGGGATTTCCCGCGGGTCGACCTGGGCTACTACGACACAATGGTCGAGTGGCTCGTTAATAAACTAAAAGCATAACGGAGGTAATAATTATGCGTGCAATTATAGCTATTTTATTGATATTGACAGGTTCTGTGGCCATTTTGGCCGGAGACAAAAAGGAAGATAAGGCAGCCGCCGAAATAACCCGGCTTGGCGGAAAGGTCGAATACGACGCGCAGAATAAACACGTCATCAAGGTCGATTTGAACAACACGGCCATCGTGGATGGCGATATGCGGCACCTTCTTGCGTTCAAAAAGCTCGAGTGGCTCGACGTGCGGGTTACCAAGATCGGTGACGACTCGGCATTCTATCTCGCTTATCTCAAAGATCTGAAGTTTCTGAATATCGCCCGCACAAATATGGGCGACAAGGGAATTGCCCAACTCAAGCGTCTCGACAAGCTCGAAACCCTGCTGATGGCCCATACGAAGGTCACGGATGACGGTCTTGTTGCCGTCAGGAAGCTCTCAACCCTCAAGAAACTCAGCCTTTTCAAGACGGGCGTCACCGATGATGGGCTGAAACACCTGGAGAAAATGGCTTCGCTGGAAACCCTGATCGTTAGCGGCTCAAAGGTGTCAGAGACGGGAATGCAGGCGATCCAGAAGGCTAACCCCAAAATTCGCTTTACTGAAAACACTTAAAAAACGAGGAAGGAAACTAAAAATGAAAAAACTCGCTGGTTTGATGTTCGTTATTTTGCTTATCGCATCATCGGTCTTCGCACAGAAGGCCGATGACGCAAAAGATGCGCTCGCCGTGGTCAATAAGCTTTGGGCCGAAATGGCCGCGGCTAACCCCGCGGGGATCGTCGCGCTTCACAACCCCGGCGCCCAGCTGGTGGCGGTAATAAAGGGTAAAGATGGAAAAACGGCTATTCACAATCTGACGGCGGACCAATTCTCAAAAAATTTCGCGGTCAAAAAAGAGCTAAAGGAAGATATGTATGCGCCCGAGGTCAAGGTCGATGGCGATGTTGCCCTTGTTTGGGGCCGCTATGTTTTCTTCGTCGAAGGTAAGATCTCGCATTGCGGATTGAATGCATTTCACCTCGTCCGCACGGATGCGGGATGGAAGATCGGCGGAATCGCTTCGACCATCGACGCCGGGGCGTGCACCGAGGCGGAGAAATTGCGGAAGATGACGTCCGAGCCGGCGGTCGCCAAGCCAAATTAGAATATGAATGTGATTCTGAATAAACCTGTTGCGCTTTTCTATCTTGCGACCCTTTTCGCCGCAATGGCTATGGCGCAACAGTCTTTCAATCTCGCCGATCTCGATCGAACTATCGAAGCTGAGCTCGCCGCATCAAAAACTCCGGGCGCTAGCGTAGTCGTGATAGTCGGCGATAAGGTCGTATTTGCAAAAGGATTCGGCAAAACGAGCGCCGAAGAAGGGCAGCCGATAACCGCTGACACGCTTTTCCGGATGGGTTCAACGACCAAAATGTTTACGGCTGCCTCGCTCGTTACGCTCGCTGCTAACGGCAAAATAAAGCTCGATGCTCCGATCGGGAATTATGTAAAAGATCTCTCCCCAAGGATCGCCCTGCTCACCCCCCATCAATTGCTCAGTCAATCGTCCGGTATCCGTGATTTTGCCGCGCTCGTCACGACCAATGACGATGCGGGGCTTTCGCAAAACATCCGTAAATATAACGACGACGTTTTCTTTACCTCCCCCGGCAAGGTTTATTCATATTCCAGCCCCGGCAATTGGCTCGCGGGCTTTATGACCGAGGAGCTTAACGGCAAGCCGTACTCCGACTCGCTTGCCGAACTGCTTTTCAAACCGCTCGGTATGACTCGCTCATGCGTTCGCCGCTGGACGCTATTTCTTACCCCGTGGCGCTCGGGCACAAGGTTACAAACGGTGCGCCGGTGGTGATACGTCCGGTTTTTAACAACGCGGCGATGTATCCCGGCGGCTCGATGTATTCAAGCGCCAACGAGCTTTCACGCTTCGCGCTTGCGATGCTGGGCGGCGGAAAGCTTGACGGAAAACAGGTTCTCTCTCCGATGGTCGTCGAAAATCTATTCAAACTGCAGTTTCCGTTTGCCGGCGACGACAAGGCGGGCTACAGCTACGGCATGGTTATTTTCGAGCAGCAAGGCGTTAAAACCGCGTCGCATGGGACCATCGAGTTCGCGCCCGATCATAAATTTGCCGTGATCGTCCTGGCTAATTCCAACGGTCAAACACTGCCGAAGACCCGCCGAAAGGCACGCGAAATGTTCCTGCCGTTAAAACCTGCTGCGGCTGATGAACCGGCCCCGGCGGAGATCAAAGCGGAAGAAATGTCCGCCTTTACCGGTAAATTCGTCCACGCGCCGCAAACGTGGGAGGTGCTGATCCGCGACGGCAAGCTCTTTTTCAAACAGGACGGGAAGGATTTTGAACTAAAGCGCACCGGCAAATACACGTTCGGTTACGAGCAGGGCGAGGTTGTTTTTGTGCCGAATGAGCGCGGCGAGATCGAACATATCCAGATGGGGCTTTATTCGGCGCGGAAGTCACCGGATAAATAATGCAGAGCAGAACATATTGGGGTAAGAGCAATGAGAAGGACCTTAATAGTGGTCATTATTTATATTTTCTTGATCGCTAATATTTACGCGCAGGATCGGACCGTTTCAAAAGACCAGGCTGATATGGTAGCGGCGGAGCGCGCCTTTGCGAAGCTCGGGTACGAACGCGGATTCCGCGTATCGTTTTACACCTACTTTGCCGACGACGCTATCGCCTTTACGCCCCACCCGGCCAAGGTAAGGCCCGGCCTCGCGAAACTCGATCCGGACAAATTCCCGCTGGCGCGCCCGTTTAACTGGGCGCCCGTGCTCGGAGACATCTCCGCGGCGGGCGATATGGGTTATAACGCCGGACCCGTGGTATTCGAAGATCACACAGAGGCAAAAACGCCGCCAAAGCATGGGGTTTTCTTCTCGATATGGAAGAAACAGGCGGATGGTTCATGGCGTGTGATGCTCGATCTGGGGGTTAATGTGCCTTCGCTCCTGGCCGCGCTCGATGCGCCCTACCGGAGCGTCTCGAAAGCGGTGCTGAAGAACAGGAATTTGAACGCAAAGGACGAACTGGCCAAAATGCTCGAGGCCGATCAGGGGCTTATGACGGCGTCGGCGTTCGGCAATCTCTCCGCGTGGGGCGCGTGGCTCGACGAAAATGCGCGCATCCACCGCTCGGGCATGGTGCCGGTCACCGGTAAAAGCGCGGTAGTTATCTGGCTTGCAACGCAAAAATACGCGTACAAAGGCGAAGTGATGTTCAGCGACATCGCGGCATCGGGCGACTTGGGTTATGCCTACGGCAGGGCGGAAACAGCTACCGAAAAAGGCTATTATGTACGCGTTTGGAAGCGTGACGACGAGGGCAATTGGCGAATGGCGGTCGACATTTTTTCGCCGATTCCTCCACCAACCGCAAACTGACTATGAAACAAAAGGACTACGAAAGCGCACTAAAAAACACGAATCATTATTCGGTTTCGTGTTGATTCGTGTTATTTCGTGGTCCTCATTTTTCTGTATGACGAAACATAGCCGCAAAAAGGCGCAAAAAGCACAAACGTGGAGTGGAATGTTAACGGCGCTCCTAATATTCGCCGCTGTGATTGTCTCGCAGGCGCAATCGGCGAAAGGATCCAAGATCAAACTCTCGCCGGGCTCCACGATCACGACCGACGGCAAGATCGAGGAGGCTGAGTGGAAGGGCGCCGCGTCTTTCGATCTAAAAGGCGGTGGAAAGGTTCTTTTTAGCTATGACGGCAGCCATCTCTTCGTCGGCGTTCGGGGCCCGGAGTATGGCTGGAGCCATCTGTATATCAGCGAAGGTGACGATAAGTCGGTGCTTGTTTATCACGCATCCGCCGCGCTCGGCATGACCATCTACCTTTCCGATAAAAGCGGGAAATGGCAACCCTTGAACCCATTCTCGTGGGACCTGCGCGACCGCGTCATTAACCCCGAGGTCCAAAAGAAGATGGACGATCATCTAGCGAAAAATTTCTGGGTCGCTAATAACAACAACACCGGAAATCGAAACGAGATTGAGTTTAAGGTAAGGCCGCGCGGCGAGCGCCTCAGGGTAGCGGCCATTTTTGCCGTCGGCGAAACGGGCCGTCATTTTTTCCCGGCAACATTGGCTGACGATACGATCAACAACAACCTTGTTCGCGGCAATACCCCCGTAGATCTCACGTTCGACCCCACCGAATGGGCGACCATAATCCTGGAGAAAAAGAAAAGCAAATGAAGCAGATATTGACACTTACACTGTTGGTTCTATTTATGGTGATTAATATGCCCGCCCAAACGGCTCCCAAAACCAGCGACGACCCGGCTGCAATTCCGGACATGCTCTTCGCGGCGATGCGTGAGAAAAGCGCGGCAAAGGTCGCGGACCTATTCCTGCCCGCGGGCCAACTAATTGCCATAGATAAACCGAAGGACGGCAAGGGCATCTCGACAACGCGCGTATTTACGGGTGAGGCATTCTCAAAGATGATCGCGGGTGCCCAGAGTGGCGAGTTTATCGAAAAGATGCCCGAGAAGGATATAAAGGTGACGGGCGATATGGCTATGGTTTCGGGCCGTTACACCTTCTACGTCGGTGACAAGTTTTCGCATTGCGGAACGAATACGTTTCACCTCGTTCGCACCGATGCCGGCTGGAAGATCGCCAACGGCGCTTCGACCCTCGAGTTCCAGTGCGATGCGGACATCAAGGCGATTGAGATACCGGTCATAGCGCCGGACCCGAAGGATGTTTCTTCGATCGACGGGATGATAAAGGCCTTCTACGAAACGATCTCCGGCCCGAAAGGGCAGCCCCGGCAATGGGGCCGCGACCGGATGTTGTATGTCCCGGGCGTCCGTTTTATCCAGATAAACAGATCGGGTGAGGCGGTCCGGCCCAAGATCATGAAATATATGGATTATGTGAACGGCTCGAACGAATTCCTCGTTAAGGACGGGTTTACCGAGCGCGAGATAAACCGTGTAACGCAGCGTTTCGGCAATATCGCGCAGGTCGCCAGCACATATGAGTGGTTCACAGACGAAAAGAAGGCCACGGGCCGCGGAATAAATATTATCCAGCTTTTTTATGACGGCACTCGCTGGTGGATCTCCGGCGCGACGTGGGAAGAAGAAAGCAAGAGCAACCCGATCCCGAAGGAATTTTTACCCGGCAAATAAAGACGGAGGCTTATATGTTCAAAGTAATATTCGCTATTTTATTAATAACTATTTCAGGATTAACAATACTGGGGCAAAATGATCAGCGCTCTCAGCTCGACCCCGCCAACTGGGGCGTTATTCTCGATCATCCCGCGGCCAAAAATGTCACTGTTAAGCGCGATGTTACCTATTACACCAGCCCGGCCGGCGCTCAGACCATCGATATCTACACGCCTCCTGGTTCCAAAGCGGGCGACAAATATCCGGCCGTGATATTTCTCAACGCCATCGGCGACCGCCCTGGAGATAAGGTCAAGAATTGGGGCATTTATAGCTCGTGGCCGCGTCTGATAGCCGCGCATAATATGATCGGGATCTCGATGGATGCCGATGGCGAGCGCATTCAGGATAGTCTCAAAGGACTATTCGATTTTCTCGCAAAAGATGGAGCGAAACACGGTATCGACGCCGATCGCCTCGGTGTTTATGCCGCATCGGCAAATGTCACCCAATCATCGATCTACCTGATGGGAGAAAGTGCCTCGAAGGGGATCAAAGCCGCGGCGCTGTTCTATGGAGGTGTGCCGAATCTCGTTTATCGAAAGGATCTACCGGTGCTGTTTATCGTCGCCGAAGGCGATATAGCGGGCGGACTCGGGCAGGGAGTTCCCGGGCTTTGGCAGAAGGTCATCGATGCAAAGGCACCGTGGACGGTCGCTTTCGCGAGCCGCATGCCGCACGCCTTTGATGCCTTCGAGGACACGGACGAATCGCGCCGGCACGTAATGCAGGCGATCGCCTTCTGGAGAACGCACCTCCAACCGGTACCCGCGACCTCATGGACGCTATCGGCCGCACGCGCGATCGTCTCCTCGACCTACGGAAACGATTTTCAAAAGACCGTCGATCTTCTGACGAGGTATGTTGCCGATAATCCAAATGAAACCCAAGCTCACGTCATGCTCGGCCGCGCGCTCCAGCAGCTTCGTAAATTCGACGAGTCTGCAGCCGCTTTCGAGCGTGCTCTTGCGCTCGACCCGGCTAATATCCGTGCCCATGGCGGGCTCGGCCAGCTCCGCTCCGGCCAGAGGCGCTTTGAAGAAGCTGTCACGCATCTGACCAAGGCTATCGACGGAGGATTTCGAAACAGCCAGACCTACGGCCAGCTCGCTTTCGCGCAGATGGGAACAAACCGCAATGAGGAGGCGATCAAGAGCTACGAGAACGCCTTCGCGATGGGTATCCCGCCGGGCGCCAACACGCGGGGGCTAGCCTATTTCAACATGGCTTGCGCCTATACGCGGCTAAAACAGGCCGATAAGGCATTCGAGATGCTGAACAAGGCCGTGGAAGAGGGTTTTAATACCCGTGCCAGTTACCAGGATGACG
>Ga0193752_1002347_pt1 | contig 14330 bp, 14 predicted proteins | sample H1c1metaG_FD_144924 | JGI IMG/M metagenome (GOLD analysis project Ga0193752, IMG submission 144924) | Soil microbial communities from a riparian zone of the East river system, Colorado, United States - H1c1 | ecosystem: Environmental > Terrestrial > Soil > Riparian zone | place: USA: East River... | reverse complement strand
ACTCTACAATCCGTTCTGGCCGGTCCACGCCGCGCAGGAACTGGGCTGCGACGCCGACTTCGGGATGTGGAATCCCGAGTACGGTTGGTGGCTCGACAAGCGCAAGAACAACCTTCCGGCTGAGCGCGCCGCAACGGGACACGTGAGATGACCGCTATCCTGAACGGCCTGCGCATCGTCGAAGGCTCGGCCTTCATCGCCGCGCCGATGGCCGGCATGACCTTGGCGCAGCTCGGCGCCGACGTGATCCGCTTCGACGACCTGAAGGGCGGCCTCGACAGCGACCGCTGGCCGGTCACCAAGGAGGGCGCCTCGATCTATTGGGCGGGCCTCAACAAGGGCAAGCGCTCGATCGCCGTCGATCTCCGCAATCCCAAGGGGCGCGAGTTGCTTACGGCGCTGATCACCGCGCCGGGCGAGAACGGCGGCATCTTCTCGACCAACATGCCGGCGCGCGGCTGGCTCTCCTACGAGGCGCTCGCGAAGAAACGCGCCGACCTGATCGCGCTCAACATCGTGGGCGACCGCCATGGCGCAGCGAACGTCGACTACACGGTGAACTCGATCACCGGATTCCCGCTGGTGTCCGGTCCGGTCGGTCATCAGGGGCCGGTGAACAACGTGCTGCCGGCCTGGGACATCGCCACGGCCTATGCCGCTGCGATGGCGATCCTGGCGGCCGAGCGCCATCGCCACCAGACGGGCAAGGGCCAGCGCATCGTGCTGCCGTTACAGGACATGGCGCTCGCCGCCGTCTCCGCCACCGGCTACATCGGCGAGGCGGCGATCAACCAGGTCGACCGGCCGCGTTTCGGCAACGAGATCTTCGGTACCTTCGGCCGCGATTTCCGGACCGAGGACGGCAAGTACGTGATGATCTGCATCTTCTCCGACCGCCATCTGGAGGCACTCGCCAAGGCGGGTGGCTTCGCCGAGGCCTTCGCCTGCATCGAGAAAGCGAAGGGTATCAACCTCAAGCTCGAGGCCGACCGCTGGAATGCGCGCGTCGATCTGATCGCCGTGATCGAGCCGTGGGTAGCGGCGCACAGCGCCGCCGAGGTAAGTGCGGCCCTGCAGAAGGCCGGCGCGCTGTGGGCGCCCTATCTCACCTTCCGCGAGCTGCTTCGGGACCGCGATGCCGTGGGCGACAATCCGATGTTCACCGTGCTCGACCAGCCCGGCATCGGCCGTTATCCGGTGGCAGGCTCGCCCGTGCAATTCGGTGCCGTACCTCGCCAGCCGCCCGTTTCGGCACCCGCGCTCGGCCAGCATACCGACGAGATCCTCTCGGGAATTCTAGGCCTGCCGGATCACGAGATCGGTCGCCTGCATGACGAGAAGATCGTCGGCGGCCCAAGGTAGGCGTCCTTGAAACCGATCCTCATCGCCGGTGGTGGCATTGGCGGCCTCGCAGCGGCCCTGGCGCTGGCGCAGAAGGGCATCGCCTCGCTGGTGCTCGAAAAGGCATCCGCACTGGGCGAGATCGGCGCCGGCATCCAGCTCGGGCCGAACGCTTTCCATTCGTTCGACCGGCTCGGCGTCGGCGAGGCGGCGCGTGCCATGGCAGTCTATATCGACCAGCTTCGGTTGATGGATGCGCTCACCGGTGCCGAGATCATGCATATCGATCTCGGCGAGACCTTCCGCAAGCGTTTCGGCAACCCCTATGCCGTGGTCCATCGTGGCGATCTGCATGGAGTGCTGCTGAAAGCCTGTCGCGATAATCCCGACATCGAGCTGCGCGTGAAGAGCGACGTGACGGGCTACGGCCGGCACGGCGGCGGCATCGCGGCGCATCTTGCCACCGGCGCGCGCGTCGAAGGCGCGGCCCTGATCGGCGCCGACGGGCTGTGGTCGAATGTGCGCCGCCAGCTCGTCGGCGACGGCGCGCCGCGCGTATCGGGCCACACCACCTACCGCTCGGTGATCCCGACCGAGCAGATGCCCGAGGATCTGCGCTGGAACGCGGCCACCTTATGGGCGGGTCCGAAATGCCACATCGTCCATTATCCGCTGTCGGGGTGGAAGGTGTTCAACCTCGTGGTGACGCATCATAACGCCGCCGTGGAGCCGATCGCCGGCAAGCCGGTGCCGGACGCCGAAGTCCACGCGGCCTTCGCCCATGTGAGCGAACGCGCCCAGACGATCATCCGTCACGGCGTCGACTGGAAGATGTGGGTGCTGTGCGATCGCGAGCCGGTCGGGCGCTGGACCGATGGCTGCGTGGCGCTGCTCGGCGATGCCGCGCATCCGATGCTGCAATACATGGCGCAGGGCGCCTGCATGGCGATGGAGGACGCGGTGTGCCTGGCGCAAACCCTGGCCGATCATCCCGGCCGCATCGAGGCGGGCCTCGAGGCCTATCGCAACCGGCGCCTGCTGCGCACGACGCGCGTGCAGCTCATGTCGCGCGCCATGGGTGAGCACGTCTACCATCCCGAAGGTCCGCATGCCGCGCTCAGGAACGCGATCATGAGCGCCAAGAGCCAGGAGGAATGGTACGAGACGCTCGACTGGCTCTACGGCGGCAGCGGGCTCGATTGACTGGGCTCAGGACTCATGACGCGGTAGCCAGAAGAGGACGGCAGGGGCGAGCGCGATGGCGGACATGCGATCATCAACCTCGATCCGCCCGCGTGAGACGGCGCATCAAGGGAAGGATCCGGTGCCGCACCCTGTTGCTCATTTGCCGCCAGTGACATCGAGGAACGTGCCGGTGATGAAAGAAGCCTCGGCGCTTGCCAGCCAAAGGATCGCCCGCGCGACCTCTTCAGGCTGACCGCCTCTCCCCATGGGGATCGAGTCCTTGACGCGATCTACCCGTCCTGGCTCTCCGCCGCTGGCATGCATGTCAGTGTAGATGTGCCCAGGGCGAATGCAGTTGACGCGTATCCCATCCCGCGCGACTTCTTTGGCAAAGCCGGTCGTGAATGTCTCAACGGCGCCCTTCGACGCAGCGTAGTCGACATATTCGTTTGGACTGCCGAGCCGGGCCGATGCTGATGAGATGTTGATCACGGAGCCGCCCCGCCCGTTGTGGCGATACGACATCCGCTTCACCGCTTGCTGTGCACAGAGGATAGGGCCGATCGAGTTGACCGCGAAGATACGCCGCATCCGCTCGAATTGCAGATTCTCCAGCCGGGACTGCGGCGCAAGTACCGCAGCGTTGTTCACCAGTACATCGATCCGGCCGAACTCCCGGTCGATCGCGGCGAATAGCTGAGCGACCTGCTCTGGATCCGCGCTATCTGCGCGCACGGGTAAAGCCCGGCGCCCAACAGCTTCTACATCAGCCGCCACCAAGAGGGCGGCAGATTCGTTGGAAAGGAAGCTCATCGCTACATCGTAACCTTGTGCGGCAGCAAGCCGCGCAGTGGCCGCCCCTACGCCACGACCTCCGCCCGTTATCAGAATTAGCGGCGCCTGCGGGACAGTATCCATTTAACGAACCTTCATGTGGTCGTGAAACAATTGATGAGCGGTCGAGGTCGCGATTGCGCGATAATATATGAACGAGAAATTTTCGGACCAGCCGGTCATTGCTCACGATACGCGTCAGATTTACTCACGGAACTGATGCGTCGTCTGCCGCCTCTCAACGCGCTGCGGGTATTGAACCTGCCTAATAGGTCTGAGCCTAGCGAATCATCGCCCGCAGCTTGGACGAGATCACGTCGGCAGCCAGGACCAGCAGCAGGATGACGATGACGCAGGCCGCCGTGTCCTCGTAGGCGAAGAGCTTCATGCTGCTGATCAGCTCGAAGCCGATGCCGCCCGCACCCACCATGCCGAGGACGGTCGAGACGCGGATGTTGGTTTCGAAGCGATAGAGCACGACACCGATCCACGCCGGCAGGACCTGCGGCAGCACGCCGAAGACGATGCGTTGCAGGGTGCTGGCGCCGGCTGCGCGCAGGGCGTCGAGGGGCCCTTCGTCGATCTCCTCGATGGCCTCGGCAAAGAACTTGCCCAGCATGCCGGCGCCATGGATGGCGATGGCGAGCACGCCGGCGAAGGGGCCGAGGCCCACGGCGGCGACGAAGATCAGTGCCAGGATGATCTCGTTGATGCCGCGCATCACATTCAGCACCTGCCGCAAGGCATGGAAGACGAAGCCATACGGCGACAGGTTGCGGGCGGCGAAGAAGCAGACCGGCAGCGCCAGGACGACGCCGAGCAAGGTGCCCCATAGCGCGATCTGCACGGTTTCGATCGCCGGCCGGATCAGCTTCTGCATGAAGGAGAAGCTGGGCGGCAGCATGCGCGAGATGAAATCGCCGATCCACGGCAGGCCGTCGATCAGCCCCTTGAGGCTGAGCTGCGTGCCTTGCGCCGACCACCATAGGGCGGCGAAGGCGGTGCCGAGGATGGGCACGAGAATCCACCAGCCGAGCGGTCCGCGCGGCCTGTTGACGACGAATTGCAGTGAGCCGATTGACATGGTCAGACCCTCCCGTCGCTGCGCATGTCGCCCGCCCGCAGTTCCGTCTCGGCGGCGGCGCGGCGGCGTTCGGTCAGGCGCTGGGCGGCGTCGAGGACGTTGGGGTCGTCGAGGCCGGGATAGATGCTGCGGATGACATCGCCCGAGACGCCCGACGGCGGGCCGTCATAGACGACCTCGCCGCCCGAGAGGCCGATCACACGTTCGGCGAATTCCAGCGCATAGTCGATCTGGTGCAGGTTGCACAGCACGGCGATGTTGGACTCTTTGCAGCTCTTCTTCAGGTAAGTAAGGACGATGCGCGAGGTCTTGGGATCGAGGCTCGCGACCGGTTCGTCGGCCAGCATGAATTTGGGCTGCTGGGCCAGCGCGCGGGCGATGCCGACGCGCTGCTGTTCGCCGCCCGACAGGGCATCGGCCCGGCTGCGCGCCTTGTGGCTCATCGCCACCTGATCGAGGCAATGCAGTGCTATCTTCACGTCGGCTTCGGGGAAGAGTTGCAGTGCGCTCAAGAGGGGCGACAGGTCGGCCATGCGGCCGACCAGCACATTCTTCAGTACGCTGAGCCGCTTCACCAGGTTGTGCTGCTGGAAGATCATGGCGACGTTGCGCCGGAGCAGGCGCAGGTCGCGGCGATTGGATGAGAGCGACGTGCCGTCGACCAGGATGTCGCCGCCGCTCGGCTCGACCAGCCGGTTGATGCAGCGCAAAAGCGTGCTCTTGCCGGCGCCGCTCGGACCCAGAACGACGACGAACTCGCCGGGCCGGATCGCCAGGCTGACATTCTTGAGCGCTTGATGCGCGCCGTAGGATTTTGCCAGCCCGCTGATCTCGATCATGGCGGCGCTACTTCTGCTTCTTGAGATCGATATTGGCCAACTTGGCGGTCTCGCGCACCGGGTCGTAGGCTGCGTCGTTGGTCTCGCGGAAGCCGTTCAGCTTGCCCTGGTCGGACCAGTTCAGGTCCTTGATGGCGAGGAACGCCGCCTTGACCTTCTTCTTGGTCTCCTCGGGCAGATCCTTGCGCCACACCATCGGCGATTCGGGGATCGGCGGGGAACTCCATACAACCTGGATCTGATCGGCCTTGATGAAGCCCTTGGCGATCGCGGCGTCGAGGATGCGGTCGGCGATGGTCGCGGCATCGACCTTGCCGTTGGCCACGGCCAGCGCATTGGCATCGTGTGCGCCGGTGAAGATCACCGTCTTGAAATCGCGCTTGGGATCGATGCCCGCCTTGATCAGGCCGGCGAGCGGAAAGGCATACCCCGAGGTCGAGGCGGGATCGACGAAGGCGAAGTTCTTTCCCTTGAGGTCGTCGAGGGTTTTGATGCCGCTCGATTTCAGGGCGATGATCTGGCTGTGATAGAAAGTGCGGCCGGCTTTCGAGGGTTCGGCCACGGCGAAGGCCTCGACCGGCGTGACAGTGGTGGCGAGCACGTAGGAGAAGGGCCCAAGATAGGCCACATCGAGGTGTTTGGAGCGCAGGGCCTCGATCACGCCGTTGTAGTCGGTGGCGACGAAGCCCTGGACCTTCATGCCGGAGTTCTTCTCGAGCGCGTCGAGGATATCCTTGCTCTGCGCCAGCATGGCGCGCGAATCCTCCGATGGGATAAGCCCGACGCGTAGCGTGGCTTGATCCTCCGCCCGTGCACCGCCTGTTCCTGCCAGCATCGTGCCTGCCGCGAAAAGTCCGAAATCCCGACGTGTGATGGTTGCCATGTTTCCTCTCCTCTTTTCTTTTTTTAAGCAGCGAGTTCGGCCACCAGGGTTTCCCGCCGGCCGATGAAGTTGCGGCCGCGCTCGCCCGCGAGCGCGCCGTCGATCAGGCGGGACCAGTCCTTGGCGGCGATGCCGTGATCGGTGGCGCGCGGCGAGATGCCGAGCGCCTCCAGCACCGCCTCCAATTCGGCCGCGCCCGCCAGAAGGTCGGGACCGAAGATTCGTCCGAGGGCCGCGTCACACGCCGGATCGCAGCCGGCGACGCTGCGCATCACCATGGGCAGGCTGAACGAGCAGGCGATGCCGTGCGGCACACCGTGGTGAAGGGTGAGATGATAGGACAGCGCATGGGCAAGCGCGGTGCGGGTGTTGGAGAAAGCCAGGCCCGCGAACAGGCTGGCGCGCGCGAGCCGCGTGCGCAGCACCTGGTTCGACAGATCGTCGGCCAGCACCGGCAGGGCATCCAGCACCTCGCGCGCGGCCACCTCGGCCAGCGCGCCCGATACCGGATTGGCATTCACGTTCCAGATGCTTTCGAGGGCGTGGCTGAGTGCATCGAGGCCAGTGCTGATGGTGATGGCGCGCGGCAGGCCCAGCGTCAGCAGCGGATCGACCAGGGCGGTCTCGGGGTAGAGTGCGTCGCGGGCCAGCGAATATTTCTTCATCGCCCCGGTGTCCCACACCGTGGCCCAGCTCGTGACCTCGCTGCCGGTGCCGGCGGTTGTGGGGATGGCGATGATCGGCGTCCGGCCGAGCGTCTCGCTCCCCGCGCCGCTCTCGAGGTAGCGGCGCACGCGGGTGAAATCGCCGGATGCGGCGGCCAGCACCTTTGCGGCATCCATCACCGAACCGCCGCCCAGCGCCACGATCGCCTCGACCGGTCGCGCGGCGCCGGCATAGGTGCGGCAGGATTCGACGAGGCCATCAAAATCCGGATTAGGGCCGATGTTGCGCACGGTGACGGCAGGCGCACCGGCCATCGACACGATCCGGCGCGTCAGCTCGGCAAAGACGCCGCCGCCGTTGGCGTCGTCGTAGGTGACGAGGCAATAGGCGCGGTTGCCGAGCACCTTGCCCAGCGTGTCGAACACGCCGGCGCCGAACTTCACATCGACCGGATTGCGATAGCGCCACATGCCGCGCGTCTCTCCCAAATTCTTGTTGTTGTTGTGGACAATGATCCGGTCCGGTTTCACATTAATCAAATTCAAAGTTTGTCAATTATCTATTGAGAAAATCAATATGAGGCACACCCAGCTCCGTTCGTTCCACGCCGTGGCCAACCGCGCCAGTTTCACTGCGGCGGCGCGCGAGCTGGGCATCAGCCAGCCCACCGTCACCACCCAGGTGAAGTCGTTGGAGCGCGAGTTCGGGGTCGAGTTGTTCACGCGGCGGGGCAGGCGGGTCGAGCTTACCGAGACGGGGAACGGACTTCTGGACATCACGCGGCGGCTGTTCGCCGACGAGATCGAGGCTGCGGACTTTCTCAACGAGACGCGCGAGCTCAAGACCGGCCACCTGCGCGTCGGCGCCGTCGGTCCCTACCACGTCACCGACATGCTGGCGGCCTTCAACACGCGCTATCCCGAACTCTATGTCTCGGTCACGGTCGGCAACTCACGCGACACGCTGCGCGACCTGCTGGACTACCGCACCGACGTGGCCGTGCTGGCTCATGTCGATCCCGATCCGCGCCTGGCGGCCATTCCCTACCGCCGCCATCGCGTCATCGTCTTCTGTCCCGTCGATCATCCATTTGCCAGGCGGCGCGGCGTGCGAGCGCGCGACCTTGACGGCCAGCGCCTGATCGTGCGCGAAGCCGGCTCGACGACGCGCCGCGCCTTCGATCAGGAAATGCGCAAGGCCGGCGTCTTGCCGAGAATCGTGATGGAAATCGGCAGCCGCGAATCGATCCGCGAGGCAGTCGCCAAGGGCATCGGTCTCGGCGTCGTGTCGGAAGCCGAGTTCATCCCCGACCCGCGCATCCACGCGCTGCCCGTAACCGACGCCGAGATCTACACCTACGCCCACGTCGTCTATCTGCAGGAGCGGCAGAACGCCCGGCTGGTCCGTGCCTTCCTGGGGGTGCTGGGCGGGTTACTGGAGCGCCCGCCCATGGCCAGTCGACGGAAGACAGGGAAGGATCATTTGTCCAACCAGACATCCTCGAAGCGCGAGCCGTTGTAGAGGCTGTTCACCATCGGCACGAATCCCTTCACGTAGGGTTGCCAGCAGGTCGATGAGGCGTTCCACATGATGATGGGACGGGCGCCATCTTCGAGGAGCCGCCGATCGATCTCCCAGACGATCTTCTTGCGCTTCTCGAGGTCGGACTCCATCGATTGCAATGGAAAGAGCTTCTCGATCTCCGGATTGCAATAGCCGGTGTAGTTGCGCTCCGACTTGCAGGCATAATGCTCGAAATAGGTCTGGTCGGGATCGTCGACGCCGTTGCCCGTTGTGTTGAGGCCGACCGAATAGTCCTTGCGGGCCACCTTGGCGAACCACAGGGCGGTGTCTACGAGATCGAGTTCGCCGTCGATATAGACTTCCTTGAGCTGGCTGATCAGCACCACGGCCGGGTCGCGATAGAGCAGGTGGTTGCGCGTCGCCACCTTGAGCTTGAGCATCTTGTCCGGGCCGTAGCCCAGTTTCTTCATGATCTCGCGGCCCTCGGCCCGGTTTTTCTGCACGTCGGGTCCATAACCGGGCACGGTGTCGTACATCTCCTTGGGCAGACCCCACACGCCGTTGGGTCCCGGCTGCATGACGCCGCCGATATCAGCCTTGCCCTGGTTGATGATGTCGATGAAGGATTTGCGGTCGATGCTGAGCGCCAGCGCGCGGCGGATGTCGGGATTGTCGAACGGCGGCGCATCCCGGTTGACGATCAGGTTGGTGCTGTTGTTCATCGCCGCGGTCTCGCAGATCGCCTTGGGTGCCTGGGCCTTCACGTCCTTGATCAGCGGGATGGTGACGGCATAGGGCGCCGTCATGTCGAAGCGGCCCGATACGAAGCCCAGGATCGCCGTCGAGCGTGACGGCACGATCGAGAACTCGATGCCGTCGAGATAGGGCTGGCCCTTTTTCCAATAGTCGGGATTGCGGGCGAGCCGGACATGCTCCTTCTGCTTCATCTCGACGAACTTGAAGGGGCCGGTGCCGACCGGCTTGGTGCGCATGTCGGCGGCCGAGACGTGGCAGGGATAGACGGGGCTGTAGCCCGAGGCGAGCAGCACCATCAGCGACGGCTGCGGCTGCTTGAGATGGAAGGTCGCCTCGAGATTGCCGTTGGTCGTCACGCTGTCGACATTGCCGTACCACGAGATGCGCGGGTTCTTGCGCAGCTTGTTTTCGCTCCTGCCCATCAGCATGTCCCAGGTGCACTTCACGTCGGCCGACGTGAAGGGCTTGCCGTCATGCCATTTCACGCCGTCACGCAGCTTGAAGGTGAGGTCCTTGCCATCGGCGCTCCAGTCCCAGCTCTCGGCGAGATCGGGCCGGATCGATTCGAGGCTGTTTTGCGGCACGCGTTGATCGAAGACCACGAGATTGTTGTAGATGCCCATGAAGGGCACGACGGTCGAGGTCGTCGCCTCCTCATGGATGGAAGCGCTGGGCGGATTGTCCTGGAAATACATCTTCAGGATTCCGCCGCTCTTCTGGGCGTGTGCTCCCGGTGCAAGTATCGCCGTGCCGAATGCCAGCGCTCCGATGGCGCCGAGCAGGCCTGCGAATGACCGCATGTCGTTTTCCTTCCCATTCACTCTTTCAACTTCTTTGCCGGATGATGGCGCAGCAACCCGATGGCGTCGACCGCGTTACCGCAGAAGCGCTGCAAATCATGTCGGGAACTTTTACATGGCGAAAACTGGCCTTCCGCGTTTGCTGTCCGGGCTGCTCTTTCTTTGCAGCACACCCGTCATGGCGCAGGAATTTCCAGCCGAAGTGCGCGGCCAGATCGACGACATGCTGACGCACTCGGTTCTGGCTCCACCGCCATCGCCCAGCACGACTTGCGGCACGGTGACGAACGGACCGGAATCGGAAAAGTGGGTAGCGCCGTGGAAGCGCACCTTCTCGCACCATCCAGCGGAATGGGCGTGGCTGCGCCAGTATCCGGCCGGCACTGCCTTCCGCTTTTGCCAATACAGTTCGAAGGTCGCGGGCGCCATGCCCGAGGTGTCCTATACGACCGAAGTCGTAACGCTCGATCCCAGCCCGTCGCAGCTCCAGGCCTGGATGACGAGCGCTTGTCGAGCGGCAATCGCGGTGAGCAATGCGGCGCCGGCCAAGTTCGAGCAGTGCGTGCGCGGTCTGTTCTGGGGCTACCCGCTGTCGGCGCCGGAAGACAAGAAGCAATGGCTCGGCATCAGGCAATTCTCCGGCGGGCAGTTCGTGGTGGCAGGCGCGGTGACGGAAGACGCGGCGCGCGGCGGCGTCGTGTGCCATCGCGACGGTGTCGGCGTGTTGCGCGAGCGGCCAGGTTTGCCGTCGACTGGCTATTTCGTGCTGACGGAAACGCCCGACGGCAAGACCGAGAAGGCTGTGAATGACGGCGAACTGGCGGAATGCTTCAAGATCGCCTCGCCCAAGGAATGGCCGGGCGGCTCGCCGGCCGGTCTGGCGGGCACGACGCGCGATCAGTTCTGGAATGCCTTGCCCAAGCTCGGCCGGTCAGCGGCGCAATACGGCATCGGCACGCGCGCCGATCTCGACCCGTCGGAGACGTGGCGGCGCATCGTGCGCGAGAGCCACGTGGCGGCTCTAAAATCCAGCGACAATGTGATGCTCGATGCTTGGGCCGTGGCCCACGCCGCCGACCTCCTGCGCTAGCTAGCGGAACAACGTCCGTTCCTTGCGGCTGTTAGATCCCAGCAAGTGGTCGATCGAAACAGGGCCGGGACCGGCGATCGCCAGCCACAGGAACAGGGCGAGATATGAGACCTCTTCGAAGCCGAGCAGCGTTTCCAGTGAATCGATCTCGCCCAATTTTGCCGAGATCACGGCGACGACCATCACCACGATCAGCGGTACGGCCGCGATCCGCGTCAGGAAGCCCACAAGCAAGAGGATGCCACCGACGAATTCCACGCCGGAGACGAAGGGCGTAAGGATTTCCGGGTAGGGGATGCCCCATTCCTGGAAATTCTCGATCATGCGGGGCAGCGCATTGAGCTTGCCCCAGCCGGCCCAAAGAAAGACCCAGCCGACGACGATGCGGGCGCCAGGGGCGGTAGCCAGGTGAAATAGCCGGCAACGCGACGCGGCCAGTCGATCAACACCGTTACGAAGGGATTCATGGGCGGGTCCCCCGCTTCGAGAAGTCCCTTTTATCCCACGCGCACGCTCGCCCCGCCATCGACCGGCAGGGTCACGCCGGTGATGAAGTTGGCGTCGTCGGAGGCGAGGAACAGGGCGGCATTGGCCACGTCCCAGCCTGTGCCCATCTTCCCGCGCAGCGGCACCTTGGAATCGCGCTCGGCCTCGACCTCGGCGCGGCTCTTCTTGAACGTCCGTGCACGGGTGTCGACGGCCATCGGTGTGTTCATCAGGCCGGGCAGGATCACGTTGGCGCGGATGCCGAAGGGCGCGTTCTGGATCGCTACCTGCTCGGTGAAGGCGATCATCGCCGTCTTTGTGGCCTTGTAGGCGACATAGGGGTACGTGGTCCACGCCGCCATCGAGGAGATATTGACGATGGCGCCGCTCTGCTGGGCGCGCATGATCGGGATCACGTGCTTGCAGGCCATGATCGTGCCGCGCAGATTGATGCGCACGCAGCGATCGAAATTCTCCTCGGTGAGATCGAGCAATTCGGCATCGCCGCCGGAGATGCTGACGCCCACATTGTTGTGCAGGATGTCGATGCGGCCCCACCGGCCGTGCGCCTCCGCGACCATCGCCTTGAGCTCGGCATCCTTGGTGACGTCGGCCTTGAAGGCCATCGCCGTGCCCTGGTTCTGCCCGATCAGATCGACCGTCTCCTGGGCGCTCTTGAGATTGTGGTCGACGCACAGCACCTTGGCGCCCTCACGCGCGAAGGTGAGTGCCGTGGCGCGGCCGTTGCCCATGCCCTCGCCAGGGCTCTGGCCGGCGCCGACGACGATGGCGACGCGATCTTGCAGGCGCATGTCAGGACACTCCCGGAATCGGATATTGCTTCAGCACTTCCTTGTACTGAGGCTCGTTGTCGATCTTCATGGTGGCGAGCACGCGCACCACGGCGCAGTAGAAGGCGATGGTGAGCACCAGGTCGGTCATGTGCTCGTTGCTGAGTTCCTTCTTGATCTCGGCGAAGGTGGCGTCGGACATGGCGAGATCGCGCACCATCTCGCGGGCGCCGCGCAGGATCGCCTTGACCAGCGGCTCGAGCTTGGAGGGCTTGCCCGCGGTCTCGGCGAACAGGCCCTCGATGTCGGAATCGGTGACGCCGAACTCCTTGCCGATCTTCACATGATGGGTGAATTCATATTCCGACTTCTCCATCCAGCCGACCTGCAGGATGGCAAGCTCGCGCAGCCGCGGATCGAGCTTGCTCTTGAAGCGAATGAAGCTGCCGATGCCGTTGAAGGCGCGCGCCATGTCGGGCGAATTGACCAGCAGCTTGTGCAGGTTGGTGTTGCGCTTGAGCATGTCGCGATATTCGGGTGCGACCTGATCGGGTTCGAGATAGGGCAGGCGGGCCATCTTGTTCGTTCTCCCTCAGTGATCCTGTGAATCGCGTTCCGGTCCTTGCAGCGTGACGCCGCCGTCGACCACCATCACCAGGCCGGTGATGTAGCGGGCGTGCGACGAAAGCAGGAAACGCACGGCATGGCCGATGTCCCAGCCGGTGCCCTCGGTTTTGAGCACCGAGGCCTTGGCACGCTGGGCGCGGGACGCCTCGCTCATGCCGTTGCCGCGGGCATAGACCATCGGCGTGTACATTGGGCCCGGGCAGATGACGTTGACGCGGATATTGTCGCGGCCGTGATCGACGGCCATTGCCTGGGTAAGCCCGATCACCGCCGCTTTCGAAGCGGTGTAGGTGGTGAGACCGCGCGGGCGCAGCGCGGAGATCGACGAGATATTGACGATCGAGCCTCCCTTGGCCGTCCGGATCATCGCCGGAATGGCGTGCTTGGAAAGCAGGAACATCGTCTCGACGTTGACCTGCATGACGCGGCGGAACTCCTCGGGCTTTTCCTCGACGACGCTGCCGCGACTGCCGATGCCGATATTGTTGTCCAGGAAGTCGAGCCGGCCCCAACGGTCGACCGCGGCGTCGACCAGACGCTTGCATTCGGCCTCCTGCGTCATGTCGCCGGCATGCGTGGCCACGGTGCCGCCCTCGGACCTGATCATTTCGGCGGTGCGTTCGGCGAGCGCCAGGTCACGGTCGGCCACCAGCACCTTGACGCCGGCGCGAGCGAGCAGGACCGCTGCCGCGCGGCCGTTGCCGATGCCATCGCCGGCGGCGCCGCCGCCGGAAACGATGGCGACCCTGCCGTCAAGACCCGGATCGTCCTCGGGACCTTTCATTATTCTCTCTCCTTCAAGATTTTCGCCCCTTCAAGGCAGGCCGGCGCCCGGCGAGTCGACGCGCATCGTCTCGATGCGGCCGTCGCGCTTCTGCCCCATGGCGGGGCCACTGCCGGAATTGGTGACGACGAAAAGCGTGCGCCGGTCGGTGCCGCCGAGCATGCAGGCGTAGGCGCCGCGTGGTGCGAGATCGAGGCTGTGCGTGACCTTGCCGCCCTCGAGCACGCGCATCACGCGGCGGCCGAAGGGATCGGAGACCCAGATCGCGCCTTTGGCATCGAGGCAGATGCCGTCGGGATAACAGCCCTCGATGGTCGCCCAGACGCGGCGGTTGGAGAGCGTGCCGTCGCTTCCGATGTCGAAAGCGGTGAGCCGATGGGCGAAGGTCTCGCCCACGATCATGGTCTTGCCGTCGGGCGTGATCACGGTGCCGTTGGGAAACAGCAGATCGTCGGCAGCACGCGTCACCGTGCCGTCGGGATCGACCCGGATCAGGCAGGTTGTGCGTTGGGCTTCGCCGGCATGGCGATCGAAGCCGAAATTGCCGACATAGGCGCGGCCGCCGCCGTCCACGATCATGTCGTTGCAGGGGCCCGTCGCAAGTGGGCTGAGCTCGGCTTCGATCGAAAGCTTGCCGCCG
>Ga0193752_1002346_pt1 | contig 14330 bp, 8 predicted proteins | sample H1c1metaG_FD_144924 | JGI IMG/M metagenome (GOLD analysis project Ga0193752, IMG submission 144924) | Soil microbial communities from a riparian zone of the East river system, Colorado, United States - H1c1 | ecosystem: Environmental > Terrestrial > Soil > Riparian zone | place: USA: East River... | reverse complement strand
GTGCTCGAACAACTTGTGGACATAAGGTCTGGCCTCGAGCCCATCGATCTTTGGGAAGATGTCCGGCGAAATGCGCGGGCCCGTCACCAGAATCATGCGTAGCTCGGGCACTTGCCGCTTCATGCGTGGAAACGCCTGCGCGATCTTCTGCAGCAGGTGCAGGCCGACGCCCGTACCACCCACGGCTGCAATGACGATGCGCTCTCGGGGGTCGTATCCAAGTCGGCTGCGCAGCTGCTCGGTATCGGCAAAAGCTGCGGGATCGAATGGCAACGTGTAGCCCGCGTAGTCGAAGTTGCGGTCCGTCCAAGCACGGATGCTCGGCAGCCCCGGGCCAAACGGATCTTCTACGACGTCCTCGGAGTTGCCTACGAAGATCGCCGCGTCGCGCACGTATGGAAAGCGCGCCACATGTTCGATGTCGTCTGCATTGCGATCCGCACACAGATGGGCCTCGCGCTCGTCACCTTCCATCGGAAGACAACCGACGAAGTCAGTCAGGAACACGAAGGGCTGCCGCTTGAGCTCCGGATTCTCGTGATAGTAGTAGTCGACATCCCAGGCCTCATCGCCGACGACGAGATCGAAGTGCTCCCGCTCCATGAGGTCCGAGAAGGTCATGAAGTTGTTGACCATGATCTCGTCCATCGTGCGCAGCGCGAAAAACGCAGAGAGGTCGTGCTCACCCGCGACGCACTCGAAATGAGTGCTCTCGTTTGCGAGGCGCTGCGTGATCGGATGAACCTGCTCCCCTTCGCGCTCGAGGTAACGCGTCGCCGGATCCACCGTGAACCATGAGATCTCTAGGTCGGGCTGCAGGTTGCGTAGCTCGCGCGCGATCGCGAGATCGCGCTGGACGTGGCCCAGGCCGATCGCGCTGGAGATGAACAGCGCCTTGCGTTTGCGACTCATCGCCCGCGTCCAGGTCGAAGTACGCGGGGTTCCAGCGACGAAGTCGCGCACGGCGCGGTTGAACACCACAGGGTCACGCGCAGCGGTGAGATGCCCTCCCCCGCCGATCGTCAGCAGCTGTGCGTTCGGCACGAGCTCGTGAATCGCTTCACCTTTCGCGTAGGGAATGTTTCGATCATCGTCGCCGTGGATCACGAGCGTCGGACACTGTATGCGGCGCGCGAGATCACGCACATCGATGTTCTGCCAGCCTTCCCGGCCTAACGAAACCACATCCCCGGTGGTGGCCCAGCCGTAGCGCACCGCGTCCTCGCGCTGTTTCGTCGAGTGCGGCTCGCTGAACGACAACAAAAAGAACCCATGCAGATAGCCCGCCCAGTCGGTTTGCATACGCTCATGGTGCTTGCGCATGCGCTCCGCCCGAGCTTCATCGACGAGCGATTCAGCAAATCCACCGGCGATCACGACGTGCGAAACTCGCTCGGGCTGCTCGGCTGCGAGACGCAGCGCAGTCGTGGTAGTCGCCGAGATGCCGATGACCGCGACTCGTTCGACGCAGACTGCGTCGAGCACTGCAGCGAAGTCCCGATAGTAAAGTTCGAAGCTGTACGCCGCGGGGTCGAGCGGCCGGTCCGAGCGACCGTTGCCGCGGCCATCCATCGTGATGACGCGAAAATGCTGTGAGAGATACGGAACGGCTGTCTTCAACATCTGCATGTGCGTGATCTGATAGATCGGTGCAAATGCGATCCACGGCCCACGCTCGCCGAACACCGCGTAAAAACACTTCACGCCGTCGTTTTCCACGTACCCGTCGCGCACCGCACGAACGGTTTCGAACGGGTACGAATCCGACGCAGGTATTTGTCCAACCTCGGGCAACGGGCCAACGATCTGCTCAAAATCTTTAGGTCGACGTTGCATGGCTAGACTCGCTTACGCTTCGAACGCTTGGGGACGGTGACTTCACGTGCCGCCGTGTCGGCGCGCTTCGGCTTTCGGGTGCGGCTATCGAGCTGCTCGAGGAGCAGTTGCATCGCATCGAGGGCACCGCGGTGCTCGGAGTCGTTGGGGCTCGAACCGAGCAAGTTCGCGAACTCCATGCCGAGCCAGAACTCTGACACCCAACAAGCGATCGCCTCAGCGCTGAATGGCGGGGGCAATTTCGTTCCGCTGTCTTCCAGCGCGCGCAGTGCATCGCGAACGCCTTCGAGCACCACGAGCTTCCACGCGGTAACCTGCGGCAAGAACTTCTCGCGTAGGCCCGGATTCGAGAGACTCGCGGCGTACAACTCGGCCTGGACACGAACGAAACCCGAAGCGAGGTCGTCCTCGTAGAAGCGCCGCGCTTGCGCCCACTTCTCGGCAAAGCTGGCGTCGCTCCGATACATGCGCTGTTGCCGCTCGAGCAGCCTTCGGTTCGCAGCTTCGAGCACTGCGATGACCAGCTGGTCTTTGGTGCGAAAGTGATAGTTGATCAATGCGTGGTTTACGCCCGCGTCCTTCGCGATTTCCCGGACGCTGAGTGCGGCGTAGCCCTCGTCGACCAGGCGCCGAAACGCGGCGTCTAGGATCTTCGCCTTGGTCTCCCCCAAGTCTGCTTCCGCAAGCAGACGGGTCGGAAGCGAAGGGCCGCGCGAGGAGAGCTTCGATTCGTTTTTCATGGGTTTCCGAGACTCGCGACGTTTGAACACTCGGTTTATACGACCGTTCAAATCGCCGGTCAAGCCGGCGGGGCCAGGGAGCGACGCCGAGACTTTCCGAGGCCTGCACCGCGCATGCGGAGACCCGCAGCACACAGGCGCTCGAGAACGCTTGAATCGGCACGAGCTCGCACGCGAGACTCGGACTCATGGGGACCTTCGAGCAAGCGACCACGGTGACTGAGGACAACGGCCGATTGCTCGCGCAACTCGACCCGGATTGGTGCGTTTGGTCACCGGCCGGCGGCTATCTCATCTCGCTTGCACTGCGAGCCGCCGCACTCAAGACAGGCTTTCCAGTTCCGCTGTCGCTCGCATGTCATTTTCTAGCAGCGCCGAAAGTGGGCGACGTCGAGCTGACAGTCAGCTCGCTGCGCAAAACACGCGTCGCAGAGTCCCTGCGGGTCACACTGCTCCAAGCGGACAAGCCGATGCTCGAAGTGATGATCTGGTGCGGCGATGCAATCGACCAAGGCTATGAACATCGCGACGCGACTCTGCCCGAGGTACCCGCGCGCGATACCGTCGAGGCACTCGCTCCGCCTCCGGGTACCCCTGGATTTCAAACGTTATGGAAGCAGCTCGAGCATCGTCCGTGTGGTCCGCTTCACTGGCAGCGCAAGCAGCCCTCTGAGCCGCGCGAACGTGACTGGATTCGGGTGCGCGAGTTTCCGCGCGAGCCCGACGCATTCCTCGATGCCGGCCGCTACGCACTCGTGCTGGATTCGTTCACGTGGCCTGCTGCCGCGCATGCCCACGTGGGCGACCCGCGCTTCATCGCACCCACGCTGTCATTTTCGGTCGAGTTCCAGCAACGCACTCGCAGCGAATGGCTGCTGTCCGACGCGTACGCGCCGTGCGCAACCGAAGGGCGCATCCTCGTCCACAACCGTGTGTGGAGCCCGGACGGCCTGCTGCTCGCAACTGGCAACGGCACGCTGATCTGCCGCCCGCGCCCTCGACCGCGCAGCTGACGGCTGCGGAAGCCGCGCCGCGATGTCGTGCGACGCGGCTTCCAATATTTCTCGTCATCTTCATTCAGTACCAGGGCGGCAAGCGCGTCTCACGCCACACGTCTGCCTCCGAGAGACCGATGTCGCGCAGCAGTTGCGGGCTCATTCGGGCGAGTACGTCGCGCCCTCTTGCCCGTACGCGCCAGCGCTTTACTACCTCGAGCATGCGGCGCCCAAGGCCCGCATCAGGCGGCACGAGGTCTAGCATTTCGAGTGACAATCTCTCTGAAGTCATGACCAGTTCTCTTTGCACTCAGTCGCCGAGCCTCATCACGGCGAGAACATACTTTGGAACCCAAATGGCGCATCGCAAGCGGCCTGGTTCACAACTCGATCCTGCGTTTTTGCCGCAGCGGGCCCGTGAGGACCAACAACTCGAGCAACGCGCTGATCTGGTTGCACGAGCGATGCGCAGTCCGCGGCGAAGCTGAGTTTTTGAGTACGGACAAGTGTGAGCCGGCGCGCAAAATGCTTAGGCGCAAGAACATGGTCATCCGATTCAGGCCATATCGAGACACGACAGATGATCGTAGCGTCGGGTCGGAACCCGCGGGCCGCGTAGTGTCGCAACGAAGTACGCGCACGTCCCCGGAGATAAGGCGCCATGACCAGGGTGCTCATCGTCGACGACATCACTGACAATCGCTGTCTATTGCGCGCGCTGCTCGAAGGCTCCGGCTACGAAGTCGAGGAAGCCGAGCACGGTTTTCAGGCGCTCGAGAAAGCGCGTGCGAATCTGCCGCAGCTCATCGTCTCGGATCTTCTGATGCCTGTGATGGACGGCTATGCGCTCCTGCGCGAATGGAAGAAGGATCCGCAGCTGCAGCTGATACCATTCGTCGTCTACACGGCGACCTATACGGAGCCCAAAGACCAACGTCTCGGCCTCGACCTCGGGGCGGACGCATTCATCGTCAAGCCTGCCGAGCCCAGTAGCTTCATGAGACGCTTGGCGGAGGTGCTTTCGTGCGCGAGCGACGGTGATTCGTCGCTGCCTCACGTCCCCGTCCTGAGCGACCTGGACCTAGTCAATCGGTACACATCAACCCTGATTCGAAAGCTCGAAGCCAAGGCGGCTCAACTCGAGCGCGCGAACCGATCGCTCCAGGAAGACATCGCACAACGAGAGCGCGCCGAGGCGGAAGCCAGGCGGCTGCTGGTCGAGCTCGAACGCACGCATGCGCAGCTCGTCGAGAGCGAGGCGCGCCTCAGCCAGAAGACCACACAACTCGATACCGCGCTCGGCATGGCACGTATGGGCGTCTGGTGTTGGGATCTGCGAACGGACGAGGTCACGACGCTACACGGACACGGTCCGCTCACCCGTCTCTCATCGACCGACTATCCGCGAACGGCGCAGGCCATGTGGGCACTCGTCGATGCCGACGATCGCCCCCTTCTCAACGAAAAGGTGGAGCGCGCTAAACAGGGCGCAGACTACGACGCGGAGTTTCGGCTCGTGTTACCGAGCTCTGAAGTACGGTGGTGCGCAGTGCGTGGACGCTGTGTGTTCGACTCGGATGGCAACCCAACCTTTTTGACGGGCCTCGATCAAGACATCACCGAGCGCAAAACACTCGAGGAGCGTTTGCGTCATTCTCAAAAGATCGAAGCGATCGGTCAACTCGCCGGCGGTATCGCGCACGACTTCAACAATATCTTGGCCGCGATCATCGGCAACGCGGAACTCGCCCGCATCTACATCGAAAGCGACGAATCGCCGCTCGATTGCGTGAGTGAAATCATACGCGCGAGCCAGCGCGGCAAAGAGCTGACACATCGGATTCTGACGTTTGGTCGCCCGAATGCGTTCAGGCTCAAGCCCATTCACGTGGCGCCGGTCCTCGATGAAGCGGAACGCCTGCTCCGCGCGACCCTTCCCGCCGGCGTGAACCTCTCGTTTACATCCGTGGCGGCAGTACCTCCCGTTCGTGCGGATGCTTCGCAGATTCACCAAGTCGTGCTGAACCTAGTCACGAACTCGTGGCATGCGCTCGGTGGCAAGTCGGGCCAGGTCGACACACGGCTCGAGCTCGCACAAGTGGACGCAGCCTTTGCATTGGTCCATCCCGAGTTGCAGCCAGGCTCTTACATTCGTCTGACAGTCAGTGACAGCGGCGTGGGCATGGATGCAGCTACGCTCGAGCGGATGTTCGAACCGTTCTATACGACGAAGGCCCACGGTGCGGGGCTTGGACTATCGGTCGTACACGGGATCGTGAGAGGCCACGGGGGAGCGATCTTCGCGGAGAGTCAGCCAGGTCGCGGAACTACGTTCAGTGTCTACCTGCCGGCTTGTCCGGAGGGCACGAGCGTGATTGCAGCGACCGACGAATCTGCGCCGCGCCATGTCCACGGTCATGGCGAGCACATCATGTACATCGACGACGAGGAGTCGCTCGTCTATCTGGCCGTGCGTTTCCTCGAGCACGTGGGCTACCGCGTCGACGGCTATACGCGAGTCGACGACGCATTGGTCGCGTTTCGAGCAAGGCCGCGCAGCTATGATGTCGTCATCACTGACTACAACATGCCGGGCATGTCCGGCATGGATTTGGCACAGCAGTTGATGCGGATCCGCCCGGATGCGCCGGTCGCACTCACGACGGGTTATCTACGACCAGCCGAAGTGGAACAAGCGCACGCGTTGGGCATTCGTGAGGTCATTCCGAAGCCGTATTTAGTCGAAGAGTTGGGCCCGCTCGTGCAGCGAATGTTGTCGCCGCTGCCTTCGGTCTGAGACCGAACGCTCAAGGCTCGATGCAGAAGACATCCGCGAGCGACCCGAACTGCGTCACCGCGCCCAACAGCGAGCCGAGTGAGTTGTGGATCTGGCCGGCTGGCCACGCCAACACTCCGATCAAACACATCTCGTTTTCGGCGTGCTCACCGACGCTGATGGGCGAGTCCGTCGTGTTGTCGTAACTACACGTACTCGTGAGCGTGTCTCCCGGATTCATGACGATATCGGCTGCTGAACCGTCTTCCGGCATCGGGTAAGTCCGCTGCTCCGCAAACGCGAACGGCCTGTCGAGCAGCGTGACTTGTTCGCCCGACTTGCGGTTCAAGATCAGCTTCGAGTGCACACCCGTGAGATGCATGTGCGGAGTCACACCCACGATGTGAACCGGCTGATTCATCGCTGTGGGGCTGCACGTCGACACGATGTCGGTCTGCTTGTGCGCGGGCAACTCGAAGCTGGAACGCCCGAGCGAATGAACGGCCGCTTCGATCGGCCGCGTCTTGCTCGTGAGGCAGAGCTCGATCCCGCTCGCGTCTTCCTCTTCGGCACCGCCGAAGTTCGAGTAGTGAATCTCGAGCTCGAGCATCAAGTTCTGCCCAGTTGGCAGGCGAATGCCGACGTTAGGCGGTAAGTCGACGTCGTTTCCTCCGGGGACGCCACTCGCGATATAGGCCTCACCGCCGAGCGCGTCTGCACCTTTTTCCGGCGTCCCGCGGACCTCGCCATCATGCACGAGCGTGCTGTCTGTACCCCAGATGAACCAGTGATGGACGACCTTCTTGTTGTCCAAGATCGCGCGGCTCTTGAGCAGCTGCATGTCACCGGCCCACGGTGCTTTGAAGTAGAACGTCGCCAGGTACTGCGAGTCTGCCGGCAGGCGGTATTTCCCGCGAGCGATTCCCGCGACATCGTGCGCCGTAAACGCAATGCGCTGCTCGCAGTCTTGGGGCCAGTAGTCGTCGGTGCCGCCGCCGCCGTTAGCTGCAGCACCCGGCTCGGCAGCGGCCATCGGCATGGCACCCGGTTGCATCGCGGGTGTCGGCTCAGCGGGCGGACCTGGGACTGCCGATCTTGACGGACTGTCAGCCGGCGAAGTGGTCTGAGCTTGAGCGCCGGCTGCACCGAATGCGGAAGCGGCGTTCGATCCAGCGACTTGAGCTGCAGGCATCATCGCTGTCGCATCGCTCGGCGAGCTCGGCACCGCCGTGCTCGGCAAGTTGCCGCCCACAGCAGGAACCGACGCAGCAATCGGTTCTTCTGGGGCCACCGGCATGTCATTGCTGCAACCCTGCAGCGCGATCGCGAGCACTGCACTTACGCCGAGAAAGCGCGGCAATGTCCGCGCGGGACGCGCTAGTCCGGGCGTTCGATTCGTTCCAGCCATCTCAGATCCTCACCAGGCGCGGTCACGAATAGTCCGTCGATTGCGCAAACGAACTCCACGCGACGAACCTCTGCACGGCGTGCGCGCCATGCTCACACTCGTTCCGTAACCGGCGGCGGCAGCACGTTGCGTCGACAACGACTCCACACCGTTCGTCTGCATTACATGCGTGCCGCGCACGAATCCGGACTGACGACTCGGAAATTTCGATGCTTGCGCCGGCCTTTAGTTGGCTCGGAATCAGAAGCGGACGCCGCACCTAGCAAAGTGAGTCACGTGTGCAAACTACTACGCGCCAAGTGAAACCCGAGGGACCGCTATGACCTCGTCCTGCACAGGGTTGGCCAACATTCGACCAAACGCTCTGGCAGCACTAGTTGCCGGGCTTCACGAAACTCACGCCAGCCTCACGCAAACCGTCTGCGACAAAGCCTGTGAGGATCCTCGCACCGCGTTCTCCAGGCGACACTGTTTTCAGTGAAACGCGTAGACAGCGCCCGCGTTCATCACACTGTTGTTCGTCTGGTCGCCGTCGACGCCGGTCGCGTTGCTTCGCTCGTAGACCGCGGACGCGAACGCCGTATCGCCGGACAGCGCAACGCTGTATCCGAACCCGTCGTTGGACTCGCTGTTGGAAGCCTTGAAAAACGCGCTCGGTGTCCAGTCTTTGCCGACGCGCGCGAACAGATACGCCGCACCCGAATACGCAGCGCTACCGGATTGCGGATCGACACCGACCCCACGCCCGCCCGAGCCTTCGCCGTTGGCTCCGACCAGCAGCGCGGTGTCAGTCAGCGAGACCGAAACGCCGAAGTAGTCCGAGGGCGCTGGCTTTGCCGCCCTCACCACGGCGGTCTGCGCCCATTGGTCCTGCGCACGTTCGAAAATGTAAACTTCACCGGGCGAGTGTTTGATCAGCGACGCGGCAAACTCCCAGCGCGGTGCGCTGACCGCGAGCACGTTGCCGCGCAACGCCAACCCGACTCCAAAGGTCCCGTCTTCGATTGGCTTCGGCGGCGTCAACCGTTGTCGCGCGACCCAACTCGCGCCGGATCGCTGAAACATGTACGCGCCGCCACTCCGCGAGACCGCGATGTCTTCTTCCTGAGCGCCGACCACGATCCAGTCGCCAGAGATCGCGACGGCCGAGCCGAACTCCGCGTTTGCCGTATGCATCATGGCGCTGAGCTTCGGCAGCTCGGCCCAAACATTCCCAGTCCGCGTAAAGACGTGGGCGGTGCCGCTGTTGGCGACATCGGTATCCCCGCGCGAGGCACCGACCACCAACGTGTCGCCATCGATCGCGACACTCTGTCCGAACCAATCGCCGGCCTTACCACCGCTCGCGACGATCTTCGTTTGCTGCGTCCATGTCTCGCCTCGTCGCGTGAACACGTAGGCCGAGCCGGGGCGCGTCGGAGAGACAGTCGGATCGTAGACGTCGTCTTCGATGCAGCCCACGACGAGCGTGTCGCCGGAGAGCGCCACGGAGACTCCGAAGAACGACGTCGACATCGGATCGCCAGCCTTGAGATATGCCTGTTGAACCCACCCGCTGGCCTTGCGCACGAACACGTAGGCCGCTCCGCTGTCGTCGAGCGAGTCGTCGTCGGGGTCACCGTTGACGCCCATCGCCTTACTGTCTTCGTACGGGACGCCGACGACGAGCGTGTCGCCCTCCGCGGCGAGCCGATACCCAAAAGAGTCGACCGTCCCCGGCTTGGCTGCCTTGATATAGGCCTCTTGAATGCCAGTGCGCTCGATCGTGATGCGATACGCGGCAGGCACACCGCCGTCCGTGCTCACCACCACTTCAGCCATACTCGTGCGAAGCGGCAGCACCGGGGTCAAACCCACAACCCCTGGTGCGAGCTCGGTTCCGTTGAGCTCGAGGTGGGCCATCCCCGGAGCCATCGCCGTCAGCCCGAGCCGCTGCACCATCAGCGGGACTTGAATCTGATAGTCGAATACGTCCGGCGCGAAGTCAGGCACGAGTTTGCCGTTGGAGGGAACGAGCGAGCCGAGCAGCGGCGAGCAGCCCATCATGCCGTTACCCGTGAATCCAGGCGGGCACGAGCCGCAAACGCGCGTACCGTTCATCGGCATGCACTTCGTCATCGGATCGCAACCACCGTTGCCGGTGTCGCAGCTGGTAGCTTCAACGCAACCATTGCCTTGATCGATGAAGCCCGGTTTGCAACCGCAGCGCGCGCTCTTACCGTTCGGGACGCAGCGCAGGTGCTCACCACACTGGCGAACTTCCGACGAAACCAAGTCCATGCACAAGAGCATGATCTCGTCCGCGGTGCAGAATGGAACCTCCGGCGTTTGATTGACGCACTCGCTCGCGATCGGCCGACACATGCCTTGCGTCGGCCCGGCTTCGGTATCGCAACGTTCGTTTTCGTTACATTCGATCTCGGGGCGCCACTGCGAATTCTCGCAGAGCAACGGCACCCGAGATCCGTGCCCAGCGCAGCTACGCGCGCCTTCGTCGGGACAGGCATCGCCTTGGCTGGAGACGGCCGACGCATCCGGTTCCGACGCCGATTCGCCGCCATCAGCTGCAGGCTTCTCGCCCCCCTCATCGGAACGCGCTTTGCCGTACGGATCGCTGTCCGCTGCCACACATTTGCCACCGCTGCACGTGAGGAGCGGCCCGCAGGGCGCTGGCAAATTGAAGCACCCCGCTTCGAAATGGGCTCGAAGCGTCAAGTTTTCACCACTGCGCAGACGGCTGATCACCCGCGCTTGCGCGACGACCGCATTTTCCAGGTTGAGGGCTTTCGCGGTCAGCTGATACGTCGACCCGGCATCATTTTCCGAGCTCGGCACGCGAAACTGGATGGGCCAGCGGTAGGGCGCATTGGGCATGAAGCGCCGCATCGCCCGGGCCTGAAACCCATTGCCCTCGGCTTGCTCCGCTTCAACCAGGACTTCTACATCCGTGATTCGGCCACGAACCGCGCTGTCGGCGTCGACGAGAACAGTGACCGAGCTGCGCTGAACCGGGTCGGTGCAGCCGGCGGCGGCGACAAGCCACGCGCTCAACAGCAAGGCACCCTGCAGGGAGCAGGATTGAGGACGCAAACTCGCCCCGGATTGCTCCCGATCCCCCAGACGCCTGTGTGCTCGACGTAAGCCCACCATCGAACCAGGATCGCAGTGCTAGTCGAGGACGCGCCCCGCGACAAGCGTTTGTGCGCGAACGTAGGATAGCCTTTTTGCCGCAATGTTCGGCGTGCGTGCGGACAGAACCCGAAGCATGACGTGCCAACGAGCAACCACGGTTTGGGACCATCCAAGAAGGCGGATTCAATGCTGGATCCGTCGCAAGCAGCCGTGTTAGCGGCCATGCTGTAGTGCTGGCACGAAGACCGTCCGACGGGAGCCAATCCATGTACGACTGCAAGAAACTACTGATCAACGGCGAGTGGATCGCCACGCAGGGCCGCGCGCTCGACATCATCAATCCTGCGACCGAAGAGGTGATCGGGCAGGTAGCGCTCGGCACGGCTGAAGACGTCGACAAAGCAGTGAAGGCGGCGCGACGCGCATTCGAGACTTACTCGCAAACCAGCGTGGAAGAACGCGCCGCGTTGCTCGAGCGCATCATCGGCATCTATCAAAAGCGAATGCCCGAGCTCGGCAAAGCGATCTCGGACGAAATGGGCGCACCCCTCAAGTTTGCGATCCACGTCCAAGCCGGCGTGGGACTCGGCCACTTCGCGACCGCGCTCGCGCTGCTGAAAGGGTTCGAGTTCGAAAAGAAGATCGGCACCACGATGTTGCGCCGCGAGCCGGTCGGCGTGTGTGGACTGATCACCCCGTGGAACTGGCCTGCCAATCAGATCTGTTGCAAGATCGCTCCAGCGCTCGCGGTGGGTTGCACGATCGTGCTGAAGCCGAGTGAGACTGCTCCGATCAGCGCACAGATCATCGCCGAGATCTTGGTCGAAGCGGGCGTCCCGCAAGGTGTCTTCAACCTGGTGCAAGGCGATGGGGCGGGCGTCGGCTCGGCGATTTCCGCTCACCCCGACATCGACATGGTCTCATTCACGGGTTCGACGCGCGCAGGCGTGCTCGTTGCCAAGGCTGCAGCTGACAGCGTCAAGCGCGTCTCTCAAGAGCTCGGTGGCAAGTCGGCCAACATCATCTTGGAAGATGCCGATCACCAACAAGCGGTTGCAGGCGGAGTGATCGCGATGATGTCCAACACCGGCCAATCCTGTAACGCGCCCTCGCGCATGCTCGTGCACGAGAGCCGTTACGAAGAGGCACTTAAGATCGCCAAAGCAGCCGCTGAATCCGTGAAGGTGGGCGATCCGAACGAAGCTGGAACAGGCATTGGTCCGCTCTCGAATGGCACGCAGTTCAAGAAGGTGCAGGGCCTGATCGAGAAGGGCATCGAGGAAGGTGCACGCGTCGTCGTGGGTGGACCGGGTCGGCCCGAGGGATTGACCAAGGGTTACTACACGCGTCCAACCGTGTTCGCGAACGTGAACAATTCGATGACGATCGCGCGCGAAGAGATCTTCGGGCCCGTACTCGTGATGATTCCATACAAAAACGACGAAGACGCAATCCGCATTGCCAACGACACGCCGTACGGTTTGTCCGGCTACGTCTCGTCGGGTGATCCGCAGCGCGCCAAGCGCGTCGCATCGCGGCTTCGCACGGGCATGGTGCACATCAACGGCGCACAGATCGATCTGCTCGCTCCGTTCGGTGGCTACAAGCAGTCGGGTAACGGTCGCGAGTGGGGCGGCGAAGGGTTCGAAGAGTTCGTCGAACGCAAAGCCGTGATGGGCGGCGCCTGATCTCGAGGGACTGACGGTCGTTTTGGAGCGCGCTCCCGGTCGGGGCGCGCTCCTTTTCGTTTGATCGATTGACTGTCGGTCAGTGCCCGACCGATGGTTGGACTATCGCGAACGCACCTCTGCACCGCAGAAGTCGTACATCGAAGGCACGCTGCTTGCTCTTCCGCAAACCACCTCGACCACGGGTGGTCGCCAGAAGGAGCATCGGATGCCGTTCAAAGAGTACGACTCAGCAGCTGCGTTTCCCGGTGTAATTGGCCGCACAATCGAGGAGTCGACCCCCGCGTGGCCGCGACCGAAACGCGGCCAACTCGACGCGCCCAACGTGCTGTTCATCGTGCTCGACGATACCGGCTATGGGCAGCTCGGATGTTTCGGTTCGCCGATTCGAACGCCCAACCTGGATCGCTTGGCGTCGAACGGCCTGCGCTTCAACAACATGCACACGACTGCACTGTGCTCGCCGAGTCGGTCGTGCATCATCACCGGGCGCAATCATCACTCGAACGCGATGGCGTGCATCACCGAGGGAGCCACGGGCTACCCGGGTTCGAACGGGCTGATCCCCTTCGAGAACGGGTTTCTCCCGGAGATGCTTCAGTTGCATGGATACAACACGTTCGCGATCGGCAAGTGGCATCTCACACCGACGAGTCATTGCAGCGCGGCGGGTCCGTTCGATCGTTGGCCCCTCGGCCGTGGCTTCGAGCGCTTTTACGGTTTCCTCGGCGGTGACACGCACCAGTACTACCCGGATTTGGTCTACGACAATCATCAAGTCGCGCCGCCGGCTACACCCGAGCAAGGTTACCACCTGACCACGGATCTCGTGGACCACACGATCGGATTCATCGCGGACGCGAGGCAAGTGGCGCCCGAGAAGCCGTTCTTCACGTACTTCTGCCCGGGCGCAATGCACGCGCCTCACCATGTAGCGCGCGAGTGGACAGAGAAGTATCGCGGCATGTTCGACACTGGTTGGGATGCCTATCGCGAGAAGGTCTACAAGAAGCAGCTCGAGCTCGGTCTCTTGCCCGAAGGGACACAACTCTCTGCACACGACCCGGACGTACAGGATTGGGCGAAGCTCGGCACCGACGAGAAGCGGGTCTACGCACGCATGATGGAAGTGTTTGCGGGCTTTCTGGAGCACACCGATCACGAGATCGGACGGCTGATCAGTTTCTTGGAGCGCAGCGGTGAGCTCGACAACACGCTCATCATGGTCGTCAGCGACAACGGCGCGAGCGCCGAGGGTGGGCCGAGCGGTTCGGTCAACGAGAACCTCTTCTTCAACAACGTGCCCGAGACGCTCGAGAACAATCTTCGGGCGATCGACGAGCTGGGCGGGCCGAAACACTTCAATCATTACCCATGGGGTTGGGCTTGGGCGGGCAATACACCGTTTCGGCGCTGGAAACGCGAGACCTACCGCGGCGGGGCGTCCGATCCGTTCATCGTTCACTGGCCGCACGGCATCAAGGCCAAAGGTGAGATCCGCACGCAATACGCGCACGTCGTCGATCTCGTTCCGACGGTGCTCGAAGCGTTGAGCATCGAAGCGCCCACTCAAATCCGCGGCGTGACCCAGACGCCGATCCAAGGCGTTTCATTTGCTCACACCTTTGCCAATCCAAACGCTGCGACCCAACACCTCACACAATACTTCGAGATGATGGGGCACCGTTCGATCTATCACGATGGTTGGCGCGCCGTGTGTCCGGTGCCGGGCCCATCGTTTACCGAGGCCGGAGT
>Ga0193752_1002345_pt1 | contig 14330 bp, 10 predicted proteins | sample H1c1metaG_FD_144924 | JGI IMG/M metagenome (GOLD analysis project Ga0193752, IMG submission 144924) | Soil microbial communities from a riparian zone of the East river system, Colorado, United States - H1c1 | ecosystem: Environmental > Terrestrial > Soil > Riparian zone | place: USA: East River... | reverse complement strand
CAGACGTCGCAACCGGTCGAAGCGCGTCGCATCGGCTATGTCTTTCAAGATGCGCGGCTATTTCCGCATTTCACGGCGGCCGGCAATTTGCGTTACGGGCTGCAACGCGCGCTGGGCACCTCGTTCATTGGATTCGAGGAAACGGTCCGCTTGTTGGGGCTTGAAACCCTCTTGGAGCGACGGCCGCATGAACTGTCGGGCGGTGAAAAACAACGCGTCGCGCTGGGTCGCGCGCTGCTGTCGCAACCTCGTTTGTTGTTGCTCGATGAGCCACTTGCGTCGCTCGACGTCGCACGCCGCGAAGAAGTGCTGCCCTACCTTGAGCGGCTGCGCGATCGCTTGGCGATACCGATGGTGTATGTCAGTCATCAGTTCGACGAAGTATTGCGCCTAGCCACGCATGTCGTCGTGCTCGATCAAGGTCGAGTTGTCGTTGATGGCGGCCTAGGAGTTGTGAGTGTGCACCCCGCCCTCAGAGCGATCGTCGGGCCTGAAGCCGTGGGCGCGGTGTTGGACGGCAGAGTTTTAGGCGTGGACTCTGCAACGGGGTTGGCGCAGATCGAAATCGGCAGCGGCGTCCTGAATCTCAACGCTGAAGTGCAGCCGGGCACGCGAGTTCGGGTGCAGGTTCTGGCGCGCGACATCATCTTGGCGACCGAGCCGCCGACTCACTTGAGCGTGCGCAACTCCCTATCCGGGATTGTGGGCGCGATCGAACACGACGACGCTCATTCGGATCTAGTACACGTGAATGTTGGCAACGCAGTCGTGTTGGCGCGCATCACGCGTGCAGCGACGCAAGCACTGGGACTCGTGCTCGGCAGCAAAGTGTGGGTCTTAGTGAAGGCCGTTTCTATGCGCGGCCACGCACTTTCGCCTTGACGCGCCGGGGAGCGGCGGAACGAACGAGCGGCGTATGAGTTACAACGGACGTGGACTTAGCCGGATTGACCGCACTAATCGCAGCTGAGAATCGCTTGACTGCCGATGCATTGAATTCTTTTTCCAGCTCTCGATAAATATCCACCAACGACGCGCCGAACTCGGTCAGTGTCGCCCCGCCCCCGGATTTACCGCCAATGCTTGTCGACACGACCGGCTCGCGAAACGATGTATTCATGCTGTCGAGTAGCAGCCACGCGCGCCGATAGCTCATCTTCAACTCGCGGCCAGCCTGGGACAGAGATCCGGTCTTGCGAATGCGTTCGAGCAAGTCGACCTTGCCGGGTCCTAGAGAATGGGCGGCATCGAAGTCGATGCGAAAGCGGATGGTGGGCTTGCTCATTTGGCTAGCTGAAGTTTGTCTGCCATTCGGGGGGAGAACATCTTAATGCGAATCGCAGGCGATGCCCAACAGCGCACCCGGAAGCTAATTAGCATCCGCGCGAGGCGAGGATTCCTTATTGGCTTTAAAAAGAATTCGTAGCGCAATCAGACTGCCGCCGGCAGGAAAGCGTTGGTTAAAGTTATAAATGTCCGTTTAGGGACGCGCCTGCCGCCGCAAGTTCTTGCCGGGACCGCGCGTGAATCCATCCCTGGAGCTGCTCTCCCGAAAAACATCCATGTTTTATCGAGAGTCCCGGCAAGAACTTCCGACGTCCAACACGTCTTTGGCTGTTTCCAACTTCTTGTTCTGACTAGCGACTAGAGCCTAGAACCTAACGCCTCGCATTGTCGCAGCCGACCTGTAGGACACCTGTCGTCGTTGCCATCGCACATCAGCAAGTGGAGTCGCCACCAAAGGCCGTTGGCGGTTAAATGCGAGATGCCGCGGCACGTTCGTCCAGCGGTGACGCGAATGAAAGTCCACTGGCGGGCACTTTCACGTTGGAATTTCGCGCTGCCCTGACAAAACAGGTAGGCGACGACGACAGGTGGCCTGCGGGGCGGCGGTCAGGATGCCGCTACCGATTCTTTTAAAACCAATAAGGAATCCTCGCCTTCGGTGCGGATGCTAGTTAGAGCATGATGCGGCGGCCGGCGCGGCCCTTAGCAGTGTTGACCTAAAGCCTCAGATGTTGGGCTTCGAAGACTCAGCGCCAACCTATGATCGGTTCTGAAAATGACAACGCCGCGATCACTCGCGGCGTTGTCCAATAGCCAAACGAACCGAGCGATTTACTTCGTCAGCAAGCGAATGACGCCGTCGCGCTTGTTCATGATGAAGATCTGCTCGTCCGGACCGAAGCCGAAGCGAAGATCGGCGCGACGTGCTTCCGGCTTGCCGGAGCCAGCCATCTTTTCCTTGATGATTTGCAAGAACGTCTTGCCGTCGTTGAGCAACACTCGGCGAATAGCGGCTTGGCCGCCTGCCGTGGTCTTGTCGGCATCGACCACAAAAATTTCACCGCTCGGGTTATCACCGAACACAATCATGTTCTGTAATTGCTTGATGGGCCCTTTGCGATACGTAGTGATGCCGGTGATGGCCACGACGCCTTGCAGCAACGGATCCTTATGGTCGTATTCGGCGATCGGCCACGTGAGGCTTGCATCGTTGCGCGGGTTTGCGAGATCGACTTGGCGATTAGGAGCGTTGTATTTGTAGCTGCCTTCCCACGTTACCCAGCCCAAGTTCGCGCCGGCCGTGACAGGCGAAATTTCCTCGACCTGGTTTTGCCCGATCTCAGCGAGCAACATGCGACCGCCTTTCGGATCCCAGTTGAAACGCTGCGGATTGCGGACGCCATAGGCGTAGATCTCATCGAGTGTTTCCGGCTTGTTGTCGGCAACAAACGGATTGGACTTTGGAATGCCGTATTTTCCGTTCTTACTGTTGGTGCCGAGCGGATCGATCAGCAGGATCTTGCCGAAGTAGGAACTCAAGTTCTGCGCTTGGTTCATCGGATCGCCGCCGCTGCCGCCATCTGCGAGCCCAACGTAGAGCAGACCGAAGTCGGCAGCGCCGCGCTTAGAGAGCGGATTGAAGGCGATCTGGCCGCCGTTGTGATTGATGAAGGGGCTGGCCGCACGGAAGATTTCCTTCGGCGCTCCGCCGTCATAGGCAGCCGCCTTCGGATCCTTCGCTGTCCACTCCAGCAACACAGTGTCGTGCGTGCGAGCCGTGCCACCTGGAATGAAATCGGCGGGCGGTGTCACATTCGTCGTATCGGCATACGTATAGAACTTGCCGAAGCCCGGCGCGCCACGCTCCGCGAATTGCGGATGGAATGCGATGCTCTGCAAGCCACGTTCGGAGAAATTGGTCTGAACTGGGAAGCTCCAGTTGGCGGCATTGATGTCGAGGTACGGTGTGACGGTTTTGCCGTCATAGCTCACCGCGAAAAGCGCGCCTCGCATCGTGCTGACAAAAAGTCGCTTAGTGCCGGCCTCATCGACCATGTGCATCAAACGCGGTGCTTCGCCGCCGTCTGCATCGGGGATCTTTGCGAACTCGACTGCGGTGACGGTCAGCGCTCCTTGCGTGGCTTCGATCGGCGGAAACGGATCGTTGCTGGTTTGAGCCACCGCGGCGTGGCTGACGCCTGCGGCGATCAGAGCGATGGCAATTCGTAAAAACATCTGAGCACCTCTTGGATGGATGACACAATCGCAGAGTCGGTATGGACTCGCTGGGGCCGGAGTATGAACCAGCCACCTTACAAACCAAAGTTCTGCGACTAGCCTAAAGTTCTGAAGGGCTTTTTAGCAAAGCTCACAATCCTTAACGATCAGACCGGTGCGGGCATTGCCCGTGACTCAATTCGCCTGTTAGCATCGCTATATCTGCTCAGGCATTACGGGTCGCGCTACCGGTGCGCCCAATTCAAAAGACTGAGCCCTGACTTTCAAAATCGAGAAAAAGTGCCGGAGGGGCTGTGGGTGCATCGGAATATCGGTCGATATACACCGCAGCGCGCGGCGTTCTCGGCGCGTGTGCGCTGCTAGGTGTCTGTGTCCAAACGCTTGCTGCGGATGCGGACAGCTCATTCAAGCTGGGATCGGTGGAAGTGATTGGCAGGCGGGAATCCAACGTCACGCCCGCAACCACCGAAGCAGTCACCGCCGATGATCTTGCCCGCACGCATCGCGACGATCTATCCGAGGTGCTGGAATTGGTGCCGGGTGTCAACGTGCAGAATTTGGGGCAGCGCCGCGAGCGTCTGATTTACGTTCGCGGCTTCACTAGCCGACAAGTGCCGTTGTTCATCGACGGCGTGCCGGTGTACGTCCCTTACGACGGTAATGTCGACTTGGCGCGATTCGGTGTCGATTACGTGTCCGAAGTCGTCGTCAGTAAGGGCCTCGCTTCACTTCTCTACGGGCCGAATATCCTGGGCGGCGCCGTCAATGTCATCAGCCGTAAGCCCTCTCAGCCATTCGAGGCATCGATCAAAACTGCACTGGAATTGGACGATCACTTCGACACATCGGATCAGCGCCTAGTCGGTTCGCTGGGCGGCACGATGGGCGATTGGTATGCGCATCTAACGGCGTCTTACTCCAAATCCGATGGTTATCGGCTCTCCGACGACTTCAAGCCCGTGGCTGCGGAAAATGGCGGAATTCGCGAGAACGCGGAAAGTCACGATTCGGTGGTGAGTGCGAAAATCGGCTATGCGCCAAGCGAGAACAATGAATTCGCGTTGAGTTACTACCGGCAGGACGGCGACAAACAAGACCCGCCTTACGCGGGGAGTTATCTGCGCAATCGTCCTGGCTTGCCCACGCTCGCGGACGGCGTACAGGTTCGCTTCTGGCAGTGGCCGTACTGGAACAAGGAGAGCTTTTACTTCGTAGCGCGTAACGAAATTGGTGAGCGGGGCACATTGCGCTGGCGGTTGTTCCACGATTCCTTCGAGAACGCATTGGAGTCGTACGATAACGCGACATACACGACGCAGACACAACCATTCGCGTTCCACGGCAGCAACTACCGCGACTACACTTACGGCGGCAGCGTCGACTTCGAATGGCGTTGGAGCGACCAACACGTCACGCGGTTGGCGACGCACTATCGAAACGACGTGCATCGCGAAGCTCAGCTTGCGCCGCGCTTACCTCAACAGCGACTGGAAGCCGACACGTACGATTTGGCCGTCGAGCATGAGTGGCGCATCGTCGACGCATTCACGCTTGCGGGCTCGGTTTCGCACATGATTCAACCGGGGCAAACGGTGCAGATCTTCAACAGCGGGACACAGACGTTCCGGTCTGTGACGACGGATAAGGACGACGCGAGCAACGCGCAGCTGATCGGAATCTATCGTTTGAGCAATGTGCACTCGCTTACCGCGGGCGCAAGTCGCAAGACGCGATTCCCGACGCTCAAGGATCGTTTCTCCGGAGGCTTGGGCACCGTCGTCTCGAATCCAGGCCTGCAATCCGAAACGGCCATGCACTACGAATTTGGATACCAGCTCAACGCTGCACAATGGACTGCGAAAGCTGCGGTATTCCGGTCGGATACCGACGATGCAATTCAAAGCGTGTCGTTGCCGGCCAGTTCCTGCACTAACCCTCCGTGTACACAGCTGCAGAATGTGGCGGGCGGACAAAGACATCAGGGCATCGAAGTGGCCACCGTTTTTATACCGATCGAATCGCTGCGACTGAATGCACAAGCGGCGTTGCTCGATGTCGAGAATCGCTTCTCCAGCGTACTGCCAAGCGGTATCCCGAAGCGTAAATTCATGGTCGGCAGCGATTGGGAGTTTGCGGCGCATTGGAACCTCAGGTTCGACGCGATCCACGAATCCGAGCGCGTCAGCAACAGCGCAGGGACGCGACGTGCCGATTCGTTCACGCTGTTCAACACGTTCTTGCGTTTCGAAACCCGGCAACAACTCGGGCTTGAAGTGGGCGTCCGCAATGCGACCGATAAGCTGTACGCTTTCGAAGAAGGCTACTTCGAAGCGGGCCGCACCTGGCTCGCGCAAATCGATCTTCGTTATTAACACGTGACTGGGAGACCCTATGCCGCGCTCAATCAAGTATCTGTTCTCGATCCTGATCGCGGCATTGACCGTTCCGGCTGCGCACCCGGCAGATGATCCATGCACCAAATTCACATGGGATGTGAAAAACGAACTGGCTGTGATGAACCAGTCGGCAAACGCCGTGACAGTTGCCACGAAGGCCGGCGCCTCGGTGCCGCAATTGGAAGTCGGCAAGTTGTACGAATTGCAGCTTGCCGCGCAGAACAAGGTGACATTCGCGGCAAAACCCGCGAAGCCAACGCTCGATGACGGCGGACAAGCAGGGCTTGTGAAATTCAAGACCGACGAGGCGGGTCGCTATCGCATCTCCGTCACCAGTGGTCATTGGATTGATGTTGTCGACGGCGCTCTGGTTATCGCATCGCGCGACTTCCAGGGCATGCGCGGCTGTGAACGCCCGCGCAAGATTGTCGAATACGAATTGGCAGCCGCTCGTGACTTAGTATTGCAGTTGAGCGGATCGACGGACGCGAAGATCACGCTTGCGATTACACAAGCACCAACGCCTTAAGTCGCGAACACGACGTTGGGTTTAGTGTGATGAAGTTTCGGGCCGTCAGTGTTTTTCTTTTGAGCGGCGGCTTGGTGGCTGCCTGCCTGTCGTCGGCTCCCAAGGAAATTTCCGTAGGCATGCTGGTTCAGCGCGATCTGCGCGTGCCCACTCCGTGGCATGAGCTCAGTGAGGATGAACAACGCCGATTCGATATGGGCCATGCCGTCTTCAACACCGGCTGGTCGCCTGCTAATAAACCCCCCGGCCGTCGCGATGGCTTAGGCCCGATCTTCAACTCGCAAAGCTGCGACTCCTGCCACAACAGCCGCCGACGCGGCCGCGGACCTCGCGGCAATGGCGTAGCTCCCGGTAATCTCGTCATTCAGCTTGGGAAACGATTGGATGACGGTAGCGTCGTGCGTGGCACCGATGAGTACGGCTTCATTCTGAATACGTCCTCTGTCGAGGGCGCAACAGACGAGGCATCCGTCAGCATCGAATACACGTACAAAGATTTCGTCTTAGCGGACGGCACCGACATTCCCCTCTACACACCCTACTACAAGCTCGACGACTTCTCCGGCGACAAATTGCCGCCTTCCACAGTGTTGATGCCGCGGATGCCTTCGGCAATTTTCGGAGTGGGGTTATTGGAGAGCGTGCCGAAGACCACAATCGTAACGATTGCGAGTGAACAAACTCAGCAAGGTCGAGTGAGCGGACGCGTATCTCACGTCGGCGACCAGATCGGCCGTTTCGGATGGCAGGCCACTGAGCCCACCGTGGCTTCCCAAACGGCAGCTGCGTTATCGCGTGAGATGGGACTCACGACGACACTCATCTCGCATGCCGACTGCGGACGACGCAATCGCGTCTGCGACAGCACGGCTGCGGCTGCGCCCGAAGTCGAACCCGAGCTGTTCAACGCATTGGTGGAATTTCAGAGGTTACACGCAGTGCCGATCGGCGCGGTCAGATCGACGACCGCAGTGGGCTCACTGATCTTCAGGGACTTAGGATGCGCGGACTGTCATCGGCCTTCCCTAAAGATCTCAGCCGGCAAAGAAATTCATCCTTTCACGGATCTGTTGCTGCATGACCTAGGCCAAGATTTGGACGACCGAGATATCTCGGGCCGGACCGTGCACAGCGAATGGCGCACCGCACCGCTCTGGGGATTGAATGCGTCCGTCCAAAGCGGTCAGCCGCTTCGATTGCTGCATGACGGCCGCGCGCGAAGTATTGAGGAAGCAATTCTTTGGCACAGCGGCACTGCCGAAAAAGTTCGGGACGCGTACGCCCTGCTTCCTCAAGCGGAACGCAAACTCCTTGTGGAGTGGCTCAGTACCCTGTAATCCAGGCGCGGTTGCCCTTGTCGGCAAAACTTCACACTGGTTATATCGTTGTATAAGTACGTATACTTTGCGCCCCCGACTCTATGAGGTGTTGCTTATGCGGCTCCTATCCACGCGCAAATTGCTGACACTCCCGCTAACACTGTGGCTGCTCGCACTGACCGGTCCGGTCCTCGCAGCCGAGACGCTGACGGTATTTGCCGCGTCGTCGTTGACGGATGCGCTGACCGCAGTGAGCGACGCTTACAAGAAGAGCACGGGCAATGAGGTGCGCTTATCGTTCGCGGCCAGCTCCGCCTTAGCGCGTCAACTCGAAGCCGGCGCAAGGGCGGACCTCTTCTTCTCGGCCGACACCGACTGGGTCGACTACGTGCAAACCCGCTCGCTGGTCGATTCATCGACGCGCCGCAACGTGCTCGGCAATCGCTTGGTGTTAATCGCACCGTCCGATAGCAAAATAGCACTCAAAATCGCTCCGAACTTTCCGCTGGCGGCAACGCTCGGCAAGAATCGTCTCGCCACGGGCGACCCGGACTCCGTACCGGTCGGTCGCTACGCGCGTAGCGCGTTGACCTCGCTCGGTGTCTGGAACGAAATCGCGGATCGGGTCGTGCGCGCCGATAATGTGCGCGTTGCACTGGCCTACGTCGCGCGTGGCGAAGCGCAGCTCGGTATCGTTTACGAAACCGACGCGCTGATCGAAAAGAAAGTACGCATCGTCGATACGTTCCCCGCCAGTTCGCATTTGCCGATCGTGTATCCCATTGTGGTCACGAAAAACGCAAGCCCAGCGGCAAAAGGATATGCGATGTTCGTCGCGAGTTCTGAAGCCGCGGCGATCTTCAAGAAATACGGCTTCACCTCCCTCTAATCCAGATAGGAATTCTCATGAAACAGCGCACGCTGGTGCTGGCTGCAGGGATCGCTTTGACGATCGGTCAGGCCGTTCGCGCCGCCGACGAAAAGCCGAGCACGCAAGAACAGATCGACGCGCTACAAAAGCAAATCGATGAGTTGAAAAAGGCACAACAGACGGACCAACTGTCGACCGCCGAACAGCCGAAAGTCAGCATCAACTACAACCGTGCAACGATCACCAGTGCCGACGGGCGTTCGTCCATCGCGTTTCGCGCATTGATGCAGGCCGACGCCGGTTACTACGATCAGGATCCCGATGGTCCACTGACGACGGATTTTCGTCGCGGCTCGGTAGGCACCACGCCCAATCGCGACAACAGCGCCGCTCGCGACTTGAGTTCGGGTGTTTACTTTCGACGTGCTCGCTTTGGTTTCGAGGGTCTCATCAATCGCGATTTCAATTACCGGCTCCTGGTTGAGGTAGGCGGCGCGGGAACGGAAACTCAAGGCCGCATCAACGACGCTTGGATCTCATACAGCGGATTCGCCCCGTTCACGTTCCAAATCGGCGCTTTCTCTCCCGCGACGAATATGGATGACGGCACGAGCGCCGACGACACCCTATTTCTAGAACGCGGCTCTGCGACCGAAATGTCGCGCTCGTTGGGCGGCGCCGATGGTCGTATCGGTGCCGGCGTTCGCGCTAGCGGCGCGCGCTGGATGAGCGCTCTGACATTCACCAGTCGTACCGTCGCCGATGCAGAAGTGACTGATTCTCAGACGGCCATCTTAGGCCGCGCAGGATTTCTAGTCGCGACCAGCGCCAATTACAACGTACATGTCGGCGCGTCTGGAACGTATGTCATCAATCCTGCCGATCAGGGTGTCGATTCCACGGGCGCGCGTTACACCGTACGTCTTCGCGACCGGCCTGAATTGCGCGTCGATAGCGCTCGACTGATCGACACCGGCAACGTCGATGCCGACCATGCTTATGTCGCGGGGCTGGAGTTCGGCGCCAACTGGCGCAACTTCTATTTGCAGGCCGAGAACTTCTACTTCGGCATCGAACGCTCCACCGACGCGCGCGATCCGCACTTCGGCGGCTATTACGTCCAAACTGCTTGGACGATCACGGGAGAACCCCATCGCTACAACGCGGCGAACGGCGCGTACGCAGCACCGCGCCCGATGTTGCCGTTCAATTCAAGCGGCGGAACCGGTGCTTGGGAACTGGCCCTTCGTTTCAGTCATACCGATCTCGATTTCGAGGAAGGCATCGAAGGCTCGGTGCCGCCTTCGGGCAGTTCAATTCGCGGTGGCACTCAGGACATTTGGACGTTGGGCGTGAATTGGTATGCAACACCCAGCGTCAAGTTCATGCTGAACTTCTTGCGTGTCGATGTGGATCGTATCAACCCCGCGACCAGTCCCGCTGCGACGCCGTTCGGACCGGCGCCTGCGACACCTCCGGTTGGCGTGCAAATCGGCCAGCAATACAACGCGATTGCACTGCGCTCGCAGTTCAACTTCTAGAGCGGATAGCGGATAGCGGATAGCGGATAGCCAGAATTCGGCACTCGCGGTCAAGCGCTTTCTCGAGATCTTCGCTATCCGCTATCCGCCAATCACTATCCGCTTCCTCAGAGATCGATGGTCAGCAGCTGTCGGACGCGTTTTTGATCGCCGGCAATGGGCGCCGGCACGTGCCCGGAGCGATACGCGCCGCACGACAGATAGAACGCAGTAGCATTTGGATCGGCGTCGATGCGCATCTTCTTCGACTTGCGCGCCTTCGCCGTCGAGATCGCATGTGCAATGAGCGACTTGCCGATGCCTTGCCTCAAATTCTGCGGCCGCACCCAGAGATGCTCGAGTTCCACCGCGTCGCCGTCGGCAATCATTTGATAGAAGCCGAGGACTTCGCCGTTCTCTTCTGCAACCTGCGGCGGGTGCAAATCGATTTGTAACCGGTCCAGCGTCAGCGTGCTGTGCCATGTATCCATTTCTTCCGGCGCGTATCCCCAATGCTGTTTCGCCTCCACGGCGATCTCTGACAGCATTGCGGCTTCGTCGGGCTTAGCGGGGCGGATGAGCATAGAGAATCCTCGCGAAATGAAGCTTCACTATTGCATGGGGGGCGATGAGGCGGGGGAGGAATTGATGCTTGGAAGGCGCTAGGAGCTAGGCCCTAGGCGCTAGCCAGATGAAGAAGGGAGGCCGTGAAAAAGCGTTCTTGGCTTCTTTCCACCTAGCACCTAGAGCCTAGTGACTGGCGATGAGCGCCTAGGGCGCTTTGCCCAAAAACTTCAGCATCGCCTGGTTCACCTCTTCCGGCTTCTCCTGCTGAATCCAATGCCCAGCTTTCTCGATCATGACTTCCGTTAGATTCGGCACCACCTTGCGCATTGCGGCGATCGACGCTTCGCCGCGCTTGCCGGCGATGACCGGATCGCGAGTGCCGGCGATGAAGAGAGCCGGTTGTTCGATGAGCGCGCCTTCCCAAGGTGCCGTGAGTTCCCAGTTGCGATCGATGTTGCGGTACCAATTCAGGCCGCCGCGAAATCCGGTTCGCTGGTACTCCTTAACGAATACATCGACGTCAGCGTCGCTCGTCCAGGCGAGCATCTTGTCTGTCACATTCAACCGATCGAGAAAACCACCGCCTTCTTCCAGCATTAACGGATTCTCGCGAGCACCAGCATCGCCCGATACGCCGTAAATAATCTTCCGTATCGTCGTCGGCACGTCGCGTTCGAACTCCGCTTCCGCGACGCCTGGCGTTTGGAAGTAACACCAATAAAAGTTGTGCATGCCTTGTTGCTTCAAGACGGCAATAGGCGCCGCGGGTGCGCGCGGACGATGCGGCACACTCATCGCGACAACTTTCGGAAAGACATCCGGTCGCACCATCGCGCACGTCCACGCAACCGGTGCACCCCAATCGTGACCGATGATCAGCGCTTGTTTCTCGCCCAAGGCGTGCACGAGCGCGACGATATCGCCTACCATGTGGAACAGCGTGTACTGATCGATGTTGAGCGGCGCTTCCGTTTTGCCGAAGCCGCGCATATCGGGCACGACGACTCGATAGCCCGCTGCCGCCAGCGCCGGCATTTGATGTCGCCACGAATAGCCCAACTCCGGCCAGCCATGACAACAAATCGCTAAGGGCCCCTGGCCCATTTCTGCGACGTACATTTGGATGCCGTTGACTTGAAGCGTGCGCGTCTGGAAGACCATTAGTCTATTTCCTGGCGAGAAGTCGATTCGAAAGACTGCGCCAACAACCGAGAATTGGCAACCGCGACCCGCCTATCTGGCATGGCATTAGTCGCTCGATATGCTCGCAAAGAACCGACATCGATCGCCATTGCTCGGCACCTGACCTTCCGACTCCAAAACGGTAATCGAGAAGTTATGCAAGTCGTAGCGGCCCGTGAGGATGGGAGTCAACGTTCGCTCCCTCATACCTGTCGCCGTTGACACTTGATCAGTCCAACTCGGCGACTTAGGATCGATGGAGTCCGTCGGCAGATGATAGACATAGATCTTCTGACTTTTACTTTCCGATCGTCCGGACCCTGATGCCATCGTGGGCCGTACGGCCACAGCGGTAGCCCGAACAAGAAATGCAGCACGCCGGCTCGGCGTGCAAGATGCCAATCTCCAGCAAATCGCGCCTCGCCTGGCCGCCTTCCCGGTGCGCGATCTCGGCTTCATGACCTAACGCTCGGTGGCCGACCACAGGGCCGACTAAGTGGAGTCCGCCATTCGTCATCGAAGCTGGCCATTCATCCGAGTAGACGGCGGCTCCATCATTAAATTCCTGCGGCCGGCGCGAATCTACTATCGTGCTGCAACCTTCATTGGACCGGGGGCGTCAAAGTTAATCGCTAGCGCATTGCAACAACCGTCTAAGTAGATCTGCGATGGCCCTACCGTGCTGCAAGCGTTAGATTCGGTTAACTTAAGTTGTCTCCGTCACTCGTACATATAAGAAAAGGAGATCGAGATGAACGATACGACGCTGGCCGGCAACCTCGTTACCAGTCCCACCACAGCTTTCCAAGAATTGCGTGAGCGACCGCGGTTCCTATCGGTATTTCTGATTGTCGTGTTGAGCACGGCTGCGCTGGTCTATTGGTATTACCAGGCCGTCGACATGGCATGGCTCAAGGATCATTTGTTTACCGACAACCCAGCCTTCAAGAACATGGACGACGACACGCGCGCGCGCGCGATGGGGAACATGTCCCCCAATGCAATGACCTATGGGGCGCTTATTAGCGTACTCATCGTTTTGCCGATCCTCTTCTTGCTGCAAGCCCTCTATTTCTGGGTCGCCGGCAAGATCACCAACGTCCAATATTCGTTCAAACACTGGTTCTCGTTCGTAGCATGGTCCAGTTTACCGGCGCTGGGTGCGACCCTGAGCGGCGTCGTCGTGTTGCTGATGCACGGAAGCAATGCGCAAATGGGGCCTTCCGAACTGCAAGTGTTCTCGCTGAACGAGCTGTGGTTGCAACTCAAGCCCAATGAGGCCGGCTATCAATTGGCTATTTCCATCAATCTTCTGAGCCTATGGTCGTGGGCGCTAACGGTCATCGGCGTGAAGTGCTGGAGCAATCGCTCATGGTTATTCAGCAGCATTTTCGCGCTGCTGCCTTCCGTTCTGATTTATGGCGGATGGGCTTATTTTTCCCTGAGTTGATCGATTAAGTTAACTAATTGAGTCGATCAACAGATCGCAAGAAATGTTTTTGAGGATGGGCAATGTCGATAAATAAGAAATGGATTGCGATTGGCATCGCGGTGGCGGTGGTCTTGGTGCCGATCGGGATCAAGATGGTTCGCGGCAAGGAAGACAAGGCGGTCGAGACAGAACACGTGAGCCTTCGTGTGCTGACACCCACCATTCTCGCTTCGGGTGCGCTCACTTACGAGAGTCAGGTCAATCTGACGCCCGAGGTGTCCGGCCGGGTAAAAGAAATTCTGGTCGCAGAAGGCGACATGGTGAAGAAGGGCCAGCTGCTGATGCGACTGGACCCGGAAGCCTCGCGCGCCGAGATTGCACAGATCGAAGCTGCGATCCGCCAGTCGCAGTTGGGCATCGAGCGCCAGCAAGTGACCCGCGATACTCAAGTGGCGAAGTGGAAGCGTTTCGAGACGCTGCGGACGCAAGGTCTTGTGGACGCCAACGCCTATGAGGATGTGGTGTCGCAAAAGGACCTGGCCGAGGTTCAATTGAAGTCCAGCCGCGAAGAGTACAAACAGACCGAAGCCCGGTTGGCCCAAGCGAACGATCGCCTCGCCAAGACTGAAATTCGATCGCCCCTTGTCGGGAAAGTCACCGCAATTTTCATCAAGGAAGGCGAAACCGCTGTCCCCAGCGTCACCAGCATCGCGGGTTCGCAATTGATGCAAGTAGCGGATACGACCAGCGTCTACGCCGAGATCAATATCGACGAAACCGATATCGCACGAGTCAAGGTCGGTGCGCAGGCAAAGATCGTCCCGGCCGCGTTTCCGGACGTGACGCTGGAAGGCGCAGTCGATCAGGTTGCGATCTGGCCACGAACCGCCACCGGCGGACAGAACAAGAGTTATCCGGTCAAAATTCGCCTCGCCGCCACCGACAAAATCGCCTTTCATCCGGGCATGAGCTGCCGAGCGGAAGTCCTG
>Ga0193752_1002344_pt1 | contig 14337 bp, 9 predicted proteins | sample H1c1metaG_FD_144924 | JGI IMG/M metagenome (GOLD analysis project Ga0193752, IMG submission 144924) | Soil microbial communities from a riparian zone of the East river system, Colorado, United States - H1c1 | ecosystem: Environmental > Terrestrial > Soil > Riparian zone | place: USA: East River... | reverse complement strand
GACGTCGTCGCGCAGCCGGGGCGCGGGCGCGGGCGCGGGCCACTGACGCGCGCACTCGGACTCGACGATCGCGTGCTCATCGACTACCGGCAGGAGCCGGTGCAACTCGATGACGTCTTCGTCCTCGTGAGCGACGGAGTCTGGTCGGCACTGTCGGACGAAACGATTAGGTCGCTCGTGCAAGACTCGCCGTCGGCACACGCCACAGCCGAAACGTTGTGTCGAACGGCTCGCTCGAAAGGCTCGTCCGACGACGCATCGGCCGTCGTCCTGCGCGTGCTCGACTGGGCCGCGCACGACCTGCCGCTCCCGGAGCAGAGTGAGCTCGCACTCGACCTACCCCCGAAGCTCAAGCCGGGAGACGATCTCGACGGGCTCACGGTCGAGTGCCTCGCCGCGGAAGGCGAAGTCACGCGCATTTATCGCGTGCGCGACTCGGGAACCCAGCGCTTGCTCGCGCTGAAGACGCTCGCACGCGGGCGCGGGCAGCTCGAGGCCGAACGAACCAACATCGCGCGCGAACATTGGCTGTCTGCCCACGCGCCGCTATGCGTACCGCGCGCCGTGATGCCGCGCGAAGCACCGAGCGTGTTTTACTACCTATTCGAGTGGATCGAGGGCTCGACGCTCGAAGCGCTCGCGGCCGAGTCGCGGATCAGCCTTCAGGATTGGGTGCGACTCGCGCGCGAGTCACTGCATTCGCTCGCCGCACTGCATCGCCGCGGGATCATCCATCGCGACATCAAGCCGCAAAACCTCGTGCGTGAACCGAACGGGCAGGTTCGCATTCTCGACCTAGGCGTCGCGGTAACGCGCCGTCGCGATGACCTGGCCAGGGGCGAACCCGCCGGAACTCCCGCTTACATCAACCCGGAGCAGTGGAACGGCCAAGCTCCGACCGAACGAAGCGACATCTTTGCGCTGGGCGTCACGCTCTATCACGTGCTCACGCAGTCGCTGCCGTACGGCGAGATCCAGCCGTACCAATCGGCCCGCTACGAGCGAGATCCGGTCGCGGCTACGCAGCTGCGACCGGATGTTCCGCTCTGGGTCGACCACTGGCTCGGGCGCGCTTACGCAGCGCGGGAGAGCGAACGGTACGAAGCCGTCGACGAGATGGAGGTCGCGTTCGATCGCGCCACGCAGAGCGGAGCCCTTCCGCCACTCGAGCCACCGCCGCTCCTGCAGCGCGGAACCACGGGGCTGCTCTGGATCGCGCTCACGTTGTCGCTGCTACTCAACCTGCTGCTGATCGCGTTGCGCTACATCTTGCTGTGAGCGTGTTCAGGCTTGGAGCGGTTCCGTCGCCGTGAGCTGCGGCTCGAGCTCGGCCTCCGCTTCACTGACCTCGAGCACAATCTCGCCCGCCCCGCCCCGACACACTGAATACACTTCGAGCGCACAGCTCGCGTTGCCGTTCAATGCGCGGCCCGTCTGCAAGTCGAACGACCACTCGTGCAGCGGGCAGATCAGCGTGCCATTGCCGACCAACCCGTCCGCGAGCGGGCCATTGCGATGCGGGCAGCTCGCTTGCGTCGCGAACAAGCGATCATCGCGTGTTCGGAACACCGCGATCGCTCGCCCCTCCACGTCGAAATTGCGTCCTTCGCCGAACGGGATCTCCGAAACCAATCCGAGCCGATAGTGTTTGTGCATGACCTTCATCCCAATACAGGCAAGACGTTCCGAAACTGATTTGCTGTCTTCGGTTTGTCGCGCTCGAGCCAGACGTCCCGCGCCGCTGCGCTCGACTCTTGCATCGCCTGATCGAGCTCGGCCGCGATACCTTCACTGTCATCGACGACGATCGCTTTGATCTTCGCGATGCCGAGGCGCTCGACGAACGCGTACGTGCGCTCTTTGTACTTCGCGTTCTCGCGGTAGTACTGGATGAAACGTCCGCTCATCCGCAGCACTTCGTCGTGACTGTCGACCGTGCAAAGCAAGTCGCCTTTGCGAATGTGTGAGCCCGCAGCGCCGCCGACGTAGATCTCCCACTTGCCGCCCTCGACTGCGACCGCGCCGACGTCCTTCACGAGCGCTTCGGAACAGTTTCGCGGACAACCCGCCGTCGCGAGCTTCAGCTTGCCCGGACTATCGAGCCCGCGATAACGCCGCTCGATCTTGATCGCGAGCCCCATGCTGTCACCGAGCCCGAATCGGCAGTACTCGGTGCCGATGCAGCTCTTGCACGTGCGGTAACTCTTGCCCCACGCGGAGCCAGCCGGCATGTCGAGGTCCCGCCACATCGCGGGCATGTCGTCCTTTTTGACACCGACTAGATCGATCCGCTGCCCACCCGTCAGCTTCACGAGTGGGACCTTGTACTTGTCTGCAACATCGGCGATTCGCCGCAGCTCCGCAGCCGTGGTGACGCCGCCCGGCATCTCGGGGATCACCGAAAACGTCCCGTCCTTCTGAATGTTGCCGTGCACGCGGTCGTTGATGAAGCGCGCATCGCGCTCGTCGTCGAACTCGCCTTTCCACACCACCGAGAGCAGCGACGCGAGCGCCGGTTTACTGGTCGGATCTTCTTTGCCGCCGCCGAGCGCTGCGAACACTTTGGAGACCGACGTGAGCTTGCGCGCCCGAACCTCGTCGATCAGCTCTTTCTTGTTCAGCGGAATGTTCGGCACGTAGTAGTGGACCGTCGGGTCTTCTTCCGCCTTACCGCCGCAATACCACTCGACCAAGTCTTTCACTTGCGACTTGCACGATCCGCAGCCCATGCCCGCGCGTGTCGCCGCCATCACCGCGGTCGGCGTTCGCTTGCCGAGCTTCACGCAGCCGCCGATCGCGCCCTTCGAGACACCGTTGCAGTTACAGACCTGCGCCTCGTCTGGCATCTCATCGAGGGTGACGCTCTTCGTCGGCGCACCGATGTCGAACAGCAGCGATAGGCGCTCTTCCGGCAGCGGCGTGTTCCGATCGAACGCCTGCATCAGGTACGCTGCTTTGTCCAAGTCGCCGAGCATGATCGCGCCGACGAGCCGGCCTTTCCGGATGATCAGCTTCTTGTACGTGCCTCGCTTCGGCTCCGAGAAGCGCACCACTTCATCGTCCTCTTCGGTCGGATCGGTCAACCCCATCGACGCGAGCTCGACACCGACGACTTTCAACTTCGTCGACAACTTCGAGCCGAGGTACTGCGCGCTGCGATTTTTCCCAGTCAGATGATCCGCCAGCACCTTCCCTTGTTCCCACAGCGGCGCGACCAAGCCGTACACCAGGCCGCGGTGCTGCGCGCACTCGCCGACCACGTAGATGTTGGGGTCGTCGACCGAGCGCATGTGGTTGTCGACTACGATCGCGCGTTCGACTGTGAGACCGGCCGTCAAACCGATCTCGCTGTTGGGCTTGATCCCAGCCGACACCACGATCAGATCGCACTCCAGAACCGATCCGTCTTTGAACGCGAGACCGGTGACCCCTCGTTCGTCACCCAACACCTCGGTCGTCGACTTCTCGAGATGTACGTGGAGACCCATCCCGCGCATCGCGCTCCGCAGAATCGTGCCGCCTTCGGAATCGAGCTGCTGATTCATCAAGTGCGACATGAGGTGGACGACGTGCACTTCACAGCCGTGGTTCAATAACCCGCGCGCTGCCTCCAGACCGAGTAGGCCTCCACCGATCACCGCGGCCTTCTTGGCGTTGCGTGCTGCGGTCACGATCGCGCTGCAGTCGTCCAGCGTTCGGAAGCCGAAGACACCTTCGCGCAGCTCACCCGATGCGTCGCGGATGTTTTTGATCGGCGGGATCAGCGCGCGACTACCGGTCGCGATGATCAGCGTGTCGTACGGAACCGCGGCACCGCCCTGCCCGTACACGACCTTGCCGAACCGGTCGATCTTCTCGGCGCGAACACCGGCGAGCAGCCGAATGCCGTTTTCTTCGTACCACGGCAAGCTGTTCAGAAAGATCTCGCTCGCGTCCTGCGAACCGTTCATCACGTTCGAGAGCAAGATGCGGTTGTAGTTGCCGTACGGCTCGTCGCCGAACATCGTGATCTCGAAGCGCTCCCGACCACCGCGCGCGAGGATCTCTTCGACCGCCCGTGCTCCGGCCATACCATTCCCGATCACGACAAGCTTTTGCTTGGTCATGCAGTGTTCTCCGTTGAATGTTCGAGAGGTGTCGCGTTCAGGACTGCGCCACGAGTGTGCCGAGGTCTTCCTCGGACTCTTGGCCTTGCGGCCGTGCGCGACCGCCCTTTTCAGCCCAGGTGCGCGTCCAGCGGATCTGACTCACGCGCAGCACGACGAGCATGACCAGCGCGAGGCCCGCAAACGCGACGAAGCCCCAGTTGTACGTTCCGAAGTGCTGCTTCGAATAACCCATCGCGTTCGGCAGGAGGCCGCCTCCGAGCGCGCCGATCTCCCCGATCATGCTCCCGGCGACCGCCGTGTTCCCAGGCCAGCGCAGCGGTACGAGCTGAAACAGCGAGCCGTTACCCGCGCCGAGCGCAGCGAAGCAGAACATGAACACGATAGTCGTCATGAACGCCGAGTTGACCGCGCCGGTGATGCAGAAGCCGATGGCTGCACACACGAGCACGCCCGACAGCGTCGTTACGCCACCGAAGCGGTCCGACACGTAGCCACCGACGACGCGAACCGCGGAGCCCATCAGCGTCGCGAGCATCGTGAGCTGCCCAGCTTGGACCTTCGTCACTCCGAACGTGTCGTAGTAATACGTCGGCAAGAAGTTCGAGAGCCCGATGAAACCACCGAACGTCACGATGTAAATGAAGCTGAAGATCCAGCCGTCCTTCTCGAACAGACACGAGATGTGCTCCATGAAGCTCTGGCGCTCGTGGTCGGGCGGCTCTTTCGCCCAGAAGAACATCACCGAGAACGGGATCAGCATCGTGACCGCGGCAAACCCGTAGACCGGCTGCCAGCCGTATTTCATCGCGAGCGGGGGCGCGAACAACACCGCGAGCACAGTGCCGGAGTTACCGGCGCCGGCGAGCCCCATCGCGAGGCCCTTGTATTTCGGTGGGAACCAACCCGCGCCGAGCGAGAGTGCTACGCCGAAGCTGGCGCCGGCGATGCCGAGCAACACGCCCATCGCGATCACGTCGCTGAAGGTCTTCACCATGAAGAAGCCCCACAACAGCGCGAGCAGGATCGAGCCCATCTCGAAGAGTGCGGCGTTCTTGCGCCCGATGTACTGCGAGAGCACGCCGAGCGGAAATCGCATCACGGCGCCGGCGAGGATCGGGACCGACAGCATGAAACCTTTCTGCTGCGGGGTCAGATTGAACGACTCGCTGATGAACGGGGCCATCGCGCCGTTCAACACCCAGACCGCGAAACAGAAATCGAAATACAGAAAGGCCGCGAAGAGAGTCTTCGGATGACCGGCTTTTAGAAATGTCTTGACGTTCACGATCGAACCTCAGCGTGGCTTGCGCTTGCAGCCATCAGCTGCAGCATGTACTTTCGAGTCGCGCTGAGCTTGAGATAAACACGCGAGCGCGCCAAGCGCATTCGAGCGCCGAACGCTGAAAGCTATTTGACGTTTCATCAAACGCGAGGGCGATGTTTCGAGGCTGTTTAGACCTGTTTGCCAGGCGATGCTGTGAACGGCGCCAGCGTCGTCACGTCTCGGCAAAGTCCCACGAAAACCTGCGCCATCACGCCGAGAGGCCGATTTTCCGGCCACAACGCAGCCCAGTGGCGGCGCAGCTTCGGACCACTGATGCGCAGCATTCGCAAAGCACCGGCCTTCAGCTCGCGCTCTGCGACCCACGGCGCGACCACGGCGGGACACAGACCGACGCGCGCCATCTCTTTGATCGCTTCCATGCTGTTCAGCGTGATGAAACTCACGCGCTCCGCGCCGATTGCTTCGAGATGATTTCGAATCATTTGGTGCGTGAGTGAGTCGCGGTTGTAAACGATGAGTTTCTGACCGCGCAGATCTTTCGCGCTCACGCGGTGCAGCGCGGCCCACGGATGCCGCGGGCTCACGACCACGACCAACTCGTCTTCGAACAGCGGCCGCTTCGCGAGGCCCACTTGCGCACCGTGTGTGAGCGTCAGCGCGAGATCGAGCGAGCCGTTTTTCACCATGTCGACTGCGGACGGCGCATCGACCGAAGCCACATCGAGCTCGCACTCCGGAAAGCACTCGCGAAACTCGAGCAGCACGTCCGGCAAGATGTACTGGCACGCCGCGGCCGAAGCACCGAGCCGGAGCATGCCTCGGCCCCATTCGTTCAACTGCAAGAGCTCTTCGCGGATCGCGCCCATCTCGCGCAGTACGCTCTCGACGCGAGGCAAGACGCGTGCGCCCGCCGCCGTCAGCAGCGCGCGATGGCCACGCCGTTCGAACAAGCGGCATGCGAGCTCGTCTTCCAAGCTCTTCAGCGAGTGGCTCATCGCGGAGGACGTGAGGTGCATCTCGGTCGCGGCGGTGGCGATGCTGCCGGTCTTCGCGATCCACCAGAACGCGAGCAAACGCCGGCCATCGAGCGGTTCCGGGACTTTCGCGTATTCGCTGGGACGCTCTCGCGTACGTCGAGCCATCCCCGCTTAATAGCGTATGGTGCGCGAGTCATGCCGCAATCTGTGAGTTCTTCTAGCGCGCGACAGGGCGGCAGCACGGTGCGTCACGCCGGGACCGAGCTGCGAATCGGGTACTTGCCGCTTTTGGATGCCGCACCGCTCGTAGTCGCACACGAGCTCGGGTTGTTCGAGCGCGAGGGTCTGAAGACCACGCTGCGCCGCCAACCGGGCTGGGCATCGGTGCGCGACAAGATGCTGTACGGCGCGATCGATGTTGCGCATGCGCCGGGTGGATTCCTGTACGCGATCAATGCCGGTGCGACGCCGAACGTGGGTCGGTGTTGCTCGGCATTCATCATGTCGGCCCAGGGCAATGCGATTACGATCTCGCAGCGCCTCTACGATCGCGGGATTCGGCACGCGGAGGATTTTCCGGCGGAGGTGCGAGCGCGCCGGCCCGAGATCCTGACGTTCGGGATCGTGTCGCAGCACAGCTCTCACGCACACTTGCTTCGCGGTTGGCTGGAGCGCGGTGGGATCGATCCGAAGAAAGACGTGCGGATCGTCGTCTTACCGCCTCAACAAATGGTCGCAAGTCTCGCGGCGGGGCACATCGACGGTTTTTGTGCGGGCGAGCCGTGGAACACGCTGGCATTGAGTGAGGCGCACGGCTGGATTGCGGCGGACAGTGCAGCGCTCACGCCGATGCACCCGGAAAAAGTGGTGTTGGTCCACGAGGACTTCGCGACGCAACATCACGACGAGCACATGGGCTTGTTGCGCGCACAGCGCGCCGCATGCGAGTGGTGTGCGGATGCGGCGAACCGCGCGAGTCTCGTGAAGGTGCTGATGCGTTGGGTCTTCGTCGACGTCTCGGAGAAACTGTTGACGCGTTCGCTCGCGGGCTCGCTCGCGCCGATCTTTACCGGGCCGAATTTGCACGCGCCCTCGCGCGACAAGGCCAAATGGATCTTGCGCGAGATGCGGCAGCACGGCCTGTTGCCGGCGGAGGTCGCGGACGCCGTGCTGCTCGCGGGCTTTCGCCCCGACTTGTACGAGCTCGCCCGAAGCGCGTGACTCAGAGCGCGCGCTGCAAGGTAAAGCGCGAGTCTGAGGGGCTGCTGAGATCGCGCAGACGCGGGCGAGCGATCGACCGCGTACGATGGCATGCTCGAGTTACCGACAGTCCACGTAAAACCCGAGCGCCCTCAGGAGGAATCATGCGTGCGTTGTTGTCGTCGGTCGGAACCCGTGGAGATGTACAGCCCATCGTGGCACTCGGATTGAAGGTACGCGAGCTCGGCCATGAGGTCCGGTTGTGCGTCCCACCCAACTTCGTAGAGTGGGTGCGTGACTTCGGGTTCGAGGCGGTCCCGGTGGGAGTGGAAATGCGGCAGCCTTCGAGCCGAGGTCCGGTAGGCCCGCTCACGGCCGAGCAGATTCGACGCATACGCGAGTCGATGCCAGATCTGATCAGCAATCAGTTCGAGGTGTTGGGCGTTGCTGCGGAGGGCTGCGACGTGATTCTCGGCGCGAACGCGCACCAGTACGCGGCGCGCTCGATCGCTGAACTCCGCGGTGTCGCCTACGTCACGGCCCTTTATGCACCTGTGGCACTCCCGTCGCCCGACCACGCCCCACCGCCCGCCGCTGGAGAGAGGTGGGAGTCGGGGAACGCCGAGAGGAACATGGAACGCTGGGGCGACAACCTCCGCGCTTGGAACAATAGGGCGCTCGAGCGCGTGAACCACAACCGCTCGCAGCGTGGCCTGTCGCGCATCGATGACGTGCTCCACTATAACCTCACCGATCATCCGTGGGTCGCGACTGACGGCATCCTGGCACCGATACCGTCCACACTCGGCATGAAGGTGTTTGAGACGGGCGCCTGGATTCTCCAGGATGAAACTTCGTTGCCACGCGAGCTCGCGGCGTTTCTCGATGCCGGAGAGGAGCCGATCTATTTCGGCTTCGGAAGTATGCCTGCGCCTCCGAGCGTGACCCGAACTCTCGTCAATGCTGCAAGCGCCGTGGGTCGTCGGGCCGTCATCTCGCAGGGTTGGGCGGAGTTGGAAGTGATAGACGATGCGACCGACTGCATCGTGATCGACGACGTCAACCAACAGGCGCTCTTCCCGCGTGTGGCGGCGATCGTGCACCACGGAGGAGCTGGAACAACCGCCGCGGCGACTCGTGCCGGAGTGCCACAGGTCGTTGTCCCGATGTTCAACGACCAGTTCTACTGGGCAACCCGCGTTCGCACGCTGGGTATCGGAACATGCGTAATCGGGACCCTCACCACCGCCACGTTGGCATCGGCGCTGCGTGAGGCCTTCGAGCCCCCGATCGCCAAGCAGGCCCGCAGCATCGCGCAGCAACTCAGCTCGGATGGCGCACTCGTCGCGGCGCGACGGCTCGTGACTTTGTGACTGCGCGGTGCAGCCGCCGTCAGCGGCCCGAGCTCGATCAAGATCAGCTGTGCGACGCGATCCAGATGCAGCGCTGCGTATCGCGTCGCAATCGAGCCACCGAACGTATGGCCGATCAGCGCGACCGGTCGACTGATCGCAAACTTCGACGCGCCTACCTCGGATGCAGCGCTAAGCTAGCTGAGCAGGGGCGATCGGTCGTAGCACGCCACCCGCCAGCACGTTCTCGATCTGGCGTTCCGACATGTCGTGGATCACGCGGAGCTTGTGCCCCCCGAGGTCCACATCGAGCGGTGCGCGCGAGCGAAGCGCGGCGTGTAATCCGCGCAGTCGTATGATGTCTGGCACCTGCAGACGATCGTAATCGCCAGCATCGCCAAGCTTCAGTGCGAGCACGCCGAAGTTGATCAAGTTCTGCCGATGAATCCGCGCGAACGATTTCGCGATGACGACGACCAGCCCGAGATGGCGCGGCGCAAGCGCGGCGTGCTCGCGGCTCGAACCTTGTCCGTAATTCGAGCCTGCCACGATCGCGTGTGGTCCGGTTCGCCGAGCTCGCGGTGCATACTCGGCGTCCAACGCTTCGAATGCGAAATCCGCGATGCGATCGATGTTGCTACGAAACGGCAACACGCGCGCACCTGCGGACAAGATTTCGTCCGTCGAGACGTCGTCGCCCACCTTCAACAAAACGGGGATTTCGAGAGAATCGGGCAGCGGATCGAATTGTGGCAAGCTTTGAATGTTTGGGCCTTTGACGAGCTGCGTGGCGCGCGCCTCCGCGCTGTCTTCGGGCAGAATCAACAACCGACGAGTAACCCGCGCTTGTTCGACTCGACGCACTACGTCTCGCGGCGCTTCTCCCAAACGGCGCGGATCTGTAATCGAACCTCGCAGCGCCGAAGCCGTCGCAGTCTCTGGACTGCACAACCAGACTCGGTCGTCCTGGGTGCCACTGCGGCCCGGAAAGTTGCGCGGCACAGTCCGCAAGCTGTTTCGGCTCGTTCCCGGCGCCTGCCCCATACCGATGCAACCGTTGCAGCCCGTCTGATGCAGGCGCGCGCCCGCCTCGAGCAAGCTCGAAAGCAACTTGGACTTCGACAACGCCATCAGCACAGAGCGCGTCGCAGGATTGATGTCGAACGAGACCTGTTCCGGAATCCGCAGGCCTTGCACCATGCGTGCCGCGATCGCGAGATCGCGCAATGCAGGGTTCGCAGACGAACCGATGTATGCTTGGTGGATCGGTTCACCTTCGACGTCTCGAACCGGGACGACATTACCGGGACTCGAAGGCTTCGCGATCAACGGCTCGAGTCGATCGAGCGCGATCGTATCTTCGACATCGTAGTTCGCGCCCTCGTCGGCGTGGAGCTCGCGATATACTTCGGGTCTGCCCGCGTCTTCAAGGAACTCGCGCGTGCGATGATCCGACGGGAACACACTCGCTGTCGCGCCGAGCTCGGCGCCCATGTTCGCGATCACGTGTCGATCCCAAGCATCGAGCTGTTCGACGCCCGGGCCGTAATACTCGAGGATGCGGTGCAGGCCGCCGGCTACACCGTGCCGGCGCAAGAGCTCCAAAATCACATCTTTCGCGCTCACCCATGGAGGAAGTGATCCGGTGAGCTTTACTCCCCAAATCGCCGGTGTTGCGACGTAGAACGGCTCACCGGCCATGGCGAGCGCAACCTCGAGACCACCGGCACCCATCGCGAGCATGCCGAGCGCGCCCGCGGCGCAAGTGTGACTGTCGGAGCCAAGCAGGCTGTCGCCTGGCACGCCGAAACTCTCCATGTGCACGGGGTGGCTGACACCTTGGCCCGGACGACTGAACCACACGCCGTAGCGACGGCACGCGCTGAGCAGAAACAGGTGGTCGTCGGCGTTCTTGAAGTCTTCCTGGAGCAGATTGTGATCCACATACTGCGCGGATAGTTGCGTGCGCACCCGCGAAATCCCGAGCCGTTCGAGCTCCAGCATCACGAGGGTTCCGGTCGCGTCCTGCGTCAGCGTCTGGTCGATCTTCAGACCGATCTCGAGCCCCTGTTGCAGCTTGCCTCCGACTAAATGTTGTCCCAAAAGTTTTCGTGCGAGCGTCTCTCGCATGCTTCACCCCTTCCCGCTTCCATCGATCAGTGGAACCTGCATCGCATGTGCCGCTCCCACAGTGGCAGTCGCTTGCAAAGTCGGGGTTGCCCTCGCCAGCCAGTGAAACTGGTGAGCCGCGCGGATCGAAATCGATAGGCAGGTTCGTAGTGCGCGCGCAACGTCGCTGATCCACGGAGTGTGGCGCGACTATTCTGCAAGTCGGGGCGTTCATGCGCCGCATTTGCAGTGACTCTTGACCCACCGAGTCTGCGGCAGTCGTTGGCAGGCGGGCCGCAATCGAAGCAGAGCTGCACGTGCTGAGCGCGGTACCAGGGGGCTGCTGCCAGCGCCCAACCTGAGCCGCTACCGTCGCCCAGCGTCTTTGCAAAACATATCGTCTCGCGATATATTCGTAGATATGAGCAAGGAAAATGACTGACGAGAGCTGAGTTACTACGCCGCTGGCGGCAGCTCTTTGCGCTTCACGACCTCGACCCGCGACACACGACGCTCGTCCGCAGCTCGCACGATCATCTCGTGACCACCGACCTCGATCGAGTCGCCACTCTTCGGCACGCGACCCGCCAAATCGATCAACATCCCGCCGAGTGACTCGTACGAACGCGCCTGCTCGGGCAAGGCGAGCCCCGTGATCTCCGCCAAGTCGTAGAGCGACACATCCGCGTTCGCCAGATAGCGATCCGGACCGATCTGCCGCACCGGCGTCTCATCCGTATCGTGTTCGTCGCGAATCTCGCCGACGATCTCCTCGATGATGTCCTCGAGCGTAACCATGCCGCTCGTACCACCAAACTCATCGACCACGATCGCAACGTGCACGCGCCGCGCCTGCATCTGCCGCAACAGCACCGAGATCTTCTGCGAGTTCGCCGTGAAGAACACCGGCCGGCGGATCAAATCCTCGAGCTTACCGGCCGTTCGACCGCCCTCGCGAATCAAGCGAAACAGATCCTTCGCGTACAGCGCACCTTCGATCTGATCGATCCGCTCGCGATAGACGGGATATCGGCTGTGACCCTCCGAGATGATCAACTGCATCACTTCGTCGAGCGGCGTGTCGATCTCGATCGCGACCATCGACGTACGCGGCACCATGATCTCGCGCACGACCGTGTCGCCAAAGTCGATCACACTGCGAAGCAACTCGGCGTTTTGCGCGGGGATCGACCCGTGCTCCGCACCCTGACTGATCATGTGCCCGACCTCGAGCTCGGTCACGAGCTCGGGGTTGTCGTCCGGGCGCGGCGGGAACAGCTTGTCGACCAGCCGGCTCACCCATTGCAAAGGCAGCGACAGCGGCAAAAACACGAGGAGCAGCGGCGAGGAGTAGCGCAGCAGCGGCAAGGCCAAACGACTGGCACGCCGCCCGATCAAGCTCGAAGTCAGACTTACGCACACCGCGTACACCAACGCGGCAAGCGCGAGGGTCACAACGTGCGTGACCGCTCCGCCCGGCAGGCGCTGCGCGATGTGGTAGCTGATGACCGCCGTGCCCATCAGGCTCGCGATGCGGCCCGCGAGAAAGCGCAGGTTGAACGCTGCAGGCGAGTCGAGGTAACGCGCGGCGGTCCGCGCGTTCGCGTCGTTGCCGTCGCGCGCCGCGCGCAACCGTGGCTCTCCAAGGACTGCGATCGACTCGTCGACCGCCGTACAGATGGTACCCGCCACGATGCACGCCAGGAGTGCGACTAACTCAACTCCTGGCTCTGAAGAACCTCCGTCCAAACCGTTTACGCTCCGGCCTTTGTTGAACCGAATCCGCGAGCTGATTCAGCCTCACGAGTGTGCGCTTCAACGCACGTCCACACTCCAACAAAGCTGACCGAATTTAGGCGCTTCGGTGCCCACTCGCAAGCCGTCCATACCTGGCTAATCCCGCTATGTATCGCACTTGAGTAATCAAGATCACGGAACAATTTCGCGCGACACGCCGAAACCTCACGGGCGATTTCGTCGCGAAAGAGGTCGGATTCAGTCCAGACGTATCGCACCACGCTCCAGAAGGTCGGTGAGCGTCTTGAGCGCCTCGAGCCGCGGCATTCCGCAGACGTCGAGCACTTCCTCGACCGTGGACACGCCGTCGATGCGCGACAACAAAAAACCCGAACGGTGATCGAGCCCGAGCCACCGCACCTGCGAGTGCTCGATCGTTTGCGTGATCACGTGGTCCATCGATCCGATCTTCGACGCGTACAGCGCGACGAGGCGCCCTCGGCAGTTCACCGCGCAACGCAGCGCCTGCTCGTTATCGGGAAAGCGACCCAGGATGAATTCGGCCTGGCGGAGCGCGCCGCTCAGATCATCGAGCGCGTAGAGCTCCTCCATCTCACCGATGATGTCGAGCTGCTGCGACGGCCGCGAACGGTTCACCAAATCGAGCGCACCACCACTCATCTCGAGCGGCAGGTCTCCGAGAGGCAAAGCCGAGAGCTCGCGAAGGCGATCGACGTCGTCGTGACGCTCCGGCGGAACCGTGCTCTGACGCGACATGCGATCGACAGTCCACGCATCGTGGCCCTCGGCCTGGCCGAGCGGCGGCAGCGAGCTCGGCAAGCGCGGACCGGCCACGGTCTCGAAGTCGGCGAACTCGTCCATCAGCTCGTCGTCGTCGCCGAACGTCTCGTGCGGGGCCTCTTCGAACTGCAACGACGGCGGACGTGCGGGCGGTTTTACGTCGTGAACGGAAGGCGGCCGAGGCTCCGCAGCGGGACGGCGCGGCAGCACCGGTTCGGCGGGCTTGTTCTCTCGCGCGCTGAAGGCGCCCTGAGGAGCCGGCTTCGGGCGGTCTGTTGACTTCGGTGCCACGCGCTCCTCAGTTGCCAGTGCCGGACGTTTCAGCTGCCGCGCGTAGTCGCGGCGAACGGAAACGCATGCTTAGCTACCCTTCCCGACCACGCCTTTGAACATCCTCTGCGTTCGGGCGAGCGCGTCGATTTGATCGGCGAGCTCTTCGATCCGCCCTGATTTGATCAAAGTGCGCGCTTTGTCCACCACGCCTCTGGCCTTTTCGATCGCATCGCGTCCGAAATCGCTACCTGCGACGACCTGCTCCACGTCGGGGAAGAGCTGCTCGATCTGGGCGATCAGCTTTTCAGCCTCTTGCGTGGCGCCTTCTGCCTCGTCGCTCTGACGGCGTGCGACGGCGAAATCTTTCGCCTCGGCGACCATGTCCTGAATCTCGTCGACCGTGAGGCCGCTCGTCGCAGTGACCGTGATCGACTGCTGCTGGCCAGTCTCGAGGTCCTTTGCGTGCACGCTGACGATTCCGTCTGCGTTGATCT
>Ga0193752_1002342_pt1 | contig 14348 bp, 13 predicted proteins | sample H1c1metaG_FD_144924 | JGI IMG/M metagenome (GOLD analysis project Ga0193752, IMG submission 144924) | Soil microbial communities from a riparian zone of the East river system, Colorado, United States - H1c1 | ecosystem: Environmental > Terrestrial > Soil > Riparian zone | place: USA: East River... | reverse complement strand
ACACACATTCATATCGTTGCTTGCGGCAACAGATGGTGTTGGCGCAACAGTTATTGTAAATGTTTTGGCAGCACCGGGGCATACAGCGGTTGATGGTGTTACTGTAATGGTAGCAGTTATAGGTGCATTGCCTGTATTTGTTGCCGTGAATGCAGGTACATCACCCGTGCCACTTGCAGCAAGCCCGATCGATGGGTTATTGTTTGACCAGTTAAAAGTAATCCCGCTTAAATTACCGGTAAGTGCGGTCATATTTGCCACAACGCCATTGCACAATGTTTGGCTTGGCGGCTGCATTACATTAGGTGCAGGATTTATCGTTATTGTAAAAGTTTTATAAGGTCCCTGGCAACCCAATGCTATGGGTCTTACTGTTATTGTTGCAACAGAAACAGAGTTATTGGTGTTGTGTACCATGAATGGTGCAATATTACCTGTACCTGTACCCGGCAAACCGATAGAAATTGATGTGTTTGACCAGTTATAAGTGGTACCACTTACTGAGCCCGTAAATATAACCTGGTTTGTTAGGTTAGAATTACACAGCACCTGGTTTGGTGGCTGCGTCACATCAGGTGTTGGTTTAACGACTATATAAAATACTTGGGGAGTTCCTGTACAACCTGCTGCAGATGGTGTTACCCTGATTGCAGCAACCTCCGTCATGTTACTTGTGTTGACCGCTCTGAAAGAAGGGATATTTCCATTACCGCTTGCTGCCAGGCCGATCGAATTATTATTGTTTTCCCAGGCAAAGCTGGTGCCGCTTACCGAACCTGTAAATGTTACCGGAGTTGTAAATACCCCATTGCATACGATCTCACCTGGTAGTTGCACTACATCAGGTGATGGCTTAACCGTTATTGTAAATATGCCGGGGGTTCCTGCACAACCTGCTGCAGATGGGGTTACCGTAATGGTAGCCATATCCGGGACATTGGTTGCGTTGGCTGCAATGAAAGAAGGAATATTACCATTGCCGGCTGCTCCCAACCCGATCAAAGTATTATTGTTTGTCCAGGTATAAGTAGTATTGGCTACAGATCCTGAAAATGCTATTGTATTTGTTGCTGTACCGTTACATAAATTCTGGTGCGGCGGTGGTGCAATATCCGCTGTTGGGTTTACTGTTATTGTAAATGACTGCGGAGCTCCGGGGCAACCTCCTGTAGATGGTGTTATAATAATTGTTGCTGTTACCGGGGCATTGGTTGTATTCACTGCGTTGAAAGAAGGAATATTGCCATTGCCACCTGCTGCCAATCCTATCGAGGTATTATCATTTGTCCAGGTAAAAAGTGTAAGGGGTAATGATCCTGACATTATTACTGCATTCGTTGCTGCGCCATTACATAATATTTGATCGGGAGGCTGTACCACACTTGCTGTTGGCCTTACGTTTATTGTGAATGTTTCCGGAGGTCCGGGGCAGCCAGCCGCAGTTGGGGTAACAGTAATTGTTGCCGATATCACAGCATTAGTAGCATTGGTTGCTGTAAATGAAGGGATATTACCATTACCGCTTGCAGGTAACCCAATAGCCGTATTATCATTTGTCCAGGTAAAAGTTGTACCGGTTACCGAGCCTGAAAATATAATTGTATTCGTTGAAGCGGTATTGCACACATTGAGATTTGGAGGTTGTACCATGTCGGGTATGGGGCTAACATGTACCTGGTGAGTAGCAGTTCCATTACAGCCGGATAATACGGTTACATTAAGTGTTACGGTATAAGTACCGGGAGTTGAATAAGTATGTGTTACAGTATCTCCTGTTCCGAAAGTACCATCACCAAAATCCCAAACGGTGGTAGTTGACGGAAGGTTCCTGTTATAAAAAGTAAAAGTATGCGGGGCACAACCGGATGCTGAGGACATATCAAACTGTGCATTCAGGTTGCCTGTAATTTTTGCCATCAAAGTATCTGTACATCCGAAATTTGCAAATGGTATCATCTCCAGCCAGATTATTGTATTCACTGCCGGGCCGGGATTTAATACTACCTGCTGGCCCGTGCCTAACAGGGTTGTATAATTCTGATTCCACCAGTTATAGGTTTGAAATCCGGGAGGGGCAGTTAAGGTTGTAATATTTGGAAAATCACAATCGTATTCCATTTGAATGTCCTGGTCGCAGGGTGTTTCAACATCTACATAGGCATAACCCCAGTGCGCCCTTCTTACGCAATCCGCAGTGGTAAATTCCAGGTATACCGTTTTTCCTCCATAGCCCCTGAGGCTGAAGAATACTGATGACCAGTCTTTAAAAATTACAGCCGGGTCAACAGACGAAACCTGGAAACCCGGGAGATTGGATGTTGAAATGTATTCAAAGGAAGCGCATTGAATATAAGTATTCGTTGCAGAATCTAAAAGTTTGGCGTTGAATCTTGGCTGTGTCCAGATCGTATGCCCCGGGTCTTCAAGCACAACAGCATAGTCATATTTAATGGTAAAATTGGTATCATTTACAGGCACCCTGATGGTGTACCTGATCCTTTCTGCCTCGGCTCCAACATTGGTATTGCCAAGTTTTACTGCAAAGTTGCTGCCGTCGGGAGGATTGGTAGGAAACAATCCATAAGGGTCAAGAGCAGATGGCATTATCCTCGGAACCAGGTCATGCCTGTTAGGTGTAGGCGGTGATGGTGTAACCGTGATAACATTGGTGGTACCAACAGAATCAACAACACCTGTAAAACATTCCCAGTTTGTGAAATCGCCGTTCTCAAAATCTATATTATCCGGGCACGCTGCAGCAGTTGCATCTGGTGCCGGGTTATAAATAATGGGTTTTTTATTTTGTGCTGATGGCGGGTCAAAAGTTATATCACCGTTGGCATTCATTTTACCATTCCTTCCATCCTTATTAATTTTTGCAACGCCATTTTTAAAACCATAGCAAACAGATATATCCAATTGCTTAATGGCCTCACCATTATTATTTATCAGCCACCATTTTTTATTTTCAAAACCAACGGAAACCGTTCCCTCAAAATCAAAAATAACAGTATAGCGAAAAGGGAAGATTATTTTACCCGACCCATTAATGAATCCCCACTTCCCGTCTTTTTTTACGGCAGCGAGGTTATTGGAAAAATTTCTTGCACCCTCAAATACAACAGGAGAGATAAGTGTTGCTTTATCGTTTACAAAAGAGAATTTATTATTGAGGAACACCCTTGCATAACCATTCATGAAGGGTTCTGTTTCATCCCACAATTGCGGGCTGGCGGGTATGCCGGTTTGCCTGTTCACAAATTGAAATTTGGAATCAGCTACCTTGACCGCAACAAGAGGTTCAACCCTGTTTTGGGCAGAAACAAATGAAGAAAGCAGTAAAAATGAAAAAGATAAAAGTCTTTTCATCAGATATTGAATTGGTTCATAGGATATTAGTGCTCAGCCTGGAGACACTGATCATATTGTAAACGTTAATACTGTAGAAATATTTTGGTTTTGATCCCTTGATTTTGCTTTTTTCGTAATATTTCTTTTTTTGATTGAGTAAAAGGCCGCAATGGTTACACGGCCTTAGGGATTTTTAGTGCCGGAGAGGGTAAAATTACCTGGTAAGAAAGCTATATTAATAAGCCGGGAAAGGTTTGCACCGGCTTTCTAAAGCAATAAAAGGGGATGTGTACCGGGATCTATTTTTTTTCAAATAAGAGGGAAGCGGAGTTCATACAATACCTTAGCCCGGTTGGCTTTGGGCCATCATCAAAAACATGGCCTAAGTGGGCACCGCACCTGCTGCAATTCACTTCTGTTCTTTCCATACCGGAGCTGTAATCTGTAAGTTCTTCCACATTATTTTTTTTAATGGCCTCCCAAAAGCTTGGCCACCCGGTTCCGCTCTCAAATTTACTGGCAGAACTAAAGAGCTCCTGTCCGCAACAAATGCATTTATAGATACCATTTTTATGGTTATCTACATAGATGCCGGAAAAAGCCCGTTCTGTTCCTTTCTGGCGGGTAACACGGTATTGCTCCGTGGTTAATTGCTTACGCCACTCTGCATCAGTTTTTGTAACAGCATATTTTTTGGTTTGCGCTGATGCGCCAATTGCTGAAAGAAAAAAAGCGGCGGTGATGATGATCTTTTGCATATGACTTTTGCGAAATTTACGAAATAGGAATGTTTTTAGATTTAAAACAAGCGCCCCGGATATAAATTTAAGTATTAATTTTACGTCAATAAGTTAAATAACATGGGCATACTTAACCAGATAGCAGAATATTTATACCTTAAAAAGAAAGATCCCAATACACCGCGTACACAATGGATGAAGTATATGCATGGGATAAACAGGCTTTCTCTTTTATTATTCCTGCTGGCAATGATCATCCTTGCAATAAAGTTATTGTGGTGACCCGGTCAAAAAGTTATGAATGATCCCGGCTGCATTGGCCGATGCATGACCTCCCTTGCTTAATATTTCTTTGAGTAACGCATAATCTTCCTTTAGCCGCTCCTGCTTTTTACTATTCGTCAATAATTCATTCAGCTCAAAGCGCAGCTTCTCAACAGTCAATTCATCCTGGATCAGTTCTTTTACCACTTCTTTATCCATGATGAGGTTGACAAGCCCAATGTATTTTATTTTTATCAGCCTTTTGGCGATCTGGTAAGAGACCGAATTGCCCTTATAACAGATCACCTGCGGAACGGCAAATAATGCAGTTTCCAAAGTTGCGGTACCGCTGGTTACCAATGCCGCCCTGGACTTTGTTAACAGGTCATAGGTCTTATTCTCTACTGAAGATACATTGCTGTAAGGGGCCATGAGCCGTGTATAAAAAACGTCTTCCAGTGACGGTGCCTTAGCTACAATGAACTGGAAAGCAGGAAAGTGTTTTGAAACTTCCAGCATGATGGGGAGTTTTTTCAATATCTCCTGTTTCCTGCTGCCGGGTAATAATGCAATGGTACTTGCGGGCTGGCGCAGGATACCTGATACGGGATACTGGATACCCGATCTTTTAAATTCATCTATCACTTCCACCAGCGGGTGCCCTACATATTCAACTTCATAGTTCCATTTTTTATAGAATTCTTTTTCAAAGGGCAGGATCACCAGCATCTTGTCTACATATTTCTTTATATTTTTTACCCTGCTTTCTTTCCATGCCCAAACCTGGGGGGAGATATAATAAATAACTTTTATACCCGGGGCGTGTTGCTTTACCCATTTGGCAATGGGGAGGTTAAAGCCGGGATAATCGACCAGGACCAGGGCGTCGGGCCGGTATTGCAAAATGTCTTTCTTGCAGAACTTAAGATTTTTTAAGATGGTGCCCAGGTTCTTTAAAACTTCAGTAAAGCCCATAAAGGCAAGTTCCCTGTAATGCTTTACCAGCGTAGCTCCCGCAGCTTCCATTTTATCACCTCCCCAGCAGCGTATTTCTGCGGATGGGTCCTTCTTTTTTAATTCCTTTATGAGATTACTGCCGTGCAGATCACCGCTTGCTTCCCCGGCAATGATATAGAATTTCATACGCTAAAGTAAACGATAATTAATGAAAAATTAAGACCGGGATGCGGGGGAAAAAAACTATCCAAATGTTTTAATACTCAAGGCTGTTACCGCATAAATCAGGGTGGCTACAAAAATACCTTTGGCGGTGTTATCAATTCTTGCATTTATATATATGGTGAAAAGTATGGCATTGGCCATAAGTGAAAGGCTGATGGCAACGGTCAGCATGCGGTGACCGGGCTGAACAAACAGGTATTGCAGTGCTTCAAAATAACTAAGTGAACTAAGCCTGGTATATTTAAAAACAACGAAACCAGCAAATGGGGCAATTAATCCCATGATGAACCCAAAAACAAAATTGTCTTTTTTTAATATCATTTGAACAGTTTCTTCTTTTCAAGTATTTTTTTCAATGTATAATGTGTAAGGTCAAACTGTACCGGTACCACACTTACATAATTATTTTGAAGCGCCCATACATCGGTGTCCTTATCCTTGTCAAAATTTATGAACTCACCGGTGAGCCAGTAATATTTTTTTCCCTGCGGGTCTTTACGTTCATCAAATTCTTCCTTGTATTTTGCGTAGGCCTGTTTGCAGATCTTTATTCCTTTTATTTCATTTTTTGGAACCGAAGGAATGTTCACATTCAGTAAAAGGTGTTTATCCAGCTTATTGGCGAGTACGGTTTTAATGATCTTATTGGCATAAAAAACCGAGGGGCTGAAATCAGCTTCAAAGCGGTAATCCAGTAATGAAAAACCAATACTCGGGATGCTTTCAATAGATGCTTCCATGGCAGCACTCATGGTGCCGCTGTAAATTACGTTAATGGAATGGTTGGCGCCATGGTTGATCCCGCTCAGGCAAAGGTCCGGTTTACGGTGCAGTATCTTATCCACTGCAAGCTTAACGCAATCTACCGGTGTGCCCGAAGTTTGCCAGGCTTCCACATCACCAAACAGGTCCACTTTATTCATGCGCAGCGGGGTGCCGATGGTAATGGCATGGCCCATCCCGCTTTGTGCTTTATCAGGAGCTACTACTATAACTTTTCCCAATGGCCTTGCTGCTTCTATTAAACTTTTTATTCCCGGTGCAGTAATACCATCATCATTGGTGATAAGGATAATGGGCTGCTCTTTCTTTTTTGCCATTTATAATTCAGTTCATTTTAAAATTGAGGAAATATTTGTCTTGATATACCCGGTATGCGGAAAGGCCATGGGATCATGGCAATGATTATGATGAAGGCAATGCCAAAATATATAAGGCTGCGTTTGTGTTTTTGTGCATCTGTATCGCCCCGCTTTACCATGCTTCTGCCAACGTGTACCAGCAGCCATGCAATGATCATCATCAGCGCATGCTCTACCGCGAAGAAGCGTTCGATAGGATCTTTCATCACTGCGCCCATCCCGCTTTTTACCTTCTCAAACCAAACGCCGTTAAAATATAATACCAAACCTATCAATAACTGGATATCACAGGAGATCATAAAGAACAGGCCGGCTTTGTTATCACTGCCGGTATAGGCCCTTTTGCTCATCACCCCGGAAATGGAACTGATCACAGCCCATATGCCAAAAAGCAGGACTGCCCAGCGGAGTATGTTGTGTATTGGTAAAAAATAATTCATAAAATTAATTTGCTGCAAAAATAAGATAAGTGGATTAAGGCAGGCCAGATTTTTTGAGTGCGTGACGGTCGCCTTTATTTAGCAGATACAAATCTTTTTATGCAAAGAGCTAACGCATTTTATGTGCCTATTAGTATTTGTATCAGCTTACCGGAGTGGATGGAGTTTAGTTTTGCATTTCGAACATAGTGAGATCTGGCTGTTTCGATATTCTGTGCTTCCGTGACTCTGCGGCTTTAAAAAAATAATTTTGTCAAACTAAATTAATTAGTATATTTGTGCTAATCAAATTAGTTGTACTATGTCATTAGCAGGACAAAATCTCAAATACCTACGCAAACTCCGTGGTTGGACACAGGAAGAATTTGCCAATAAGCTTCGCATCAAGCGCTCGCTGATCGGGGCTTATGAAGAAGAACGCGCTGACCCCAGGCTGGACGTACTGGAGATCATTGCCGATATGTTCAAACTGACCCTGGATGAGCTCTTGTTAAAAGATCTCAGTATTACTTCAGACAATTACCTTGCGAAGCGTCGCCAGCAGAAAATGATGGCGACCGACAGGAACGTCATTCATTTTGTACCGGTAAAAGCCGCTGCCGGTTACCTGGCCAGTTATGCCGACACTGAGTTCATTGATGAACTGAACACCTTTACCTTACCCATGTTGGCCGGTGGCAATTACCGGGCTTTTGAAATTATCGGGGACAGTATGTTGCCTACTCCCAGCGGCAGTATCATTGTTGGTGAAAAAATTGAGAACACAACAGATATAAAGAACAGCCAGGCCTATATCGTGGTAAGCCGCAATGAAGGGATCGTTTACAAGCGGGTGGAAAAGAATAACCGCAGTAAAAATAAATTAACACTGGTTAGCGATAACCCGCAATACCAGCCCTACCAGGTGAATGCCGAGGACGTTGTGGAATTGTGGCAGGCACAGATGGTGATCAGCAAGATAAGCCAGCAGCAACGCTGGGATGTGAACTCACTCGCCAGTATGGTGAACAACCTGCAAAGCCAGGTAAGTACTTTAAAGAAAAAAATGAACTGATATTGATCAACGAAGCAATGAATGCAAAGGAATTACTGATATTGAATTTTGAAGAGGTGCGCCGCAGGAGCATCAAGGTCTGGAAAGATATTGATGAAGAACATTTATTCTGGAGGCCTGATCCCAAAGCCATGAGTTGTTTTGAAATGATACGCCACGTACTGGAATCAGAGAATATATACCACCATATCATTTTGCACAGGGGTGTCCCCGGCAATTATGAAAGTCCCCTCACCGGTAATCCATACAGCAGCCTTGATGACGAATTAAAAAATGCACAGCCATACCGGGAGAAGTTTTTAAAAATGGTGCATTCCTTCTCTTTAAAAGAACTGGAAGAAGTATACATCACCCGGAAAGAAAAAGGCCAGCACCGCAAGCTGGGTGATTATTTATTGCGGGTGGCATATCATGAGAGTGTGCATACAGGCCAGTTGCTGGATTATTTACGCACATTGAATGCACCCCGGGCTGCTATATGGGATTAACTTTTAATTTTACCACATAACTAAAGCGAAAACAGATACATCGATTAATAATTAAAAAACACAGTTATGATTAAATTACAGATCATCGGCAATCTTGGTAAAGATTGTATCATGAAAGAAGTCAACGGAAAGAATGTGATCAACTTCAGCGTAGCCCACACGGAGCGTTACAAAGATGCACAGGGTAATCAGAAAGAGAGAACAACATGGGTGGAATGTGCTTACTGGACAGACAGGACGGCGATCGCACCTTACCTGGTAAAAGGCACTTCTGTTTATGCAGAAGGTTCACCTGAGGCGGATGCCTATACCAACAAAGAAGGACAGGTTGCTGCAACACTGCGCATGCGGGTTCAGAGCATCCAGTTATTGGGCGGAGGCAACAAAGATAACCAGGGTTCGAATTCAGGTAACGTAAGTAATGCGGGAATGACTGCAAGGCCTGTTGTTAAAACAGAACCGGCCGGTACTGCTGCGCCTGTTGATGATCTTCCATTTTAATTTTCCCAGGCAAATAATTTAAGCTCCCTTTTGGGGAGCTTTTTTATTGCCCCGGTTTTTCATAAAGTTTTATCTTGTTGTGCCATTGGAATATATTTAGGATAAGATAGTGGCCGGTGAAGACACCGGCCACGGCTCCCGATAGCTATCGGGAGGCCACGGTTGGTCCCACCAACCGTAAGTTGAAAAATGTTGAATTACTTACTGATATTGAGTTCTAAAAAATTATTATTTTTCAATAGCACAACACGTTAAAGTTTTAACTTGTGCAAAACGATCGCATGAAAAGTAAAATAAAATTTCTCTTTGCTCTTTTCCTCCTTCACTCTTTTACCCTCTCAGCCCAAAAGAACTTTACCCAATATGTTGACCCGATGATCGGCACCGGCGGGCACGGGCATACCTATCCCGGGGCTGTTTTACCGCATGGCATGGTGCAATTGAGCCCGGATACAAGACTGGAAGGATGGGATGGTTGCAGCGGTTATCATTTTTCTGATGATTATATCTATGGCTTTACCCATACCCACCTCAGCGGGACGGGGGTTAGTGATTGGGGTGATATCTTACTCATGCCCATGAATGGTAAGCCTTCTCCTGATAATAAAATTTATGGTTCAAAATTCAAACACAGTAATGAAAAAGCATCACCGGGATTTTATTCGGTAAAGCTTGATGACGATAATATTAGTGTTGAGCTCACCGCAACGGAAAGGGTAGGGTTTCATAAATATAATTTTACTTCCTCAACAAATGCCCATGTTATACTTGACCTGAAACACAGGGACCAGGTGCTGGAATCTTCGCTAAAGATCATAAACGATCATACTATTGCCGGCATGCGCCGCAGCAAGGCATGGGCAACAGATCAGCATGTTTATTTTGTAATAGAATTTTCAAAGCCATTTACAAACTCTGGTATCTGGAAAGACGGGAAGTCAGAACATGATAAAATAAATGGGAATGAAAATTCAAAGGATATTAAAGCATTCTTTGGATTTGCAGGAGCTTCTGTTATGGCAAAAGTTGCGATCTCGGGTGTGAGCATTGAAGGTGCACAAAAGAACCTCGCAGCAGAATTGCCGGGCTGGGATTTTGAAAAAATAAAGATCAATGCCAGAACAAAATGGAATGCAGAACTAAGTAAGATCGAAGTTGCTGCAAATGATAAAAAGCAACTGCGGACCTTTTATACCGCCATGTATCATACTATGATCGTTCCCAATATCAATATGGATGTTGACAGGCAATACAGGGGAAGAGATAATAAGATACATACCGCAAATGGCTTTACCAACTATTCTGTTTTCTCACTTTGGGATACCTACAGGGGAGCCCATCCTTTATACACGATCATTGATCAGAAAAGAACACTTGATTATATTAAGTCCTTCCTGGCACAATATAAAGAAGGCGGGCGGCTGCCGGTTTGGGAACTTAGCAGTAATGAAACGGATTGCATGATAGGCTATCATAGCGTGCCGGTGATAGTTGATGCTTATATGAAAGGGATCAGCCAGTTTGATACCAAACTTGCATTGGAAGCCATGAAGAAAAGTGCCACCTGGAATCACCTCGGGTTGCCGGCATTAATGGATCACGGACTCCTTGAAATCGATGATGAGCATGAAAGCGTGAGTAAGACACTGGAATATGCTTATGATGACTGGTGTATTGCACAGTTCGCAAAAAAACTGGGGCATGACCTTGACTATATCAACTATATCAAAAGGGCGCAGTCTTATAAAAATATGCTTGACCTGCAAACGGGTTTTATGCGGCCCAGGAAAAATGGCAACTGGCTTTCACCGTTTGATCCGCGTGAAGTGAATAATAATTTTACCGAAGCCAATAGCTGGCAGTATTCTTTTTATATGCCACATGATGTGAATGGTTACCTCGAAATGATGGGAGGAAGAAAAAAACTGGAAGAAAAACTGGATAAATTGTTTACAGAGAATTCGCAAACAACGGGAAGGGATCAAAGTGACATAACGGGCCTGATTGGCCAGTATGCACATGGCAATGAACCCAGCCATCATATTGCCTACCTGTACAATTTTGCAGGCACTGCACACAAAACACAGGCAATGGTACATCGCATATTAAATGAAATGTACCACGATGCCCCCGACGGGCTTGCGGGCAATGAGGATTGCGGGCAAATGAGTGCCTGGTATATTTTGAGCTCTTTAGGATTTTATCCCGTTACACCCGGTACAACGGATTATATTATTGGCACACCGCTTTTTTCATCTGCAACTATTAATCTTGAGAACGGGAAGTCGTTTACAATAAAAGCCCCGGCAGTAAATAATAATAATTTTTATATTCAGTCAGCTTCTCTGAATAATACAGAACATAAAAGATCTGCATTGTCTTATTTCGATATTACAAAAGGAGGTACCCTGCAATTCGATATGGGGGCAAAACCTTCAGCGTTTGGTTCAACCAATTTTCCTGTTACTGAAATTGCAGACAATAAGATCGTGCTGAACCCGGTGATCGAAGGAGGAGATATTTCTTTTAAAGAGGATAAGACGATACGAATTTATTCAAACGAAAAAAACATAAATTATTATTATACTGTTGATGGTTCATCGCCATCAACTTCTTCAAAAAAATATTCGGCGCCAATAACCATCAATGCCTCAGCAACCATTAAAGCAATTGCTGTGAACAGTAAGGGTGATGCCAGTTATATTACAACCGCAAAGTATAAGAAAAGCCCGCATAACTGGAGCATAAAGCTGAATACACAATTTGAGCAGCAATATGATGGTGGCGGTGCCGCGGGGCTTATCGATGATATTCGTGGCAGCGCCGACTGGCGTAAGGGAAACTGGCAGGGCTACCAGAAAACTGACCTGGATGCCGTGATCGACCTGCAGGAAGTAAAAACGATATCGAATTTAACCGCGGGATTTTTGCAGGATGTTGGCGCCTGGATCGTTGTACCCAGGCTGCTCATTGTTGAGGTTTCAACAGATGGTAAACAATTTCGCCGGGTATTCAGCGGGGAGAATTTTTTACCGATAACAGATAAAAAGGTGCAGGTGAAAAATATAAATGCTTCTTTTGCGCCTGTTGACGCAAGGTATGTACGGGTAAAAGCTTTTCAATACGGTAAGTTGCCGGCCTGGCACGAAGGAGCCGGTGGGGATACACATATTTTTGTAGATGAGATTAATATTAAGTAAAGGAGATAGTGCATAATGGATAATGAAGGCACATTTTTACCGCGAACTTTACCATTTTAAGCTAAATTACAATCAAATCAGTTCTTTGAGAATCAATGCTGCAGGCTATTCAGTAGCAATGACTATTATCCGTTTGGAATGGTGATGCCAGAAAGGAAGTTCTCTGCCGGAAGTAGCTATAGGTATGGGTTTAATGGGAAAGAAAATGATAATGAAGTGAAAGGAGAAGGAAATCAAATTGATTACGGAATGAGAGTATTAGACCCAAGATTAGGTCGTTTTCTATCGATAGATCCATTAACTCCAAAATACCCTGAACTAACTCCATATCAGTATGCCAGCAATAACCCTGTAGCATTTATAGACTTAGATGGGTTAGAAGGTGTTCCTCACTACGGTTATTTCAATGAAAAGGATAGAGCGAAATTAAAACCATCACAATGGTATATTGTAAATGGACAAGTAGATGAAAAATCATTTGCCACAGCAGCACAGCATAATACTATTCATGGCAACTCTCAGTACTATGATGGTTTCACATCTAAGAATAGGTATTATGAATGGGCAGATAAATCTATAAATGACCAAGGTGTTAAATCCAAATGGTTCTCTATGGATGCTAAAATAGTAGGCCCCTGGGAGGTTGGCTTAACGGAATTGGACCCAGGAATATTCTTATCAAAGACTACTAAAAATTTCTTAAATGGAATTGGCGATTTGGTTCTAAAAGAGAATATGAATGTTTATAGCAAATTGTATACGAATGGAAATTATGAAGGTATTAATGGTGGGATGAAACTTGATGCTGAACTTCTATACAATGAGCAATCTAAAATACAAGATTTTATGTCATCAACTGATATCAAGACTTTGGATAAAGCTTTAGGAGAATATAATAGTGGGTTTAAAATATTTCAGGCAATAAAACCATCAAATCATTATCTAAATGTTGCGAGCGGTATTATTGGCGGCGATATTGATTTCGGAAGTATGAAGCATCGGATGATTATAGGTGAGGTCTTAATGTATCAAATGAATGGGGCAAAGATTGATGATAAAGCTAAGAAGCAAATAAATTCTGATGCAAGCGCAGCTACAGCTAGATATTATACAGAAACGTACGGAAGTGACACAAAAAATAAGGAAGATGAAAATTAAAGATTTCATATTGCCTATAATTGCAGGAGTAATAACAGAGGTTTTGTATTATTTATTACCAATGGCTCATATTTTCTTTTGGCTTTGCTTTCTATTTGGCTTTGGCATTTGGTTTTCAATTTTTATTTTGAAACTATCTGAACGGTATTCGGGGATGAAATTTACAAATGGAATTTTGTTTTGCATAATAGGATTATTAATTTATGGAGCAACAATTATGTATGTTTCTAAAAACATTGAAGCGCTGGTTCCTTTCCGCAGGCTTTCCTTTTTAATTTTTTATGCATTTCTATTATTTGTAAGTATGGCATATATTTTAAGGCTTAAGGTTATTTTTTTGGATTACATAATAGCTTCTCTTTATGGTTTTTTTATTGCCTTTATTTTGAGTGACAGAGAATATTGGACAATGCCACATTTAGATCTTCTTTTTTCGTTATGGGTAATTATTTTTGGCTGTCATGCAATAGTAATAAGTAGAAGAAGTAATGTGACTTTAAATACCATCAATTAGCATCAATTCATCTTTTCAAAAGGAAGAATGGTATAACACTTAATTGCCCGAGTACACATTTTACCGGCAAGTAAGAGAGGTTATCTAACCCGTTGGAGACCAGCATTACGTCATTAAGAGAATGTCTACTTTCGAGATTGGGATAGACAACCACAGCGCCGAAAGACGGCGGCGATCCCTTTTAAGGAAAACCCCGATGGCGAATTGAGTAGGTAATTTCCGCCGTGGTTGGTGTTCCTCAACTTTCCGCAAGCCCACTCCTAAGCCCGTAAACGCCGTGGCGTGGTCTATGACCAGCCACGAAAGTAAAACAA
>Ga0193752_1002340_pt1 | contig 14351 bp, 14 predicted proteins | sample H1c1metaG_FD_144924 | JGI IMG/M metagenome (GOLD analysis project Ga0193752, IMG submission 144924) | Soil microbial communities from a riparian zone of the East river system, Colorado, United States - H1c1 | ecosystem: Environmental > Terrestrial > Soil > Riparian zone | place: USA: East River... | reverse complement strand
GCGATGGTGGCGCACGGCGAACTGCCCATAGTGCGACTGTCCGCCGCCGACGGTGTCGGCCACGTAGCCTGTCTTGATCGCGGTGATGCCGAGCGACTTGTAGAGACGAAAGGCATCGTCGAGCTGACGTTCGTAGTTCGCGATGCCGCCGGATGTTTCATTGTGTGCGATGAGTCCCACGCCCTTGGATTTCGCGTACGCGGCCAGCCCCGGCAGATCGTAGTCGGGATACGGCTGCGTGAACGAGAACGCATTCTGGTTCTTGACCCAGTCACCGTCCCAACCGGTGTTCCAGCCTTCGACGAGCACGCCCTTGAATCCATTCGCGGCGGCGAAGTCGATATACTGCCGAGTGTTCGCCGTCGTGGCGCCGTGCTTCGGGCCCGATGACCACGTCATCGTGTTGAGGTGCATTCCCCACCAGATGCCGACGTACTTCGACGGGGTGATCCACTTGGTGTCGGCGATACGGCTCGGCTCATTGAGGTTGAGCGTCAACACTTGGGGATTGAGGTCTTCCGCGCGATCGGCCAGCTGGATCGTACGCCACGGCGTGATGAGCGGCGTGCGGCCGCGCACCTTCACGCCATCGGCCCATGGGGCGAGTGCAGCGCGCAGTGTGCGGCTCTCCATGCGCGGTCCGGCGAGGAACATGCGCGGATAGTCGATGAGATTCGCCTCGTGAATCACGACGTATACTCCGGTCGACATCTCTATCGTCAGCGGCGTCTGCACGCTGTCGAGCGTGCTCACAGGCCCCTGCGAGTAGAGCTGCTCGGAGCGGTCGAGGCGAGGGCGGTTGGAGGCGATCCACCATGCGCGTCCGTTGTCGGCGAGCGAGAACTCGGTGAGCTCGTCGGAGATCTCGTAGTTCGTTACGCCCGGTTGGTCGGGTATCTCGTAGCGAAAGCCGATGCCGTCGTTGAACGCGCGAACGACGAATGTGAACCGCCGCGCTGGCGCACCACCCTCCACCACTTCGACGCGCACTTCGTTGTGCTGGTCGCGCACCTTGGCGACTTCACCCCACGGTTGCGTCCACGTTTCATCGACGCGCGAGCGCGATTCGCCGGTGATGCGCAGGCTGTCGCTGAGTGACCGCGCATTGCGGAAGGCGAAACCAAGTCGCGATGGCTCGACCACCAGCTTGGCGTCGCGAACGAGGCTGTACCGCAGCGCGCCTTGTCGCACATCGACTGTCACCACGTTGCGATTGTCGGGCGACGTCACCCGCACCGGCCCCTGTGCGTGCGCCACGACGGGAAGCCACGACAGCGTCGCCGACGCGAGCGTTGCGACGGCGAGGCGACGGACGGTAGTGCGCATGATTGCGAGTGGGTTGGAGGAGGCGTTCACAGCATGGCGATTCCGTGCATCAGGAGCGTTCAAGCCCGTCGACTGCCCTTGGTCCGGCGGAAGCAATTCTTCGCGTGATCATCGACGAGACCCACCGCCTGCATCCACGCGTAGACGATCACTGGCCCGACGAACTTGAAGCCTTTCTTCTTGAGCGACTTGGAGATCGTCTCCGAGAGCGGCGTCTGTGCGTGGACGGTGACGCCATCGCCCTTGAGGGGAACGTCGTCGACGAATGACCACACATACGTCGAGAAGTCTTCACCCGCTTCCGCCATGGCAACGTAGATCCGCGCTCCGTTGATCGTCGCCTCGATCTTGGCGCGCGAGCGGATGATCCCCTCATCCTTGAGGAGCCGTGCGATATCGCGTGCGCCGAACTTCGCCACGACCTCGGGGTCGAAGCCCTTGAACGCGGCGCGAAATCCGTGGCGGCGCCGGAGGATCGTCAGCCACGAGAGTCCGGCCTGGAAGCCTTCGAGCACGAGCATCTCCCAGAGCGCGCGACTGTCGCGAACGGGTACTCCCCATTCCTCATCATGGTAGGTGCGCAGGAGCGGGTCGCTCTCGGCCCATCTGCATCGGGTGAGGGTCTTCGGCATCGTGGCAATCTATAAAGCAGGTCCCTCGGTCGCTGCGCTCCTGTCGGGACGACAAGGAGAGGGATGTCGTCCCGAGCGAAGTCGAGGGACCTGCTCTCGACGGATGTCGTCCCGAGCGAAGTCGAGGGACCTGCTCTTGGCAACTAGTCTGGCTGCACGTCGAGCCCTAGCGCTGCCGCGATCACGATCGCCTGCCTGTACGTCACAATGGCGCCCCTCAGCTCGACCTCCCCTGGCACGAGCGCACTGAGGTCACTCCCGCGAAGATCACAATCGGTGAAGTCCGCGCGATGCAGCCACGCGCCGGTCAGGTCGACATCGCGGAGCGACGAACCCTGACAGCGCGCGCCGGTAAGATCGGCTTCGCGCATGCGCATCTCGCTGAATATTGCCGAGCGAAGATCCGCGCCCGGCAATCCGACGTGCGACCAGTTGCCGCCGACCACCTGCATCGTATCGAACGTGCAGCGGTCGAACATGGAGCCGAGGAGCTTGCACTCGAGGAAGCGCGCGTCGAAGAAGTTGCAGCCGGTGAAGGTGCAGTTGACGAACGCGGCATCGGTGTGCGTCGACGCGTTGAATCGCGCGCGGCGAAAGGTGCATTCGGTGAAGACGGCACCGTTGTTCGTGACCTCGGTGAGGTCGAGGTCGACGAACAGCACGTTCTCGTGCTTCTCGTCCGAGATGTCGCGGCCGTCCCAGTCGGCGGCCGTGAGAGTCGAGGTCGTCGCCGGAGTGGCGGCGCCGTGTTTGCGGTCAGCCATGGCGCTGCTACGGCGTGAGCGTGATGAAGGGAACCGGCTCGAGGCGAACCTGCGAGGGGTTCAAGTACCAGCCCACGCGCGTCAAGAAGCTCGGCATGGTAATCACCTGTGCGCCGACATGGTAGAACAGCTTGCCCGTGGTGCTCGCTGTGGGAATCCGCGCTGAGTACTTGTACGTCGTAGCGTTGACGCGGACACCGGCTACCGTCTGCTTGTACCCGCTGAAGTCCTGGTCGCTGTACTCGAGGTATTGGATCAGGCCGATCGGTCCCTCCAGCAGGTCGAGTGCTTCACCGGGATCCGTGTACGTCCAGCTCACATCGAGCGGTTGACCGAGCTTCGCCGTCGCTGGAATGGAGATCGCGACCGATGGCGCGGCAAGGGCGAGCGACAGATCCTGCGCCACGCCCGTGACAACAGTTACGTTGCGCAGCACGCCGGTTTCGTTGACGATCGGATTCCGGTAGTCGGATGAAAGACGGCTCGGCGACAGGACACGGATCCGGTATGGCCCACCAGGTGGCAGGCCAATCGTTGCTGTGCCGGACGTCATCATGTTGCCACCGACTCCGTTTAGAACCTGCGCGGTTCCGAGCGGCCCGCCATCGATCACCACGACATACTCGTTCGACGGGATGGTGGACGTGATCGCCAATCGTATCGGCGTCGGCGACTGCTGCACCGTCATGGTGTACGCAGAGTCGCCGTAATTGAGCACCGGCGTGAAGAGATGCCCCGTCTGGCCGAGGGTGGGAGACGCGGGATCCCACGTCATCGATTCGAACTGGTAGTAGAGCTTTGTCGCCAGCGTTGGCGCCGTAAAGTGCGCCGTGTAGCGGTACGTCGTCGCGTTGATCTTCGTCGCCGTCGCGATGACAGGCGTTCCAGCCGCATCGCCTGTCCGACCGAAGTTGTTCCACAGCCGGCCAACCGGTCCGCCGGCCCGATCGAGCGACGCCCCGGCATCCACGACCGTCCACGTGACATCCACGGGCTGACTCACATTCACGGATGCTGGCGCCACAAATGACACAGTCGGCGAGCTCGTCGCAACGCTGACTGAAGCGAAACCGTTCGTCGGGACGACGACGCTCGACGACATCCCGGTCGTTGCGACGTACGCCTTACCTTCGGGACTCTGCGTGGCGCCGCCGATCACCCGGACGCGGTACGGGCCGCCCGGGGGAACAAGAACGTGCACACTCGCTGTGCGACGGCCTGGGGCGGAAAACTGGCTCGACGTGATGGGGGCAGCGAGACCCGCCCCGTCAACGGTCACGTGGAATATGGAGATGTCCGTTGGGGAACTCACTGCTATGTCCATTCCCGAAGCGGTCGAAATCACCGGAGTAACGACGACCGTCGCGCTTGCGAGCTTTCCCTCGATCGTCGCAGTCACGATCGAGGTGCCCGGTGCCTTTGCCAGAACGACACCTTCGTCATCCACCGTAGCAATTGTCGGTGCACTCGACGTGAACGTCGTCGCTCGAGCTGTCAGCGGCATACCGTTCGTGGCGAATGCGCTCGAGGTAACCTTGCCGGATGCGCCGACGAGGAGATCGAGGCGCGTTGGACTCACGGACACCGTCGCCACAGCAGAGGGCGTCACCGTGATCGTCCTCGACGTTTGATGGCCTTCGGTCGACGCAGTGATCTGAGCGACGCCGAGGGAAACGGCCTGCAACAGGCCGGATGGCAGGGTGTTCGCGACCGCAGGGTTGTTGGTAGAAAAGGTCACGAGGCGATCCGGAAGAGCATTTCCGTCTGCATCTCGCGCCATCGCCTGCAACTGTCTCGTCGCACCGAGCTCGATAATCGGAGACAGCTCGAACTCAATTGTCAGGACTGGCTGAGGGCCAAGTGGAGCAACGACGATGTGCGCACTCGCGGAGAGCGAGCCATGTTGCGCGCCAACCTGTGCAGTGCCGACCCCATGCGTTCGAATCAGGCCTGTCGCATCGACTGTGACGACTCGTGCGTCATTCGTCGACCAAAGCAGCTCTGCGTTCGGCAGTACAGCTCCGGCCGAATTTAATACGTCGGCTTTGAGTTGGACGGAAACCTCGACGAAAGTCTCGACGACGTTCGGCTGCATCCTGATTCTCGTCGGCCTTTCAGCGACCGGTACGCTGTCCGGTGCTACTCCTCCACACGACACGACACTGACAAACGTACCGCTCGCCAGAATCAATGCCGTCGTGGCATTTCTCCAGCGCGAATTTCTAAGGAGCTGCATGAATCCAATGCTCGAGGAATCGCATGATCGTTTTAGAAGACGATTTGCCCGGAACATCGGCACCTGTCGTGCATAGGACAACTATCGTCTGCACCGCAATCTACGAATCGCGCATGTTCGCATAAGACATGGACCAGCTAGCTCTCTTCGACAGCCCACCCGTGATGCCCGCAGGCTTCACGTACCGCCCCAACATGCTGTCCGCGGCGGAAGAAGCAGCGCTCGTCGAGCAGGTAGCCGCACTGCCCTTCAAGGCCTTCGAATTCCACGGCTATACCGGCAAGCGCAAGATCGTCTCGTATGGTTGGAAATACGACTACGACGCCGAGTTGGCACGACGCGTCGAAGACGTCCCGCCATTCCTGTTCACGTTGCGCGAACGCGCAGCAAGTGTGGCTGGCATGGTGCCCGAGCGATTGCAGCAGGCACTCGTCACCGAATACCAGCCTGGCTCCGCCATCGGCTGGCATCGCGACAAGTCGGTGTACGGCCAGATCATCGGCGTCTCGCTGTTGTCGCCGGCCAACTTTCGCCTGCGCCGCAAAGTCGGTGACAAATGGGAGCGCGCGTCACTCATCGTCGAACCGCGGTCGATCTACGTGCTCGACGGACCGGCGCGAAGTGAGTGGGAGCACAGCATTCCCGGCGTCGATGCGCCCAGATACTCCATCACGTTCCGCAACCTGAAGGCAGAGCCGGCGCCTTGACGCCGACGAACCAACCGCGAGGCCGCGGGTACGGATCCTATCGACCTTACTGGCGGGTGCTCCATGAACGGCGTCAGCGTGCTACGCGCATTGATCGTGTCTGTCCTCATGGCAAGCTGCGCCTCGACCGGCACCGAGCCCAGTCGTCCGGGCAGTCGCACGTATCGCATGGGATTCTCCTCGCTCCCGCCGCGACTCACCGTTCAGGAAGTGCTCCGCACGGTCGATTCGCTGACGCATCACAGCGACGCCGCGCTCATGGTCATCGACGTTCCATGGGTCGCGCTGCTCGCCGACAGTAGCCCATCCGTCCTGATCCGCCGAGATCAATACCCGCTGTCGCTCCTCTATCAGCAGCGCGGGATGCCACTCGTCGCCACACTCGACGTCACCAACGGACTCAATCGATCGGCAGAGCACGACGCACTGGTCAAGCTCGGTCGCTCGATCACCGAGCCCGCCGTGCAGCGTGTGTATCGCGAGTACGTGGTGGCGTTCGACAGCATCCTGCATCCGAAGTATCTCGCGCTCGCGATGGAGACCAACCTCGTTCGCGCCATCGCACCGCCGAGTGTGTATTCGGCGATCGTCACCATGACGAATGCGGCAGCGCAGCAGGTGCGCGCAGCCGGCTCGGCGACGCAGTTGATGGTGAGCGTGCAGGTCGAGACGGCGTGGGGACGACTTCCCGCGAGCAGCTACGTCGGCATCCAGCGCGACCGCACGGACTTCCCTTTCGTGCAGGCGATCGGACTGTCGTCGTATCCGTATCTCGCCGGATTCACGACACCGGAAGAGATCCCGACCGACTATTACTCGCGCCTCATCGCCGACGCGCCATTGCCGATGCTCGTCGTCGAAGGCGGTTGGTCGTCGGGTTTGGTCACCGGCGTGACGTCCTCGCCGGATCTGCAGGCGCGCTACATCCGTCGGCAGATGCAGATCGCGGACGCCGCGAAGCTCGTCGGCGTCTTTCAGATCACCTTCACCGATTTGGACCTCGCGTCATTTCCAGTGCCGCCCGGCTCAATCTTGCCGCTGTTCGCGCAGCTCGGGCTGCTGGACGTCAACTATCGTCCGAAACCGGCGCTCGCGGTGTGGGATTCGGTGCGCGCAACGCCCTTGGCACCCTAGTCGCCAGCGACGCGCGCTCGTTCCTCCAATTCGTACAGCAACGGCTCGACCTCCGACTCGTAGCACGTCGGACAGATGCCGTGGCTGAACTTCATCCCGGTGACCTGGGACATGTAGCCCTCGACGGTCTGCCAGTAGTTCTCGTCGTCGCGGACATTCTTGCAGTACGAACAGATCGGCAGAATCTCGCGCAGCGTCTGCACCTCGGCGAGTGCAGCCTGTAGCTCCTGCACGAGCGCATCGCGCTCCTCCTCTACTCGCTTTCGCTCGGTGATGTCGCGCGCCGTCGAGTAGATGACGTGTTTGTCGGAGTCGGGAGCCGCGTTCCACAACAGCCATCGATACGAGCCGTCCTTGCACAGGTAACGGTTCTCGAACGCGATCGCCTGGCCGCCGGTGCGAACGACGCGATTCTGCTTCAGCGTCCGCTCCCGATCGTCCGGATGCACGAACTCGATGAATGGCCGTGACATCAGCTCCTGCGTCGAGAAGCCAAGCGTCCGCTCCCACGCGGGGTTGAGCCGCTTGAAGTATCCCGTGAAATCGAGACAGCACAGCATGTCGATCGAGACGAAGAAGAAGCGCTCCTCCATCTCGCTGGTCAGGTTCGTCGCTTCGTCATCGTGAAACGCTGTCTGGAGGTGGATCTTCAGCTCATGGTCCGAAACTGGCTTGGCGACATGGCCGAACGGCTGGATCTCCCGCAGATGCTTCAGCGCGACTTCGTCCGCTTCATCGGCCATGAAGATGATCGGGATGGGCCAGCGGCACCGAATCTCCTCCGCCACCTCGACACCGTCCATGTCGCCGTCGAGGGTGACGTCCATCAATACGAGATGCGGCTCGAGCGTCGCCGCCAGGGCGATGGCCTCGCTTCCCGACGACGCGATCGCCGCAACTTCGAATCCGCACGCGATGACCTTCGCCTCGAGGTCACTGGCCACGAGGCGGTCATCATCCACGATGAGAATTCTGCGAGCTGCTGCCATCCCTTCTCCTGCCATGAAGTCAATCGACGCGTTTCTCCAAAGATAGTGTCGGTCAGTTGTGCTCGGCACATCAGCCTTTTCGCTCAAGCCATCGTATTGGGGATCGGCTGGCCGTTGTGTGTCGCTCGTCACGGAAGACGACAGTTCTCGCGGACGTAACTCCGCCACTGAAAAGCGCAAACGGCGTCAAGCGAGGCGTCCGACGGCCAGAATAGATTCGCGACATGAAATCGGACACACGCTCCTTCTACCTGCAGGCCGTGCAGCGCGTCATCGAGCACGCCGCGGCGCACCTCGATGAAGCCGTCGCGCTCGATCGCCTCGCGGCGGAAGCGTGTCTCTCGCCGTTTCACTTCCATCGCGTCTTTCGCGGCATCGTCGGCGAGACGCCACTTGAGCTGATTCGCCGCCTGCGCATGGAGCGCGCAGCCTACCGGCTCGCGCACAGCGTCCAGCCCGTGACGTCGATCGCCTTCGACGCCGGCTACGACACGCACGAGGCGTTCACGCGCGCCTTCCGGACTGCCTACGCCACGTCACCCACCGGCTTCCGCCAGCGCAAGCATGCTCGCATCGAGCTCGCGGCACCATGCGGCGTTCATTACGACGCAGAGGGCTCGATTCCACAGTTCATCCCACGAGACTTTGGAGGTCGTTCCATGGATGTCGAAATCAAGAACTTTCCCGAGCTCCGCGTCGCCGCAGTGCGCCACATCGGGCCGTATCTCCAGATCAACGAGGCCTTCGAGCGACTTGGGCAGATCGCTGGTGGCGCGGGGCTGATCCAGCCGCCAAGCACAGAAATGGTCGCGCTCTTCCACGACGATCCGGACTCCACGCCAGCCGACCAGCTTCGCTCCGACGCAGGGATCACGGTGCCACCCGGTGCGTCGCTGCCAGACGGGCTTACGGAGCACCGTGTGCCGGCAGGCGCCTATGCGTCCACAGTCCACGTCGGACCCTACGAGCAACTCGGCGACGCGTGGGCTCGGCTGATGGGTGAATGGCTCCCCGCGAGCGGGCGGCGGATCAACAGTGACGCACCGAGCTACGAGGTCTATCTCAACACGCCGATGACGGTGCCGAAAAACGAATTGCGGACGGAAATTCGGATACCAGTGGTCTGACGACTATCGCTCGATCGCGAGCACGGCCAGGAGTTGGACCACGGGCACCGCCACGAGAATCGTCGACGCGGATCCCTCCGCGCTGAACGCGGCCACGAGACCCGCGGCGCCGATCGCGGTGGACGTCAGCGTCGCGAGGAGGAGGTCGCCACGACTCGCTGAGCCGAGATGTGTTCCAACAGCCAGTCCGATCGCCTCGCCCAGGGCGGCGCCGAGGATCGCGGTCCCCAGTCCGCAGTCCTCACCGGAGCATCCGCGACTCCCCAATGTGGCACCCGCCAGCATTCCACCGACGAACCCGGCGCCGCCGCCGATAACGCCACCACTCACACCACCCAGTGTGACGAGCGGCCTGCTCCTGCCCTGATTCTCGGTCGATTGGCGACGACTCATACCGTCCGTGGACACCGAGCGCGATGACGCAGCGGCCGGTTCGATGCGCTGGGCAAGGGATGTATGCGCTCCGATGAGTATCAACGTCGCGACGGCGCTGAGTCGAGCAAACGTGTTGCGGATTGACATTGCGATCTCCAAGTAGCGTGAATTCTTCTACATGGAACGCGCAAGAACCGTCGAAATCGGCTCAACTTCGCCTCGCGTGGTCTCGCTGAACGTCGGAGACGTTCGCGAGATCGAGTGGCAAGACCAGCTCGTGGTCACGGCAATCTGGAAGTATCCCGTCGCGGGACGCGTCCCTCTCCGCGGCGTCAACTTCGCCGGCGACGACCAGGCCGATCGCACCGTCCACGGCGGTCCGGACAAGGCCGTGTACGCCTACTCGCGCGAGGACTACGACTTCTGGCGCGAGGAGTTGGGCAGTCCGCTGGCCCCGGGGACGTTTGGCGAGAACCTCACGGTCGAAGGACTCGACCTCACGCACGCGATGATCGGCGATCGCTGGCGCGTCGGCTCGACTGTGCTCGAAGTGGCGCAGCCGCGGCTTCCCTGCTTCAAGCTCGGTATCCGCATGGGCGACCCGCGCTTCCCGAAACGCTTCCAGGCTGCGGCGCGCATGGGTGCGTACCTGCGCGTGATCGAGGAGGGCGACGTCGGCGCTGGCGATGAAATCGCGGTCACGTCTGCGCCTGATGGTAGCGTCTCTCTTCAAGAAATGGTCGAGGCGCTGCACGATCACGACAAGGCGCACGGCCTGCTCCGCGCGCCATACTTGCCGGCCTTCTGGCGCCACGTCGCGGAGCGCGCCTAGCCCTCTCTTGACTCGGCGCCGTTGCCGAGCGTACGCTCGGCCCATGGCTGCCACCACAAAACAGTGGACGCTCGAGGAGGTGGACAGCCTCCCCGACGACGGGAACAGGTACGAGCTCGTCCGCGGAGAGCTGTTCGTGACGCCTCCGCCGACCGACCCGCATGAGACGATCGGGGCTCGTCTCTCACATCTTCTCTTCGCATATGTGGAGAAAGAGAGGCTCGGCTACGTCTATCGGCCCCAAGCCGTCATGCACTTCGAGCGTTCAGAGGTAGCGCCCGACCTCATGGTTCGGCAGCCGAATCCCAACCCAGATCCGACGTGGGACAATGCCCCCACGCCTGTGCTCGTCGTCGAGATTTTCTCGCCCAGCACACGACGGCGCGACCAGAACCAGAAGCGCAGCCTCTATATGGATGCCGGCGTGGCCGCGGGCGCTTCGGCGCCTCTCACCCTGACGGTCGCGCGTGTTCGGGGATGCGGCGAACGGTTGACGTCCTCACGACGTAGAGAGGAGACACTCTCTGACGCTCTCCCGAGCCTGCAACCACGCTAAACACGCCAATGCGCACTTCTGTCCTCTTCGCAGCAACCGCACTACTCACATCCGCTGTCGTATCCAGCGGTGCACCAGCCGCCGCCGCTGCCCCATGCACGACGGCGACGAAAGCATGCGAGCGATGGATCACCTTCGGCGGCGGACCGGCGCGGTCCCTCGTATACGCCACCCATCCGCTGGACGCCCCGAACTCCACCGCGACGCGCGCACTCATCATGGTGCACGGCGCCGGTCGCAACGCCGACCACTACTTCGCCACCGCAACGGCCGCCGGATTCCTCGCCGGCGCACTCGACAACACCATCATCGTCGCCCCGCGGCTCATCGCATCGCCGGACAAGCCCGAGGCGAATGAAGTCGTATGGCCCAACGGCAGCAACAGCTGGCGCTCCGGCGGCATGTCGCCCTCGAATCCCACGATCTCGTCGTTCGACTTCATCGATGAGATCGTCCGCAAGCTCGCCGACAAGAAGAACTTTCCGAACCTCACGAAGATCGTCGTCGCCGGACACTCGGCCGGTGGCCAAGTCGCGACGCGCTACGCGATGACCAGCAAGGTTCACGGCACACGCGGTGTCAGCATCACGTACGTCGTCGCCAATCCGTCGAGCTATGCGTGGCCCACCGCTGCGCGACCACTCCCCACCGGCGACGCCAACCCCGTCGGCGCCGACAAGGAAGCACTCGGCGAGGACGGCGAGAAGGTTCACACGAACTTCACCTACGGTCCGTTCGACGCGACCAAGGCGCCGAACTTCAACAAATGGCCCGCAGGTCTCGAGAGTCCCGCCGGCTACGCGGCGGGCATGTCCGCTGACGTGATGAAGAAGCAGTTGGCCGAGCGTCCCACGACGTACCTGCTCGGTCAGGTCGACGTCCTGCCACTTGGCGGCTTCGACTCGTCACCGAACGCGATGGCTCAGGGGCCAACGCGGCGCGCACGTGGTGAGGCGTTCTACAAGTACGTCAAGGATTCGCTTGGCGGAAAGGCGAATGCGATCATCGTTTCGGAGTGTGGGCACAACGACCGCTGCATCTTCACTACGGACGCTGTATTCTCGACGATTTTTCCGAAGTAGCCTTTCGCTGTCAGACCGGTGCCCACGTGAACTTCACGGGGGCACCGAGAAAGTCCGCGTAGCGCTCGGCAGGACGGACGAACTCCTTCCTGTCCGACGCCTTGAGGCGCCGAAATGGCGACGCTTCGATCTCCACCGCCTTCGGGCGCGTCGTCCGGCGCCAGGTGCCGCAGACCTGTCCGTCGAGGAGGAGCGTCGAGAGGAACACACCGTTCCCGCCGGGCACGACGCGATTCGCGTGGCGTGACTCCAGCGCGGCACTCCTGTCCTTGTAGCCGAGCATGAACTCGTCGAAACCGGGCAGTAGATGTGCACGCGGCTCGTCGCCGCTCGCCATCGGCAGTGCGTTGGACATCCACATCTCGGTGTCGTCGACGACGATGCGCTCGAGCGCCGGCTGCGCCCAGCTGAGACCGCGCTTCGCGTCCGCCACAGTGAGTCCCGTCCACCAGATAAAGTCGCGGATCGTTGCCGGACCGTGACTCACGAAGAATCGTTCGGCGATGGTGCGCAGTGCATCCTCGCGGTCGAGCGTCCGCGAGTTGGCAATCCACTGATCGAAGAGCACGAAGGTGGGCTGCTTTTCCGCATGCGGACCTTGGCACAGCATGCGTTCCATACAGAGCCGCTGCAGGATGTGAATGCCGCGCTGGCCCACGGTCGAGATCTTTCCCGTCTCGAGCGCGGCAAAGAGCGCCGAACGCGTGAGGACAGGTTCTCGCGTCAACGCCTTTTCGATGATCGAGCGACTGCGCCGAAAGGCTGGTTCGTCGAGCTCGAGTTGCCGATCACGCCCCCCGGCACCCTTCATGATCCTCGCTGTCATCAACTCGAGCATCCAGCGAGCGTCCACGGCTGGGACGAAATGCAACGTGCCGCGCATTGGCCAGGTGCGGATGATCGTTTGATCGGCAATGGCGCGCTCGACGTCGGCGCGCGTTGCACCGGCAATGCGCAGTGCGATGGACCAGAGGGCCCCGGGGTAGTCCTGCGCCTGCACGGCGCCGAGGTGCGCGACGACCGCTTCGGGCGTGGACACGGAGGGGGAGGGATGCGCGACGCGCTGGGCACGAAGGCGAAGACGCGGGATGTCAGGCACGGCCTCTTGTGGGGCTGGGGATTGCGGCACAGTTTCCGTCCGGTAGCATCCTTCCGCACTCGAGGTGCGCCATGATCGCATTACGAGGCTGTTTTGCTGCGCTACTCCTCATTGCCGCTGCCTGCGCAGGATCGTCGCCATCGGCTGAAACTGTTCCGCGGGGGAGTCCGAACGTCATCAGCAAGGAAGAACTGCAATCGCCGGTGATCGTGAGCATGGATGCGCTCAAGGCGATCCGCTACCTCCGGCCGACGTTCTTTCGGCCGAGCGGTCCGCAGAGCTTTTCCAACACGACCGCTGGACTCGTGCAGTTCTCGATGGACTTCGGTCCGCTGCGCCCGGTCAGCGAGCTCGCGACGTTGCGGACGGATCTTCTCTACGAGATTCGCTACCTCGACGTGAGCGACGCGCAGACTCGATTCGGACTCAATGCGAATGGCGGGCCGGTCATCGTCCTGCTGAGCAACAAACAGCCATAGCTCATGACGATCGCGGCAAAAATACTCGGCGTACTGCTCGTCCTCATCGGAATCGTGTGGATCCTTCAGGGGATCAACGTGCTGCCCGGTAGCTTCATGACCGGGCAGATGCGGTGGGCTATCTACGGCGCGATTGCCGTCGTCATCGGCGTGGCGTTGTTCATCGTGAGTGGCCGGATGGGCGCGCCGCGATAGTTGCTTCCGGAATTACGTCGCTGACTGGAAACGCAGGCACACGGGGCTTGGCAGCTCGATGCGCTGTGACGTGGCTGTCAGTACGCCACTCATCGCGTTGCGTGAGAACACGGTCACCGAACCAGATCGCTGATTCGCCGCGAGCAGCCAGCGCCCGGTGGGATCGAGCGTGAAGTTGCGCGGCCAGTCGCCGCCTGTCGGCACCACCTGGATCTGTGCGAGTGCGGCCGTCCGCGGGTCGATCGAGAACACCGCGATGCTGTTGTGCCCGCGATTGGAGACGTAGAGGAAGCGGCCGTCCGCTGAAACGTGGATGTCCGCGGGGTAGTTGGTGCCGGACGATCTCGCGGGAAGCGTCGACGCCGTGCGCGCCAATGACAGCGCGCCCGTATCCGGATCGCAGCGCAGCACGCCGACGGTGGAATTGAGCTCGTTCGCAACGAAGATGAACGGCATGGTCGGATGGAACACGAGATGACGCGGGCCGGCGCCCGGTGGCATCACCGCTTCGCTTGCGTGCTGCAGCGTGTTGGCCTGTTCGTCGTAGCGGTAGACGAGCACGCGATCCGCGCCAAGATCAGCCGCGAACACGAAACGATTGTTCGGATGCGGAATGACGCAGTGCGCGTGCGCCTTTTCCTGACGCGAGGTCACGGGGCCGGTTCCGACATGCTGCACCACCTGCGGTGCCGCCTCGACGCCACCGTCGTTGGCGATCGGCAGGATCGCCAGGGTGCCGCTGACGTAGTTCGCCACGAATACCACGCGACCCTTTCGGTCGGTGCTCACGTAGCACGGTGACGCGCCCTGCGATGCTT
>Ga0193752_1002339_pt1 | contig 14359 bp, 13 predicted proteins | sample H1c1metaG_FD_144924 | JGI IMG/M metagenome (GOLD analysis project Ga0193752, IMG submission 144924) | Soil microbial communities from a riparian zone of the East river system, Colorado, United States - H1c1 | ecosystem: Environmental > Terrestrial > Soil > Riparian zone | place: USA: East River... | reverse complement strand
TGCCGATGGCCAACGAAGCCAGCGCAAGCGCGGCGCAAGCCATCCGCAAACGCAGAAAAATGGGGTGGACGATGGGACTCGAACCCACGACAGCCGAGATCACAACCCGGGGCTCTACCAGCTGAGCTACGCCCACCATTGAACAAACCCTACACCGTTAAATTGGCGCGCCCGGCAGGAGTCGAACCTGCGACCACCGGCTTAGAAGGCCGGTGCTCTATCCAACTGAGCTACGGGCGCAGCCGGAACGGAAGCCTATCGCATATGCCTTCGCGCGCACTCCTGGCCGTAAATCGGTTGGTCGGGGCAGCAGGATTCGAACCTGCGACCCTCTGCTCCCAAAGCAGATGCGCTACCAGACTGCGCCATACCCCGTGCCCGATCGACCCGAACCGCGTGTACCGGCCGGCCGAACCCCGGCCAGCGGGGGCGCGAATCATACCCGAGCGCCCCATCCTTCGGTCAATCGGACTTAAGCGCGGCGCCAGGTGGTGGCGCCCCCGGGCTTGTCCTCGAGCACCACGCCGCCCTGGGCCAGTTCGTCGCGGATGCGGTCGGACTCGGCCCAGTTTTTCGCCTTGCGGGCTGCGAGGCGCGCCTGGATGCGGCCCTCGATATCGGCGTCGCTCATGGACCCCGCCGCCGCCCCGGTGCGAAACCACTGCTCCGGCGCCACCTTCAGGACTCCCAGCACGCCGCCGAGCGCGCGCAATTCGGCCGCGGTGCGCTTGAGCGAGCCTGAATCCGCACCCGCGGCGCGCCCGCTGTTGAGCTCGCGCGCCAGCCCCTGCAGGACGGCGATGCCTTCGGGCGTATTGAAGTCGTCGTCCATCGCGTCGTGGAACTTCGCGGTGGCGGCGGACGGCTCATAGAGGTCGCCCGCGACGGCTACATCACGCAGCGCCGTGTACAGGCGCGTGAGCGCCGCTTCCGATTGCTCGAGTTGTTCGGGCGAGTAGTTCATCGGGCCGCGATAGTGGCTCGACAGCAGGAAGAATCGCAGCACCTCGGGATGCTTGATCTTCGCCAGCACCTCGCGCGTGGTGAAGAAATTGCCATGCGACTTCGACATCTTTTCGTTGTCGATATTGAGAAAGCCGTTGTGCATCCAGATTTCTGCGAAGCGTCCATGGGTGGCGCCGCAGGTCTGGGCGATTTCGTTTTCGTGGTGCGGGAACTTGAGGTCGAGCCCGCCGCCGTGAATGTCGAAGTGGTCCCCGAGTTCCTTGACGGACATGGCGGAACATTCGATGTGCCAGCCCGGGCGTCCCTCTCCCCACGGTGACGGCCATGCAGGCTCGCCCGGCTTGGCCGATTTCCACAATACGAAATCGAGCGGGTCGCGCTTGGCACTATCTACTTCGACGCGCGAACCGGCGCGCAGGTCTTCGAGCTTCTTGCCGGAGAGCTGCCCGTACGGCGCGAACTTGTGCACGTCGTACATCACGTCGCCGTCGCTCGCCTGGTAGGCATAGCCGTTGTCGATGAGCTGGCCGATCATCTTCAGCATCTCGTCGATGTATTGCGAGGCCCGCGGTTCCTTTTCCGGCCGCAGGCAGCCGAGCGCATCGAGATCCTCGTGCATCGCCGCGGTGTATTTGGCGGCATGCGCGCGCCAGTCGACGCCCGCCTCCTTCGCGCGATTGATGATCTTGTCGTCAACGTCGGTGATGTTGCGCACGTAGGTCACGCGCAATCCGCGGTGGCGCAGGTAGCGGCTCACCATGTCGAACACCACGAGCATGCGGGCGTTGCCGACGTGGAAGAAGTCGTAGACCGTCACGCCGCAGCTGTACATGCGTACGTGGCCGGGTTCAATGGGTGTGAGTTGCTGTTTTTCGCCGGACAGCGAATTGTGTATGCGGATCATGCAGCGAAGCGATTGAGACGATCGTGAATGGCGCTGCCCTGCATGGCGCGCAGCAGCGGCGCGAGTTCGGGGCCTTCAGGAGAACCGGTGAGCGCGAGGCGCAGGGGTTTCCACAACGCCTGGCCCTTCGCGCCCGTGGCCGCCTTCACGGCGCTCACGATGGCTTCCAGGGTTCCTTCGGCGGCCGCGGCCTGCGCGGCGGCGCGAAAGAACTGCGCACCCGCCTCGCGCACGTGCGCAAGCGAGCTCTCATCGAGCGCCGGCGCGGCGCCGAAGACGACCTCGCGCCAGCGCGCGACGTCTGCGGGCAGCAATACATTCGGGCGAATCGCGGCGATGAACGCGCGCCGCCGATCTGCGTCGATATCGCGCGGCGTCTCGGCGGCCAGCCAGCGTTCGCTCTCTTCGAGCGGCAGGTGATGCGCGACCTCGCGCTGCCAGACATTGAGCTGCGATTCCTCGAAGCGGGCCGGCGCACGCCCCAGGTGTTTGACCGTGAACGCGCGCGCCATGTTTTCCTGCGTGAGCACGCCGTGCTCGCTGCTCGAATGACCGAGCCTGAACAGGTGATTGAGCAGCGCGCTCGGTAGATAGCCGCGCTGGCGGAATTCGCGCACGCTCGCGGCGCCGTGGCGTTTGGAAAGCGGAGCGCCGTCCGCTCCCACCAGCAGCGACAGATGCCCGTAGGTGGGCGCGCGCAGCCCAAGCGCTTCGAGCACCAGCAGCTGACGCGGTGTATTCGTCAGGTGGTCTTCGCCGCGCAGCACGTGGGTGATGCCCATCTCCGCATCGTCGATGGCGTTGCTGAAGAAGAACGCGGCGCTGCCGTCGGCGCGGCGCAGGATGAAATCGCCGATGTCATCAGTGGCGAAACTCTGCGCGCCGTGCACCATGTCGTCGAATTCGACGCGTTTGCCCGTCGGCACCCTGAAACGCGTGGTCGGCGAGATGCCCTGCGCACTCTTGCGCACACGCGCTTCGGCCGAGAGCTCCCGGCAGGTGCCGGCATAGCGCGGCGGCCGGCCGGCCGCCAGCTGCGCCTTGCGCGACAGGTCCAGCTCGAGCGTCGTGCAGTAGCAGGGATAGGTCAGCCCGCGCGCATCGAGCGTGGCCGAGTGACGCGCGTAGATTGCGCCGCGGCGCGACTGGCGGTATTCCTCGCCGGGTGGCCCGGCATCCCACTCGAGCCCCATCCAGCGCAGGTCTTCCATGAGTGCGGCCGTATACGCTTCCTTGCTGCGCTCAGTGTCCGTGTCCTCGATGCGCAGAACGAATCGCCCGCCGTGATGTCTAGCGAACAGCCAACTGAACAACGCGGTACGCGCGTTGCCGAGATGCAGCTCGCCCGTGGGGCTGGGTGCGAATCGAGTGGTGATCGTTAAAGGCACGTGCGGATTGTAGCGTTTACCTGCGGGAAACAGTTTGGGGCGTCGCAGCTTCGGTAGAATCTCGGTCATGAAAAAACAACGTCTGCTGCTGGGCATTCTCGGCGTATTCCTGTCGATCGCGGCCCAGGCCGCCGCTCCTGAACGCGTGCGCGTGACCACCAGCCTGGGTGCATTCGTGGTCGAGCTGCAGCGCGACCGCGCCCCGCTGACGGTGGAAAATTTCGTCGGCTACGTGAAGTCCGGCTACTACACGAACACGTTGTTCCATCGCGTGATCGCGAATTTCGTGATCCAGGGTGGTGGAGTCGGCCCCGACTACAAGGCCAAGCCCACGCTGAAACCCATCCCGAATGAAGCCGGCAACGGGTTGAAAAATCTCCGCGGCACGGTGGGCCTCGCGCGCGCGTCGGGTCCGCACTCGGGCGATGTGCAGTTCTACGTGAACATCGCCGACAATGCGGACCTCGATCCATTGCCCACGCGCTGGGGCTACGCGGTGTTCGGCCGCGTGGTCGAGGGCATGGAAGTCGTCGATCGCATTAGCGTATCCCCGACCGGCGCCCAAGGCCCGTTCAAGTCAGACGCGCCGGTGAAGGCCGTCGTGATCCAGAAGATAGAGCTGCTCGCGGATACCACGACCGTGGCACCGCCCGCCGAGGTGCCGCCGCCCGCGGCGACGCCATCCGATGCCCCGCCGGCCGATGCGCCACCGACCGATGCTGTCCCCCCCGCCGGCGCGCCGCCGCCAGCAGAGCCGGGCCCGGATACCACCACGCCGCCCAAGTGAGCCGCGCCAGCCACAGCCTGTTTGCGTCAGATCTGCATCTCGACAGCGAGGCTCCCTGGGCCATCGATGCCTTTCTCGCCTTCCTCGCAGGTCCCGCGCGCGCCTGCGAAGCGGTGTACCTGCTCGGCGATCTGTTCGAGGTCTGGGTGGGCGATGACGACGACAACCCCGACAATGCGCGCGCCTGCGCGGGGTTGACCGCGCTCACCACGAGCGGCGTGCCGGTCTACGCGCTGCATGGCAATCGCGACTTCCTGTTGGGAGTGGAGTTCAGCCGTCGCACCGGCGTCAAACTACTGCCCGACCCGGTGGCGCTCGACCTGTACGGGGTCGCGACGCTGTTGAGTCATGGCGACGTGTTCTGCACCGATGATTCCTCATACCAGGAGCTGCGCAGCATCGTGCGCAAGCCTGCCTGGCAACGCCGCTTCCTGAGCTTGCCGCTGGCCGCGCGCCGCACCCTGGCCAGCGCCGCGCGCGCCGGCAGCAAGGCGCATACGGAACGCACGATCCCCACGATCATGGACGTGAACCCCGAGGCCGTGCTGCGCGCCTTTCGCGCCACGGGCGCGCGGCGGTTGATCCACGGACATACACATCGGCCCGCGATTCATCCCACGGTGGTCGACGGCGTCAGCGCGGAACGCGTGGTGCTCGCGCCCTGGTACGAAGCGGCGAGCTGTATTGCGGTGGATGCGGGCGGCGTGCGCGAAGTACCGCTGCCGCGTTTGGGGACAGATTTATTTAACGACGATACGGCTCATCGTCGTTAAGTAAATCTGTCCCCAACCGGTGGTCCGGAGTGGAAGCGCAGTTCGGTATCGGGTGTGGTCGCGAGCTCCGCTTCGCGCGCAGCGATCAGCGCGACGCGCTCCGCGATCTCCGGCGTCTCGAATTCGCGCTGCGCAAAATCCAGGTAGATCTCGAAGTGCCGCGCCTCGGAGCGCTCCAACTGCTCGTACAGATCGCGCACCTCTTCGGGCAGGCGCTGCGCGAGCAGGCGAAAACGCTCGCAGGAACGCGCCTCGATCAGCGCATGCACGATCATCAGATCCAGTTTGCGCTTGGGTTCGTGCGTGCGCACCAGCTTGCGCAGTTCGCCCGCGTAACGACCCGGTTTCACGCGCACGAATGACACCGCGCGCCTGCGCATCAGGCGTTCCACCTGCTCGAAATGCTTGAGCTCTTCGCGCGCCAGCCGCGACAACGCCACACTCAGTTGCCGGTCTTCGGGATACGCGAAGATCAGCGCCATCGCGGTCGAGGCGGCCTTCTTCTCGCAATTGGCGTGATCGACCAGCAGCGTCGGCAGATCGGCGAGCGCCGCGTCCACCCAGGCGCGTGGGGTCGCGGCCAGCAGGATCGAACTACCCGTGGCGCGCTCGAAGCGCGCGGCGGCCGTGGCCTCGCGCTTTTGAGTCATTTTCCGGCACTCATTGAGCAGATTCCGGCGCGGGCATGGCGATCAGCAACGCATCGATGCGGCGTGCGGCCTCGTTGGCGTCCACCGGACGATCGACGACGTCCTTCGCCATCATGCTGTCGATGAGCGGCTGCAGGGACGAAATGCGGTCCGGCAGCTTCGGCACCGGCGCTTTCGCGTGATGGACCAGGATCGCCATGTGATTCTCGGCGTCGAAGGGCTTCTTGCCGGTGAGCATCTCGAACAACATCACGCCGAGACTGTAGATGTCGCTGCGCGCGTCGATTTCCTTGCCGTGCCCCTGCTCCGGGCTCATGTAGTGAGGCGTGCCGAAGATGAGGCCCTTGTCGGTCACTTCCATCTTGAGCGCCACGTGCTTGGCGAGGCCGAAATCGATGAGCGCGAGGCTGCCGTCGTCGCGCAGCATCACGTTGCCGGGCTTGAGATCGCGATGAAAAATGCCGACTTCGTGAATCGCCTGCAGTGCGTACGCCATGTCGCGCGCGTAGGTGAGCGACTGCCGTGCGGTGAGCCCTTCGGACATGCGCTTGCGCAGATCGCCGCGCGCGAAATGTTCCATGGCGAGATACAGGTGATCGTCGGTGACGCCAAGATCGAAGATGCGCACGATGTTCGGGTGCCGCACCTCGCGCAGGATTTCAAACTCCTGCAGAAAGCGCTCCATCGACTGATCGATACCGGTCTCCTTGCGGATCGCCGGGGTCACTTTCAACACCACCACGTCGCCGTTGGTGGCGCTCTCGGCCAGGAACAGGTCGGACACCGAGCCCTTGGCAATCAGCTCGATGCGCCGGTATTCCTTGAGGCGCGCGCCGGCAAAGTCCTGGCTCATCTTTGCGCCGGCGGACATGCGCCAACGGCTCTGCGCCTTCGCCTGTTCATCGGCGGCGCGTCGGATCGCGTCGTTCAGCTTGGTGTGCTTGATCTTGGTCTTGCCGATGACCTCGAACGCGCCGCAGGCGCGCGCCGCGACGGCGTCGGGCGATTCGTCGTCGGCCGAAAGGAAAATGACCGGCGCGAAACCCTCGCGGCCGGAGAAATCCTTGAGCCAGTCGAGCCCGGAACCGCCGCGCCATTCGTGGTCGAGCAGCACCACGCTAAACCCTTGCGCGAGGAAACCCGACGTCAGCGGCCCGCGCACGCGCGGGTTGTAGCTCACGAGATCCACGTCCGGCCAGTCGCAGGAGATATGGTGTCGCAGCAGGGTCCGGTAACGCGGATCGTCATCGATCAACATCAGGCGCATCGCGCGGATTAGACCATGTGGCCCGACACAGCGTCACGGGGATTGGCCGCCTCGCAGCCTGCGGGCGCTCGGGTGCGACACCGGGCACATCGACCCGGGTGCGCGCAATCGGGGACTGCCTGATCCGCGCGCACCGGGACGGCGGCGCCCCGACCCGCGCAAGTTGTTAGTTGCCGGTTCGTGCCGCGCGAGTAAATGGCGCCTTGAGGCCGATCAGGATGTCGCCGACATTCGTGCCGGTCGGACCGGTGTGCACCAGGTCCTGGGATGCTTCGAGCGCCGTGCCGGAATCGAATTCGCGCAACGCACGCTCGACGTCGCAACCGCCGATTTCGGCGCGCTCGATCGTACCCGCATCGACGATCGCGCCCGCATCGGTCGTCGAGCCATCCGTACCGTCGGTGCCGGCTGCGAGAAGGATCAGATGCTCGCCGGGTTTCAGCAGGCACGCTGCGGCCAGCGCCAGGTGCCCGTTACGCCCCCCACGGCCGTGTCGCGGCGGAAGTTTCACGGTGGATTCGCCGCCCCACACCAGGCCATCGGCATCCGTGGTGCGCAGCGCTGCAATGAATTCACGCGCGACTTCGGTCGCGTCCGCGGCGAAGCGCTCGGCACGCGTTTCGAAGCGCAGTCCATGGGCGTGCGCGACGTCGACCGCCTTGCGTAGCGCCACGTCGATGTTGGCCACCACGACGCGCTCGATGGCGTCGTCGCGGCCATTGTCAGGGCCTAACAACCCTGAACCGATCACGCCGGGATCGTCGCCGGGCACGTCGGAGATGAACAGCGCCAGCGCGCTGCGCGCCCCGAGCAGGCGCGCCACACCGCCGCCCTTCAGGCGCGAAAGTCTCACACGTTCAGCATTCAGCGTGGCGATGTCCCAGCCGGCAGCGAGCCCGTGCCTGTTGAGCGCGCGCAGCTGATCGAGCGAGGCACCGTCGACCAGGTGCTCGACCAGGCTCGAGCTGCCGCCCGACACGAGAAACAAGGGCGCGATGCCCGCGCCGAGAGTGACGATGCGCCGCTCGAGTTCGGCACCCGCCGCGAGGCTGCGTTCGTCGGGGACCGGGTGCGCACTTTCGAAGATTGTCACGCGCGACAGGCGCGCGAGTTCCGGATCGACGTGACCATCCTTGGTGATGACGAGCATCTGTTCGACACGCTCGCCAAGCGCGGCGTGCGCGCCGCGCGCCATTGCGCTCGCAGCCTTGCCCACTGCGAAAACGGCGACCGGCCCGGCCCCGAAGTTGCGCAGCTCACGCTCGACGCAGGCGAGCCCATCCACCGCGCGCAGCGCGGCGACGAACAATTCCAGGAGTGTGCGGCGCGGGTTCAACGGCGTGCGAGCACGCGAGAAGCGCCGTCAGAACTTGACGATCTTGAGACCGCCGCGGTCGTCTTCGCGACGCGACGCCTTGGCGAAGTCCGATCGCTCGGATTCGAGGCGCGCCAGATATTCGGGCGTGACATCACCAGTCACGTAATTGCCCGAGAAACACGAGGTGTCGAATTCCTTGATGCTGGAATGATCGTGCACGCAGGCCTGGATGAGGTCCTCGAGGTCCTGGTAGATCAGCCAGTCGGCGCCGATGAGCTTGGCGACTTCTGCATCGGTGCGGCTGCTTGCCACGAGTTCGCTCTTGGCGGGCATGTCGATGCCGTAGACGTTCGGGAATTTCACCGGCGGCGCGGCCGAGGCGAAATACACGCGCTTGGCGCCGGCTTCGCGCGCGAGGTCGATGATCTGCGCGGAGGTGGTGCCGCGCACGATGGAGTCGTCCACCAGCAGCACGTTCTTGTTGCGGAATTCGAGGTCGATCGCGTTCAGCTTGCTGCGCACGGACTTCGAACGTTGTTCCTGTCCCGGCATGATGAACGTGCGGCCGACGTAGCGGTTCTTGACGAAGCCTTCGCGGTATTTGACCGCAAGGTGCTGGGCGACCTGCATGGCGCTGGTGCGGCTGGTGTCGGGAATCGGGATGACCACATCGATGCCGTGATCCGGACGTTCGCGCAGGATTTTTTCCGCGAGGCGGTCGCCCATGCGCATGCGCGCGCGGTGCACCGAAATGTTGTCGATCAGGGAATCGGGACGCGCGAAATACACGTACTCGAAAATGCACGGCGCATGGCGCGTGGTCGCCACACACACCTGGGAATGCAGGCGTCCATGCACGTCGATATAGACGACTTCACCCGGGGCGACATCGCGCACGAGTTTGAAACCGAGCATGTCGAGCGCGACGCTTTCGGACGCCAGCATCCATTCCGCACCCTTCGGCGTCTCGCGCTGCCCGAGCACCAGCGGGCGGATGCCGTTCGGATCGCGCAGGCCCAACAACCCATGGCCGATGACCATGGCGACGACGGCGTAACCGCCGCGGCAGCGCCGATACACCGCGCTGACCGCGGCGAAAATGTCGGCCGGCGTGACGCGCGGCGTACCGACGCGCTGCAGCTCGGAGGCGAGCACGTTGAGCAGCACTTCCGAATCGGAACTGGTGTTGAGGTGGCGGCGATCCTCGCGTTCGATGACTTCGGCGAGTTCGCGCGCGTTGGTGAGATTGCCGTTGTGCGCGAGGCAGATGCCGTACGGCGCGTTGACGTAGAACGGCTGGGCTTCCGAGGCGTTGTCGCATCCGGCGGTCGGATAGCGCACGTGGCCCATGCCCATGTTGCCCTTGAGCTCCTGCATGTGGTGCTGCTCGAACACGTCACGCACCAGGCCGCGCCCCTTGCGCACGAACAACTCGCCGTCGAGGACGGTGGCGATGCCCGCCGCGTCCTGGCCCCGGTGCTGGAGCACCGTGAGCGCATCATAGATTCGTTGATTGACTCCGCTGGTTCCGACGATCCCGGCTATGCCGCACATTCGTTTGGATTCCTCAGGTGGAAACGGCTTTTTGGGGCAATTGGAGGCGCTCGAGTTTGTCGCCAACAATGCCGCGCAGCGCGTCGGCGACGCCGATGGCATAGGGCATCAGCTTCGAATTCTTCCACTTCGGATCCTGGTCCATGCTGAGCGCCTGGATGGCGATCGTGAGAGCGCCGACGATGACGACCCCGCGCACGATGCCAAAGACGAAACCCAGGAACTTGTCCATGCCGGCGAACATGGAGACGCGCACGAAATGTCCAAGGACCACGCCCACTGCGCTGCCCAATAAAAGCACCAGGACGAAGACGATGGTGCGGGCGGCCCAGATGCGCAGCGGAGATCCGATCAGTACGCCGCCGAGATAGGGCTCGATGGAGCTGCCGAAGTACCAGGCCAGCACGATGGCGAGGAACCAGGTGATGACCGCGACGGCCTCGCGCAGCAGGCCGCGGATCAGGCCCATGACGGCCGAGAGGATCAGGATCGCCAGAATGATGTAGTCGACTGCAATCATGTGCTTAAGGTTGCTGCGACGCTTCAGGCGAGGCGCGGCATTGTAGCCGACCACCCTTGGTTCTGAGCAGCCTTCCGCGGGCCGCGCGTCACGAAATCGGCACGATGCTGCCGGTCTGGCCGATACGCCGCAGCTGTGCGGCAAGCGCCTCGGCCTGGGTGCGGTCGCGGGTCGGCCCGACGCGCACCCGGTACAGCTCGCGACCGTTGCTGGTGATCGGGGCGACAAAGGCAGCGAAACCCTTGGCGGTCATGTCGCGCACCAGCCGATCGGCGTTGTCGCGGCTGCCGAAGCTGCCGAGCTGCACGGCGAAGCTGCCCTTCTCGACCGCAGCCGGGGCCGGGCGCGGAGTTTCGACGCGCGGCGCCGGAGTCGGCGGCGTGGCCGCCGCGACATTATTTTTTTCCGCAGGACTTGCTGAAGGATGGCTCGAAGCCGGCGTATCTGGTGCCGGCGCTGCGGCTTCCCCGGGCGTCGCCAGTGCGGGCGCGGCCTGCCTGGGATTGTCGGCCACCGGCGGCAGCGCGACCGCAGGAGCGCCGGGTCCTGCCATGGGCTGCGCCGGATTCGATTGCGCGTCGAGATCGATCGTGTAGCGGCGCAGGCCTTCTTCGGTCGGCATATCGGTGGGCGCGGCCTGCTTCGGTCCGGTGAGTAGTTCGGGCACGAACAGCACGAATACGGCCACCAGGATGACGGCGCCGGTCAGTCGTTGCTTGGCTCGCGAATCCATGGACGCGAACTATAGCCCAAGGAATTCGAGTGCCGGCCCCACCGTCAGGAAAGATCCGAACACCACGATGCGATCGCCGGACCTGGCGGCGGCGCGCGCCGCCTCACAGGCGGCGCTGACGCCGGTTGAGTGGGCGAGCACTTGTGCCGCTGGCGGCAGTCGCGCCGCGAGTTCGGCCGTGCTCACGGCGCGCGGACCCTCGAGTTGCGCGAGATACCACGCGTCGATATTCGTGCCGAGCGCGGCGGTAATGCCACGAATATCCTTGTCACCGAGGATTCCGCACACCGCCAGCGTGCGGCGCTTCGGCAGGGATTCGAGGTTCGAGCTCAGCGCCTGCGCGGCCGGGACATTGTGAGCGACGTCGAACACCCATTCGATGTCGCCGGGCACGACCTGAAAGCGGCCGGCGATGTGCACGCCGCTCAAAGCCGCGGACGCGTCGTCGTGCGTGAGCTCGATGCCGAACTGGCCGAATACCAATGCGGCCAGCGCGTTGGCGGCGTTGCCAACCTGGTGCCGGCCGAGCACTGCGGGCCGCGGCAGGTTGCGCAGCGTCAATGCGTGGGTTTCGAAGTCCCAGGAATCGCCGTGCACACCGGCTTTGAAATCGCGCCCCGCAAGATACGGAATCGCTCCTATTTCCGTCGCATAGGCCGCCACGGAGTGGGGCAGCGCCGCGCTCCCGAGGATCGCCGGACGGCCGCGCCGAAAGATCCCGGCCTTCTCGCGGCCGATGCCCTCGATCGACGCGCCTAACCAATCGACATGGTCGAGGCCGATCGAACAGACGATGCCCACATCGGCATCGATGACATTGGTGGCATCGAGCCGGCCGCCGAGCCCGACTTCGAGCACCGCGAAATCGACCTGCGCGTGGCTGAACCGATCGAGCGCCGCCAGGGCGTTGTACTCGAAAAAGGTGAGCGTGATGTCGCCGCGCACGGCGTCGATGCGGCTGAAGCTCGCGATCAGTTCGGCGTCACTCGCTTCGACGCCATTGACGCAGATGCGCTCGTTGTAACGCTTGAGATGCGGCGAAGTGAATCGGCCCACCCTGTGCTCCTGCGCGCGCAACAGGGCGTCGAGGCAGGCAACTGTCGAGCCCTTGCCGTTCGTGCCCGCAACCGTGATGACCTGGTACGCCGGCGCGAGCAGCTCCATACGGCGCGCGACCTCGCGCACCCGCTCGAGGGTCAGATCGATGGCGCTGGGATGTGACTTCTGTTGCTGCTCGAGCCAGTCGGCGAGCGAGCGCATGCCGTCATTCCGCGGGCGCGGTGGCGACGATCGCGGATTCGGCGGTAGTGGCTGGCGCCTGGCGCATCAGCAGCCGCAGCAACGCGCCGAGCTTCTCGCGCATGTCGCGCCGATCGATGATGAGGTCGAGCGCGCCGTGATCGAGCAGGAACTCGCTGCGCTGAAAACCCTCCGGCAATGTTTCGCGCACGGTCTGCTGGATGACGCGCGGGCCGGCGAACCCGATGAGGGCACGCGGTTCGGCGACGTTCAGATCGCCCAGCATGGCGAGGCTCGCCGACACACCACCCGTGGTCGGGTCGGTCATGACGGAAATGAACGGCAATCGCGCCTGCGCGAGACGCGCGAGCGCGGCACTGGTCTTTGCCATCTGCAGCAGCGAGAACAGCGCTTCCTGCATGCGTGCGCCACCGCTCGAGGAGAAGCACACCAGCGGGGCGCGATTCTGGATGCAGTGATCGACACCGCGCTTGAAGCGCTCGCCGACCACCGATCCCATCGATCCACCGAGAAATTTGAACTCGAACGCGCACGCGACGATCGGCAATGCTTCGAGCGTACCCGCGATCACGATCATCGCGTCGCGTTCACCGGTCGCCTTCTGCGCGGCGGCGAGGCGATCGCGGTAACGCTTGCTGTCGCGGAACTTGAGCGGATCTTCCGGCGACACTTCGGCGCCGATCTCCGTCTGCCCGCCCTCGTCGAGAAAACGCGCCAGGCGCTCGCGGCCACCGATGCGCATGTGATGGCTGCACTTGGGGCACACGTTGAGATTGCGTTCGAGTTCGGCGCGATACAGCACGGCATCGCAGGCCGAACATTTGATCCACAACCCTTCCGGCACCGAACGCGTACGGCGCTCTGTCTTGATCCGCGACGGCATGATCTTTTCAAACCAGGACATTCTCGAAACGACCCCTAATCCTGCGAGCGGCCGATGATAGCGGATTGCGCCGGATTTCCCGTATCGACGGCCGGCTGGACGGACGCCAGTCCGAACTCGCCGGGATACCGGACGGCGGTGAGATAGAGCCCGTCGGGCGGCGCCGTCGCGGCGCTGGCCCTGCGATCGCGACCCGCCAGCACCGCCGCCACGCGCGCAGGCGGCGACTCACCGTGGCCGACGGACATCAGCAGTCCGGCCACGTTGCGCACCATGTGGTGCAGGAAGGCGTTGGCGGTGATCTTCAACGTCACCCATTCGTCCGCACGCCGGATGTCGAGTCGCTCGACCTTTCTCAGCGGCGATTTCGCCTGGCATTCGATGGCGCGGAAGGCGCTGAAGTCGTGCTCGCCCAGCAGCACCTGGGCCGCCGCGTGCATGCGCGGCGCATCGAGCGGACGACGCTCCCAGGTGGCGCGGCCAAAGTGGAGCGCCGAACGCGAGTCGCGATTGAAGATGCAGTAACGGTAGCTGCGTGCCGTGGCGCTGAAGCGTGCGTGGAAATGCGGCGCAACTTCGCGCACCCAGGCCACGCTCACGTCGTTCGGTAGATAGGAGTTGGCGCCCAGCCGCCAGGCGCGCTCGCTGCGCGCCGCCGCGCTGTCGAAATGCACGACCTGGGCGAGCGCATGCACACCGGCGTCGGTGCGGCCGGCGCAGACGCAATCGACCGGCGAATCCGCCACCCGCGACAACGCGCGCTGTACGACGTCCTGGACGGTGTTGAGACCGGGCTGAAACTGCCAGCCCGAGTACGCACGGCCGTCGTACTCGAGACCGACGGCGAAACGTGCCATCGAAGGTTTCTAGCCCGGCAGCGACTCTAACAAGCGCTGCGCTTCCTGCTTCTGCGAGGCAGAGCCTTCGGACAGCACTTCGTTGAGGATGTTGCGCGCGCCGTCCGGATCGCCCATGTCGACGTAGGCACGGGCCAGGTCGAGCTTGGTTCCGACTTCGGACAGCGTCACCGGCTCGAGGTCCGGAACCGCCAACTCTTCGGTCGGGCTGCCCGGAAGGTCATCCAGGTTACCGCCGCCGAGATCGAGATCCACTTTGCGTCCCATCTGCGGCTGCTGCTGAGTGGGCTCCACCGGGAAATCGAGGTTGTCGCGATCGATGGCCGCAAGCCGCGACGTCGACGAGATGTCGAAGCCTTCCTCGGGCATTTCGAACTTCGACATCGATGCGGTGGCGTTCGGATCGAGCGCGCGTCCCTTGGTCAGGTCGACGTCGCCGCCGAGCTCGCGTTCGGTCAGGAACCACGTGCCGCTGGCGCCGTGCTCGGTGAGCTGAGAG
>Ga0193752_1002338_pt1 | contig 14363 bp, 30 predicted proteins | sample H1c1metaG_FD_144924 | JGI IMG/M metagenome (GOLD analysis project Ga0193752, IMG submission 144924) | Soil microbial communities from a riparian zone of the East river system, Colorado, United States - H1c1 | ecosystem: Environmental > Terrestrial > Soil > Riparian zone | place: USA: East River... | reverse complement strand
CTTGCATATGATTCGTTCCTAGCGAACAACCGTCTAGCAAGTGCAACCACAAAACAACGTGGTGAAGTCCGTGGTGGTGGTAAAAAACCTTGGAAGCAAAAAGGTACTGGTCGTGCACGATTCGGTTCATCACGTAACCCAATCTGGCGTGGTGGTGGTATCGTATTTGGTCCACGAGGCAACGAAAACTACACAAAGCGTATCAGCACAACCAGTAAACGTGTCGCTCTAAAGCAGGCGTTAACTCTAGCTGAAAAAGCCGGTAAGATCGTCGTTAAAGACGTAAAGACTACTGGTAAAACAAGTGAAGTTGTTAAGTTCCTAGCCGACAACAAACTAGACCGTAAGGTTCTACTCGTTGTTGACGAAAAGACTAACGAACTAATCCGAGCTACAAGCAACATCCAAAGTGTTCTTCTAACTCGTTCAACTTACCTAAGTGTTTACCATATCCTTAACGCTGATAAGATCGTTATTTCTCCAGCATCAATCGAGACAATCAAAAACTGGCTCGTGAAGGAGGAGGCGTAATATGACAACTATTAGTGTTATCCCACGCGCAACCGAGAAAGCTTACGCTCAAAGCCTTTCAAACAATGTTTACGTATTTAATGTTCCACTAACTGCAAATAAACAAGAAATCACTGCTGCAGTGGAAACTCAATTCAATGTTAAAGTAACTAACATCAAAACTTTGGTGCAAAGTGGTAAAGCAATTCGCTTTAGCCGCGGCAAAAACCGCTACCCAGGCAAGACGACACGTAAAGACTCTAAAAAAGCTTACGTCACACTTGCTAAGGGTGACAGCATCCAAGTATTTGAACAGCCAGTGGCAGAAGAGGAGAAGAAGTAATGCCAATTAAAGCTTACAACCCAACTACTCCTGCTCGCCGAGGCATGACTACAGAAGATTACAGTGAAATTACCACTCGTAAACCTCTAAAGAGCCTCATCAAGAGCAAAAAGCAAAACGCTGGTCGTAACAACACTGGCCGCATCACTGTTCGTCACCGTGGTGGTGGTGTTAAACGACACTACCGTCTGATGAACCATAAGCTTGCGCCAGGTACTGTCGCAACTGTTGAAGAAATCGAATATGACCCGAACCGTTCAGCTCGTATTGCACGTATTAAAGATCAGAATGGTCTTTACCACTACATCCTAGCTGACACGCAAATGGTTAAAGGCAAAACTATCACCAGCGGTGAAGATGCGCCTATCGAAACATCAAACCGTATGCCACTATCTAAAATCCCTATTGGTTCACAGATCTACGCGATCGAGATCCACATAGGTAAAGGCGCGCAGATGGTTCGTTCAGCTGGAACAAAAGCTCAGCTGATGGCTAAAGAAGGTGACTACGCCCAAGTACGTCTCCCGTCTGGTGAAGTTCGCCGATTCCGTCTAGAAGCAACTGCTGCTATCGGAGTTGTCGGTAACGTTCAACACCAGAACGTCAAGATTGGTTCTGCCGGTCGCAACCGTCGTAAGGGTATTCGCCCATCTGTTCGTGGTATTGCCATGAACGCTGTCGATCACCCACACGGTGGTGGTGACGGTGGTGCACACGGTATTGGCCGTACACCAAAGACACCTTGGGGTCAATTGACACTTGGATACCGTACTCGTCGTCGTAAAGATGTCAGTAAGTTAATCGTAAAGAGTCGCCATGAAAATAAGAGGAAGAAGTAGTATATGAGTCGATCACTTAAAAAAGGACCATTCATCGACTTCAAGCTCGCTAAAAAAGTGGCGGCGCTTGGATCGACAGATCGTACTATCATCAAAACTTGGGCTCGTGCAAGCACGATCACCCCGGAGATGGTAGGACGTACAATTGCCGTTCACAACGGTAAAGTACACGTTCCTGTGCTTGTTTCGGAAAATATGGTTGGTCACAAACTCGGTGAGTTTAGCCCAACTCGTAAATTCCGCAAGCACGGTGGAAAGGATAAGAAGTAATGGCTGAACAACAAACCATTCGTGCATACGCTAAAGGTGTTGACCAAACTCCACGTAAAGTTAGCCTTGTCGCTAGCCTAGTCCGTGGCCGCACCGTTGCTGATGCACTTGTTATCCTGGAACACGTTCCAAAACGCGCAGCATTACCTGTTATAAAGGCAATCGAAAGCGCAAAAGCAAACGCAGTTAACACACATGGTCTTGACGGCAAAACTCTTGCTATCTCGACACTATCAGTTACTGCGGGCACGCGTTTGAAGCGATTCAAACCTGCTAGCCGCGGACGTGCACTTCCATTCCAGAAAAAATCTGCAAACATCTTGGTTGAAGTAACCGGTGATGTAAAGCCTAAGAAAAAGCCAGCTGCAGTAGTTGCTGACAAACCTGAAAAGAAGGAGAGCAAGTAATATGGGCCAAAAAGTAAACCCAATTAGCTTCCGCCTCCAGGTTCACAAGAACTGGGATTCACGCTGGTTCGCCGGTAAACGTGATTTTGCCAAGTGGCTTGCGGAAGACATTCACATTCGCGAACTGATCGAAAAGAAGTTCGCATCTCGCCCAACAATCAATCGTATTGAGATTGAACGTTCGGCAAACCTTATCACTATTACTATTCATACAGCAAAAGCTGGTGTTGTGATTGGTCGTGGTGGTGCAGGTGTTACAGAACTAAAGGCAAACATCGAAAAGATTGCTAGCCTTCCTGTTCGTATCAACATCGAAGAAGTCAAACGTCCAGAACTTGCTGCGAAGCTTGTTGCTGAAAACATTGCTCGTCAACTTGAACGTCGTATTAACTTCCGTCGTGCAATCAAGATGACTGCGCAGAACACTATGGCTGCTGGCGCTAAGGGTATTCGTATCCAAGTCGCTGGTCGTCTAAACAACGCTGAAATGGCTCGTACAGAAAAGGTGATCGAGGGTTCAGTTCCTCTTCACACGCTCCGTGCTGACATTGATTTCCACGTTGCGCGTGCTGCACTCCCTGGTGCCGGTATCGTTGGTGTGAAAGTTTGGATTTACAAGGGCGAAAGGGCGGATCGATAATGTTACTTCCTAAGAAAACTAAATATCGAAAAGTTCGTAAAGGCAAAAACGACGGCGTCGCTTCACGCGGCAACTATGTTGCTTTTGGTGATTTCGCTCTTCAATCTATGAGTAACGAACGTATCACAAGCCGCCAGATCGAGTCTTCTCGTCAGGCAATGACCCGCCACATTAAACGTGGTGGTAAAATCTGGATCCGCATCTTCCCACACACCCCTGTTACGCGCAAGCCACAGGATGTGAAAATGGGTAGCGGTAAAGGTAATCCAGAGTTCTTCGTCGCCAAGGTAAAAGCTGGTACCGTATTGTTTGAAATGAAGGGTGTAACCGAAGAAATTGCTCGCGAGGCTATGCGTCTTGCCGGCCACAAACTTCCAGTTAAAACCCGCTTTATCAAGCGAGAGGAGGCCTAACATTATGGCTGACAAGAAAATTAAGAAAGCAGACGAAGTAAAGACTATCGAAACACTTCGAACTGAGCTTGCTGCAAAGCAAACTGAACAGATCGAAGTAAAACGTGGTCACGCTGCGGGTGAGCTTGCAAACCCTCGCGTAATTACATCGATCCGAAAAGAAATCGCTCGTCTTCACACTGCTATCCGAGCAGCTGAAATTGACGCGGCAAAGGAGAGTAAATAATATGGCCAAGACATTGACCGGTACTGTTACATCGGATGTAGCAAACAAAACCATCACCGTCACTGTAACTAGTCGTGAAACGCATCCTATTTATGGCAAGCAGTATACTGTTAGCCGCAAGTACGCCGCTCATGATGAAGACAATGACGCTAAAAAAGGTGATTTAGTAACAATTAGCGAAACTCGTCCTGTTTCAAAGCGTAAAAGCTTTAAACTAGACAAGATTCTTGAAAAGTCTCACGGTTCAATTGAACTAAAAGACGACGGAGCTGAGGCATAATACTATGATCCAGCAAGAAACTCGTCTAAAGGTAACCGACAACTCGGGCGCAAAGGAAATCCTTTGTATCCGTGTTCTTGGTGGTACCAGGCGCCGTTATGCACGCGTCGGTGACATTATTGTCGCTACCGTAAAGCAAGCGAACCCAACAGGTACTGTTAAACGTAAGTCAGTCGTTAAAGCTGTCATTGTTCGCACACGCGATCAAATTCAGCGTAAAGACGGCAGCACTATCGCATTTGACGATAACGCTGCGGTAATTATTGGCGATGACAAAAACCCTAAGGCTACTCGTGTCTTTGGACCTGTGCCACGTGAGCTACGTGACATGGGCTATGCAAAGATTATCAGCCTAGCACCGGAGGTACTCTAATATGGCACGTCGTATTCAAAAAGATGACCTAGTAAAGATCATCTCTGGAAGCAAAAAAGGAACAACAGGTAAAGTACTTGCCGTTCTTGGTAAAAAGAACGCAGCACTTATCGAAGGTGTCGGCACAAAACACCGTCACGTTAAACCAAGCCAGCTAAACCCGCGCGGCGGCAGTAAAGACATTCACGTTGCTACTCCACTTCACAAACTAGCATTAGTTGTCGACGAAAAGACATCTAAAACGAGTCGGGTTGGCTACACAAAGGCTACTGACGGCTCAAAAGTTCGTGTTGCTCGTCAGCTAAAGAATAAGGAGATCAAGTAATGGCTAAAACAGCAGCTACTACTAACGCAACTCCTCGCTTGAAAGCTTTGTATAAGGATACTTATGTCAAAGAACTCCAAGCCGAATTGAACCTCGGTAACGTACACCAAGTACCAAAACTCGAGAAGATCGTGGTGAGCGTCGGTATCGGCAAAAACAAGGACGACAAACGTTACTACGAAGCCGTCCGGAACACCCTAACTAAAGTTACTGGCCAGATGCCGGTTGACCGTATGGCTAAGAAATCTATTGCAGGTTTCAAGATCCGTGCTGGTATGAACCGCGTTGGTATCAGCGTGACTCTTCGGGGCTCTCGTATGTACGAGTTCCTCGACCGCCTCGTAAATGTTGGTTTACCTCGCGTCCGTGACTTTCACGGTGTGTCAGCAAAATTTGACCAAGGTGGCAACTACAACCTAGGTTTAGTTGAACAATCAATCTTTCCAGAGTTAACATTCGAAGAAACGCAGGTTCTACACGGCCTACAGGTGACATTCGCTATTCGTAACGAAGATCCTGCTCATAGCCGTGCACTACTAGAGAAATTTGGTATGCCGTTTGAGAAAGAAGGAGGCGCACGCTAATGGCTAAGAAATCTATGATCGCTCGCGACGAAAAACGCAAGAAAATGATTCTAAAGTTTGCCGCAAAGCGCGCTGAACTAAAAGAAGTCGGTGACCTTGAAGGTCTACAAGCACTTCCAAAGAACAGCAGCCCAAGCCGCTGGAAGAACCGTGATGTACTATCCGGTCGACCACGTGCTTACATGCGTCGATTTGGACTAAACCGTATTAACTTCCGTGAAAAAGCCTCAAAGGGTGAAATCCCAGGTATCACGAAGAGTAGTTGGTAAGAAGGAAAGGAATTACATATGTCATTACAATCAACTGACCCAATTGCCGACCTTCTTACCCGCATTCGAAACGCGGCTATGGTTGGCAAAACTGAAGTACGCGTTCCATCAAGCAAATTGAAGGTAACTGTTGCTCAGCAATTAAAGAAAAACAAGTACCTTACAGACGTTAAGGTTGAAGCTGGTAAGCCACGTGATACGTTGGTTATTACTATCAACAAGCCTGGCGAAAACAGCACAATTACCGAGATTACTCGTTTGAGTAAACCTGGTCGTCGTGTTTATGTAGGTTCAAATGATATCCCACGCGTTAAAAGCGGCCGTGGACTAGTACTGATTAGTACCTCAAAAGGTGTAATCACTGGTCACGAAGCTGTGAAACAACGTCTTGGTGGTGAATTACTACTTAAGGTATACTAGGAAAAATTAAGGAGCAAATATGAGTCGAATCGGAAAACTACCAATTGACGTACCTGCAGGTGTGACAATCACGGTTGACTCAGATGTTATTACAGTCAAAGGCCCTAAAGGCGAACTGACTGTACCACACCTGAGCGACGTAACCGTTACCCTGGAAGGTACACAAGCAATCGTTACCCGCAAGGATGATGAACGTATCGCTAAAGCCCAACACGGGTTGCAGCGTGCACTACTAAATAACGCAGTCGACGGTGTTACTAAAGGTTTCGAAAAGAAACTTGAAGTAAACGGTGTTGGTTTTCGCATAAATGGTGGTGGCCAAGCTATTGAAATGAGCCTAGGCTTTTCTCACCCTGTGAAATATGAAGCCCCGGCTGGTGTTACACTTGTTGTCGAAAAGATGACTATTACAGTCAGTGGAATCGACAAACAACAAGTTGGCCAAGTTGCAGCTGAAATCCGCTCACTTAAAAAACCTGAACCCTACAAAGGTAAAGGTATTAAATATGCTGACGAAGTTGTGCTTCGCAAGGCAGGAAAGGCAGGTAAGTAATCGTGAGTAACCTAGCAAAGAAACTACTCAACAAGTCACTACGCAAAAACCGCGTACGTAGCAAGGTCTCTGGTACTGCCGAACGCCCTCGCCTGACTGTTACTATCAGTAACAAGCACATTAACGCGCAAATCATTGATGACGTCAAGCGGACTACACTAGCTGCAAGCACTACTGTCGGTACTAAGATGACTGGTTCTATGGCTGAAAAAGCTGCCCTAGTCGGTACTGATATCGCTAAGAAAGCTAAAAAAGCTAAAATTAACGCAGTTGTATTTGACCGCAATGGACGCCAGTACGCTGGCCGTCTAAACGCGCTTGCAGATGCTGCTCGTAAAGAAGGATTGGAGTTCTAATATGGCTGAACAAGCTACTACTAACACTCGTGCTCCTCGTGGAGCAGCACCGGGCCGCCGCGACAACCGTCGTGACCAAGCTCCTGCAGAGCCAAAACAATTTGAAGAGTTAGTCATTAACATTGACCGTGTTGCACGTGTTGTAAAGGGTGGACGACGTTTTCGCTTTAAAGCACTTGTCGTTGTGGGTGACCGCAAAAACAAAGTTGGTGTTGGTGTCTCTAAGGGTGCTGACGTACAGACAGCAATCGCTAAAGCTACCGATGTTGCGAAAAAGAACATGATTACTGTTCCAATCGCTAACGACACTATTCCGCACGATGTTGAAGTTAAGTTCTCTGGCGCACAGGTACTTCTTATGCCTGCAGCTCCTGGTACTGGTACTATCGCTGGTGGTGTTGTCCGTTCAATCATTGGTGTTACAGGTATCCGTAACCTTCTTTCAAAATCCCTAGGATCTACAAATAAGGTAAACATTGCCTACGCAACTATCGAAGCCCTAAAAAGCCTCGTTCCAAAAGATGAATGGCTGAATGCTCCTGCGAAAAAGACTGCAAAAAAAGCCGTCAAGGAAGAGGAGACTAAGTAATGAAATACAACGAACTCCAGGTTAGCGCTAGCAAAACCAAAAAACGAGTTGGTCGTGGTATCTCAGCTGGTCAGGGTAAAACCGCTGGTCGTGGTACTAAGGGTCAGGGATCTCGTACTGGTAAAAAGCTCGGTGTAATGTTCCAGGGTGGTCAGCGTGCGCTTGTGCAAGCCGTACCTAAAGCCCGTGGATTCAAAAGCCGCAAACCAGAAGCTCAGGTTGTCTACCTAGACCACCTTAACGCTTTTAAAGGCAAGACGGTCGATAACTTTACGTTATTCGAAGCTGGTTACATCGCATCACCTTTTATGGTTACTAAGGTTATCGCCCGTGGCGAACTGACTGAAAAAGTTACTTTGAAAGTGCAGGGTGCAAGTAAAAGTGTTCAGGCAGCTATTACAAAAGCTGGTGGAACTTTTACGAAAACTGACAAACCACTCAAGAAGAGTGCTGAAGAAGCAGAAAAAGCAGACAAAAAGTAATACTGCTGTATTTTTCGGGGTATACTAAATATAGTGTACTCCGTGGAGTAACAACAGCTACAGGCTAATTACAGAAGAGGGTAGAAAAATTCATGAACTGGAAAACAATTTTCCGATCGTTTAAAAACAGAGACATGCAAAAACGTCTCGCTATTGTCCTAGGTATTATCGTTGCATATCGTTTGCTCGCGCACATTCCTGTGCCTCTTGCCGAACCGACGCAACTAAAAGAAGTTATCAACAGTGTTGTTGGCGGCAGCGACTTTGGCGGCTTTTTGAATCTGCTTTCGGGTGGTGCGCTCGCACAGTTCTCAATTGTTCTTGTCGGTATGAGCCCGTTCATTACGGCATCAATCATCACGCAGCTGCTTACTAAAGCTATTCCGAAACTAGAAGAACTTCATAAAGATGGTGAATCTGGACGTCGAAAGATCAACCAGTGGACCCGTATGATCAGCGTTCCTCTCGCTATTGTTCAGTCCGTCGCCTTTATCTATATCCTGCGCCAGACAGTTCTCGCCGGAAACTCAACAGGTCTTTCCGACCCGACAGCAATCGAATGGGTTGTAGCCGTCACGGCGATGACCGCTGGATCAGTCCTTTTGATGTGGTTGGGTGAGCTTATCACCGAACAGGGTATTGGAAACGGTATTAGTCTTGTTATCTTCGCGGGTATTATTAGCCAGCTGCCATCAACATTGGCGACAATCACCAGTTCACTATTCGATACATCAAAGGGTGCCCTTAGCGTATTTGGTTGGTTTGAAATTCCCGTTAACCCCTTAGCGTTCTGGGTAACGCTATCAATAGCCCTAGTGTCGCTTGCCGTCCTGTATATTCTCGTCAAGATCAATGAGGCACAGCGTGTCATTACTATCAATTATGCCAAGCGCGTCCAAGGTAATAGTAGTTACGGTGGCGTAAAAAGTATTCTGCCAGTCAAGCTAATCGCAGCTGGTGTTATCCCTGTGATCTTTGCTGTGGCTTTCTTGTCGCTTCCTGCGTTCCTAGGACAAGTTCTAAAGGCCTCAGGCAACCCTGCATATCTAGAGATAGCTAATAACTTGATTGCATGGTTCCAAGCACCTCAACCAGGCGCATTTACGGGTGACGCGTGGAGCACGCTTATTTACCCAGCAAGCTACTTTGTGCTCGTAATCCTGTTTACCTATTTCTACACAGGCATTGTATTCAACGCAAATGAAATTTCAGAAAACCTACAAAAACAAGGCGGCTTTATCGAAGGCGTCCGTCCAGGCGGACAAACTGAAAAATACTTATCGCGGACAGTTAATCGTTTAATTTTATTCGGATCAATTGCTCTTGGTTTAATCGCAGTTATGCCATTTGGTGCTGAATATATATTCGCTCAGTTCGGTATTAACGCAGCAAACCTTGCAATCGGTGGTACAGGGCTTCTCATTGTGGTCTCTGTAGGTCTTGAGACGCTCCGTCAGATCAATTCACGTGCCCTTATGGTCACATACGACGATTACCAGTAGTAAACGCCTCTCAGCAGCTTAGACATATTGACGCATCGCCTAGATGCGTTACAATAGTAGTATCAAATTTACTTTGCGATCGCTCGGATCGTGATTACTTATGAAAAAGCGCTTGCAGCGCCTAATGATTTCGTGTATAATCTACTACTGTTATCTATGGCTAGTCAAAAGGAAGTAATTAAGATGCAGGGAAAGGTAGTGGAAGCACTGCCTAATACTCAATTCCTAGTAGAACTTGAAAACGGCCATAGGGTTCTGTGTCACATTTCGGGTAAGATGCGTAAGCATTATATTCGTCTGGTACCGAACGACAGAGTAGAAGTTGAGATGACCCCTTACGATCTTACTAAGGGTAGAATCAGCTTCCGCTTGCGAGATTAAATTTAACGGAAAGCTGGAGTTTTAACGCTCATGAAAGTTCGTGCGAGTGTCAAAAAAATCAGTCCCGATGACCAACTAGTTCGCCGTAAAGGCCGACTACGCGTCATCAACAAGAAAAAACCTAAGAATAAGCAAAGGCAGGGTTAAGCATGGCTCGAATCGCTGGGGTAGTAATCCCATCTGAAAAGCAAGTGCAGATCGCTTTGACGTATGTATACGGCATCGGTCCACACTTCGCATCGACCATCCTTGCGGCGGCAAAAGTTGAGCCGACCACTCGGGTGAAAGATCTCACCGAGGCTGAAGAACAACGACTTCGCGAGATAATCGATACCGATTATACCGTGGAAGGCGACCTACAGCGCTTGGTGACAAATAATATTAAGCGTTTGAAGGACGTCAATGCGTATCGTGGTTTACGACACAAAGCAGGACTCCCCGTTAACGGACAGCGCACTCGAACGAATGCACGAACTCGCAAGGGTAAAGCTATCGCCGTTGGTGGAACGCAAAAGAAGGCCGCGTCTAAGACGTAGAAAGGAATTATAAGATTATGGCAGAAGCTAAAACGACAACTCGAAAGAAGCAGCGCCGATCAGTTCCTTCTGGTCAGTTGCACATTCAGGCAACGTTTAACAATACGATTGTTACGTTCACCGACAAAAAAGGTAACAAATTAACCGCAAGTAGCGCAGGTGCCTGTGGCTTCCGTGGTAGCAAAAAGGGAACAGCATATGCTGCCCAAATCGCTGCCGAAAAAGCTGCAGAAGCTGTTAAAACACTTCACGGTCTTAACGCTGTTGACGTATTCGTCAAGGGTGTTGGTCTAGGTCGTGATGCAGCGATCCGCGCAATGGCTAACTTTGAAATTACCGTTGATAGTATTAAAGACGTGACCGGAGTACCACATGGTGGTGTTCGTCCACGTAAGGCACGAAGGGCTTAATCCATGGCACGAGATACTTCTCCAATTGTGAAGCAAAGCCGCCGCGAAGGTTATGCGCTTCACCCTAAAGCACACAAGATCATGGCTAAAAAATCTGGTATTCCAGGTCAGCACGCACATGGTCGTCAAGGTAAAGCTAGTCTTTACTCGACACAACTTCGCGAAAAACAGAAAGTTCGCCGTACTTACGGTCTACTTGAAAAACAATTTGCTCGTCTTATGGACGAAGCAAGTCGTCGTAAAGAAGGGCTAGCTGGTGAAAACCTTCTACAACTTCTTGAACTTCGTCTAGACAACGTAGTCTACCGCGCTGGTTTTGCAACAAGCCGTCGCGCTGCTCGTCAACTCGTTGGTCACGGACACTTCATGCTAAATGGCCGTCGTGTCGACATTCCATCAATCCGTGTAAAAGCTGGTGATGAAATCGTTGTCCGTCCAAAAAGCACTAAATCAGGTTACTTTTCACTAATTGATGACGTCGTAAAAGACTCAGTCCAAGGTCCTCTTAGCTGGCTAAAAAGCGATGCAAAGAAACTAAAGATTGAAGTTACTGGACTTCCAAAGCGTGAAGAAGCTGAAGCAGACATTAATGAGCAGTTAATTGTTGAGTACTACTCACGGTAAGGGCAAGGAGATATAAATATGTCAAAAGTAATTCACAACCCAGCTCTCGCGAACATTGACGAAACTAGCACTACAAGCGCTACGTTTACTATTGAACCTCTACACGCAGGTTACGGCAACACACTTGGCAACAGCCTTCGTCGTGTCCTCCTTTCTAGTATTGAAGGTGCAGCTATCGTTGCCTTTCGTATCGAAGGTGCTACACACGAATTTACGACTATTCCAGGCGTAAAAGAAGATGTCGTTGACATCATGCTTAACCTAAAGAGTGTTCGCCTAAAGGTTCACACCGACGAACCTATCGAGCTTCGTCTTGAGAAAAAAGGTGCAGGCCCTGTTACTGCCGGTGATATCAAAACCAGCGCTGACGTAGAAGTCATCAACCCTGAGCAAGTTATTGCTAACATTGATGACCCTAAAAAATCAGTTCTCATCGACCTTGTTGTTGAAGCTGGCCGCGGTTACCGCACCATCGAAGAAGCGAGCGAATCACGCCTTCACAGCGACATGATTGCACTTGATGCAGTCTTCAGCCCTGTGCTACGTGTTCGTTACAAAGTTGAAAGCACTCGTGTTGGTCAAGAAACTAACCTAGATAAACTACTTCTTATGGTAGACACAGACGGTTCAATTACCCCACGTGAAGCCTTTGAAGAAGCTGCAGCTATCCTCGTTAACCAATACACGGCACTTGCTGGTTCAACAACTGTTGAAGCCGCACCTGCTCTCGGACAGGCTGACGAAGACGAGACAAGCGAATTAAACACTTCAATTGAAGAGCTCAATTTGACTGCTCGTACTGAGTTCGCGCTTATCAACAACGACATTCGCACAGTTCACGACCTCGTGACACTTAGCGAACAAGATCTACGCGAACTAAAGGGCTTCGGCTCAAAAGCGCTTGATGAAGTTAAAGATAAACTAGCGGAGCTTGAACTCTAATGCACCGACACGGATACAAAGGGCGCAAGTTCAGTCGCGAACGCGACCAGCGCCGCGCATTGCTTAAAGGCTTAGCTACCAGCCTTGTCATTCATGGCAAGATTGAAACAACGCTACCAAAAGCCAAAGAGCTCGTGCGTTACATAGAGAAAATCATTACTAAGGCTAAAAAAGGTGACCTACATAACCGCCGCCAAGTGATTGCCGCATTGTCTACACAGGCAGCTGCATTCAAACTAGTGGACGAAATTGCACCTCAGCTTACTGGTCGCACAAGCGGTCACGTCCGAGTACAACGCACACGCATTCGCGTAGGTGACGGTACTCAGATGGCAACAATTGAATTTGTTGATGAGCTAAAAGCCGCTCCAATAGAGGAGGCAAAAGCATAATGGCTGTTGTTAATTCAAAAACCTACTCACAAAAACCAAGCGAAGTGAACCGCCGTTGGATTCTTATCGACGCGTCAGAAGCTCCACTTGGCCGAGTAGCTACACAAGTTGCTACTTACCTTATCGGTAAGTACAAACCAAACTACACACCGCACATTGATGGTGGTGACTATGTCGTTGTTATCAACGCCAAAGACACTGTCGTTACCGGAAACAAAGAGAAGGGTAAGATTTATTACCGTCACTCAGGTTTCCCAGGTGGTATCAAAGATGCACGTCTTGAAGAAGTTCGCGAGAAATTCCCAGAACGTATCATCGAAGCTGCAGTAAAAGGAATGCTTCCTAAAAACAAGCTTTCCAGTGAACGTATGAACCGCCTGCGAATTTTCGCCGGTAGCGACCACACTCACACTGCACAAACTCCAGAGAAAGTTGAGGTTAAATAATCATGGCTGAAGGAAAATACTTCTACGGTCTTGGTCGTCGTAAAGCCGCTACTGCCCGCGCACGTTTGTACGGTGACGATCAACGAAAAACCAGCTGGTGAATACCTTTCCGGTAACAAAACCCTTCTTGCTGAAATCACAGATCCTTTGGCTCTTGTGAACAAGCAAAAAGACTTTGACATCACTGTCAAAGTTAAGGGTGGCGGACTTGCTGGTCAAGTTGACGCGATCAAGCTAGCTATTGCAAAAGCTCTGACTGTTGGTCACGCTGATCTTCGCTCAACGCTTAAAAAAGCTGAGTTCCTACGCCGCGACCCACGCGAAAAAGAACGTAAGAAATACGGCCTGCGTTCAGCACGTAAGCGCGAACAATACTCGAAGCGTTAATCTTTACAGATTACCTACAAATACCGTCCGTCCAGGGCGGTTTTTTGTTTATGTTAGTATAGATATATGGGATTATTCGACGACTTACTAGGTGTAGCAAAAGAGCTAAATGACATCAAAACTGAGGTGACAGACACTATCGGTGGTGCTATTGGCGACCTTGCAGGCCTAAAAGATGAAGCGTCAAATACCGTTTCTCAGCTTCAGGATGAAGCAATGACTGTCAAAGATGATATCGTAAACAAAGTATCTGATGTGACGGGTGCTAGTTCCGGCAACCAAGAATAGTTATTGCCAACTATTTACCTTTCTGATATTGTAACGTTATGAGCCGTTGCATGATTACATCATCAAGCTGGCAGAACCACACTTCCCGTGATGGTCTGTTCCGTGTTTTGTAGCCATAACACTTTCTAAAAAATATTGAAGAGATCGTCACTAAGGCGTTTTTTAATATATTTAAGGAGAAACAACATGTCATTTTCTATAGAAACCATTTCAACCCTATCCGAAGATGACCTACAATCAGCAGCGGGATTAACCACTGGAGACTTCGGACGTGGTAACGATTCCCGTAATCGCCAAGATACAGAGGACCATCTTCTTGGTGATGATTATCTACAAATAATGCGTAAGAATGAGGATCTTGTTGCATTTGCAACCTATCGAAGATTACTTTGGCGATAAAACAATCGAGTTAGGCGGTATTATTGCACGGCCAGATCTTCAGCAAAAGAGCTTGGAACAAAACTCATTCAACACTTTGTGGATGAATATAGTCCAGGTGAACTCAGCATTAGCCGTCTTAATATCACTGGAAGGAAAATAATATGAAAAAAATATTATTACTTGGATCACAGCACG
>Ga0193752_1002337_pt1 | contig 14367 bp, 9 predicted proteins | sample H1c1metaG_FD_144924 | JGI IMG/M metagenome (GOLD analysis project Ga0193752, IMG submission 144924) | Soil microbial communities from a riparian zone of the East river system, Colorado, United States - H1c1 | ecosystem: Environmental > Terrestrial > Soil > Riparian zone | place: USA: East River... | reverse complement strand
CGTGAACGGGACGAACCGGACGCGGTCGTCCAGCAGCGCGGCGAGCGTGCGGAGTTCGTCCTCCTGCGGACCCTCGCCGACGAGCACGAGGACGGCCCCCTCCAAGTCGGCCATCGCGGCGACGAGGGCGCGGAGGCCGCGGCCTTCGCGGAAGAGGCCCTGATAGAGCACGATGGGCGTGTCGGGCGCGATTCCGAGGCCGTGCCGGAGCGTGCCCCGCAGCGGGAGCGGGCGGTCCTCGGCCACGTTGTGCATCACCGTGGGCCGCGCGATGGGCAAAAACGCCGCCATTCGGTCGGCGATGGCGTCGTTGACCGTCAGCACGAGGTCGGCGCGGGGGGCGTAGACGCGCTCGACGGCGCCCCAGCCCCACCCCACCCAGGGGCGCCCGGCGGCGGCGTCGAGGCCGCGGTAGAGTTCGCGGGCGTCGTAGACGAGGCGTGCGCGGTGGCGGCGCGCCCCGGCGGCCATCGCCGGGAGGACGTGGAGGTCGCTCGCGTGGAAGAGCCGGGCGGGGTGGGCGAGGGCGTCGGCGCGGAGGTGCTGGTGGGCCCGGTAGAAGAGGGCGGGTCCGCGCGCGAACGGGGCCGGGAGCGTGCGTAGCGTCGTGCCCGCGGGGAGGGCGTCGGGACGTCGTGCCGCGCCCACCCCCACGGCGTCGACGCGGAGGCCGGCGTCGGTGAGGGCGCGGAGCTGGCGGAGCGCGCGCGACGACCCGGTGAGGTCGCCGAGCAGCGCGAAGAGGACGTCGGGGCGGGGCACGCGGGGCGGCGGGGGCGCGGGGCAGGGTGGCGCGTAGAAGCCCCCTAATCTCCCTCTTCCGGCGGACCGGAACCCCCGGCCGCTTCTGTACTTTCTTCCGTCTCCGTCCCCCCCGCCCAGGCTCCCCGCATGCCCTCCTCGTCCCGTAGGCTCACGCGCTCGCGCTCGTGGCTGCGGCGGCACTGGGTGCTGCTGGGCATCTTCGCGCTCACCGCGGGCGTGGCACTGGGCGTGCTCGCGACGCAGCTCTTCCGCGACGAGGTGGGGATCGTGGACATGGGCCGCCGCGACGACCCCGGCGCGCCGACGCCGGCCCCGGCCACGGCCGAGCCCATCGACCTCGGCGACCCCGACCCGCCCGAGCCGCTGGCGATCCCCGAGGCGATCTCGCTCAACGGCGTGTTCACCCGCGTCGCCGCGCGCGTGACGCCGTCGGTGGTGTTCATCCGCGCCGAGCTGGACAGCACCGTCCCCGACGACGGGTTCCACCAGGGCGGCGGCAGCGTGCGCGAGACGCAGGTCGGCAGCGGCATCATCGTCTCGGAGCAGGGCTACGTGCTGACGAACCGCCACGTCGTGGATGGTGCCGTCCGCATCGGCGTGCTGCTCAACGACCGCCGCGAGTACGACGCCGAACTCGTCGGGAGTGACCCCACGACCGACCTCGCCGTGATCCGCCTGGTGGACAACGCCGAGGCGGGCGACGAGACGCCGCTGCCGGTCGCCGCGCTGGGCGACTCGGACGAGCTGGAGGTGGGGGAGTGGGTCGTCGCCGTGGGCAACCCCTTCCGCCTCACGAGCACGGTCACGACCGGCATCGTGAGCGCGCTCGGGCGGCAGGTCAACCTCATCGACGACAGCTTCCGCATCGAGGACTTCATCCAGACCGATGCCGCGATCAACTTCGGCAACTCCGGCGGCGCGCTCGTCAACCTCCGCGGCGAGGTGATCGGGGTGGTGACGGGGATCGCGACGGAGAGCGGGATGAACGAGGGGTACGGGTTCGCCGTGCCGGTGAACCTCGCGCGCCGCGTGGCGGCCGACCTCATCGAGCGCGGCGAGGTGCAGCGCGGCTACCTCGGCGTCGAGATCCGCCCCGTGACGGCGGCCGACGCCCGCGAGCGCGGGATGCCGCAGATCGAGGGCGTGCTCATCGTGAGCGTGGCCGAGGGGGGCCCGGCCTCGCGCGCGGGCCTGCGCCCCGGCGACGTGCTCCTGCGGGTGGACGACGAGCCGGTCAACGCTCCCAACCAGTTCCAGGGCCGCGTGGCGCTCCGGCGCCCCGGCGAGCCCGTGGCGCTCGACGTATTCCGCAACGGGCAGGAGGCGCGACTCCGCGCGTCGCTCATCGGGAGCGGCGACGCCACGTTCCGCCGCTGGATCGCCGAGCTGGGCGACCCGGCCGAGGACCCGCAGCCGCCGGCCCCGGGCCCGTCGGCACCGCCGCCGGCCGAGGCGACGACGGACTGGGGCATCCGGCTCCGCGACCTCACGCGGCAGGAGCGGCGGATTTTTGAGGTTTCCTCCGGTGCTTTTGTCGAGTCGGTCCAGAGCCAGAGCGCGGCCGAGGTGGACGGGCTCCCGGCGGGCACCGTCATCCTCGCCGTGGAGTCGCAGCCCGTCCGCACGGCCGAGGAGGCGCGCGTGCTGCTGGACGAGCGCGCCCGCGTGGGCGGCCCGGCCCTCCTCCGCGTCCGCCGCCCCGACGGCCGCATCGCGTTCTACGACCTCGCGTCTCCGGTCGTGGAGTGACCTGATTGCGGATCTCGGATTGCGGATTGCGGATTGGAAATGCCAATTGCGTCCCGGTCCGGTTCGCGTTTGCCTTTCTCGATCCGCAATCCCAAATCCGCAATCCGCAATCGAATGATCCGCTTCCTCACCGCCGGCGAGAGTCACGGGGCCGCGCTCGTCGGCATCGTGGAGGGGCTCCCGGCGGGGGTGCCGGTGACGGCCGAGGCCATCAACCGCCACCTCGCGCGGCGGTGGCTGGGGGTGGGGCGGGGTGGACGCCGGAAGGTGGAGCAGGACCAGGTCGAGATCCTCTCGGGTGTCCGCTTCGGTCGCACGATGGGCGGGCCGGTGGCGCTCGTGTTGAAGAACGCGGCCTACCACGCCGACCGCGCGGGCTGGCCCGAGGTGATGGCCGTAGACGGCACGGGCGAGGGCATCGAACGCGTCACGCAGCCGCGGCCGGGGCACGCCGACCTCGCGGGGGCGCAGAAGTACGGCTTCGACCGCCCGCCCGGTGGGCCCGACCTCCGCCCCGTGATTGAGCGGTCGAGCGCCCGCGAGACGGCCATGCGCGTGGCGTGCTGTTCCATTGCGCGCGGGTTTTTGCAGGCGCTGGACATCCACGTCGTGAGCCACGTCGTCCGGCTGGGCGAGGTGGGTTTCCCCGACGCCGACGCGTGGGTGCCCCTGCGCGATACGCTGCTGGCGGAGGGGCCCGACGCCCTGAACGACGCCGCCGACGCGAGCCCCGTGCGGATGCTCGACGCGGCGCTTTCTGAATCTGCCGTCGCCCACGTCGAGGCCATACGGCAGGCGGGCGACACGCTGGGCGGGGTCTACGAGGTCGTGGCGACGGGCGTGCCCGCGGGGCTGGGGTCGTACGTCCACTGGGACCGCCGGCTCGACGGGCGGCTGGCGCAGGCCATCCTCTCCATTCCGGCCCAGAAGGCCGTCGAAGTGGGCGACGGCGTCGCGGCGGCCGGGCGGCCGGGGTCCGAGGTCCACGACCCCATCGTGCCGGACGGGGAGCCGGGCGGCGGCCTCACGCGGTCGGCGAACCGGGCGGGCGGCGTCGAGGGCGGCGTGACGAACGGGATGCCCGTCGTCGTGCGCGGCTACATGAAGCCCATCCCCACGCTCATCCGCCCGCTGGGGAGCGTGGACCTCGCGACCGGCGAGGCGGGCCCGACGCGCTACGAGCGGAGCGACGTGACGAGCGTCCCCGCCGCGAGCACCGTCGCCGAGGCGATGGTGGCGTGGGTGCTGGCCGAGGCGCTGCTGGAGCGCTACGGCGGCGACACGTTCGCGCAGGTCGAGGAGCGGCTGGCCGCCGACCGGGCGCGGGGCTAGTCGTCCAGCGGGACGCGTTGGAGGAGAAGGCCGGCCTGTTTGAGCGCGGCACCGATGGCGTGGGCGTGCCGCTCCTGCACCCACACGGGGTGGAGGGGGTCGGGGTTGAAGTAGCTGTAGGCCCTGAACGTCGGCCCCTGCCGGGTTAGCGCGGCGAGGTCCCAGCCGCCGGTTGTGATGGTGATAGAGCCCGTGTGATCCAGGGGGAAGGCGGAGTCGTCGGGCAGGCTCCACACGTCGTGTGCTTCCAACTCCCGGAGCAGCGCCGTCCAATCAGGCGCCGGGTCGAGCCGCAGGCGGCACGCCTCCACCCCTGCCGGTGCGGGGATGAAGCGCTGGGTACGGCGCCCCTCCGCGTCGTTCCCGTGCCGGATGTAGCCGTATGAGGAATCGGGCGCGGAGACGAAGAGGCCGGGGCGCGCGGAGTCGGCGTCGCAGGGGACAAGGTCCGTGAGGCGGTCCATGCGGGCCTCGCCCTCCTCGGGCAGGAGCCAGTAGGCGAACACCTCCCCGCGCACCGTCTGTCCGTCGTCCACCAGCCGCACGAAGCGGTAGAGCCGGTCGGCGTTTGCCCAGATCCACGCCTCCCGATGTCCCTCCGGGATTGACGTCGTACGAATGGCCGGGATCCCGAACGCCCGTGCGGTGGCCTCCATCTCATCGGCCTTCCCGTATAGCTCCAGCCAGTCGGGGTCCTCCGGTTCGAGTGGGGGTGGGGGCCGGTAGAATGCCCGGAGCCGGAGCGTCAGGCGGACGCGGACGGTATCGCCCACCGGCACCGCGATGGTGGTCCGGCCCTCCTCGAAGTACTCCGACTCGATCACGAACAGCCGGTCGCCGGACGGCGCTGTGACGACGAACCGGCCGTCCCGGTCCGTGTAATGACGGTCCGTCGGGGACCGGACGGCGTGGATGGCGGCGTGGCCGCGAGGACGGACGCTGACGTGTGGCGCCGGGCGGACCGTGCCGGTCGAGTCCTCCCAGACCACCGTGCCCACGACGACGCCCGGGGCGTCCTGCGCGAGGGCGGGGGCCGCGACGAGGAGGGGGAGGAGGAGGAGAAAACGCATCGGGCGCCCCTGAGACCGGCCGCAGCCTAGTCGCAGGGGCGCCCGGCCGGCAAGGCACGCGGGTATGCCTCGCCGTTCAGTAATGCCCTACTTGATGAACCGGATCGAGAGGGGGTACCGGTACCCCTCCCCGTTGCTCGCCTTCACCCCGGCGATGATCGGGAACACGACCTCGGCCGCGCCGAGGACGAAGAGCAGCGGGATGCCGATGAGCACGAAGCAGAGGATGATGGCGGCGAACCACGCCAGCAGCATCGTGAGGTGGAAGTTGACGGCCTCCTTGCCGGCGGCGTCGATGGCCGGGTGCTCCTCGCGCTTCATGAGCCACACCACGAGGGGGCCGACGAAGAAGCCGATGCCCGACACCAGCCCCGCGAGAGCGCTGATGTGGAGGATGGCGATGGTGCTGCGGACGGAGTCGGGCACCGGGTCGAGGGCGTCGTCCATGTCGAGCATCGGAGGGGGAGCGGAGGGGAGGGAGGCGTCAGCAGCCGTCTGCTTCAGGGCGCGCTTACTTCAGGAACCGGATCGAGAACGGGTACTCGAAGGGCTCGCCGTTGGCCGTGCGGACGGCGGCGACGAGGGGGAGCACCACGCTCGCGATGCCGACGAGGAAGAGCAGCGGGATCCCGACGAGGATCGCGGAGAGTACGGCCGCCGCGCCGAACGCGAGGAGCATCGAGAAGTGGAAGTTCAGCGCGGCGCGGCCCGCGGTGTCGTACTCGGGGTGCTCGTCGCGCTTGAGGAGCCACATGACGAGCGGGCCGAGGAAGAACAGCCCCGTGCAGAGGCCGACGAGGGCGCTCGCGTGGAGGAGGGCGGCCGTGCGCTGGACGCTCTCGGGCGTGAGGTCGTCGAGGTAGGCGTCGTCGGTCATCGGAAGGACGGAGGGTGGGTACCGCCCGCTCTACGGGGGATTTCGCGGCGAGATACAGGCCGTACGTCTCAAAAAAGCAGAATCGGTAAGACGCTGTGCTACGCGTGAGTCCCCGACGCGGGGGCGGGCCCTCGCCGTCGCCGGGGCGGGGCGCGCAGCGTGTGCGGCGGGCGGATCCCGGACGGGCGGTCCTCGTACGCCGCCCGCCCCTCACCCCGCCCCCCTCCGTGGACTGGATCCAGCGCGCCGCGCGCCGCCCCGACGCTCGCCTCAACACCCGCACGACGCCCGTCCCCGTCACGCCCGACGCCCCGCACGCCGTCGTCGTGGGGGCTGGGTTCGGGGGGCTTGCCGCCGCCGTGCGCCTGCTCGTGCGCGGCTACCGCGTGACCGTCGTGGACCGGCTCGACCAGCCCGGCGGGCGCGCCCGCGTGTTCAAGCAGGACGGCTACACCTTCGACGCTGGGCCCACCCTCATCACGGCGCCGTTCCTCTTCGACGAGCTGTGGGCGCTGGCGGGGGAACGGCGCGAGGACCACGTCGAGGTCGTCCCCATCAGCCCGTTCTACCGCATCCGGTTCGACAACGGCGAGCAGTTCGAGTACACCGGCGATGCCGAGGCGATGCGCCGCGAGGTGGCCCGGTTCAACCCGGCCGACGTGGCGGGCTACGAGCGCTTCCTCCGTAAAAGCGAGCAGATCTTCCGCGTGGGCTTCGAGGAGCTGGGCCACGTCCCCTTCGGGAGCCCCCTCGACATGGCCCGCATCGCCCCCGCGATGGCGGCGCTGGAGAGCTACCGCACGGTCTACGGACTCGTCAGCAAGCACTTGCGGGACCCCCGGCTGCGGACGGTCTTTTCGTTTCACCCGCTCCTCGTGGGGGGCAACCCGTTTTCTACGACGAGCATCTACACCCTCATCGCGTTCCTGGAGCGGACGTGGGGGGTGTGGTACGCGATGGGCGGCACGGGCGCGATGGTGCAGGGGATCGCCGACCTCATCGGCCGCCTCGGCGGGACGCTCCGGCTGGGGGAGACCGTGACGGAGATCACCGTGGACGGCGCGGGCGCAAAGCCCCGCGCGACGGGCGTCCGGCTGGAGACAGGCGAGACGATCGCGGCCGACCTCGTCGTCTCCAACGCCGACGCGGCGTGGACGTACAAGAAGCTCATTGCGCCCCAATACAGAAAACACTGGACGGACGCGCGGCTCGACCGGGCCCACTACTCGATGAGCCTGTTCGTCTGGTACTTCGGCACCAACCGGCGCTACGAGGACGTGGCGCACCACACGATCCTGCTGGGCCCGCGCTACCGGGGGCTCCTCAAGGACATCTTCGGGCGGCATAAGCTGGCCGACGACCATTCGCTCTACCTCCACCGCCCGACGGCGACGGACCCCTCGATGGCGCCCGCGGGCCACGACGCGTTCTACGTCCTGAGCCCGGTGCCGCACCTCGACAGCGGCGACGCGTGGGACGCCGCCCAGACGGAGCGCTACCGTCGCGCCGTGATGCGCTCGCTGGAGGACACGGTGCTGCCGGGGCTGAACGAAAGCCTCACGACGAGCCTCACGCTGACGCCGAAGGGTTTCCTGGACGACTATCTCTCGGTGAAGGGCGCGGCGTTCTCGCTGGAGCCCATCCTCACCCAGAGCGCCTACTTCCGCCCCCACAACGCGAGCGAGGACGTGGATGGGCTCTTTCTCGTCGGGGCAGGCACCCACCCTGGCGCCGGGATGCCCGGCGTGCTTTCGTCCGCTCGGGTGCTGGACACCGTCGTGCCGGACCCGGCCCGTGTCCGATGGACTGCCGACTGAGGGGATAAGCTGCCCCCTTTCAGCCTTGTCATCCTGAGCGTAGCCGGAGGCGGAGTCGAAGGATCTCCGACTTGCACAACGTCGGAAGCATCCTGAGATCCTTCGACTGCGTTCGGCTCCGCCGCCCTCCACTCAGGATGACAGGGGAGGGAGGACGGATGCCTCATCAAACCGTCTCTCAGCTGCTCAGACCTATGCGCGTTCTCTCCGTTGTTCTCGCCTTAACCCTCGTGCTTGCCGCGTGCCGGTCGCGGGAGCCGCAGCCATCAGAAGAAACGCTGGACTCGCTGGCGGGGCCCACGCTGACGGCGCCGCGTGTGGACCCGCCCGCGCCCGACGAGGTGCTCGCGCTCGACACCGCCTTCGTGGGGGCCGTGATCGTGGAGCGGGGCGACGGGGCGTACACCGTCGACGTGGTCGAGGGGCAGGTGACGGCGGCCGACGGGGCGGCGCCGCTGGACCGCGCCGCGCTGGGCCGGTGGCTCGCCCGGCTCGCGCCGCTGCGCGCCGAGGGCCGCTTCGACGACCTGACGCCGCAGGCCGTGCAGAACGGGGCCGACGCCACGCTCGACTTCGCGTTCACCGACGGCTCGGGCCGCACCGTGTCCTTCCTGCGGCACGCCGACGGTGTAGCCGCCGTGAGCCAGGACGACGGTCCCGTGTGGCGCCTCGCCGCCGACGCGCTCGACGCCCTCGTCCCCGACCCTGCGACCCTGTCGCGCTAAACCAAAAGAGGGCGCCGGAGCGTGTGCCCCGGCGCCCTCTGCGGCGGTCTGTCGTCAGCGGTCTGCGGTCGCCCCCGAAGGGGGCCTCAGAACCCTACGTCCTCCGTGCCCGTGGGGGCCTGCGGGGTGCGGGCGCGGCGCTGGGGGGCGCGGCCGAAGGTGTACGTCAGCGTGCCCGAGACCTGCTGGATGTTCGGGTCGCGGATGCCCGAGAGCTCGAACGTGTCGCCGTCGGTCGTGCGGAACTCGAAGCGCGTCGTCGAGAAGAGGTCGTTCACGCGGAGCGCCAGCGAGAGCCGGTCGCTGATCTTCTGGTTGATGCCGAGCGTGGTGAAGCTGAAGGCCGAGATGCGGCCGTCCTCCACGTTCTGCGGGGCGCGCCAGAACCCGAAGAGCTGGACATCGGTGCCGGGGCGGACGTTGACCTGGAGGCTCCCGCGGAGGGAGTACGTCATCGCGTCCGAGGCCAGCCCGACCTCCACGCTCTCGCCGTCCGTGACCGTGCGGGCCATGCTCCCCGAGACGAACCCGCGGAAGCGGCCGAGCGCGGCCATCACCGTGAGGTCGGCGCCGTAGGAGTCCTGCGTGTCGAGGTTCTGCTGCGTCACCGTCGAGACGTTCGTGACCGGGTCGTAGAAGAACCGGCGGCGGATGACGTCCGAGGTGTGGCGGTAGAACGGCGTCAGCGTGAGGAAGTACTTGTACTGGAGCGTGAGCTCGTAGGCGTCCGTGTACTCGGGCCGGAGGAGCGGGTTACCGACGCGGACGTTGAGGGTGTCCTCGAAGCTCGGGAAGGGGGTGAGGGCCCACGTCCGCGGGCGCTCGATGCGGCGGGAGTAGCTGGCCTTGATGAGCGAGCCCGGCCCCATCGGATACGTGAGGAACGCGCTCGGGAAGAGGCTGCTGTAGGAGAGCCGCGTCGAGTCGGGGTCCACGCTGGGCAGCCCCTGGACGGGGGGGAGCGGGGTGTTCAGCGTGAACTCGCGCGTGGCCGTCTCGGCGCGCACGCCCACCTGCGCCTCGAAGGGGCCGAGGGAGCGGGAGCCTTGCAGGTAGGCCGCGTAGATCCCCTGCGTGAAGTCGAAGTCGTTCGTGCGGCCGGGCAGGCTCACGAACACCCCGTCCGTCTCGCGCTCGTAGAGGAGGGCGCTCGAGACGTGCTCCCACTGCGTCTTGGCGCCGGCCTCCAGGCGCAGCCCGGCCAGCGGGCGCGCGTAGTCGAGCTGGAGGTAGCCCGTGTCGTTCGTCTCGTCGGTGGCCGAGCGCTCGCGGACGTCGGTGCCCGCGGGGTCGAGTTGGCGCTGGATGAAGAGGTCCTCATCGGAGCCGTCGTTGCGCGTGACGCGGGCCTCCAGGGCCAGTTCGTGCTCGCCGCCGGAGAGGCCGGCCCCGCCGCCGCCGCCGCGCCCACCCATCATCATCGGGCCGCCGCCGCCCGGACCGCCCATGCCGCCCCGGCCGCCGCGGTTGCCGCCCCCGGCGGGGGCGCCGGCGTTCTGGCCGTCGAAGCGGCGGCGGAAGACGAGGGCGAGGTCGCCGTTGAGGCCGTCGTTGCTGCCGTCGGTGAGCCGCTCGTTCTCGCTCGCGGTGCCCGCGCCGGGCGTGACGAGGGAGTTGACGAAGCTGCTGTTGGAGCCGCTGCGCACGCCGAAGTTGCCCTCCAGCGTGAGGTTCGTGCCCTGCGCGAGGAGGTAGTCGAACGTGGTGTTGAGGAAGTGGCTCTGCGAGCCGTTGTCGTCCTCCGAAGCCTGCGTCGTGAAGTCGCCGAGGGCGAGGTTGCGGCGGTCCGAGGAGCCGAGCGACGCGAAGGAGTCGTAGCGGTAGCCGTAGGTCGCCGTCACGTCCACGGCCCCGCGCTGGTAGGCGACGTTGGCGCCGACCTCGCCGTTGGGCGCCGTGCCGCCGCCGAGCGTGAACCCGCCCGAGAGCCCGCGGTCGGTGTTCTCGCGGAGCACGATGTTGATGATGCCACTCATGCCGTCGGGGTCGTAGCGCGCCGACGGGTTGGGGATCACCTCCACGCGCTCGACCGTCGAGGCGGGGATCTGCCGGAGCAGCGCCGTCAGGAACGCCCCGCGCACCGGCACGGGCCGCCCGTTGATCTGGATGACGACGTTCTGGTTGCCGCGGAGGCTGATGCCGCCGGAGGCGTCGACCTCGATGGAGGGGAGCGTCTGGAGCGTCTCGATGGCGCTGCCGGCGGCGGTGATGGGCTGGTCGGCCACGTTGTAGACCGTCCGGTCGGCGCGCTGCTCGACGAGTTCGCGTCGGGCCGTCACCTCGGTCTCGTCCAGTTCGACCGTGGAGACGGCGAGGCGGATCTCGCCGAGCTCAGTCGGGGCGCCGGGCCGCACCTCGACGCCGGGCCGCCGAATCTCGGCGTAGCCGACGGCGGAGAACCGCACCTCGTAGGTCGCGGGCGGGATCCGCTCCAGGCTGAACAGCCCGTCCACGTCGGCCGCGGTGCCGGTCACGAAGGTGCCGTCGGTGAAGAGGGCGACGGTGGCCGAGGGGATCCCCTCGCCGGTGGCGTCGTCGAGCACGCGCCCGGTGAGGGCGGTGGCGGGTCCGCCGCCCATGCCGCCGGGGGGGCCGCCCGCGGGGAACTGGGCGCGCGCGGGGGCCGCGGCGAAGAGCACGAGTCCCGCGAGGGCGAGGACGAGGCGGGGGGTAGCGGACATGCGGGAGGCGGGGGGAGGACGGGCACATGCTAAACCGGTAGCACGCGCCGCTTCGTGTGGGGCCGAGAACTTGAAGGTCCCAACGTGTGAACCCGCCGCGGGGTGCGTCCGGGATGGGAAGAGTGGGAGAATGGGGGAGAGGGAGAAAGGGAGAGGAGGGAAAGGAGAGAGAGGAGGGCAAATGCCTTCGGTCTGCCATAGGGGCGATGTGCTTACACGCCCTGCATTCCTGCCGGTGGCCCACTTCGCTCCTTTCTGGCCCACGACATCCGGTCTGCTGTAGGGGCGACGCGCTGCGTCGCCCTTCGTAACGGGGATGGCAAACCGAGGGCGACGCAGCGCGTCGCCCCTACGAATACTCGCCGTCCGTAGGGGCGCAGCGTGCTGCGCCCTCCGGATTGGGACGACGGCGCCAATCCGATCAACCTCCCCGCCGCTTGCTCCGGCTCCGCCTCCGCTCACGGCTGCCCCTCCTCATCTGAGGAGGGGCGGATGGTGGAAGAGACCGTGCTGGTCGTCCTCCTCAGGCTGTCCCCCAGCCTTTCCAAACCAAAAAAGGGGCCCGGCGCTTGGTTGGCGCCGGGCCCCCGTGGGCGGTGTGGTTGTTTATCCGCGGTCGGCGGTCTGCCGTCTGCGGTCGGCCCCGCAGGGGCCCTGCCTCTAGAACCCGAAGCCCGTGTCCTGCTGGCCCTGGGGCTGCTGCTGCTGGGTCTGCGGACGGGGGCGGCGCTGGGGGGCCTGGCCGAAGGTGTACGTGAACGTGGCCGTGACCTGCCGGATGTCCGGGTCGCGGAAGCCGTCGAAGGTGTAGCCCCCGGCCGGGTCGTCCTGCGTCCAGCGGAAGCGCGAGGTCGAGAGGAAGTCGTTGACGCGGACCGCCAGCGTGGCGCGGTCGCCCATCAGCTTCTGGCTGATCCCGATGGTGCCGATGCCGAAGGACGAGATGTGGCCGTCCGGCACGTCGAGCGGGCCGCGGTAGAAGGCGAAGAGCTGGAGGTCGGTGCCCTGGCGGAGCCGCGCCTGCACGTTCCCGCGCACGCTCCAGCCGATGCCGTCCGAGCCGAGCCCGGCCTCGATCGAGCCGCCGTCGGTGACGCTGCGGTAGACGCTGCCGGAGAGGAAGCCGCGGTAGCGCCCGCCGCCGAGCTGGGCGGCCAGCGTGAGGTCGGCGCCGTAGCTCTCGTCGGAGTCGAAGTTGGCGACGCCGAAGGTCGAGACGCCGGAGACGGGGTCGACCGTGAGGCGCTGCCGGATGACGTCGGTCGTGCGGCGGTAGAACGGCGCCAGCGTGAGGAAGTACTTGTACTGGAGCGTGAGCTCGAAGGCGTCCGTGAACTCGGGCCGGAGGTCCGGGTTGCCCACGCGCACGTTGAGCGGGTCGTCCAGCGTCGTGAAGGGGCTGAGGAAGAACGGCCGCGGGCGGTTGATGCGGCGCGAGTAGCTCGCTTTGGCGAGCGTCCCCTGGGCGACGTTGTACGTGAGGAAGGCGCTCGGGAAGAGGTCCGTCTGCGTGCCGAGGTCGCGGTCCTGGTCCTGCCCTTCCGCCGTGAGGTCGTAGCTCCGGCTCGCGCTCTCGACGCGGAGGCCCACCTGCGCCTCGACGGGGCCGAAGGTGCGGGCGCCCTGGAGGTAGGCGGCGTGGACGGTCTCGTCGAGGACGAAGCGGTTGGCCCGGTTCGGGTCCACGACGAACGTGCCGCCGACGCAGTCCACGTCGTCGGGGGAGGTGACCCCGCCGCCGTTGCAGGCGCGGAAGTCCACGTCGTTGTCCTGCCGGCGGAGCGTGCTCTTGCCGCCGAGTTCGATGCGCCCGCCGGGGATGGGGCGGACGTAGTCGAGCTGGAAGTAGCCCTCGTCGGTGGTGTAGTCGATGATGTTCCAGCTCACATCGTCGGCCGCGGTGGGGAAGCCCGTGACGGGGTCGGTGAGGCGGTTGAGGAAGCGGTCGTCGTCCTGGTCCCAGTTGCGGGTGTAGCGGCCCTCGCCCGAGAGCGTGTGGCCCTGCGCGAACTCGCGGCGGAGGCCGAGCGCCACGTCGCCGTTGAGGCCGTCGTGGGCGCCGTCGGTCCAGCGGTCCGTCTCCTCGTCGGCGCCCGCGCCCTGCGGGCCCGCGAGGTACTGCGTGTAGTGGTCGGTCTCGCCCGTGCGCGAGGAGACCGAGCCGGTGAACGTGGCGTTGAGCCCCTGCCGCAGCGTGTAGTCGACGGTCGTGTTGAGGAGGTGCGACGTGAACCCGTGGTCCATCGAGAACGCCTGGAGCGTCGTCCGCGGCGTGCCCGTGAGCCCGACGGTGCGGTTCGACTCGGCGTCGAGGTTGAAGGCGTCGTAGCGGAAGCCGTAGTTGGCCGAGACGTCCCAGGGGCCCTGCTGATAGGCGACGTTGCCCGACAGCTCGCCGTTGGGCGCCGTGCCGCCGCCGAGCGTGAAGCCGCCGGAGAGCCCGCGGCTCGTGCCCTGCCGCATCACGATGTTGACGATGCCGCCCATGTCGGAGGCGTCGTGGCGCGCGGAGGGGTTCGGGATCACCTCGATCCGCTCGATCTGGTTCGCCGGGATCTGCCGGAGCATCCCCGCGAGCTGTGCGCCCGTCACCGGCACGGGGCGGCCGTTGATGTGGACGGCGACGTTCTGGTTGCCGCGGAGGCTCACGTTCCCGTCGGTGTCCACGTCGAGGGCCGGGAGCGTCTGGAGCGTTTCGAGGGCGCTGCCGCCGGCCGTGACGGGCTGGTTCGCCACGTTGTAGACCGTCCGGTCGGCCTGCTGCTCGACGGCCTCGCGCTGCGCCGTCGTCTCGGCCTCGCCGAGTTCGTACGTCGCCGCGGCGAGAAGCACGTCGCCCAGCGGCGTCACGGCGCCGGGCCGCACGGCCACGTCGGCGCGGGTGTGGGTGGCGTAGCCGACGGCCGAGATGCGGACCTCGTAGGTGGCCGGGCGCAGCGGCGACAGCGTGAACGCGCCGTCGGCGCCGGCGGCGGTGCCGGTCACGAACGCGCCGTCGGTGTAGACGGCGACGGTGGCCGAGGGGATGGGGCCGCCGGCGGCCTCGTCGAGGACGCGCCCGGCGATGCCGGTGGGGGGGCCGGCGGGGCCGCCGCCGGGGGCGCCCTGCGCACGGACGGCGAGGGGCGCGAGGGCGACGAGCGCCGCAAGGAGGGGAGTGACGAAGCGCATGGCGAGGGGAGATAGGGCAGGTGCTAAACTTTTAGCATTCCCCTCTTCGTGTGCGGGATCCCAAAAGTTTCGCGGCTCTACGGAACAAAGTGGCGCGGGATGCGGCGGAGCGGGGAAAAAGAGGAGAGGGGGAAGGAGGGAAAGGAGAGAGAGGAGGGAAGGGGAGAATGCGGATGGGAG
>Ga0193752_1002336_pt1 | contig 14375 bp, 15 predicted proteins | sample H1c1metaG_FD_144924 | JGI IMG/M metagenome (GOLD analysis project Ga0193752, IMG submission 144924) | Soil microbial communities from a riparian zone of the East river system, Colorado, United States - H1c1 | ecosystem: Environmental > Terrestrial > Soil > Riparian zone | place: USA: East River... | reverse complement strand
CTTCTGATACTGCCGCTGTGTCGGATTCCGGCGCATCGGTACAACTGGTATAACCTATTAATGCGAAGGCAGCCAGATACATGAGATTTTGCTTTGTCATAAATGGTGATTTGATTATAAATGGTGTTTTGATTAATTAAAACGTTGAAATGAAGCGAATTGCAATATCAATGTTTACACATCGTTATGTCAAAAATAGTGTTTTATTTCAAACCGAAAGGAATTAGGGGAAAATTGACCGCAACATAATATCAGACCGCAATAACCGGCCGTCAAAAGGACTCAAGCACCTGCCACCAAAAATAAAAAAAATATACCGCTAACATGGACTCCCTTGTAATATATTATTCATGAAAGCTACTAAATAATAATGTATTGAAACTGCAGGAAGCATTGTGTAAGTTCGTAAAACACAGGTTCGCTGATCTGCACTTTATTATTCGTAAATTCATGACATGATCGCAGCCTTCAATTTGCTTGTTAATGGAAAAACGCATCGTATTGAAGCAGAGCCATCAACGCCTTTGCTTTATATACTGCGCAATGATCTTGAGTTGAACGGACCGAAATTTGGATGCGGTTTGCAACAATGCGGCGCATGTATGGTCCTGTTAGATGGTGTTGCAAATCCAAGTTGTATGATTCCGGTTTCGGTTGTGGCTGGAAAAAATATAACGACACTAGAAGGTTTGGAAAAAGGCAATAAGCTTCACCCGGTGCAGGAAGCATTCATTGAAGAACAAGCAGCTCAGTGCGGGTTTTGCCTCAATGGTATGGTTATTTCAGCTGTCTCCTTACTCAATGAATTTCCGACACCAAATGATCAGCAAATAAGAGAAGGTTTACAAAGATGCTTGTGTCGTTGTGGCACACAATCAAGAGCAATCAGAGCGATAACAAAAGCGGCAGGTCAACACTCAGTTTCTAAACCCCTTTCGGCAAATACTTAGCAGGGATTCAATAAAGGATGTCACAAAAATATAGGGATAATTTTCTCAGTTCAATATTTTCATAATGCTCAGACGGGACTTTTTAAAAAATACGGGCTGTTTAACAATTGGTTTTGCAATGAGTAAATCCGTTTTTGCAGAAGCGGGATCATCTGTTAATTATCTGGCAGATGAACTACCTCAAAGTCTTAAGCGTTTTCCTAACATCAATGCATGGCTGCAGATCACTTCAGATGGCCGGCTACATGTGTTTACAGGAAAGATGGAACTGGGCCAGGGCATAAGAACTGCTATTGCACAGGTCGCTGCAGAAGAACTTGATATGAAAATGGAACAGGTTGATGTAACGCTTGCTGAAACCGGTGTTACTCCCGATGAGGGATATACCGCAGGAAGCGGATCCATTGACAACAGCGCTATGTCGGTAAGATATGCTGCCGCAGCAGCGCGTGAAAAATTATTAGGCCTTGCAGCTGTTACCCTTAAACAACCCCAGTCGGAATTAACGATGTCTGAAGGTGTGATCAGGTCATTAAAAAATAAACAAAAGATAACTTTCGCCAAACTTCTTGCCGGCAAACAAATTACTGATAAAGTGACTATGCCGGTTAAATTAAAGCAACGCGATCAATATGTTCTTGTAGGTAAACCCATATTCAGGGATGATATCAAAAAAATGGTCCGTGGAAATCCTGTTTACCTGCAGGATCTGAGATTTCCAGGTATGTTACATGCGCGGATACTGAGACCTCCGGTTTATGGAAGCTCATTGATAAAGTTGGATGAAGCGGCGTTAAAGACACAGTTCCCTTCCATTATAAAAATAATTGTCGATGGAAGTTTTATTGGAGTTATAACGGCTAATGAATATACTGCCGTACAAATACAATCTGTCTGCGAAAATTTTTGCAGTTGGAAATTACCTGAATCACTTGTACCTGATCCTTCCAGTCCATTAAAGGACCATTTGAAGACGTTGCCGGCCAAAACAGAAAATGTAAAAAAAGCGGGCAATGTCAGTTTTGATGCCGGTAACAATCTGGTTACCCATTCGGCTGCTTATTATAAACCCTATATGATGCATGGTTCAATCGGGCCTTCCTGTTCAATCGCATTGTATGATAAGAAAATGCTTCATATCTGGTCGCACAGTCAGGGCGTGTATCCCTTGCGATCAAGCCTGCAGAAGATGCTCGACATACCACTTGAAAACATTCATATCACTGGTGTACCGGGATCAGGTTGTTACGGTCACAATGGTGCGGATGATGTTTCAGCAGAAGCTGCTATACTTGCGCTGGCCCATCCCGGCAAACATATACGGCTTCAATGGTCAAGGGCAGACGAACATGTCTGGGAGCCCTACGGAAGCGCAATGATCATGGAAGTAAAAGCCCGGCTAAATGCAGAAGGAAAAATTACTGACTGGGGTTACGATTTGTGGTCAGACACTCATGCAACAAGGCCTGGAGGCAATCCTGAAAACCTACTACCAGCAAAGTATATTCGAAAATCTTTCCCGGGCAAACCTGCTGGTTTCAGTGGTGGCGCACACAGAAATTCTGAACCTTATTATGAAATTCCAAATCAGCAGATAGATGTTCATTTCTTTGACGGCCCGCTGAGAGTTTCGGCTCTGCGCAGCCTGGGAGCTTATGGGAACATTTTTGCGATCGAAAGTTTTATGGATGAGCTTGCAGAAAAAGCAGGCAAGGACCCTTTTGACTTCCGGTTGATCCATCTGAAAGATGATCGCGCCAAAGCAGTATTGCTGAAATTGAAAGAAATGATAGCCACGGAAATTACTGGTTCAGGAAAAGTTGTTACCGGAAATATGTCCGGTCCGGCTAAAAACCGTACCGCTGATAGTAATGAAGAATTACCAAAGGATGACGGATCAGGTATTGGTATTGCATTTTCAAGATATAAAAATACAGCTTCATACTGCGCGGTAGCGGCACACGTTTCGTTCATTAAGAAAAGAAATGAGATCATTGTTCATAAAATGTTTTCGGTTATAGATCCTGGTGAGGCCATAAATACGGATGGCATTATCAATCAAACGGAAGGCGGAATGATCCAGTCTGCCAGCTGGACACTGCAGGAAGAAGTTAAGTTCGATCAACACCGGATCCTAAGCGTAGACTGGAAATCTTACCCGATATTCCGTTTCAGCCAGGTGCCGGAAACCGAAGTAATTGTCATCAACAACCCGGCTGAAGGGCCGATGGGCGCAGGAGAAGCGGCACAGGGCCCGGCCGGAGCGGCTGTGGCTAACGCTGTTTATAAAGCAACAGGCATAAGGTACCGCGACCTGCCCATCGTTAAAATCCCGCTTCCGACAGATTGATAAAATCCCAGAGGCTTTGAATGAATTGCCTTGACTACGGAAAATTCCCATTTATTCGCATTATTGTCATGCTGTCCGTTTGAATTATACTTAAATTGATTATTCAAATAAATAGTAAAACCCGTGTCATCTCCGCTTCATTCAAAGCTTCGCCTTAAACCAGGCCTCAGGTTATTGACTTTGAACGCACCTGCCAACTTCAGCGAAAGCATTGATGCAGGGAGTTTAAATCTGACGATAAGTAAAAACGCAAAGGTGTTTGAACAGATCCATTGGTTTGTAAAGACGAAAAAAGAACTGGAAGCTGATCTTATCAAAATAATCAACTTACTAAAGGAAGGCGTTATTTGCTGGATTTATTATCCCAAGGGATCTTCAAAAATACAAACAGATTTAACGAGAGATACAGGTTGGGACCTCTTATTAAAAGTACCAAATCTCAAATGGCTCGTGCTCGTTTCGTTTGATGAAACATGGTCGGCTTTTTCGATGCGCCTTCAAACCGCCGAAGATCATCAAAACGAAAAAGCAGCAAAAGTCCGACCCATTTTTGTTTATATCGATCCGGTCAAAAAAACTATCCGGGTACCGGATGATCTTCAAAAGATGCTTGACAAACATAAAAAAGAAGCTGAATTCTTTGGCAGCCTGTCGTTTTCGAACAAAAAAGAATATGTAGAATGGATTGTTACGGCCAAAAAGGAAGAAACGCGTAAAAGGCGGGTTGATGAGACTATTGTTAAACTGGAGAAAAAATTGAAAACCCCCTAAAACTCCCCTACTGCGAAGAAGGGGAACGAGCGTAGCGAGGGGGTGGTTGCTCTTCGGTCTTCGCAGGTTATTAGTATGCGGTTACCAAAGAACAACCACCCCATGCCTTCGGCATTTCCCTTCCTTCGCAGGAGGGGAATATTGCTCCCATTGTTTGAATTTTACAACTATTGCTTTGAAAGCTGTAATGGTACCGGTCTCACACTGTGCTATTTTTGAGGTAACAAAATCAAGCACTATGGCAGTCAATTATCTAACCATTATCGTTTCATTTATCATACTGTTAACGATGGCAGGAACCGCTTCTCTGGTACCGCAACCTCAAATTCAAAAAACAGCCAAAACACAACTCATGGAACAGTCAATCAAGTACCTCGGTATGTGGGTAACTGCTGATGGATACATCAGACAGGAATTACTCCCGAACGGCCGGTATGATGAGGCCCGTGGTACAAAAAAGAGCGCTTATACCGGCAGATATGAAGTAAGCGGCGATCATATAAAATACCGGGATGATACAGGTTTTACCGCGACCGGAGACTTTAAAGGAAATATACTTTATCACGGTGGATATGTTTTTTACCGCGAAGTGCCAACAAAAGAAAAAAAGCAGCTAATTCCCGATACCTATCAACTCTAAAAATTGATTAATTTTAAGTTATGCCTAAGACAGAAACACTGGAGGACTTTTATAAGAAAAAAATGAACTGGTTACCGGAAAACCTTCAAAAAGACATTGGTCATTTTAACGTGTTCAGAATGGAGGAATGTGTTGGTCCGAACGGAACTCCTGTTCAATATACCAGAAGAGACTTTTATAAAATCGCACTGGTGCGTGGTAAACATGCCTATCACTATGCTGATAAAAGCCTGGGAGTGGATGGAACTACACTGGTCTTCTTTAATCCCAGCGTACCATATCTTTTTGAACAACTAACAGATGACCCGACCGGATACTTTTGCATTTATAAAGAAGCTTTTTTTACGGAAAAATTAAGAGGTGGTATTAAAGACCTGCCAATGTTTATTGCCGGCAATAAGCCAACTTATGCGCTGAACAAAGCGCAGGATAAATATGTTAGCCAGGTTTTTGATAAAATGCTGACTGAAATTAAATCTGACTATGTTTACAAATACGATCTTCTTCGCAATTATATCACCGAAATAATTCATTATGCTTTAAAGATCCAGCCAACTGAAAATCTATACCAGCATACCGATGCCAATTCAAGAATAACCTCCGTATTTACTGAATTGCTTGAAAGGCAGTTCCCTATTGAAAACCCCAATCAACGTTTTACACTGAGATCGGCGAGAGATTTTGCAGAGCAATTATCGGTACATGTAAATCACCTTAACCGGGCTATCAGATTAACAACAGGTAAAACCACTACGGATCATATATTTGAAAGAGTTGCCAGTGAGGCTATGGCACTTCTGAAACATACCAATTGGAACATTTCAGAAATCAGTTACTGCCTCGGTTTTGAAGAACCTTCACACTTTACAAATTTTTTCAGGAAGCAAACCAGTTTAGCTCCGTCTGCTTTCAGGGCATAATTCTTCAGCTTATTTCATTTTGTTCACATTACTATTATGATCATCACAAGCATCATATGGGATACCTATATCATAGGTTGTTCCATTAATAATGATAAATTTTGTTACCGGTATATGTTTCATAATCATTTCATGCCGGCTAACATTTTACGAGAGCTAAAGAACCGGGAGATCTTCAACGAAACACAATCAAGACGGTATTTATTAAATGCGTCTCAGCAACGTTCGATAAAAGCAATCTTCAGAAAATTAATTGAAGAACAGGATTCTGGTTATCGTTATTCTATCAATCTTCAAAAGAACTACCTGCTCGAGCTGGTTCACGCACTTGTTAAGATCAGTCAACATAATAAATCAAATAATTTATCTGATTAGTAAGTTTGGTTATTTGAATTATATAAGCAATTCATTGATAGTAGTAATTGGATCATGCAAACCGAATCTAATTTTGATGTATCAAATAAATTTTAAAAATAATTCAAGCAGTTAATTCAACTACAAAAATTAAAACATGAAAAATAAAGTATGGTTTATTACAGGAGCCTCAAAAGGTTTGGGACTCTCGCTGGTAAAAAAATTACTCGAAAAAGGATATTGTGTTGCAGCGACATCAAGGAATGTAAAAGAACTGCAGCGTGAGGTTGGCGGTAGGCCGGATCAGTTTCTTGCGCTCAGTGTGGATCTGACCAATGAATCAAGCGTGAAAGAAGCCATTGATGAAACTGTCCGGCATTTTGGCAGCGTTGATGTAATCGTCAACAACGCCGGGTATGGCATTGTCGGAAGCCTTGAAGAATTATCAGATGAAGAATCCCGTGAAAACTTCAATATTAATGTTTTCGGGTCATTGAATGTTATTCGTAAAGCAATGCCCTATTTGCGCCGCCAGGGTTCAGGTCACATCTTCAATATTGCATCCATCGCTGGATTCAACGGCGCCTTTCCGGGATTCGGCATTTATACTGCAAGCAAATTTGCGGTTCATGGCTTTTCAGAGTCACTGTCTGCGGAAGTAAAACCATTTGGCGTGAGGGTTACGATTGTATCACCCGGGTATTTCAGAACAAAATTCCTGGAAGCAGGAGTGCTTGGAGTTCCAAAAAATGAAATGGCAGAGTATAAAAAGGTACGTGAAATTCAGATTGTGCATCAGAAAGATATAAATGGCAAGCAACAGGGAGATCCGGATAAAGCAGCAGATGTTATGATAGGTATTGCCAGCCAGCCTGAATCACCGCTTCACCTCTTTCTTGGCCAGGATGCCTATGATCTGGCTAATTCAAAAATTGCTTCGATCGAAAAAGACATGAAAGATGTTGAAGCACTGGCTACAGCAACGGGCTTCAGCAACTGAGAGACATTCAAAAGTAGAATTTAAGGCCCTGCTGAAGTTTGAAGCAGGGCCTTCAGCTAAATTATATTATGCAGCCTGATGTACTGAAGCAGCATTATGGTCTTGGCATCCTTTAATTCTCCGGTTTCAATCATTTTCAGGGCCTCATCTATGTTTTTTTCAATCACTTCTATATTTTCCTGCTCATGCTGTACCCCACCTCCATCGTTTATTTTCATGGAGTCTTCATATTCAGCTATGAAAAAATACAGCACTTCAGTCACAGAACCCGGCGACATGTAAGCTTCAAATATTTTTCTGACATCCTTGAGCCTGTACCCCGTTTCCTCTTCAGTCTCTCGCCTGATACAATCTTCAGGATTGTCCTTATCAAGCAATCCTGCACAGGCTTCAATCAGCATTCCTGATTCATTACCATTGATAAAGGTCGGCAACCGGAATTGTTCGGTGAGGATGACGGTTTTTTGTTTGGTGTTATAAAGTAAAATCGTCGCTCCGTTTCCCCGGTCATAAGCTTCACGATTATACGTCTGCCAGGTTCCGTCTTTCTGCTGGAATTCGTAGGTCACTTTTTTGAGCGTGTACCAGTTATTGGAAAGAATTTCAGTATTGATGATCCTGACCTCTGCATTCATGTATTAAACTTATTTGGCGGCAATTTACAACCAGGGAATAACCTAAGGCAATTTTGCTACAAAAATCACATGGTTGTGTAATAATTCTTTGAACTATACGGTGCGAAAGGTTTACCAGCTGGCATTTTAAGCTATACAGCATTTTAAAACGCAAAATAAGGCGAAAATGATTAGCTTAGTTATTACCTGATCTTACGCCGAAAGCCAGCCGGCTTTTTGACTGAAAAACACAGAAAACTTTGCCAATTAATAATAATCGCAAATAAAACTTTGCATGACATTCTTTTTGTGTCAGTGAAAACCAAGTAAAAAATGAAATTCAGTATTACAGCCATCTTAAATTACAATGTAATTGAAGCGAGCACATTGATATTAAACATTCATCCTTCTTCGAAGAACCAGAAGCTATTACATGAATCGTTCCTGGTAGCTGGCAAACACCAGACTGTCGAACTTGAAAATGATACAGAGGGGACCAGGCTTATCCGGAGTGCGGTGGATGTCGCAGGTGCACTCAATTATTCGTATGCAGGTCTGGTGGATAATTCCTGGCACACCGTCAATTTCGAAAATGTAGACGAAATGCCGGTTTCTGAATTTTCGCCTGAGATCTTAACTTATTTGTATCCAAGCAGGTACTGTCAGTCGGATAAACTATTCCGGTTTGCAAATCACCAGTTTGGAAATGTTGAAAATCCTTTTGAGAAAGTACTGGCAGTTGCAGAATGGATCAACAAAAATGTTGAATACCTGAGTGGCTCAACAAATGCAGAGACTTCAGCGTATGACACTGTTACACAGCAGGCCGGAGTGTGTCGTGATTTTGCACATCTTGGTATCGCATTGTGCCGTGCGCTAACAATTCCCGCAAGATATTGCTCAGTATATGCCTACCAGTTACAACCGCAGGATTTTCACGCCTGCTTTGAAGTCTATCTCAATGGTCATTGGGTGCTATTCGATGCCACCAGGCTTGTACCTCTGAATGGCTTAGTTAAAATTGCGGTTGGACGTGATGCCGCAGATACAGCCATTGCAAATATTTTTGGAAACATTCAGCTCGAATCAATGGTGGTCAACAGCCAGCTTACAGAAGGAAAATTCATACCGTTTTCATATGAAATTGGTAAATTTGACGGCATAATTTATGAGTGAAACTTATTTTGAAGACCAGGATTTTTCTTCTATCGATTATTCGGTGAAGACGTTTGTGATTGGAGAATACGAGAATTGCGAGTTTGTCAACTGCAATTTTGCTCAGGTCGATTTATCGCGTGTTCAGTTTATTGAATGCGGGTTTTCTGGTTGTAATCTAAGTATGACCAAGTTGATTGGCACTTCTTTAAACACCGTTACATTCAAAGATTCTAAGATCATCGGAATTAATTTTGAAACCTGCAATGAATTTTTATTTACGGTGCGGTTTGATAACTGTATTCTGAATTTCAGTTCTTTTTATAAAAGGATACTTAAAAAGACGTTGTTTAAAGATTGCACTTTGCAGGAAGTTGATTTTACAGATACCGATCTGTCGGGAACTGTTTTTCAAAAATGCAATTTCAATCTGGCGAAATTTGAAAACACTAATCTTGAAAAAGCCGATCTGAGCACGTCATTTAATTATTCGATCAACCCGGAAATAAATAATATAAAGAAGGCAAAGTTTTCGCAGGATGGACTGGCCGGGTTACTTGGGAAATATGATATTGTGGTAGCATAAGCTCCCCTCTTGCGAAGGAGGGGAACGAACGAAGTGAGGGGGTGGTTGTTCTTTGGTAACCGCACACTAATAAAATTCGAAGACCAAAGAACAACCACCCCTGTCGTCTTCGACGCCTTCCCCTCCTTCGCAGGAGGGGAGCTTAAATTTTTTTTATGAACGGTACAGAATACAAAACACAGATTGAACAATTCATCACAGAAGGTTTTGTGAAAATAGAAAATGCATTTTCTACTCAGATCGCAAAACAATGCCGTGATATTCTTTGGAAAGATACTGGTTGTGATCCGGATGATCCATCTACCTGGACCAAACCAGTAGTATGGCTTGGAAACTATACTCAGGAGCCGTTTTTAAAAGCTGCAAATACAAAAGTACTTCATCATGCATACGACCAGCTTGCAGGCGCACATAACTGGATCGCGCCAAAAAGTGTCGGCTCTTTTCCCATTCGGTTTCCCAATCTGACCGACACCGGCGATACAGGCTGGCATATTGATGTAAGCTTTGCAAACGAATTAAGTGATCCTTCTGATTATTTTACCTGGCGCGCAAATATAAAATCACAGGGCCGGGCATTACTTATGTTGTTCCTGTTTTCCGATACCGGCAATAAAGATGCACCTACAAAAATCCGGGTGTCATCTCATCTTGATATGGCGAAAAGATTGTCACCTGCAGGCAATGCCGGGCTATCTGCGAAAGAACTGGCAGCTAATAACTATGAAGAATCAGTAGGACGGACAGAGATTTCCGCAACGGGCGAAGCAGGTACGGTTTATCTATGTCATCCATTTTTGGTTCATGCTGCCACATTGAATTTTGGCACCCAGCCAAGGTTCATGGCACAACCACCTTTGCTTACCGCAAAACAGTTTCAATTAAACCGCGTCGATAGCAATTACAATCCGGTGGAAATTGCTATTCGCCGGGGATTGGGCCTTATCCAGGCTTAAGAAATACACCACCCGCCAATCCTTCGTTATCTTTTAGTTGTATTCCCGACAGCTTCCTTTGAAATGCCTGCAATATCAGGTACATAATTTTTGCCGAAGCTTCATTAAATGACAAACCATCCGGCCGAATGTTCGAAATACAATTGCGTGATTCGTCCGTCAGACCCGGCACTGGATTGTAAGTGATATATGCTCCGATACTATCAGCAGCACTAAGCCCCGGCCGCTCCCCTATAAGTATGACGGATAATTTCGACTGTAACACCTGCGCAATGTGATCGCCAATTGCTACCCTGGCCTGCGTTACAAGGCACAATGGCGCAACACGTAAGCCGCTGTTCTGCAATGCCTGCATCAAAACTTTCATCAATGTCGGAATATGCTGATTAATGGCATTAGCCGATAGTCCGTCTGCTATAATAATACAAACATCATTTAAAACAACGAATTCCTGTAGTTCTGATTGTGATTCACTATGAAGCTGCCTTCCAAGATCCGGTCGCTGAAGATAGATCTGACGGTTTTCGGACTTACTTTGCAGTGTTACCACCGGAAGATTGTATAGTTCAAGATTCTTCCGCAACAATTCAACATCCATTGAAGAATGAACGGCATCACGGGCATGCGCATGCGCCAGCTTAAACGCCAGCCCTTCTTTGGTTGGAATACTTGTTCCACTTCTACCCAGTGCAATTCTTGCACTGGTAAATTGCCGCAAGGCTTCCCATGAATCGCTTTTCACTATTGCTTTCATCTGCAGATTTTGATCGTTATTAAACAACATGCTCATAAAACATGCTTAAAAAAGATGTTCAACCAATTTCATCATAGCGGGTGCCTCAGTGAGTGATCCGTTACTATTAAATATACCTTGCCTGACCAGCCAGCTCTCAAATTCAGGTGAAGGCCGGAGACCAAAAACCTTTCTCACATATAAAGCATCATGGAATGAGGTAGACTGATAGCTTAGCATGATATCATCCGAACCAGGTATTCCCATGATAAAATTACAACCAGCCACAGCAAGTAATGTGAGAAGATTGTCCATATCATCCTGGTCGGCTTCAGCATGATTTGTATAACATACGTCAACACCCATTGGCAATCCAAGCAATTTGCCGCAGAAATGGTCTTCAAGCGCAGCACGGGAAATCTGTTTGCCATCAAACAAATATTCGGGACCGATGAAACCCACTACAGAATTTATCAACAAAGGATTAAATTTCCTGGCAACTGCATAAGCGCGTGCCTCACATGTCTGCTGATCAACACCGTGATGTGCATTTGCGGACAATGCACTACCCTGACCCGTTTCAAAATACATGACATTGTTGCCAACAGTACCTCTTTTTAATGATAACGTAGCGTCATATCCTTCCTGTAACAAAGCCAGGCTAACACCGAAACTTGCATTTGCCTGCTGTGTCCCTGCTATCGACTGGAAACAAAGGTCTACCGGAGCGCCCTGGTTAACGAGATCGAGTGTTGTAGTAATATGTGTCAACACACAAGACTGCATTGGAATCTCAAAGTGTTGCCTGAGATTGTCCATTAACACCAGTAATCGCATTACTCCGGCAGGATTGTCCATCGCAGGATTTATACCGATAACAGCATCTCCACTCGCATATAATAAACCATCAATGATGCTCGCTGCAATGCCGCGGGGATCATCGGTTGGATGATTGGGTTGAAGCCGCGTAGAGAAATGTCCTTTCAGCCCGATTGTGTTTCTGAATTTTGTAACTACTTCTGCCTTTCTGGCAACAGCAATAAGATCCTGATTACGCATCAGCTTTGAAACTGCCGCTGCCATCTCAGGAGTGATCGCCCATTTAAGCGAACTGAGCATCTTTGTATCAACTTCATCCAGCAGTAACCAGTCCCGAAGTTCCCCAATCGTTAAATGAGATATCATTTTAAATGATCCTGCATCATCATGAGAATCTATAATCAGCCTGGTGATCTCATCTTCATCGTACGGGATAACGACTTCATTCAGAAAATTTTTTAACGGAACATCTGCAAGTGTCATCTGCGCCGCAACACGCTCTTCATAAGTTTCAGCGGCGATACCTGCCAAAACATCGCCGGATCTTAGTGGAGATGCCTTTGCCAGAAGATCCTTCAGATTATTGAACCTGTAAACTTTCTGACCGATAATGTGCTGATAAGACATGTTCCTGAATTTAAAAAGACTCAGCGATCAACTCCAAGGTTAAATCACTGCATTATTTTTAATTAACAAATCTTCTTTAAGTGCTGTTTTGTGTTTCCCCGTCAAAATAAAAATGATTATCGTCACTATAAGACCCGCGGCAAAAATAAGGCTGAGGAAAAAATTATAGTAAACGATTGCGATAAGACAGATAACGGAAATCAATAAGGCAATTGCCGGAAACACAGGGTAGAATGGCGATTTGAAAGGACGGATCAGGTCAGGTTCTTTAAGACGGAGTATGAAAAGACAGATCATGCTTGTGATATACATCACCACCGCACCGAGTACGGACAATATAATCACCTGGCTGGTAGTGCCCGTAAGCAGCGCTGCAAAACTTACGAATCCGCCTGCAATAATTGACCAGTGCGGTGTTTTAAAATGATGATTCACTTTAGCCAGGGTTGCAGGGAGGTAGCCACTTCTCGCCATAGCGAAAATCTGACGTGATCCTGCAAGGATAGTTCCATGGAACGAAGCAATGAGTCCGAACAAACCAATGCTGGCAAATATTTTTGTAAGGCTGCTACCTTTACCCAGTACCACCGCTATGGCTTCAGGCAATGGATAATCAAGATTACTGAGACTTCTCCAATCTGTTATTCCCCCCGTTAGTATCATTACGCCCAGGGCAAGAAAAGCCAGTGTTGCCATGCCCGAAATATATCCTTTTGGAATATTGCGTGCAGGATCTTTGACCTCTTCTGCCACCATAGCAACGCCTTCGATGGCAAGATAAAACCAGATAGCGAAAGGCAGCGCTGCGAAGATTCCTTTCCATCCGAAAGGCATTGGATTGGTTAAAAAATTTTCGGCATTGAAATGTGGCGCTATGATTCCCATAAATAAAAGCAACTCTGCAACTGCAAGAATCGTAATAAAAACAGAAAATGCGGCCGACTCTTTTATGCCTGAGATATTAACCAGAATAAACACCACATTGAAAAACATCGCGGACCAAAGAACAGGAATGTCAGGATATAAAAAATGAAGATAACTGCCAAGAGCAAACGCTATAGCAGGTGTGGCAAGCAGGAATTCTATCAGGGTTGCATAGCCGGCAATTAATCCGCCAAACGGACCCATTGCACGGTAAGCATAGGCGAAGGCACCGCCGGCATGCGGAATAGCAGTGGTCAATTCAGTAAAACTAAAAATAAACGTAATGTACATTACTGTGACTACCAGTGTGGCTATCAAAAATCCCACCGTTCCTGAGACAGCCCAGCCATAATTCCAGCCGAAATATTCTCCCGAGATAACAAGTCCTACAGCAATTGCCCAGAGATGGAGCGGTTTTAATGTACGCTTAAGCGATTCTGAATTTGATTGAGTCATTAGTATGCTTAAGATATTCAAAACCGTTGAGGAAATGAAATTTATTCCGTTCTCCGTACATCCCCGTATGATTGTTTTTAACCGGAAGGAAGTTAATATTTTGCCTGGCCAATTTCAAGTTTAGTGATCCGGTTGCTTTGGCTGATATGGAATTTGAAGAACGTCTTGAAATCACCCCACTGTTCGCTGTGGAAATGACCGAAAACATGGAGACCATTGTTTTCAATCTTGTCAATGCTGGTGAACCGCTCACGTCCAAGTGCAGTTTGAAAAAAAGGGCGGAATGAAATTTGCCTGCCATCATCAAACAAAGTGGCATTGGTCTCGAAAAGTTCGAACCATTTTTCTTTGTTCCCTTCCTGCAGTGCCTCAATCGCACGCCGGACAGTTGTATTCTTTAGTTGTATAAGATCGATCATGAAAGACAAAATTAATGATTGCGGGATAAAGGATGTTGCAGGTAAATAATAACAAAATTCAGCAAAAGAAAAGGAATCTCAATGGCAACACCCTTAAGATA
>Ga0193752_1002335_pt1 | contig 14375 bp, 14 predicted proteins | sample H1c1metaG_FD_144924 | JGI IMG/M metagenome (GOLD analysis project Ga0193752, IMG submission 144924) | Soil microbial communities from a riparian zone of the East river system, Colorado, United States - H1c1 | ecosystem: Environmental > Terrestrial > Soil > Riparian zone | place: USA: East River... | reverse complement strand
CAGGGGATCCTGCTCGCCCCGACCTTCCTGTTCGCCGAGGATCTCGAGGCGGGCCGGCTGGTGCGGCTTCTTCCCGATCATCGGGCGATCGAATTCGCCATCAACGCGAGCTACCCGACCCGTCACCACCTCTCGGTGAAGGTTCGTGCCTTTCTCGATCTGGCGGCCGAGCACTTCGTCCGCCATCGCCAGGGTTTGAATCTCGGCAGTCGAGGATAGAAGGCTCGTCTCTTCTCAGATGTACTGATTTCGCAGCGTGCCGATGCCGTCGATCGCCACTTCGATCGTGGTGCCGGATTTCATCGGCAGGACACCGAGCGAGGTGCCGCAGGCGATGATATCGCCGGGCATCAGCGTCATGTCGTGCGAGATGCGGCTCACCAGCTCGGCCGGCTGGAAGATCATGTCGTCCGCCCGGTAATTCTGCCGCTCGCGCCCGTTGACCAGCGTGCGGATCGTCAGGGCAAGCGGATCGAGCGCCGTCGACACCACCGGGCCGAAGACGCCGAAAGTGTCGAAATTCTTGGCCCGGGTCCATTGCGCAAATGACGGGTCGCGCTGCAGCAGCTCCAGCGCCGTGACATCGTTGACACAGGTGTAACCGAAGATGTGCTCGCCGGCCGCCTCCACGGAGACCGCTGCGCAGGTCTTGCCGATGACGATGCCAAGCTCGCCCTCGTAGGCGACGCGGCCGTCGTAGGCGCCCGGTGCCCTTATCGGCTTGCCGTGTGCGTTGAACGAATTGGGCGTCTTGATGAAGTAGAGCGGCTCGGCCGGTATGGCCCATCCATTCTTTTCTGCGGCGGCGCGGTAGTTGTTCCACAGCGCCACCATCTTGGTCGGCATCGTCGGCGTGAGCCAACGCGCCTCCGATATCGCGACAGTCTCGCCGGTCCTGCCGCCACCGTCGAAGAGATCGCCTTCATGCAGGTGGATGGCATCATCCTCGACGACCCCGACACGGGCTCGATAGCCATATTCAATCCGGGCCCAGCGTGCCATTGCGCGATTCCCTCCGACAGCCCCGGCGTCACCACGCCATATTTGCTGCCCAATCTGATTACACTATCGTCGATGTCCGATGGAAGTCGTTGACGAGGAGTGCGCAATGAAGACGGAGGCGGTTGTTTCAGTGGTTTTTTTCATGGCCATGGGCTTGGCGGCGGAAGCGCGGGCCGACAACGCGGCGGCCGATGCCTGCGCGGCCAACCTTCCGCCTGACGGCAAAGCCATCTTTGCCGCGACTGTCACTGGTCAGCCGACGGAGGGCACGCTCAAGAGCATCGTCGAGAGCCAGACGCGAAGCCTCGCCATGGCCGGCAAGATCGGTCGCGGCGAAGCGCGCGCCAACGCCGTGGCCGCGGCCGAATGCGTAAGGTTGAGATTCTAGCGCCTGATCGCTCAGCCTTTGATCGCGCCGCCCGTGAGGCCGTGAACCAGGTATCGCCGCACGACGAAGGAGAAGACGAGCACTGGCAGCATGATCATCGTGCCGCTGGCGGCGATCCGGCCCCACTCCCAGCGGCAGCATTCCCGCAGCAAGCGCCGATGCACAGAATTATCCGACGATGGGTCCGCCCATGCTCGCCTCCTCCCGGATCAAGGCTTCAGAACGGCCCTTTGTGCTTACTTGTTGGGAAAGAGTTGAACGCCGTTGCCATTGTTGGTCAAGTCACCGTTGAGCCGCGATGCGCGCCGGGGAAAATATGGACAAGGACGATAAGCGCCGTCTGAAAGACGTGAAGACTGGCCTCTACATGATCACCGCCATATGCGGCCTGGTCGATGCCGTCTGCTTCCTGGCGCTGGGCGGCGTATTCGCCGAGATGATGACCGGCAACCTTCTGCTCATGGCTTTCTCGATCGGCATGCCCGGCCATGGCGACAGCGCGCGTTATGTGCCGGCCATCCTTGCCTTCTCCCTGGGTGCGTTGCTGGGCGGCCGCTTGCTGCGCGGCCCGGCGAAATGGCAGGAGCGGCGAATTGGATTTGCCGTCGAATGGCTTGTTATTCTGGCTGCGACGGCGGTGGCCTGGCGTGGCGATCCGGATGCCCACAATCTGGCGGGCCAAGCCGTCGTCACCCTGCTCTCCTTTGCGATGGGAATCCAAAACGCCACGGTCCGAATCCATGGCGTTCCCGATCTCGCGACGAACGTGATGACTGTGACTTTCACCGCCATCATTGCCGATTCGAAAGCCGCCGGCGGCGACAACAAGAACTGGACGCGCCGGGTAACGTCGGTCGGCTTGTTCTGCGTCAGCGCGGCCGTTGGTGCTTTTCTGCTCAGGTTTGGCACGGTGTGGCCGCTGGTGTTGGCCAGCGTCGTCTTCAGCCTGGCGATGATCCCGCTGCTCTTGGGCGAGAAGCGGTTGGCGTAAGCGGAAAGGCTACTTAACCGAATCCAGCGTCGGCAACCGATAGCGGTCCTGCGGATCGTCCCAGCCCTTGAAGGCGGGCTTGCGCTTCTCGGCGAAGGCGGCGCGCGATTCCATCAGGTCGCTCTTGGCGCCATGATCGTGAAGCGCCTTGGCCAGGCGCTCCATCTGCGGTCCGGCCGCCGGGCGCATCTGGCGCATCATGTGGACGGTGTTGACGCGCGAGGCAGGCGGCAATGTGAGCAGATGCTCCGCCATGGCGAACGCGGCCGGCATCAGCTCTTCGGCCGGCACGAGCCGGTTCAGGAAGCCGACCTGGTGGAAACGCTCGGCGGTGAAGCGGAAGCCCAGTGCCATCTCCATGGCGATCGGATAGGGCAGGTTGGCGATGTGGCCGTGATTGTAGCCGCCGAGCAGCCAGCGCTTGGCTTCCGAGACCTCAAAGACAGCTTCGGGCACGGCTAGGCGCAGATCGGTGCCCTCGACCAGCATGAAGCCGCCGCCCATGGCGAAACCGTTCACCGCGCCGATGACGGGCTTCTCGAGCGCTCCGGACCTGAAAGGGTCTTCGATGGCCGTCCGAGTCCCGCCGGCGACGCCGGACTGAAGCGACTCCTTCATGTCCTCGCCGGCACAGAAGGCCCGGCCGGTGCCGGTGAAAATCGCGACTTCGAGCTCCTTGCTGTGGCGGAACTCGGTCCAGGTCTCGGCGAGCATCGTCCGCATCTCGTGATTGAGGGCGTTGAGGCGCTCGGGCCGGTTCATCCGGACCACCAGGATTTGACCGTGACGTTCGGTCTCGACTACGGCCATGGCGCTTCTCCTAAAAAAATCAACGCAGGAACCAGTCCAGTATTACGGCATTTTCGTCGCGCGGATAAGTATGCGAGAGGTCGGCAATTTCGCGGTAGACCACGGCAGCGCCGGCTTGCTGCAGGGCACGCTTCGCATTTTGCGCCATCTCAGGCGGAAACATCCAGTCCCGGGCACCATGCACGATATGGACCGGCAATCCGCGCACGCGGTCGGCGTCGGCAAAACCCATCAGCATGGGATGGAAGCTGGCGGCGATCGGCGCCAGATGGGTGAAGTTGCAGTCGCCGCGCAGGCCGAGCACATAGGTGAAGGTGCCGCCGTCGCTCATGCCCGTCAGCAGCCGCCGCGCCCCGTCGATGTTCCATCGGCCCGCGACCTCGGCGACCATGCGGTCGATATTCGACCCATCCTCTTCCGGCTCCATCAGCGACCAGGTCGAGCCAGTGGCCGTCGGCGCGATGACGATGAAGCCACGCGTGCGCGCCTCGCGCAGCCAGCTCCACAAGAAGGCGCCGCCATTGCCGCTGCCGCCATGCATCGCCACGACCAGCGGCCAGGCGCGCGCCGCGTCGTAATACTCGGGCACATAGAGCGAGAAGGCGCCGCGCGTACCGGGCGGGCCGCCGACATGCATCACGCCGACTTCTTCACGGACGGGATCGACGGCGGCCAGTTTCTCGGCCAGCACCGCGTCGTCGCGCGTGGGTGGTTCGAGGAAGAACTGGCTGACGGGCCGGAGATGCGCCGCCATCGGATACAGTGCCTCGGCCGCCCGCGCATAGGAACGCAGCGCCCGGTAGGCCGCGAGCATGGGTTGCGGCGCGTCACCGGCGGCGAGGAGACCGGCGATGCCTTCGCCCGCCGCCTCGGCCGCCCGCTCGAGACAGTCGCGCACCGGCCCGAGCCGCTCCGCCCAGGCCAGCGCGCGCGAGGCCGCGAGTGCAGGGCCGAGATCGCTATCGCGCTTGGCCAGGGCGTCGATGAGCTGCGGCAAGGTCGTTGGCGCAACGTGGCGACTGGTGAATTCCATCGCGTGCAACGCGCGCAGGATCGCGGGTGCCAGCCGGGCGATGGCATCGACAGCCGGCTCGTTCCCGATGCCCGCGTCTTCCATGCTCAGTCCCGCAGCGTCGCCGCGTCGAGCGGCGGGCGGCCGCGGATCATGTCTGCCGCCTTCTCGCCGATCATCAAGGCCGAGGCATTGAGGTTGGCCGACGGCATGGTCGGCATGATCGAGGCATCGACCACCCGCAGCCCCTCGATCCCGTGCACGCGGAGCTGGTCGTCGACCACGGCGGTGGGATCGCTGTCCGGTGCCATGCGGCAGGTGCCCATGAGATGGAAGGTGGTGGTACCGCGCTGCTTGGCGGCGGTGAGCAGATCCTCGTCGGACTGCTTCTCGGCGCCTGGGAACTCCTCGCGGTCGTAGTATTTGCTGAGTGGCTGCGAACCGAGCAGGCGGCGGGCGAGCTTCATGCCCGCCAGCAGGACGCGCCGGTCGCTTTCGAGGGCGAGGTAGTTGGGCTGGATGACCGGCGCCTCGAATGGATCGACCGAGCGGGCGCGAACATGGCCCGTGCTGTCGGGCCGCTGCTGCCAGGAGGCGATCGTCATGCCCGGGAAATCGTCCAGGGTCGATTGCACGCCTTCCTTGTAGCTCGCAGGAGTGAAGGTGAGCTGAAGGTCGTAGTTGTCGACCCGCTCATCCGATTTCCAGAACACGTAGATCAGGGTCGGATTGAGCGCCAGGATGCCCTTGCGCGAGACCGCGTATTTCAGCACTTCGCCGGCGAGCCGCAGCCCGTGCGAACGCTCGTTGATGCTCATGGCGTTCTTCACCCGCGCGACGAAGCGCGGGGCGTAGTGGTCGCGCAGATTCTCGCCGACGCCCGGCAGCGCGTGCTGCACGGTAATGCCGAGCGACTGCAGCAGCGGCGCCGGTCCGATGCCCGAGAGCTGCAGGAGCTGCGGTGAATTCACCGTGCCGCCGCACAAGATGACCTCCTTGCGGGCGCGCACTTCCATCGGCGTGCCGTTGCGGCCGCCCTTGCGATAACGCACGCCTATCGCACGCTTGCCTTCGAGTAGGATCCCGGTCGCCTGCGCGTGGGTGCGCACGGTGAGGTTCGGCCGTTTCATCGCCGGATGCAGATAGCCGCGCGCCGCGCTCATGCGCCGGCCGTTCTGGATGATGCGCTGCACGTAGCTGACGCCGGCCTGGGTCGTGCCGTTATAATCCCGATTGCGCGGAATCCCCATCTGCACGGCGCCCTCAATGAAGGCCTCGCACAACGGATCGCGCCATTCCAAGTCGGTGATCGGCAGGTTGCCTTCGCGGCCGCGGAAAGTCTCGTCGGACCCGGCGGGCGCGTCGGCCATGCGCCGCTCGGTGCGCCGGAAATAGGGCAGCACATCGGCATAGCCCCAGCCGCGGTTGCCGCGCTGTGCCCAGCCGTCGAAATCCAGTCGCTGCCCGCGATTGTAGATATGGCCGTTAATCGAGCTGGATCCGCCGAGCGTCTTGCCGCGCGGTGCCGCGATGCGCCGGCCGCCCGTCCATTCGCTCGGCTCGGAAGTGTAAAGCCAGTTCACCCGCGGATTGACCAGCGTGTACATGAAGCCGGCGGGAATGTGGATGAAGGGATGCCAGTCCGAAGGGCCGGCCTCGAGCACGCAGACGGTGACCTTCTCGTCCTCGCTCAGCCGGGTGGCGAGAACGCTGCCGGCCGACCCGGCGCCCACGATCACATAGTCGAAACTGTCCATCCGGCCGCTTCCTCCCGATACCCCAAGGCTTTAGCGCGACCGGTCGGTCGCCGGCAAATCATAGGACCTCGATGGCCGGTTCGAGCGGAGTTTGCAGGCCTATTTGGTTGCGGAGGCGATATTGCGCGGCACGTCGCGGAACGGCTTGTTGGTGTCGACGCTCGGCTCCTTCGGCATGCGCAGCACGCGCTCGGAGATGATGTTGCGTTGAATTTCGTCGGTGCCGCCGGCGATCGACGTCGCCGGGACGGAGATCAGGATTTCGGCAATCAAGCCGCTCATCGGCCCGTCCTCGCCGCTTAGCAAGGCATCCGCGCCGGCAATTTGCGTATGGACCCGCGCCGCCAGGCGCGCCACGTGGCTCGACACCAGCTTGCCCAGCGAGCCCTCCGGCCCCTGCGGCCGGCCCAGCGCCTGCGCCGCGCGCGCGCGCCGCGCGGTCCATTCGGCGGACTTGGACATGATCAGGAGCTTGGCGATCTCCTGCCGCAGCACCGGATCGCCGAGCTTGCCGGCCTCTTTCGCGCGCTCCAGCACGAGGTCGACGCGGCCGGCGCGCTGCGGATACCACTTGTAGGGCTCCATCGTGGTCGCGATCTCGGCCCGCTCTTCGTCATAGATGCGGCCCTTGCGGTCGGACGCCGTTGCCCAGCTACGCAGGCCGTCAGCGCCGCGGCGCTCGTGCATCAGAGTCGTGGTCGCCACCGTCCAGCCGTCGCCGACATCGGAGACGAGGAACTCGGGCTCGACGATCGCATCGGTGAAGAACACCTGGTTGAACGAGGCGTGGCCGTTCATCTGCTTCAGCGGATGGACCTGGACGCCCGGCTGCTTCATGTCGAGGATGAAATAGGCCAAGCCCTTGTGCTTGGGCACGTCCCAGTTGGCGCGCGCCAGCAAGAGGCCCCACTCCGCCTTGTGGGCGCTGGTGGTCCACACCTTCTGGCCGTTGATCACCCACTTGTTGCCCTGGCGGTCGGCGCGGGTCAGGGCGCCGGCCATGTCGGAGCCGCTGCCCGGCTCGCTGAAGAGCTGGCACCAGGTATCCTCGCCGGTGAGGATGCGGCGCAGCAGCTTTTCCTTATGGAAGTCCGTGCCGTGGGCGAGGATGGTCGCGGCGGCGAGCGTGCGGATGCCCGCCTTGGCCACGCCGACGGCGCCGATGCGCTGGAACTCCTCGTCGACCGCGGTGTTGAATGCCACCGGCAGGTCGCGGCCGTACCATTGCTTGGGCCAATGCGGCACGCCCCAGCCGGAATCGGCCAGCTTGTTGCGCCACTCGACCAGACCGAGATCGGGATTCCAATTGGCCTCGAGCCAGGCCCGGACCTCGGCCCGGACGGAGTCTTCCGTTGGTTCGCTCATGCCGCCGCCCCTTGTTGCGCCCAGCCCTGCATCATCAGCTCGCGGTGATAGACGGCATCACCGAACAGAATTTCCGAGCTCTTGGCGCGCTTGAACCAGAGATGTGTGTCGTTGTCCCAGGTGAAGCCGATCCCGCCATGAATCTGGATGGCGTGGATGGCGGTCTGCAGATAGGCCTCAGCGGCGCTCGCCTTGGCGAGCGATGCGATCGCCGGCAGATCGTCGTCATTCTCATCCACCGCGGCAGCGGCATAGTATGCCGCGGACTTGGCCAATTCGACATCGACCAGCATGTCGGCCTGCTTGTGCTTCATCGTCTGGAAGGAGGCGAGCGATCGGCCGAACTGCATGCGCATCTTGGCGTAGTCGAGCGCCGCTTCGCGCAGCTTCTCGGCCCCACCCACCATCTCGTTTGCCAGGCAAACGGCTGCCTGCTGCATCGTCCGGGCGAAGGGCACCGCCGCGCCGCCCAGCTCGCCCAGCAGCGTTGCTTCGACCGAGCTGAAATGCAGCCGCGCCAGCTTGCGCGTGGGATCCATGGTCTTGAGCAGTCGGCGCTCCAGGCCCGGCGCATCGCCCGGCACAGTGAAGAAGGAGAGTCCCTCCTCGCCGCCCGAGCCGGGCCGGCGCGCCAGCACGACGATGAGGTCGGCGGTGTGTCCGTCGAGAACGAAGCTCTTGGTCCCCTCGAGGCGGTAGGCAGCGCCGGAGGGTGTGGCGGTCATGGCGACGCCAGCCGCATCCCAACGCCCCTCATCCTCGGCGAAGGCAAGCGTCGCCAAAGTATCGCCCGCGGCGATGGCGGGCAGCAGCGCTTGCTTCTGCGCTTCCGACCCTGCCTTCATGATGGCCGTGGCCGCCAGTACCACCGACGAGAAATAGGGCGCGCAAAGCAGCGCTCGCCCCATCTCCTCGAGCACGATGGCCAGTTCGCCACAACCAAAGCCCGAACCGCCATAGGCTTCGGGGATATGAATGGCAGAAAGGCCAAGCTCCTGGTTGATCTTGCGCCAGCGCTCGCGGTCGAAGCCCGCATCGGTCTCCATCAGGCGCCGAACCTCCGCCGTCGAAGACTGCGCCTCGAGGAAGCGTCGCAGGCCGGACCGGAATTCCTCCTGCTCGCTCGTGAAACTAAACCGCATATCTTGTTCTCCCAGGACGCACTTTAGGGCGCAGCGGCATCGGCAGGGAAGCGACTTGCCGGCTTCAGAGGGCCGGCGTTTCGCCGTTCAATGGCACCGCCAGGCCCGGCTTGTCGCCTGTCGACGGGAAGCCTACCGTTGGCGGTGCAAGGTCACCTTGAAGGGTCGAAGGAGGCAGCGGATGAGCAAGCAGTATGACCGTCGTATCGAGGATCTCGGCAATATCGTCGCGCTTGAGCACGTAAACCTGCAAATCCAGGATCAGGGACTCGCGACGCTCTTCTATATCAGCGGGTTGGGGCTCACCCGTGATCCCTACATGATGACCAGCATCGACAACATGTGGGTCAATGTCGGACGCAGCCAGTTCCATCTCGTCACGGGAAAGCCGCAGCACCTTCGCGGGCAGGTCGGCCTCGTCGTGCCCGATCGCGCGGCGCTCTTGCGCCGGCTGGACAACCTGCGCAAGCCGCTCGACGGAACCAAGTTCGATTTCGTCGAGCATGCCGACCATGTCGAGGCGATCTGTCCATGGGGCAACCGGATCCGCTGCCATGCGCCGGCGCCGAGCTTCGGACGCATCACGCTCGGCATGCCCTATGTCGAGTTCGAGGTTCCGGTCGGTGCGGCAAAGGGCGTGGCCGAATTCTACCGCCGCATCTTCGGCGCGGCGGCCGATGTCGACGAGACGGGCGATACGCCGGCAGCCCGTATCCTGGTCGGCATCGGCCAGGAGCTGGTGTTCCACGAGACCAAGTCGAAGCTGCCGCCCTTTGATGGGCATCACATCCAGATTTATGTCGCCGACTTCTCCGGCCCCCATCGGTTGCTGCTCGAGCGCAATCTCATCACCGAGGAGAGCAACCAGCACCAATACCGCTTCGAAACGATCGCCGATCCCGACAGCGGCAAACCGCTTTTCCAGATCGAGCACGAGGTGCGCAGCATGCGGCATCCGCTTTACGCGCGGCCACTTGTCAACCGCAACGCCGAGCAAACCAACAGGAACTACGCGCCGGGGCACGATGCCTGGATACCGGGCGCCGGACCGGAGGAGATGGACGATCCGCGCGTCGCCATGCGCGAGCGTCGCTTCGAGGATGTGACTCGGCGAAGCGCCGCTCGACGGGGCGCCGCGTAAGGGCGGCCACTTGTGACAAGCAAAGACGTTTGTTGTCTGACACCGGTGGTGATAGCCTCCCGGCAATAATAAAAGAGTAAAGTCTGGGAGGAAGAAGAATGCCGGCGGTGGCTCAAAGCCGCTCCACCATGTTGGCGGTTTGACCGGCGCCATGGATGTTTCGTTCGACCTGCTGATGAACGCGGTGATCTCCGGGCTGCTGCTCGGTGGATTTTACGCCGCGGTCTCGATCGGCGTGGCGATCTCCTTCGGGATGCTGGATATCGTCAATATTGCCCATCCGGCCTTCATCCTGCTCGGCTCCTACGTCGCCTATATCGGCAATACGGTGTTCGGGATCGATCCGATCCTGGCGGCGGTGATCGCACTGCCGGCCTTCTATGTGCTCGGCATGGCAGTCTACCAAGTCTACTACGTCGCGTTCGAGCGGCGGGACAACCAGTCGCTGCGCGGGCTGTCTTTCTTCTTCGGCCTGCTGTTCATCACCGAGGTGACCCTGGTGCTGATCTTCGGCGTCGACTACCGGTCGGTGGAAGCGCGTTATATCGGCCCCAGCCTCCATCTCGGCCTGTTCGACCTGCCGCTGCGCCTGCTGGTGCCCTTCCTCGTTTCGATGGCCATGGCGATTGGCCTGCAGGTGTTTCTGTCGCGCAGCTTTCTCGGGCGCGCCATCCAGGCGGTCGCACAGGACCAGCTTGCATTGCGGCTGATGGCGGCCAATCCGGTCCGGATCAAGCGCATCGCCTTTGGCCTCTCCATCGCTACCGCGGCGCTGGCGGGCGCGACCCTGATCATCATCCAGCCGGTCGAGCCTTCGATCGGCCGCGAATATATCGGCCGGGTCTTCGCCATCTGCGTGCTCGGCGGCCTCGGCAGTTTTGCCGGCATGGTGATCGCGGCGATGACGCTGGGCATCGTCGAAACCTTGACCTCGACGTTGTTCGGCCCCTCCTGGGCGCCGGCCGTGTCCTTCGGCGTGCTGCTGGTGACGCTGGCGGTGCGGCCCAGCGGCATCCTGGGTCGATAGAGGGTCCGCCCGGGCATGCGCGGCGCCCCCTTCACCCTGGTGTTGATTGCGGTGGCCGCCGTGATCTTCGGCTTGGCGCGCTGGCTCGACAACAGCTACGCCTTCTTCGCCGCCTATGTGGTGGTGCAATACATCGTGCTGGGCACGGCCTGGAATATCCTGGGCGGCTATACCGGCTACGTGAATTTCGGCATCACTGCGTTTTTCGCCATCGGCGCCTATTCGACCGTCGTGCTGCACAAGCTCGTGCCGGCGCTGCCATTGCCGGTGATGATCGTGGTGGGCGGTGTGGTCGCCGGGATCGTCGGGCTGGGCACCGGATATCTCACGCTGCGCTTGCGGGGCGTGTTCTTTTCCATCGCCACCCTGGCGCTGGCGGTGGTGGTGCAGACGCTGATCACCAACTGGGATTTTGTCGGCGGCGCGCGCGGTGCCTATGTCCTGCGTCCGCGCTATGCACCGCTGATCGGCGGCGAGTACATGCAGTATCTTTTCCTGATCATGCTTGGTCTATGCGTCCTCGTGCTGGCGACCGCGCGGGCCATCGAGCGCTCCGCGCTGGGCTTCGGCTTTGCCGCCATCCGCGACGACGAAGCGGCGGCGGAGGCATCCGGCGTGCCGACTTTGAGGTTGAAGCTGATGGCCACGGCGCTGTCCGGCGGATTCATGGGCATGGCCGGGGCGCCGTTGCCGTTTTACGTGACGTATCTCGACCCCGCCTCCGGCTTCAGCCTCAATTACGCGGTGAATGCCATCGCCATGCCGCTCATCGGCGGGACTTCCAGTTGGCTGGGACCCGTGGTCGGGGCGGTGCTGGTGGGCGGCCTGCAGGAATATCTGCGGGTGACGATCTCGTCGGCCGTCAATGTACTGGTCGCGGGCGTGCTGATGGTCGTTTTCGTCATCGTGGCGCCGCAGGGCATCGTCGGCCTGTTCCAGAGGAAGCGATGACCGCGCTGTTGCAGGTCGAGGGTCTCGGCAAACGCTTCGGCGGTTTCGTCGCGCTGGACGGGATCGAGCTCGAGGTGCGGGACGGCGAGCGCCTGGGGTTGATCGGGCCGAACGGTTCGGGAAAATCCACCCTGGTGAACTGCATCTGCGGCACGTTGCGCCACGAGATGGGCAGCGTGCGCTTCGCCGGCGAGGCGATGGACGGGTTGCCCGCCCATGAGCGCACGCACCGCGGCCTGGCGCGTAGCTTCCAGTTACCGCGCCCCTTCGCCAGCCTTTCGCTTGCCGAGAATCTGCGTATTCCCATCCTCTATACCGTGAATGCGCGTGGTGCCGGTGCTATCGCTGGTGCGGCGATCGATGTGCGCTGCCGGGACCTGCTGGGCGAGGTCGGGCTGGCCGAGAAGGCGGACCGGCTGCCGCGCGACCTCACGCAGATCGAGATGCGCAAGCTCGAGCTCGCCCGCGCCATGGCCGCCCAGCCCAAGCTGCTGATCGCCGACGAGGCGATGGCCGGGCTGTCGCACACCGAGGTCGACGAGATCGTCACCCTGCTGATCCGCCTTAACGGACAGGGCGTGACCGTCATCATGATCGAGCACATCATGCGGGCGGTGATGGACTTCTCCCAGCGCCTGGCCGTGCTGGTGGCAGGCAAGAAGATCGCCGATGGCGCACCGAGGGACGTGGTACGCGATCCCGAAGTGGTGAGGGCGTACCTTGGCGAGTAGCCTCTCCGTCACCGGCATCCATGCCGGCTATGGCGCCGTGAGCGTGCTGCACGACGTGTCGCTCAGCGTCGGTGCGGGCGAGACGGTGGCGCTGCTGGGCACCAACGGCAACGGCAAATCCACCCTGATCAAATCCATCATGGGCATCGTGCGTCCGTCGGCCGGCAGCATCGTGGCCACGATCGACGGCGCGGCGCACGAGCTGGTCGGACGGTCGACGGAAGAGATCGTCGATCTCGGCATCGCCTGCGTGCCGGAGGGGCGACGGCTCTTTCCCAAGCTTACCGTGACCGAAAACCTGCTGCTTGGCGCTTTTCGGCCGGCGGCGCGTTCGGCGATCCGCCGGAACCTGGATTTCTGCCTGGAAACCTTCCCGCGCCTGAAGGAGCGGGAAGGCCAGCTCGCCGGCAGCATGAGCGGCGGCGAGCAGCAGATGCTGGCGCTGGCGCGCGCGCTGATGTCGGCGCCGCGCATCCTGTTGATCGACGAACCCTCGGTCGGCTTGGCGCCCCTGCTGGTCAGCCGCACGATCGACAAGATCAAGGAGCTGAAGGAGGGCTTCGACCTCACCGTGCTGATGGCGGAGCAGAATTTCACCCAGGCCATCCGCATCGCCGATCGGGGATATGTGATCGTGCACGGCCGGATCGCCTTCGCCGGAGAGTCGGCGGAGGCGCTGAACAACAACGAGCTGATCCGGGAGTTTTATCTGGGTACGTGACGGCGCACGGCTGCGATGCCTACTTCGTCGGGTCGTACGGATAGATGATCTTGCCCGTGCGATATTTCGTCGGCCACAGGATCACTTCCGTCTTGGGGTCCTTGAACTGGTCCACCCCGTTGCCGCTGACGCCCTGGAACTGCACCGCCATCACCTGGGATTCCGTCCATTCGCCTTCGGCGTTGAACTTGATGTCGCCGGCCACTGTCTTGAAGGTGTTCTTGCGCGCATAGTCGGCGAGCTTGTCGTCGTTGGTGCCGCCGGTCGCCTTCACTGCCTGCTCGACGACCTGCAGGAGGGCGTAGCCGAAGGGTGGCATGTAGTAGCCCAGCAGGTCGACGCCGGCTGCCGCCGACCTGGCCTGGTATTTCTCGATGAGCGCGCGGCCTTCGTCCGTCGCGAAGCCTGCCCAGGGCAACCAGAAGTCGTAGGTCACGATGCCGTTCAGGAGCGGCCCGAGCTGCATCTTGAGGGCGGTCGCCTGCAGGCCGACCATGCCGCCGCCGTACAGTTTGGGCTTGAAGCCGATCTCATGCGAGGCGCGGATGATACCGACTGAATCGGCCGGGTAGGATGCGGAGAAGTAAATGTCCGGGTTGGTGGCGGCCACTGCGCGGACGACCGGCGTGTAGTCTGCCGTCGTCGGCGGATAGGTCTTGTCGTAGACGATCTTCAGGCCGAGCTTCTTCGCCTGGACACGCACGCCGTCAAGCGCGTTGCGCGGGAATTCGGCGTCGGCGCCGGTGATGGCGAGCGTCTGCGGCTTGGGGTCCTGCTCCATCGCGACGGCGAAGAAGCCTTCGGAGAAGGACTGCTTTGGATTGGGGCCGCCGGTCGGCGTGACCGAGAAGTAACGCGAATAATGGAACTCCGAGTTGACCGCCAGCCCAAGCAGCGAAAAGAAAGTGCGGTCGTGCTGCATGACCACCGGCATCGCGGGCGCGACCATGTTGGTGGCGTAGCCGCTGACGACGATGTCGACTTTGTCCACGTCCAGCAGCTTGGTATAGAGACCGGGGACGCTGGAGGGGTTGGACTGGTCGTCGTAGTAGACCAGCTTCACAGGCCGGCCGAGGAGACCACCCTTGGCGTTGATGTCCTCTTCCCAGATCTGCATGCCGAGCAGGGCCGACTTGCCGTTGGGCGCCAGACTTCCGGTGAGCGCCATGCCAAAGCCGATGGTGAGCGGCTTCGCTTGGGCATGGGCGGAGCCGGCGAGGCCTGCCGTGGTGCCGGCAGCGGCCGCCAGCCTGCCGAAAGTGCGACGCTTGATGAACATGGACTTACCCTCCCGTTTTTTGTTGGACGATTTCTACCGATCATGCAGTGCTTTGACA
>Ga0193752_1002334_pt1 | contig 14376 bp, 20 predicted proteins | sample H1c1metaG_FD_144924 | JGI IMG/M metagenome (GOLD analysis project Ga0193752, IMG submission 144924) | Soil microbial communities from a riparian zone of the East river system, Colorado, United States - H1c1 | ecosystem: Environmental > Terrestrial > Soil > Riparian zone | place: USA: East River... | reverse complement strand
GACCACGCCGCGGAATCATCACGTCGTCGCAAGGCCCCTGCAGGCAGCTCACGGCCTTCGTGAATATGACTGGCTCTTTCGGAACCGCCATCCTGGATTCCGCGGCGTGGTCGGCGTAGTTCAGACCGATCGCGATGAATTGCCGCGTTCCGGTGAAAGGCAGGCCGTAGCGCATCCCGGCTGATACTTTCGGCAGCGTTTCGGGATCGATGGCCCGCAGCTTCGCGAGCCCCTCCGGAGTAATATTCGCGACGGTGAGGTCGTCGAGGTGACCGGCCAGGCTGCGCAGCCCGCCCGCCGCATCGATGATGCCTGGTAGTTCGTGCCCCTTCGTTCCGAATCGACAAAGCTTCATGGTTGCCGTCGCGGGTAAGATGTATATCCCGATATGTGAGATTGCATTTCTATATGAGAAACAATGCCGGGTCAACAGAGGGATCGTCCAAGATCGCCAAGTCGGCGGCTTCCGCCGGCAGCCAGACGCTTTTGCGCGGTCTCGACCTGGTGGAGGCGGTTACCGCCGGGCCGGTCGCTCTCGCCGAGCTCTCGAAAATGCTGAAGCTGAATCGCAGCACCGTGCATCGGCTTGCCTCGGCGCTCGTGGATCGGGGCTATCTCAAATTCCTGCCGCGCGAGGGCTACATGCTCGGCGCGAAATTGCTCGAGCTCGGCTACTCGGCCCGGCAGCAGATCAACTTGCCGCGCGTGGCACGCCCGTTCCTGGAGAAACTCGCGGAGCAGACCGAAGACACCGTTCATCTCGGTGTGCTCGACGAAAACAAGGCGCTCTATCTCGACAAGATTCGCGGCCAGCGTCGCGTCGAGGTCAGTTCACGCGTGGGTGAACGCCATCCACTGTGTTCAACGGGCCTGGGAAAAGCGCTGCTGCTCGACAGTTCGCGCGACGAATTGCGCGCGCATTTCGACAGCGAGGCCGGGAAAGGCCATCACCCTCCCGAGGCGTTCCAGCGCTGGGTCGAGCAGATGCGCTCGTACACCGCCGGCGGCTACTCGTTCGATCTCGAAGAGAACGAGGATCGGGTTCGCTGTGTCGGCGCGCCGGTTCGTGACGAGACCGGCCGCATCGTCGCCGCGATCAGTGTCGCAAGCGTGGCGCAGTACATGGATGACGCCCGCATGGCGGACCTGGTCGGCACGGTCACCGACGCCGCGCATGGCATCAGCCACGAGCTCGGCTGGGTGGCCGTGAATCGCTCGAAGCGGAAGTAGCGGGCTGACTACTCGACGGTGACGCTTTTCGCGAGATTCCGCGGCTGATCGACGTCGGTGCCCTTGAGGATGGCGACGTGATAAGCCAGCAGCTGCAGCGGTACCGTGTACACGGCCGGCGCCTGGAAATAACTCACGTGCTTGGGCATCTGGATCACGGTCACACCATCGGATGACGTGAAGCCGGAATCCGGATCCGCGAACACGATGAGCTCGCCACCGCGCGCGCGCACTTCCTGCAGGTTGCTCTTGAGCTTCTCGAGCAGATTGTTGTTAGGCGCCACGGTGATGACGGGCATGTCGGCATCCACGAGCGCCAGCGGGCCGTGCTTCAACTCGCCGGCCGGATACGCCTCGGCGTGGATGTAGGAGATTTCCTTGAGCTTAAGCGCGCCTTCCATCGCGATCGGATGCAGCGCTCCGCGGCCCAGGAACAAAGCGTGCTGCTTGTCGGCGAAGCGTTTCGCCAGGTCGTAGATGACCGGGTCGAGCGTCAGTGTCTTCTCGATCATCGAGGGAATCTCGATGAGGCGCTGCACGAGGTTGCGCTCGCGTTCGGCGTCCGCGGTGCGGCCCTTGGCGAGCGCCACGACCAGCATGCTGAGCGCGGTGAGCTGCGTCGTGAACGCCTTGGTCGAAGCCACGCCGATCTCGGGGCCGGCGCGCGTGAGCATCACCAGTTCCGACTCGCGCACCAGTGAGCTCTCGGGAACATTGCAAATCGCGAGCGAGGAGAGATAACCCGCCTGCTTGGCAAGGCGCAGCGCGGCCAGCGTGTCGGCCGTTTCGCCCGACTGCGAAATGGTCACGAACAGGGAATTCTTCGGCACCACGGGGTTGCGATAGCGGTATTCGCTGGCGATCTCCACGGTGCAGGGCAGCTTGCAGATCTGCTCGATGAAATAGCGCGCCACAGAACCTGAGTGGTAGCTCGTTCCGCAGGCGATGATGTGCACGTGCTCCGTGCGCTTGAAGATCTCGTTGGCGGTGGGGCCAAACGCAGCCTCCAGCAACCGGCCATTGGCGACGCGCTCGGCCAGCGTATCGGCCACGGCGCGCGGCTGCTCGTGGATTTCCTTGAGCATGAAGTGGCGGTACTGGCCCTTCTCGGCCGCATCCGCGGACAACTCGCTCTCGCGGATCGGGCGCTCGGCGGTGTCACCGTCCTTGTTCAGCACCTTGATCGACGTGCGGCGGATATCGGCGACGTCGCCCTCTTCCAGGAACATGAAACGGCGCGTCACCGGCAGCAGCGCGGCGACGTCGGAGGCGACGAAATTCTCATCGACCCCGAGGCCGATGACGACCGGGCAACCCTCGCGCGCCAGGATGATGCGCTCGGGCTCGGTCTCGCTAACTACCGCCAGCGCATAAGCGCCTTCGAGCTCGGCGACGGTGGCGCGCACAGCCTTGAACAAATCTTTCTGCGCGGCCAGGTGGTGATGCACGCGGTGCGCGATCACCTCGGTATCGGTTTCGGACGTGAACACGTAGCCGAGCTTCTTGAGGTCCTCGCGCAGCTCCTCGTGATTCTCGATGATCCCGTTATGGACGATGGCCAGGCCGTCGTGCGAGATGTGCGGATGCGCGTTGCGCTCGGAGGGCACGCCATGCGTGGCCCAGCGCGTGTGAGCGATGCCGATCTGCCCGTGGGTCGGGTCTGCGTCGATCGCTTCCTGCAGCATCTTCACCTTGCCGACCGTGCGCAGGCGTTTGAGGTGTGCCGTGCCATTCAGGACGGCGATGCCGGCGGAGTCGTAACCCCGGTACTCGAGGCGGCGCAGTCCCTCCATCAGGATCGGGACGACGTTACGCTCAGCGATGGCTCCGACGATGCCGCACATTTAGCAGTGTCCGGGGGATTCAGGGGGGCGCTAGTTTGCCTGACTAGCGGGCCGGATCGCAGGGGCAAACCGCCATCGAAGGCCCCTTCTGATACCTCGCTCACACGCGGTCGCCGGCAGACGCGCTCGGTATTGAAAATCAATACCTTAGGGGTGGATGTCAGAGATAAAGAGCCCAGGCGGCGGCCAGGCAGACGGTCGCGATGGCCGTACCGAGTACCGGGATCCGGAACCAGTACTTGAGGGCCAGCGAAAGGTACACGGCGCTTACGCCCGTGAGCGTCGGGAGCACCCACGGTGACATCGCCGCGGTGCCCAGCGTAACGGCGATGGCGCACGTGACAGCGCCGAAAAAGATGGCCCCCAGGCTGTGGCTGAAGTTGAACCCGACCCAGCCCTGCCACATGGTCGACTGGCCGCGAGTCAGCCGGATCTTCGAGTTCTGCATCGCGACGATCACCGCCGGGTCGTCGGGCACGATGCGCCGCGCCGTACGGATGTCGAGCGCGGTGTAGAGCGCATGCAGCGCGCCTAACAAGATGTAGACGGACCCGGCGATGCCGAGCAGCGTGGCGATGATCATCGGGTGCGGACGTCGATCACGGCACCTCCGCACGCACGTGCGCGCGAAACGCGGGCCGCACCGACAGGCGCTGGTAGTAGCCGTGCAGCGCGTCGAAATGCGGCCGCTCCATGGGCGTGTGCAGCCAGCGGTGGGTCGAGAGCCCGAGCACCACGTCGGCCAGCGTGAAGAATTCTCCCGTGACGAATTGCCCGCCGTGCGCGAAATGCGCATCGAGCATGCGCATGTGCTTATTCCACTCCGCGACGCTGCGCGCGATCGCCGCGGGATCGGTATGCGCCGTGCTGTGGCGCGCCAGTGCGAGAAAGCTATAGCGCCATGCCATGTTGAGGTCGGTGGCCTGCCAGTCCATCCACTGTTCGACGAGCGCGCGCGACTGCGGTTCGGCCGGAAGCAGCGTCGCGCGCGGCTGCTTGCCGGCCAGGTACCGGCAGATCGCGCTCGATTCCCACAACACCAATTCCCCGTCCTGGATCACCGGCACCAGGGCGTTGGGATTGCGCGCCAGGAGTTTCGGATCCGACTCCACGTGCTCGAACGGCAGGTCGAGCTCGGCGCAGGCCAGAGCACCTTGCGCACGTTGATGGACGATGTGCGGCCGAGAACCTTCAGAGTCACTAGCTAGTACTTCCGGTCGATGCTTTTGATCTTGCCGTCGACGATGGTGACGACCATCGGCGGAGCGCTGGGGCCGCGATCGTAGGTCCAGGTCTCGACGACAGTCTCGCCGACCTTTCTCATCAGGCCGTTGTTCTGGTTGCGGACCAGCACATCCTGCGTGGTGGAATCGTGCGAGGTGGGCGCGCCGCACTTCGTGCTCAGTTCCTGCAATGTCATGTCGCTGGTGACGATCCACTTGCCGCAGCGGAAGGGTTCATCGGCGAAGACTGTGAGAGGTGCGAGACTCAGCGCCACCGCGAGAATTGCCGTGGTTTTCATGCGGCGATGGTAGCACGTCCGCATGCATAGACTAGCTACTCCAGGTTGGCGCCTCTTTCAAGCAACAGGGCCCGAAGCTGCGAACGGTGGCACTGTTGTTCGTTCTCACAATAACAACCCATCGAGAAATTGCCGTGCTGCGACAACGCCGCGAGCACATCCAGCGACTGGCCGGCCGCGGGCATTGACATCTCGGCGCGGTATTTTTTGAAGAAGGCGGCCCATTGTTTGTCTGTTTCCGCGGCTTGGGCCTGCTTCATGAGCTCGGGACTGGGCGCGAGCAAGGGATACCAGACGTCGTACCAGTCGCGCCTGGCGAATTCCGCCTTGGGCACTCCACGCGGCGGCCGGCGCACGGTGCCGAGGCGCGTGCCCTCGCCGGCGGCGCGCGGCGTTCCCAGCCGGATGATGCGGATGGTCATCGAAGTTTCTCCATGAAGACCAGCGTGACCGCTGGTGACAGCACTTTTTCACGCACCCGGATATAGCCGAGCCGATCATAGAGTCGAATGTTGCCCGCGCTGCGGGCGCCCGTGAACAACTCAAACTTGTGTGTTTGAGGAAATTCTCGCTCGATCTGTCGCATCAACTGCGTGCCAATGCCGCGCCCCTGCAATTCCGGGCGCACGATCAGCCGGCCGATTCGGCAAATGCCTTCCCCCTCACTGGCGCGCACCGAGCCCGCGAGCCTTGCGCCCAACATGGCCTTGAGCACGACCGAGAGGGAGATTTCATCGCGCAGCGACTCGAGCGTCTGAGTCAGTGGCGGCAAGGTCCAGTCATCGTAGAGTCGCGCCTCGGATTGGTACGTGAGCTTCTGCAGATCGAGGATTGCCGCCGCATCCTCCGCCCTGGCGCGCAAAACCTCGCAGTCCACCACCGGTGCGGTCTTGCTCATCGGCAGAAACGTGATCGAAAGCCCCTCGCCCAGCGGCCACTCGACCGGTGTACCGGGCACATAGCCGCGCGCGGCGTACAGGCGTACGCCGGGCAGTGTCGCCATCATCTCGAAGCGCCGGAATCCGCGCGCCGCCGCTTCTTGCTCGCAACGCTCGAGCAGCATCGTCCCAAGGCCGCGGCGTGCGAAATCGGGGTGAATGAAGAAGGCGCGGATTTTGGCCGCATCCACCTTGGGATCGAGCTCACCGGATTCGCGGTCGGCGCGTGAGTCGCCGCCAAACAGCGTACGCCGCCGGCTCCAGCCGCCGCAGGCCGCGATCCGCCCATCGGCCTCGATGACGAAATAGCTGCCGTCGTGGATGAGCTGTGTGTCGACGCCGAAGGCGCCGCACAGCGCGCCTTCGATCTGCGCGGGTGAATAGTCGGCGCGGCTCAACCCGCGCGCGGAGCTCGCGATGAGCGCCGTGAGTGCGGGCCGGTCGAACAGGGTTGCCTTTCGCAGTGTGAAGGCGCCGCTCACGATCTTTAACTAACTACTTACGGGCAGGCAGAGCTCGCAGGCGAACACGCCGGTCCTGGCGTCGAAACTCGCGCCGCGCGGATAGTGCTCAAAGGGCGGCCGCTGCGCATCGGGCGCATGGCTCGCGAAGCAGGCGCCCGCGAAGGCGGCCCAGGCGCCGCCGATCTCGGCGCTGGTGCCTTTGAAGGGCGTGACCGCGTAGCGTCCTCCCAAGACCGTCGTCTCGGAGGCGTCCGGCAGGCGCAGCCCCGCGGGGACTTCGACGCAGGCGTCGTAGCGGCATTTCCCGGGTGCCGTATTCATGGGGTTGTCGAGCGCCACGCCGTAGCGCGGGCAGTCGAGCAGGCCGTGATCGGCGAGCCACGGCGAGACGGTATTGCGCCAGAATTTCCCCAACGGCTCGCCGTAGGAACCGGTGTAGCGCAGACAGAAGACCTTGACCGGCTCCCGCTCGACGATGGCGATGTTCATCGCATGAGTCTACACGGCGTTGTTAGGGCGATCAGTGACGCTTGAAATATTGCACGGCGCGTTCGTGTTTTTCAGCGGCGGCGCGCGTCGCAAACGTGCCGAGATTGCGGCGCCGGCGGGTTTTCGGATTCACCTTGCGCGAGTACAGGCGGAACTTTCCGGAGGGGAGTTTGCGGATCATGTCGAAGAGTGAAGCAGGCGCGCCGGGGGGTGCGCTGCCGCTGGGCGCCGCGGGAATATGTGGGACTACTTCGGTGCGCCGAGCGGGAAAACTTCCATCTGCTCCCAGCGACCGCTCGAATTCTCGATGAGTACCAGTTCAGTGCAACGCGCCGCGACACCCGCACCTGGCAAGGCAATGCGCAGCTCCACTTCGAGTTCGCACAGCAGCGGCTCATCGCCGTGCGCCACGGTGATGTGCGGAACCACGGTGTCGAACTTTCCTTCGAACGGCGGATAGTCCGGAAACTCGCGCACCACGCCGTGGATCAACGCGGAGAACGACGTGTCGGGATCGGGCGCGAGATACAACGTCACGGGAAAGCGTTGCGTGCGGGCCATGCGGTAGTCGAAGCACGGCACGGCGCGCGCGACGTCGCGCAATCGCTCGAGCACGCCGGCAGTCACCAGCGTCGGCGCCATGAACGGGTACAGGATGGTCACGTGAGCCGGCACGTTGCGGCGCGCCGGCGGGTCGTAACGATCGCGATAGCGGGCGATATACGCCTCTGCCTCCGGCACACGGGTTATGAGCGCGGTTTCGGGCATCAGACCAGCACCGTGTATTCGCGCTTCACGCCGTTGAAGCGATCGAACAGCCAGCGGTGGCTGCGCAGGGAGTATTCGTCGTCGCGCGACGCGTATTCCCGCACCCAGCCGATGAGAAAGGCGAGCTTTCGATCCTGCGATTCCTCGTCGGCATATTTGTGCGGCTCCCAGGGACGCCCGCGGCAGTTTGAGATGCAGGCCTCGACACCGGGATTGAGGAACACCAGCTCCGAGCATTCATCGAGGAGCAGCGAGAGCAGGTCGGCATAGGCGCCTTCGATCACCCAGCCATGGTGGGCCGCCGTGAATTTTTCGATCTCGGCGCGCGAGCTCGCCAGCATCCGCCGCGCCGGCGCGTCTGCCTTCTCCCACGCAAGCATGTCGAGATCCAGATGCGCGAGCGAGTAAGCGCCAGACAGCGACCTGGCCAGCGTCGATTTGCCGGCGCCTGAGTTGCCGAAGATGAGGATGCGGTCAGGCAACGCGCTTATCGCAACCCTCGGGTTTGAAGACTCGTTCGGCGGACGCCGGATACTTCTGCAGCTTCTCGAGCGCGCGGCGCGGCCGGCGCGCAAGCTCGCCACCGCAGTTCGGGCACCTGCCCTTGAGCGTGTCGGTCGCGCAGCGAGCGCAGAACGTGCACTCGAATGAACAGATGTATGCGTCGCCGGAATCACCCGGTAGATCGGTGTCACAGCATTCGCAGCCGGGGCGTAGTTGCAGCATGGTTCAATCCTCGTCGAAGAATCTCTGCACTTCTCGCATCAGCCGCAGCCCTCGACGTAGTGCAGGTGCTCCCAGGGTCCGGACTGGATGGCGGTCACCTTGCCGTTGGAGGTCTCGAAGCGCAGGCCGTAGTCGCCGCTGCCCGACTTCATGGTGATCGTATGGCCATGTTCGTCGTACTTGTGCGGCTGAATGTCGAGCCGCGCGCCGTACAGCGCCTTCAGCTCCTCTTCGGTCGTGCCGATGTGCGCCCCGGAGAACGTGTGCAGCTTCGACTGGCCGCGCAGTTCGACGCGTACCACCGTGCCCTTGATGATCATGAGGTCGAAGTCGGATCCGCCGCCGTAATAGCGCAGGTACCAGCACTCCGAGGGTTGCGACTTGGTTTCCATGCCGGGCCAGTCCGCGAGCCGCAACACTTCTTCCACTTTCATTCCGGCGCGAATCGGCCCCAGGCCGTCCATGCCGAGACACCAGGTCGAGCCCGCGGCGGCCACGCCCGCCAGTGACAGCGTGAGCGCGGCGAGCATTGCGCCGCGCCTATCCACGGTGCCCCGCGGCGTCGATCTTGCCCAACAACCACTGCAGACCGGCGAGATGCTGCTGGTCGTGACTGCAGAGATAGTGAATGAGGCCGCGCAGCGTCACGGGTCCGTAGTGTTCGAACTCCGCGCGGCGCGACAATTGCGGTTCGGTGAGGCTGCGCAGCAAGGTGAGCGTGCTGTCGCGCGCGGCGCGAAACGCGGCGAACACCTGCGTGGGATCTGCGCTCGCATAGTCGCGCTCGCGGGTGATCGCCTCGCTGTCGATGAACGGCAGCAGCGGCGATTCTTCCGCGAGCGTGCGCCGGAATCGCTGGTGATAGCCCTCGATCTCGATGTCGCGCACATGGCAGATCTGCTCGATGGCCGTGAACGGCTCGCTGGGCACGCCGTCCCACGCGGCCGGCGCCCAGTTCACGAGCGACGCCGGAAACGCCGCATAGTGCGCTTCGAGCGCGGCGGGGAACGCTGCCAGCGTGGTGAGAGTCACCGGATTCATGGCCGGCATTGTGCCATCGGCCGGCGCGCCCGCGGCGGGCCAGCGCCTCGCGGGCAGTTGCAACCTCATTGGACGATGGTGCGTCTAAAAGCCATGACTTTCGAAAAGCTTCTCGTCGCCCTGATAGCCACCTCCCCGGCTCTCATCGGTCGCCCCGGCCCTCGTCTTCCCCAAGCTCGAGGTGGCTTTCTCTCGGGTTGCCCGTGTCCCAGTCGGGAGGGTTCTCCACTTCATCAAGTCCAATCGTGACGCCTCGCACGCTACGTGGAACCAGCGTGTTTGTCGCATCGCAGGACCGGCTTGAGGCATTGAAGTGGGATCAGGGCGGCGAGGAGGCTACGCTGGCGACGGTCCGCGCGCGTTGACTATTTCTTCTTCTCCGGCCGTTTCCAGCCCTCGATGGTGGACTGGCGCGCGCGCGTCAGCGTGAGCTGACCGTCGGGGGCATCCTTCGTGATCGTGCTGCCCGCGCCCGTGGTGGCACCCTTGCCGATGCGTACCGGCGCGACCAGCATGTTCCCCGAGCCGATGAACGCCCCATCTTCGATGGTGGTGGTCATCTTGTTCACGCCATCGTAGTTGCAGGTGATGGTGCCCGCGCCCACGTTCACGTCCTTGCCGATGACGGCGTCGCCGAGATAGGTGAGGTGGTTGGCCTTGCTGCCATCGGCAATCCGGGCCTTTTTGAGCTCGACGAAATTGCCGATGTGCACATTGCGGCCGAGTTTCGAACCCGGGCGCACGCGCGCATACGGTCCGATGATGCAGCCCTCGCCGAGCTCGCTTTGCTCGAGCACGGAATTCGGATGGATGACGCTGCCGGCGCCGATAGTGACGTCCCTGAGCACCACGTTCGGACCCACGCGCACGCGATCGCCGAGCGACACCGAGCCTTCGATGAGCACGTTGGCATCGATGAACACATCGCGACCGAGGTTGACCGTGCCGCGCACATCGATGCGCGCGGGGTCGGCCAGCGTGGCGCCGGCGATCATGAGCTCACGCGCACGTTCCGCGCGGTGCAGGCCCTCGAGCTCGGCAAGCTGGATCCTGTCGTTCACACCCAGTACTTCGGCGACATCCGGTGCGACCAGCGGAATCACCTTCACCTTGTCTTTCACCGCCATGGCGATGATGTCGGTGAGGTAGTACTCGCCCTGCGCGTTGGTGTTCTTGAGCCTGCCCAGCCATTTGCGCAGGAGCTTGGCCGGAACGGCCATGATGCCGCTGTTGCCTTCGCGAATCTTGAGCTCGGCCTTGGTCGCATCCTTCTGCTCGACGATCTTCTTCACGGCACCGCGCTTGTCGCGCACGATGCGCCCGTAGCCGCTGGCGTCGCCTAACATGACCGTGATCAAGCCCATGGACCTGGGCCCGGCGGTGGCAATCAACTGCGCGAGCGTTGCAGGACGAATCAGCGGCACGTCGCCGTACAACACCAGCACCAGCGCATCGTCCGCGACTTTGGGCATGGCCTGCATGACCGCATGGCCGGTGCCGAGTTGCTCGGCCTGCAGTGCCCAGAAGAGTTCTTGTCCAGCGAAAGCCGCCCGCACGGCATCGCCGCCGTGCCCGTACACCACATGGACGGAGGAGGGTTCGAGCGCGCGCGCGCTGCTAACAACGTGGGCCACCAGCGGGCGGCCGGCGAACGGCTGCAGAACCTTGGGGAGATCGGATTTCATTCGCTTGCCCTGACCGGCAGCGAGAATGACGACGGCAACTTTCATGAGCCCGCGAGTTTAACGGTTCGCGGCGGCGGTTACCCGCCCAAGAATCAGCGGCGGAACTGCCTTCCGGTCGCGTTGTAAGGATCGTTGCCGCCCGCGTCGAAAGCCGCCAGGCTGTTTTCGCCCAGCAATGTGTCCATGACACTGCGCTTGGAGACCGCGACCGCGGCGTCCTTCTTCGACAGGAAAGCGGATTCGCGCGCGAGGCCAGGCCCGTATTGCTCGGTCTGCGGGGTGGTCGGAATGGTCCAGTCAATGTTGTTGTCGATGCCCATGAGTCGGAAATATACGCGCGAAATCTTTACAGGAGGATGTCTGCGGTCGGCTACAGATTGCCGTCCGTCGGCCGAGGAACCGGCCATCCGCCGCTATCTACCGTTCGTCCCGGCGCTATGGATCCAAGGCGATCAATGCTCCTCCGAGCACGATCATCCACAGCGGCAGCAGGACATTGTTGAGGCTCGAGATCCACTGCACCCGCGGGGTGACATTGCGAAACGCGCCGAGGATGAACAGCACGCCGAACACGATTCCGCAGCGGCCGACCCAGCCTGGAAAGCGCGTCTCGTCCAGCAGCGCGAAGCCCGATAACAGGAAGAACCCGCCCAGACAGATCTCCCCGAGAAACTCACCGATGTAGTTGCCGAGATAGAGATTGAGCCCCTTGAACGTGGCGCTGATGCTGCGCCGGCCTTCGTCGGCGGATTCCGCGTACGCCCCTGCGAGCGCCCAGTGCACGCTCGGCCAGCGCATCAACCCCAGGCACATGGCGAGACTTCCGAGACACGCGAAGATCAGCGCCAACGTCATGGAGCCGGTGCTCGAAGGCAGCGCGAGCGTTGCAGCCAGTGCGCCCGGCACCAGCAGCAAGGGGAGGAAAGCGTAGATCGCCCAGACGACGCGCATGGCCGCCCCGCCATTGCGCAGGCGCGGCAATACTTCCGCGGCGTCGCCATCCAGCACGCGCGGGTAGTCGAACTTCGCGGCGAGGTAGCTGAACACGGCGACGAACGCGATCGCACCGACGATGAAGCACACCCCACCTAGCAGGATCATCCCGTGGCCCGTGTTCATCGGCGGATGCCTGCGCGGCGCGCGGCGTAAATCTTCTTCATGACTTCTCCGCCATGAGTGCGTGGATCTTGGTCAAAGTCGCCCAGTTGCGGGTCGTGCCTGTTTCTTTGAGGTTCTTGAGCAGCGCCACGGCGGCCTTGCTCTCGAGAATGCCATTCGCGCACCACACGTAGGCGGCGTGTTTGCCGAGGTGAACCTTCTCGGCGCCCCACTCCGTCTTCGCAATCGACTCGAGTGAAGCCAGCGCCTTCGCATCGTTCGTCATCGCGACCAGCAGCCTCGAGTGATCGGTCGCGTGCTTCTCGATGGCGTTGCCGGCCATGATGCCCGCGACATCCTTCCCAGATTTGATGATCACCAGTGCATCGACGCCGAGTTTCTTGCCGACCGCCTCACGCAGGCGCGCAGCGAGTTTGTCGGGCCGCTCAGCCGCGCCGGTAAAGACCGCGTTGCCACTGTTGAGGAGCGTCTGAATGTCGGCAAAACCGAGCTTGGCAAGCAACGCGCGCAAGTCGGCCATCGCAATGCGCTTGGCCTTGCCGACGTTGATGCCGCGGAACAGGGCGACGTAGCGCGGCATCGGTCAGCTTGTAAGGTGAACTAACATGTGGCGACCTTGCCAGATCGCGCGGCGGTTTGTCAGCAGGCCGTCAGTTTCGCGGCCGATGCAACGCGCCTGCGGCGCCGACGATGCGCAGGACCGCCGCCTTGAGGTTCAGACAGGCACCTTGATCGAGAAATAGTGCGCTTCGATCACCATGCCCTTGCGCAGATAGAACCGGTGCGCGTCGACTCGCTTCACGCCGGACAGCAACCGCAACTCGCGGCACGAGCGGCCTTCGGCCCGCGCGAGCAGCCAGTCGAAGAGCTGCCCGCCGTACCCTTTCGACCGTGCGCTGCCGGTGACCACCAGGTCTTCGATTTCCAGATACTTGCCGGCGTGCAGCCATTCCGAGACGCGAAAGCCCGCGACGGCCTTGATCCCGCCGTCATCGAGGTAAGCGAGCTCGAAGCCGGTGGTGTTCATGAGATGCAGCACGGTCGGGGCGAATTCGGCGGCATTCAGATGCGGCCGCAGCTCCGCCATGACCGGATAACACGCGGCGATCTGCGGCCCGTCAGTTGCTAGTCCGATCAGCGCGGAATTGCCTTGCATTGCCTGCACCAGAGTCCCCTGCCCGCGGTTGCCCAGTAAACACGATAGAGCCCGGCGAGGATCATGATGATTGTTGGCAGCCACAACAATGGAATACGAATGGCGATCAGCGCCGGGGTACAGGGCAAGTCATGGGCGCTATATATAAGAATAGATCAGCCTACTGGGGCCCCCGTTTCGGGTCTGCACCGGCCGCCATGTAATTCCGGGCGATATGCGCACCGTAGATAGACGCCGGCACCACCATGAGAATCCCGAACAGGTTGAACCAGATCGGTCCGCCCCAGAAGGCGATGCTCAACGTCAGTCCGACCAGACCGATACCGAGCCCGTTGTAGTACGGAAAGGTTTTTGCGAGACGAGCCGCGAAATAGCCACCGCCGACCGTCGTGGCGGTGCCCAACACCATCTTGGCCAGCAGGTATTCGCTGCCACCAACGATTGCGTCGGTGGCCTTGCGCAAGGCCTCCTGATCGAGATCGGGCGACAAGGTGCCTTGCGCCAACACGAGCAACAGGATGGTATCGATGATGCTGTCGGCAACGAACTCCGCCGCGAATGCGAGCAATACGAACTTCCAACTGATGCGGCTCATGCGTCGGCTCAGACTCCATGTTGATCGAAGGAACGGCAGGCACCGACGATGGCCGCGGCAATCTGCGCATCTGTTTCAGGCGCGTGCAGGAACACCTGGTATGCCTTCACGGCAAGCACCGCAACCTCGCTGGGCCGCGACGGCACGCGTCCGCCCGGGAATTGTATGGGATAGCGGCGGATGAAGTTGGCCGTTGCGGTCACTGCGCGATGCTCTGCGCGGTCGGCTTCGGTCGGGTATTCGAAACGCCAGCGTGACACGCGCTCGCTGATGACGGGTTTTTCCTCGCCCGGCGTGGTGCCGGCGGCGGCGAACACGCGGCAGTCGTAAGTACGGCAGGTATCCGGCCGGTGCTGGTAGATAGAGCAGCCGCCATCGCGGAACATGGCGCAGTGGCCCTGTGCGTCGTAGCCCATGAGCATGGTACCGGGCGGCGCATGGGGCGCAGGCTCGAGACACTCTTCGCCAATGAGTCGCCGCGTTTCGATTTCATGCGGACGGATCTTGATGAAGTACGATGACGTGCAGCAGCCGCGGCAGTCGCCGCAGGCGACGTCCATGCCCTCGGTGCCGGCGAGCGCCTTGCGCATCGCGCGCAGCCAGTCGGAGAAATTGCCCGCCGGCAGTGGGTTCAAGCGCCGACCTCGACCGTGAATCCGCCCGGCGCGCCGGCATAGAACGAATAGGCGCGCACGTCCGGAACGATCAGGTGCAAGTGGTTCACTCTCATGGCGCGCATGCTCGCGCGTCGCGCGGACACGCGCAATCGCCTGCCTGCGCCTGCGCTACGGTGCGTCCG
>Ga0193752_1002332_pt1 | contig 14389 bp, 11 predicted proteins | sample H1c1metaG_FD_144924 | JGI IMG/M metagenome (GOLD analysis project Ga0193752, IMG submission 144924) | Soil microbial communities from a riparian zone of the East river system, Colorado, United States - H1c1 | ecosystem: Environmental > Terrestrial > Soil > Riparian zone | place: USA: East River... | reverse complement strand
TCCAATGGGGTAGTCAGGCGACGGGGGGGGCGGGCGAGGGCTCGGCAGCCGCGGGCGCTTCGACGGGCGCACCTTCGATGGGCTCCGCCGTGGCAACCTCGCTCTCTGCGGGCGCCGCGTAGGCTTGCAGGGCCGTCTGCGCGCCCTTCTGGGTGAACATGATGAGCACGACGCCCGCGATGATGGCGAGGTCGGCGATGTTGCCGATGGGGAACAGCGTCACGCGGTCGCCCCCGATGGCGGGCAGCCACGCGGGCCAGTTGCCGTCGGCGAAGAGCACGCTGAGGTCGACGTGGAGGAAGTCCACCACGTTCCCGTACAGCAGCGGCGCGTAGTCCCAGACGACCCCGTAGAACACGCGGTCGATGATGTTGCCGAACGCGCCGCCGAGCACGAGCGCGAGCGCGAGCCGGTACGACGTGGGCGCGCGGCGGACGTGCCACAGGTACAGCCCGATGAGCGCCGTCGCCACGAGCGAGAACACCGTGAGGAACAGCTTGCTTCCCAGCGAGAGCCCGAAGGCCATCCCCGGATTCTCGGTGAACGTGAAGCGGAACAGCCGGCCCACGACGGGGATCGACTCGTAGAGGTCCATCGAGGTGCGGACCCAGATCTTGGTGAGCTGGTCCGCGACGACGACGGCCAGAGCGGCCCACAGTACGCGCATCGGGGGGGACGGGAGGGCGAGGGTCCGGGGAACGCGCAAGTTCGCCCCGTCCGCGCCCGGACGAAACGCCACAGCGCAATCCTCACCGCGCTTTCGGGATGGGGCGCGCTTCCGCGCGCTGACCGCCGACGGCCGACCGCCGACCGCCGCTTAATGCGCGAAGGGTTAGAAGCGAGCAGGCACGTAGGTCGACCACGCGTTTACGTGCTCGCCTGCCTACGTGCCTACACGCGTACGTGCCTCCGTGCGCGCCTTTCGGCGGTCCGCGGTCGGCCGTCGGCGGTCAGCGCGCGAACGCGCGCTATCGCGCCTTCTGCTGCTGCTTCTTGGCCTCGATGGAGATCTCCGTGTGCGGCACGGCCAGCAGCCGCTCCTTCGGGATCGCCTTGCCGGTCACCTTGCAGATCCCGTACGTCCCGTTCTGGATCCGGTCCAGCGCCCGGTCGAGGTAGCCCACGTACTTCTGCTGCCGCGCGATCATCAGGTAGAGCTTCTCCATCTCCCCCGCGTCGGTGCCCGCGTCGGCCATGTGGAACGAGTAGGCGCTGTCACCCTCGTTCTCGCGCGCGTTGTCGATCTGGGCGCGCATGGAGTCGATCTCCTCCTGCGCGGCCCCACGCTTCTCGTGGATCAGCGTGCGGAAGCCGTCAAGCTCCTCGTCGGAAAACGGCGTGATGCGCGCGGAACGAGCCGCTGCGCCTGCATTCGTGGCATCAAGCTCCATCGGAACCCGGACGGTGGGGGGACAGGGCCGGAAGATACATCCCCCCGCCGGGGGATTCCCTTACGTTTATTCTATGTGAAACTCTGGGAGGTCCGCAGGCGCCACCCGGCGGCCTAGTCGACGCGCCGGACGGCGAGGGTGAGCGCGAGCCCGCTCACCTCCGCCTCCTGCACGCGGTCGCCCGCGGGGGCGTCCACGCGCTCCAGCCCCACGGACAGCGTCTCGCCCCGCACGTAGGCGGCGTGCCGCTCGACGGCCGCCGCGACTTCGTCGGGCGCCGCGTACTGGACGGCGATCCGGTCGGCCACGTCGTACCCGGCGCTCTTGCGGAGGGTCTGGACGCGATTGACGAACTCGCGCGCGAGCCCTTCCGCCTTCAGGTCGTCCGTGAGCGTGGGGTCGAGCGCGACCGTCAGACGGAGCGGCGCCCCCTCCCCCGCTTCGATCTCCTGCTGCGCGACGAGCTGCCCGTCGAGCCCGTGCGCCGCCACGTCGAGGTCGCCCGTCTCCAGATCGTAGGGCTCGCCGTCCACGGTGATCGTGAGGACGCCGTCACGGGCGTACTGGTCCAGCGCCGCGTCGTCGAGCGCGCCGATGACGGCCTGCGCCGCCTTCATCTTCGCGCCGAAGCGCTTGCCGAGCACGCGGAAGTTGGGCCGGGCCGTCCGCTCGATCACGCCCGCGGCCGAAGCGATCGTCTCGATGGTCTTGACGTTGACCTCGTCGCGTACGATGTCCTCCACGGCGCGCAGGTCGGCCTCGTCCACGCCGCCCGTGCCCGTCACGACCAGCATCCGGCCGAGCGGCTGGCGGACGTTGATGGACGCCTCGTTGCGGAGCGCGAGCACGGCCGAGGCCAGCCCGCGCGCCAGCGCCATGCGCCGCTCCAGCCCGCGGTCGCGCAGCGCCTCGTCGGGGACGGGGAACGCCGCGAGGTGGACGCTGTCCTCGCCCCCGAGGGCGCGGAAGAGCCACTCGGCCGTGAAGGGCGCCAGCGGTGCCATCAGGCGCGCCGTCGCCTCCAGCGCCGTGTGGAGCGTCTGGTAGGCGGCCCCGTCGTCGGCGCTCTTCCAGAACCGGCGGCGGCTGCGGCGGACGTACCAGTTCGAGAGGTCGTCCACGAACCGCTCGACGGCCCGCGCTGCCCGTGTGGGGTGGTACGCCTCGAACGCTGCCGCCGTCTCGGCCGCCGTGGCCTGGAGGCGCGAGAGCACCCACCGGTCCAGCTCCGCCCGCTCACCCGTCGGCACGGTCGCACCGCCGGGCGTAAACCCATCGAGGTTCGCGTAAGTAGAAAAAAACTTGTAGGTGTTGACGAGGGTGCCGAAGAACCCCCGCTTCGTCTCCAGCACCGAGTTGTCCGAATAGCGGACGTTCTCCCACGGCGGGCTCGACGCCATCATCATCCAGCGCACGGGGTCGGCGCCGTGCGTGTTGAGCGCGACGAAGGGGTCGACGGTGTTGCCCACCGACTTCGACATCTTCTGCCCCTCGCCGTCGAGCACGAGCCCATTGACGACCACGTTGCGGAACGCGACCCGGTCCTCGACGAGCGCGGCGATGGCGTGGAGGGTGTAGAACCACCCCCGCGTCTGGTCCACGCCCTCAGCGATGAAGTCGGCGGGGACGTTCCGCGCGAACGCCTCCGCGTTCTCGAAGGGGTAGTGCCACTGCGCGAACGGCATGGCGCCCGAGTCGAACCACACGTCCAGCAGGTCGGGCACGCGGCGCATCGTGCCCCCGGCGCCGTCGGACCACGTGAGCGTGTCCACGAACGGCCGGTGCAGGTCGAGTTCGCCCAGTTCGGGGTTGATCGCGCCCTCGGGCAGTTCTCCGCCCAGCCGCTCCATCAGTTCGGCCACCGAACCGATCACCTCCACCTGCTCGGGGTCGCGGTCGCTCACCCAGATGGGGAGCGGCGTGCCCCAGTAGCGCATCCGGGAGATGGCCCAGTCGACGTTGTTCTCCAGCCACTGCCCGAAGCGCCCCTGCCCGATCCCTTCCGGCTGCCAGTTGATCGTCCGGTTCAGCTCGACCATCCGGTCCTTGACGGCCGTCGTGCGGATGAACCAGCTCTCGACGGGGTACTGCACGAGCGGCGTCCCCTTGCGCCAGTCGTGGGGGTAGTTGTGGACGTACGTCTCCTGCCGGAACAGCCGCCCGCGCTCCCGCAAGTCGCGCATGATGACCTTGTCGGCGTCCTTGAACCACGTCCCCGCCACGAGCGGCAGCGTGTCGTCGAACTTCCCGTCGGGCCGGAGGGGGTTGAGCACCGGGAGTCCCTCGCGCTGCCCCAGCAGGGCGTCGTCGGCGCCGAAGGCGGGTGCGACATGCACGATGCCCGTGCCGTCCTCCGTGGTCACGAACGCCGCCGCCGTAACGCGCCACGCCGCCTCGGGCCCCAGCCGCTCCACGAACACCGGGAACGGCGGGACGTACCGCTGCCCGACGAGCGAGCGGCCGGTCATCTCGGACTCCACCTCGTAGTCCATCCCCTTCAGCACGTCGGCCATCCGGGCCTCGGCGAGGATGAGTTGCTCGGTGCGGCCCTCCTCCATCCGGCGCGTCACGCGGACGTAGCGCACGTCCGGCCCGACGGCCAGCGCGGCGTTCGAGGGGAGCGTCCACGGCGTCGTCGTCCACGCCAGGAACGACACGTCGGGCTCTCCCGCGAGCGGGAAGCGGACGTAGACGCTGGGGTCCTGCACGTCCTTGTAGCCCAGCGAGACCTCGTGGCTCGACAGCACGGTCCCGTTGGCCGGGCTGTACCACTGGATCTTGTGGCCGCGGTAGAGCAGCCCCTTCTGGTGGATCCGCTTGAGGAGGTGCCAGACGCTCTCGACGTAGCGGTTCTCGAAGGTGATGTAGGGGTCGGAGAGGTCGACCCAGTACCCCATCTTCCGCGTGAGGTCGTCCCAGAGGTCCTTGTACTTCAGCACGCTCGCGCGGCAGGCCGCGTTGTAGCGCGCGACGCCGTACTCCTCGACCTGGTGCCGCCCCTCCAGCCCGAGTTGCTTCTCGACCTCGATCTCCACGGGGAGCCCGTGGGTGTCCCAGCCGCCCTTCCGGTCCACGCGGTAGCCCCGCATGGTCTTGTAGCGGCAGAACACGTCCTTGACCGTCCGCGCCATCACGTGGTGGATGCCGGGCTTCCCGTTGGCCGTCGGCGGCCCCTCGTAGAACACGAAGGGGGTCGCGTCGGCGCGCGTCTCGACGCTCCGCTCGAACGTGCGCTCGCGCGCCCAGCGGTCGAGCACCTCCTGCTCGACGGCGGCCTGGTCAAAGCTCTCGACTTCAGGGAATCGCGGCATCTGCGGTGGAAGATTCGTGCTGCAAAGCTACCGCCGCCGCCCACCCCCTCCGGGCGTCCGGCGGCCCCGGCCGGGCGTCTCCGCGCGTTCTCCCCCGCACGATTTCTTCGTCGAACCACCGAGACGTGCCGGGCGTGTACTGCGGCTGTAACTTCTGGAGGCGGCGCCCGTCCCCCCCGGGCCGCCCCACGCATGCTCGTCATCCCTGCGATCGACATCCGGCACGGCCGCTGTGCCCGCCCGCGCCCCGGGCGGTACGAGGCCGAGGCGTACTACGACGACCCCGTCCGGCTCGCGAAGCTGTGGCGGGTGATGAACGCCAAGGCGCTCCACCTCTTCGACCGCGACGCCCTCGACGCGACGGCGCCGCACCCGCTGAACCTGGAGGTCGTCACCGACGTGGTCCGCGCCCTCGACATCCCGGTCGAAGTCAGCGGCGGCGTGAACGCGATGGAGGACGTGGAGGCCATGCTGGCCGCGGGCGTCTACCGCGTCGTCGTCAGCGGACCGCTCTCCAGCGACCCCGACCAGGCCGAGGAAGCCCTCCGCACGTTCGGCTCCAGCCGCGTCGTCATTGGCCTCGACGCCCGCAGCGGCGACGTGGACGGCCGCAACGCCGTCGAACTGGCGGTGGAACTGGAGGCGCGCGGCGCCCGCCGCTTCGTCTACATCGACCTCGACCGCGAGGGCACGGCCGCGGGCCCTGACGTGGAAGAACTCCGCGCGCTCACGACCGCCCTCCAGCGCGCCCGCGTCACGGCCGGCGGCGGCATCAGCGGCTACCGCGACCTGCTGGCGCTCCAGTCGCTGGAGCCCCGCGTCGACTCGGTGATCGTCGGGCGGGCCATGTACGAGAACCGCTTCCCCTGCCAGCATTTCTGGTGCTGGCACCAGAAGGACCGCGTCGACCTCGACCAGTTCTCGACCGCCCCTCCCCTGGCGGGCCAGGCGTGACCCCCGCGGACGCCGACACGAGCCGCCGCGGTCGCTTTCTTCTATTAGGGGCGCTCCTGCTCATCGTCGTTTTCGCCGCCGTCGCCGTCGCGTGGGTTGCCGTCGTCGCTCCCGAGAACACCGATGTACGCGTACTGACGCGGGACGCGCACGACACCTCGTTCTGGGTACCGCTGCTGGTCACGATCGTCGGCGGCCTCGCCCTCGTCGCCCTCGTCTTCACCACCGCCCTCCGCCGCCTGCGCCGCGGCGAAGACCTCTACGCCGGGCGCTTGGCCCGCAGGGGCGAGAGCACGTAGGCAGGAGAGGGCTGCTCCGGCGCTCATCAGGGCTACTTCCTCCCCTGTCATCCTGAATGGAGCCGAAGGCGGAGTGAAGGATCTACCCCTCCGCAGCGTTGACTCCCAGCGGGGTGTAGCTCTCGGGTGGCCGCCAGGCCAGCGAATTCAGGACTGGCTACCACTCACAGGGCGCGGTCGTCTGCTGCTCAACGCCCAGGAGCGGTAGATCCTTCGCTCCGCTCAGGATGACAGGGGAGTGGCGGATGCTGCACTACTCCCGCGCTCTTCCCACCGCGCCCTCCATCGGTGGAGGGGGGCACACCGATGGCCCAAACCAAAAGAGGCCCAAACCAAAAGGCGGTGGGGGGGTTGAAGGCGGCGGCCTGTGGGCCTTCCCCTTCCGTTTCCCCTCTGCCCATGTCCGTCGTCCCGCCCCCCACCTCGTCCTCCGTCGTCTCCGAGCAGCCGCGGGTGTCGGCCTACGAGATCGCCACGGCCAACTTCGACCGCGCCGCGGACATCCTCGACCTCCCGCCGGAGTGGCGGCGGCTCATCCGGAGCCCCTTCCGCGAGATGCGCGTCGAGGTCCCGCTCTACCGCGAGGACGGGAGCCTCGTCGTCTTCACCGGCTACCGCGTCCAGCACAGTGGCGCCCGCGGGCCGTTCAAGGGCGGCATCCGGTACTCGCCGCTCGTCGACATCGACGAGGTCCGCGCGCTGGCCGAGACGATGACCTACAAGACCGCCCTCGTCAACGTCCCCTTCGGCGGCGGCAAGGGCGGCGTCAACGTCGACCCCCGGACTCTGACGAAGCTGGAGTTGGAGCACGTCACGCGACGCTACATCTCCCGCATCCACCTCATCCTCGGCCCCAACCGCGACGTGCCGGCCCCGGACATGGGCACGAACGCGCAGGTGATGGCGTGGATCGTGGATCAGTACGGCCGCCAGCACGGCTACAACCCCGCCGTCGTGACCGGCAAGCCGCTGGAGTTGGGCGGGAGCCCCGGCCGCGAGCAGGCCACGGGCCGCGGCGTCGTCATCACGGCGCTGGAGGCGGCCAAAGACATGGGCCTCACCGTCGAGGGCCTCCGCATCGTCGTACAGGGGTTCGGCAACGTGGGCATGAACGCCGCGCTCCTCTTCGCCGAGGCGGGCTGCAAGGTCGTCGCCGTCTCCGACGTGGCGGGCGGCTTCCACAACCCCGACGGCCTCGACCTCACGGAGGTCGTCGCCTACAAGGACCGCAAGGACGGCAACGGCACGCTGGAGGGCTATGCCGACAGCGGCGTCGAGTTCGTCGCCCACGCCGACTTCATGGGCATCGACTGCGACATCCTCGTGCCCGCCGCCATCGAGAGCGCCATCCACGACGAGAACGTGGCGAGCGTCAAGGCGAAGATCGTCGTGGAGGGCGCGAACCTCCCCGTCACGCCCGACGCCGACCGCGCGCTCAACGAGCGCGGCATCATCGTCATCCCGGACATCCTCGCCAACGCGGGCGGCGTGACGGTCTCCTACTTCGAGTGGAGTCAGAACTTCCAGCAGTACACGTGGGACGAGGAGCTGGTGAACGAGCGCCTGGAGAAGGTGATGCTGAAGGCCTACCGCGACGTGGCCGCCCGCGCCAAGAGCATCGGCGCCACCCTCCGTGAGTCCGCGTTCGTGATCGCCATCGACCGCGTCGTCACGGCGGAGAAGATGAGGGGCAGTCTGTGAGTTGAGTAATGGGTGAGGGGTAATGGGTGATGAGCCTGAGATGCCCGGATGTCGGGTCCTCTGCTCATTACTCATTACCCCTCACTCATCACCTCTCAAGCGCCTCGCGGAACGCGGCGGCGGCGGCCTGCGGGTCGTCCGCCGTCGTAACGGCGGTCATCACGGCGACGCCGTGGGCGCCGGCTTCGAGCACGGCGGCCACGCGCTCGGGCGTGATGCCTGCGATGGCGATGACCGGGATCCCTACGGCGCGGCAGACGGCGGCGAGCCCGGCGAGCCCCTTCACGGAGGCCGGGTTGAGCTTGGAGCGCGTCGGGAAGACGGGGCCGAACCCGACGTAGTTCGCCCCCTCGGCCTCGGCCCGCACGGCCTGCTCGACCGTCGTGGCCGTCGCCCCCACGATGAAACCGTCGAGCCGCCCGCCGCCGCGGGCGAGGGCGGCGCGGGCGGCGGCGACCGGCAGGTCGTCCTGCCCGACGTGGACCCCGTCGGCCCCGGCAGCCAGCGCGAGGTCGAGGTGGTCGTCCACCAGCAGTGGTACCCCGGCGTCCCGGCACGCGGCTACGGTGGCGACGAGTTGAGCCCACTTCTCCCGCGTGCTCCCGCGCTTCTGCCTGAACTGGATCATATCCGCTCCCCCTGCCGCCGCCAGCCGCGCCAGTGCCGCGTGGTCGTGCCGCTGCTGGAAGTGGAAGTCCGTGAGGACGTGGAGACGACCGATGGACGGGGGACGACGGACGATGGACAACGGACGACGGGAAAGCGGCGGGAGCAACAGACCGCGCCAAGATCGCGCTCTTGCCGACGATGCCCGTGTGCGGCCCATGCACCCACCGTCCGTCACTGAGCACCCACCGCGTACTTTGTCGTTCGTCCTTCGCACCTCCCCCGTGTCTTCCATTCCTCCGCTGTCGCTCTACGCGCTGGACGACGAGTTGCTCGCCCTGGAGGCAGCGCTCGTCGAGGCCGGTGGTGAGATCGACGACGAGACCGACGCCCGCTTCGACGCGCTGATGGAGGCGCGGACCGACAAGGTGGAGGCCTACCTCCGCCTCATCCGCCGCTTCGAGGCGTCGGCCGACGCCGTGAAGGCCGAGCGGCAGCGGCTCCAGGCGGCAGAGCGCGCCCTCGCGGCCACGGCCGAAAGGCTCCGCGACCGGCTCTGCGACTCCATGCATCGCCACGGCGAGAACGACCGGCACACCCCGCTGGGCCGCGTGCGCGTGCAGACCGCGAGCCGCCGCCCCGTCGAACTCCTCGTCGAAGCCGAGACGCTGCCCGAACTCTACCAGCGCGTCAAGGTCGACGCCGACCTCCGCGCGCTCGCCGACGACCTCGGCTCCGACGACGCCGACGTGCGCACCCGCGCCGAGGCCGTGGCCCGCCTCGGCGAGCCGACCTACTACCTCCGCATCTACTGACCGCCGCCATGCGGCGCGCCCTCCCCCTCCGCGCGAGGGCCGCGGCCGTCGCCGCGGTCGCCCTCCTCCTCGCGGTGCTGCCTGCGGGCGGCGCCGTGCGGGCGCAGTCCTTCGCGCCGCCGTTCCACCGCCTGACCGTCGACGGCGGGCTCCCGCACAACGCCGTCGCCGCCGTCGTGCAGGACCAGCAGGGGTTCGTGTGGGTGGGCACGGCCGACGGCCTCGCCCGCTTCGACGGCTACAGCCCCGAGCCCTTCCTCTACGCCCCCGGCGGCGGCGGCAGCGTCTCGGGCAACCACGTCGCCGCGCTACTGCTGGGCCGCGACGGCGCGCTCTGGGTGGGCACGACGGCCGGGCTCGACCGCTTCGACGCCGTCCGCCGCCGCTTCGTCCCCTACCTCCGCCCCTCGAGTGGTGCCCGGCGGCCCGTCGCCGCGCTGGCCGAGGACACGCACGGGCGCCTGTGGGTCGGCCACGCCGACGGCGCGGGCGGACTCACGCGCCTCGACGCCGGGGGCGCCCGCGCCGTGCGGATGCCCGTGGGCCAGTTTCCGGTCTCGGCCCTCGCCGCCGCCCCCGACGGCAGCGTGTGGGCCGGGGGCCGCGAGGGGCTCGTCCGCTTCCGCGCCGACGGCCGCCGCACCGCGCTGGCGCCCGAGGTCGACGGCGTCGACGTACGCGCCCTGCTCACCGACAGCGACGGCTCCGTGTGGGTGGGGACGGGGGGCGCGGGCCTCATCCGCCTCGACGCCCGCGGCGCCCTCACCGACCGCTTCGTCCCCGGCGGCGCCGTCTCCGGCCTCCCCAGCCCCTTCGTGACGGGCCTTGCCCGCGGCAGCGACGGCGCCATCTGGGTGACCACGGCCGGTCCCACGCCGACGGCCGACGGCGCGCTGTGCCGGTTCGTGTTCAAAGCCTTCGAGTGCGTCGCCCACGACCGCGACGACGCGACGAGCCTCCCGCCCGGCGGCGCCACCGTCGCCTTCCAGGACCGCAACGACGTGCTCTGGGTCGGCACCGAGGGGGGGCTGGCGTGGACCGACCTGGAGAGCCGTCTCGTGCCCCACTTCACCCACGACCCCACCCGCCCCAACGGGCTCGTCGGGGCCATCGTGACGGCGTTCCTCGAAGCGGACAAGTCGACGCTGTGGGTGGGGACGCGGAACGGGCTCGACCGCTTCGACCGCCAGGAGTCGGTGTTCATCCACTACCGCCGGGGGCCCAACACCCCCTACGACGACGTGCGGGCGCTCGCCGACGCGGGCAGCGGGCGGCTGTGGGTGGGCACGGCGGCGGGGCTCGACCTCTTCGACCCGGCCACGGGCCGCTTCACGCCCCACCCCGCCGCCGACGCCCCGCGACGCGACGTGCGGACTGTCACCGTCGGCCCCGGCGGCGTGCTCTGGGTGGGCACGGGCAACGGGCTCTTCCGCCTCGAAGGCACGCGCGCGGTGCGCTACCGACCCCTCCCGCGCGACCGCGCCTCGCTCCCCGACGCGCGCATCACGGCCGTCCTCCCCGACCCCGACACCCCCACCCAGTTCTGGGTGGGTACCGAGGGCGGCCTCGCCCGGCTGGACACGCGCACCGGCCGCGCCCTCCGCTTCCCCGCCGCGCCGGGCGATTCGACGCGGCTGGCCGACAACGCCGTGACGGCGCTGGCCGTGCGGCCGGGCGAGCGCGGCGCCGTATGGGTGGGCACCGAGGACGGCGCCCTCGCCCGGCTGGACACGCGCACGGGCCGCGTCGCCCGCTTCGGTCCGCCCGCGGGCTTCCCCGGCCGCACCGTGTTCGGGCTCGTGGCCGACAGCGACGGCGCGCTGTGGGCGTCGGCGCGCGAGGGGCTCGTCCACCTCTCGCCGGCCCACCTGGACGCCCCGGCGCGCGCGAACGGCGGGCACGTCCACACCGAATCCTGCTACCACGTCTACGACCTCGGGCGCGGCGTGCAGTCGCGGCAGTTCTCGCCCAACGCGGCCTACCGCACCAGCCTGGGTGAGCTGGCCTTCGGCGGGATCAACGGGTTCAACTTCTTCGCCCCCTCTGACCTCCGCGACAACACCCACGCGCCGACGGTGATGGTGACGGGGCTGCGGGTGGGGGGGCGACCTGTCGCCGCCGGGCCGGGCCGACCCGTCGCCCTGCCGTTCCCCTTCGCCCGCTCGGTCCAGCTCCCGCACCAGTTCAACGATCTCGCCTTCAGCTTCGTCGCGCTCCACCACGGCCGCCCGGGCGACAACCGCTACGAGGTGATGCTGGAGAATTTCGATCGCGGCTGGCTCGCCCTCGGCGCCCAGCGAAGCGTGGCCTACGCCAACGTGCCGCCGGGCGCCTACACCCTCCGCGTGCGGGCCGCCAACGGCGACGGGCAGTGGACGCCGGTCGGCCTCTCGCTCCCCGTCGTCATCGCGCCGCCGTGGTGGGCGACATGGTGGGCCCGCACCCTCGGCCTGCTCCTCGCCATCGGGATCGTCGTGGGGTCGTTCCAGTGGCGCACCCGGAGCGTCCACGAGCAGAACCGCCGCCTCACGCGCGCCGTGGCCGAGCGGACGGCCGAACTGGAGGCGCAAAAGGCGGCGGCCGACCGGCAGGCCGCCCTGCTGGCCGAGAAGAACGGCGAGTTGGAGGCGACGCTCGACCAGCTCCACACGGCGCAGACCCAGCTCGTCCACGCCGAGAAGCTGGCGGGGCTGGGGCGGCTCACGGCGGGGATCGCGCACGAGATCAAGAACCCCCTCAACTTCGTCAACAACTTCGCCGGGCTCTCGGCGGAGCTGGCCGCCGAGGTCCGCACGGAACTCGACGCCCACCGCGAAGGGCCCGTCGCCGACGCCCTCGACGTCGTCGGCCCGCTCCTCGACGACCTCGCGCTGAACAACGCCCGCATCGCCGAGCACGGCCGCCGCGCCGACGCCATCGTGCGGAACATGCTCCTCCACGCCCGCGGCGTCTCGGGCGAGCGGAGCGCGGTGGACCTCCACGTCCTGCTGGACGAGGCGACGGAGAACGCGCTCGCCGCGTGCGTCCCGCAGCGGGGGTCCTCGGGCGACGGCGCCCCCGCCGCCGAGCCCGTCGTGGAACGCGACTACGCCGAGGGTCTCCCGACGATCGACGCCATCGCCCCGGCGCTCCACCGCGCCGTGCTCAACCTCGTCGAGAACGCGGCCTTCGCCGTCTGCGCGCGCGCCGCGCGCGGCGAGCCCGGCTACGCCCCCACCATCCGCATCGCCACCCGACTGGAAGGCGACGCCGTGTGCGTGACGGTGGCCGACAACGGCGACGGCGTGCCGGAGGGGGCCCGCGCCCGTCTCTTCGAGCCGTTCTTCACCACGAAGCCGACGGGCCAGGGCACCGGGCTCGGGCTCTCCATCGCGCACGACATCGTGCAGGGGCACGGCGGCACCCTCACGCTGACGTCCCCGGAGGCAACGAACGGCGGGGGCGCCACGTTCAACCTCACGCTCCCCCTCGCCTCCCGATCCGCCCCCGCCCGGGACCGATAACGGCCCGACGCGGTTGAACTCCGCGCCAAGACCACCCGCCCGCACCCGCGATCCCAACGGTGACGGGGGCCCGCTCTATCTTCCGTTCCGTCCCTCCCCCGCCGTCTCACGGCGTTCCATGCCCGACCTGCCCCTTCGCGCCCTCGTCGTAGACGACGAGCCCGACGTGCAACTCCTGTTTACGCAGCGGTTCCGCCGTGAAGTGCGTCAGGGGCTCGTGGACTTCCGCTTCGCGATGTCGGGGCCGGAGGCCCTGCAGGTGCTCCACGACGGCGGCGCCGCCGACGTCGTGCTCGTGCTCTCGGACATCAACATGCCGGGGATGACCGGCATCGAGCTTCTCCGCCTCATCAAGACGGAGTTCCCCGAGCTGCGGGTGATGATGGTGACGGCCTACGACAACGCCGAACTGCAGCGCGAGGCGCTGGAGGCCGGCGCCGAGGGCTACCTGACGAAGCCGCTGGACTTCACCGAACTCAAGCGCGACGTCTTCCGCATCGCCGCCTGATTTTTTTGGTTTGGGGGTCGGAGGTGAGTTGGTCGAACCGGAATCGAGACGGAGGGGTTGAGGGGGCGCGGCGTCTCGCCGCCCCTGTCCCCCACCCCGTATGGACCTCGCACTCGTCGGCCTCGGCCGGATGGGCCTCAACATGGCCCTCCGCCTCCTGCGCGGCGGCCACCGCATAGTCGTCCACAACCGCTCGCAGGAGCCCGTCGCCACCGCCCACGGCGAGGGCGCCGAGAACGCCGCCGCGCTGGCCGACCTCTTGACCATGCTCGCGCCACCACGCGTGGTGTGGCTCATGCTCCCCGCCGGGCCCGTCACCGACGCCCACCTCGATGAGGTCTACGGCGTGCTGGAGCCCGGCGACGTGATCGTCGACGGCGGCAACGCCCACTACCACGACACCCTCCGTCGCGCCGCCACGGCCGCCGAGCACGGGCTGCGGTTCGTGGACGTGGGCGTCTCGGGCGGCGTCTGGGGGCTCGCCAACGGCTACAGCCTCATGGTGGGCGGCCCCGAGGATGCCGTCGTGCTGCTGGAGCCCGCCCTGAAGACGCTGGCGCCTGCGCCCGACCGAGGCTGGGGCCGCGTGGGACCCGTGGGCGCGGGGCACTACACGAAGATGGTCCACAACGGGATCGAGTACGGGATGATGCAAGCCTTCGCCGAGGGCTTCGCGCTGCTGGAGGCCCGCCGCTTCGCCGCCGACGGCGCCGCCCCCGACGCGGAGCCGGACGTGGCGCTGGACCTCGCGCAGATCGCCGAGGTGTGGCGCACGGGCTCCGTCGTCCAGTCGTGGCTCCTCGACCTCACGGCCGAAGCCCTCGCCGCCCGCCCCGGGCTGGCGGGCGTAGCCCCCTTCGTCCCGGACTCCGGGGAAGGGCTCTGGACTGTTCAGGAAGCCCTCGACCTCCGCGTCCCCACGCCCGTCATCGCCGCGAGCCTCTTCGAGCGCTTCCAGTCGCGCACGCCCGACAGCTTCGCCTACCGCCTGCTCTCGGCCATGCGCGGCCAGTTCGGCGCCCACCCCGTCAAGGGCGCCGCAGGCACCGACGGCCTCAAGCCCGACGGCACCCTCGACCTCATCCCCGGCGGCCCCCGCACCGAAGGCGCCACGACCCGCTAACGACAGCCGAAAAGAGCAACCACGGTAATCAAAATCCGCCCCTCCTCAGATTGTATAGACCGGAGACATAGCGGACACTTCAGGAGGCTCCCCAAAGCCCCAGGAGGCCCTTTGCTTCCATCGTCCTGCGTCTCCTCAACCGCTCCAGGCGCTGCACACGGGCCCTTTTTCCTCTACC
>Ga0193752_1002330_pt1 | contig 14398 bp, 11 predicted proteins | sample H1c1metaG_FD_144924 | JGI IMG/M metagenome (GOLD analysis project Ga0193752, IMG submission 144924) | Soil microbial communities from a riparian zone of the East river system, Colorado, United States - H1c1 | ecosystem: Environmental > Terrestrial > Soil > Riparian zone | place: USA: East River... | reverse complement strand
AGCAGCAGCGCGAATCCGGCCAGCGCGATGAACACCGGGCGGCGATCGTGCGGCAGCTCGCGCCGCAGGAAGGCTTCTGCCGGCGAGCCCCACGTTTGCCGCTGCGCAGTGCCGGCGTCGCGCGCCATGTCGTAGCCGGCGCTGTTCGTGGCCAGCGGCTGCGGCACGCTCGGTGTCTCCACCGCGGGCATGATGTAACCCTTCGGCCACATCGCGACGATCGTCAGGCCTTCGCGCGCGGCCAACCCGCTGGTCGTTTCGAAGAAGGGCGTGATTCCATCGAGCCGAGCGATGTAGTCCTTGCCCTGCGTGCCTTGCGGGCCGGTGTATGCCTCGAGCTTGATGTCGGCACGCGGGACCGAGTCCGGCAAATTCACGCGCGCCGTCGCGCGATCGATGCTGAAACCCCAGCCGTTGCCGGTCGCGTTCCAGTAGAGCTCGTCGTGATCGGCGAAGTAGCCCATCTGCCGGTCGGTGCGATAGGTGAGCTCGTAAACGTGTTCGCCGTGTGGCAGCGACACGGCCGCGCTGCCCAGGTAGATGCGCACCCCGTTACCCCGCGCCTCCGTGCGCCAGGGTTCGGGCTGGCCATCACGCGTCGCCGACTGAAAGGAAAAACCGACCACGATCTGACGGCCATCGTTCGCCGGGTAGATGGTCGGAAAATCGCGGAAGATGCCGCGCCGGATGTTGTTGCCTTCGGCGCGCACCCGGATCGCCTCTTGCACGAGCAAGGTGCCGTCGCGGTTGACCGTGATGGTGGTGTCGTACGAGAGGATCCGCTCGTCCGCGTGGCTGAACGGGACCGCCGCGACGAGCAGCCAGAGGGCTGCGAGGCCACTCTTGTATATGCGCCGCAGGCTCATCCGCGCCCGGGCCCTCACAGGGTCACCGCCGGGGCCGCGGCGGCGGCCTTCTCTTCCAGGTCGAAGAACTCGGCCTGCTTGAAGCCGAAACTGTTGGCGATGACGAGGTCCGGAAATCGCTGAATGCGGTTGTTATAGAGATTGACCGCGCCGTTGTAATAACGGCGCGCGAACTGGATCTGGTTTTCCGTCTCCACGAGTTTCTGGTGCAAGTCGCGGAAATTCTCGCTTGCCTTCAGATCCGGATAGGCCTCCGCCAACGCGACCAGTTTGGTGACGCCGGTGTTCACGGTCTTTTCCACTTCGGTGCGCGCGGCCGGAGACGCCGTAGCCTGGGTGCGTAGTTCGGTGAGATTGGCGAGCACGGCGCGTTCGTAACCCGCGTAACCCTTCACCATCTCGACCAGGCGCGGGATCAGATCGTGACGGCGCAGCAACTGCACGTCGACGTCGCTCCACGATTGCGCCACCCGGTTGCGGTCGCGCACCAGCAGGTTGAAGGCGAAGATCGCCCAGGCGGCGACCAGGAGAAGCAGGCCCAGCAGGATTGAACTCATGCGCGCGATGTTAGTGGCCGCGCGCCGCCAGCGCCATGCCCGCTCCTATTGAACGCGGCGCAGCCGATACTCGACGAAAAAGCCAAAGATCCCGCCGAAAGTGAGCAGCGTCCCGAGCAGCATCAGGTAGCGGTTCTCACGCCGAGTCACTTCCTCGACGGTCTCATGGTTGTATGTGCGCGTCCCACCTTCCACCGGTTCCACGAACACCAGTCCGCGATATTCACTCGAGACCACGTTGTCTTCGTTGATCCGCGCCTCGTATTCTCCGGCGCGCTTTTCCGCGTCCTGCGGAGCGATCTCGCCCGCCGCCACTCTCGACCTCACCACCCTGCGAAAATGGTCGAAGAGGTCCGAAGGCTCGCCCGGCAGAACCACGCCTTCCGACCGGTAGTTGTATTGCATGTTGGAAAAAATGAAGCCGCGATACCCCGCGACCACGCACGTCAGTCCCACCACGCACGCGGCGGCGGACCCCAGGAGCCAACGCTTGATGTCGTGGATCCTGCGCAAGGCATTGGTATTGAGAAGATTGGCGACCTCGGGAATCTGCCGCAGGTCACCATGGACGATCCTCTGGTCGACGCCTTCGAGGAAGCTCCCGACGTCGATGGAAAACGCCTTGAGCACGGCCTGGAAGATGTCAGCCGAGGGCACCGACTTGTCGTTCTCGAGTTTGGACAGATAGGACTGCTCGATGCCGATCGCCTGCGCCAGCTGGGGCTGGGTGAGATTCCGATCCGAGCGCAATTGCCTGATTCTTTCACCGACGTTCACGGGTCTCTCCTTGAAGAATTGCTCAGCCGGTTTCACATGCTGGGAAATTCCTGCGGGGATTAGAAGATGAATATCGGCGAATAGAAAGGAATGATCGGGTCAACCGGCGCCAGCGGCGTTTTCCCGAACTACCTGCAGCAGCGGCTCGCCGTAACGCTCGAGCTTGGTCGCGCCGATACCGGAGATTCCGCGCAGGGAGTCGAGCGAGCCCGGCAGCAGCCGCGCAATCTCCTGCAGCGTGGCATCGTGGAACACGGTGTACGCCGGAACCCCGTGCTCCTTCGCCACGCCCTTGCGCCATTCGCGCAACGCCTGGAAGACTTCGCCGGACTCGCCGGCGAGCTCTGCGCGCGCTGGCGCGGTGGAAAACTCGCCCCTTCTCGCCTTGCGCAGCCGGGGTTGCTTCTCCGAAGGCTTGCGCAGCTTGAGCATTTTTCTGCCGGCCAGGACCTCGCGCGATGCCTGGGTCAGTTGCAGGACGTTGAAGCGGTCGTAGTCCACCCGCAGGAGGCGCAGCGCGACGAGCTGGCGAATGACAGCGCGCCACTGCAGGGCGGAAAGGTCCTGGCCGATGCCGAAGGTGCTCACGCGATCGTGGCCGTATTGCTCCACCTTGGCCGTTCGCTGGCCCGTGATCACATCGATGATCTGCACCGCGCCGAATCCGAAGCCACTGTGCTGCTCGCAGCGGTAGACGCACGACATGAGCTTTCGAACGGCCTCGGTCGCGTCCCATTCTTCCGGCGGCGTCAGGCAGTTGTCGCAGTTGCCGCAAGCGCCACTCGCCTCGCCGAAGTAGTCGAGCAGACGAACGCGGCGGCAATCCACGGTCTCGCACAGGCCCAGCAACGCGTCGAGCTTCGCGCCCGAGACGCGCTTGTGCTCCTCGCCCGACGGTGACTGGTCGATGAGCCGGCGCTGCTGAACCACGTCGGCCAGGCCGTAGATCATCCACGCGTCCGCCGGCAGCCCATCGCGCCCGGCACGGCCGGTCTCCTGGTAATACGCCTCGATGCTTTTCGGCATGTCGAGGTGCGCGACGAAACGCACGTCCGGTTTGTCGATCCCCATGCCGAAGGCGATGGTCGCCACCATTACGATGGCATCGTCACGAATGAACCGGTTGAGATGCTCGCTGCGAGTCTCGTTTAGTTTGTCCGCGTGATAGGGCAATGCGTTGATGCCGGAATCCACCAGGAACGCGGCGGTCTCGTCCACGGACTTGCGCGTGCAACAGTAGACGATGCCGGAGTGGCCGGCGTGTTCCTCGCGAATGAACTGCAGCAACTGCTTGCGCGCGTTGTCGCGCTCGGCGATCCGGTAGCGGATGTTCGGGCGATCGAAGCTCGAGATGAATACTCGCGCGGAATCCAGCTTGAGGCGCGTGAGGATTTCCTTGCGCGTGGCGGCGTCCGCGGTTGCGGTGAGCGCGACGCGCGGGATCTGCGGATATCGATCGGCCAGCACCGACAGCCGCATGTATTCCGGGCGAAAGTCGTGGCCCCACTGGGAGACGCAGTGGGCTTCGTCGATGGCGAACAATGCGATGACGCTCGCATCGAGCAATTGCAAGCAGCCGTCAGTGACGAGCCGTTCCGGGGCGACATACAGGATGTCGACCTCGCCGGCGCGCACCGCCTTCTCCACCCGCTGTTGATCCGGCCAGGACAGGGACGAGTTGAGGAACTCCGCGCGGACACCCGCTTCCCGGAGCGCGGCCACCTGGTCCTGCATCAATGCGATGAGCGGCGACACCACGACGCCCATGCCGTCGCGTACCAGCGCCGGAAGCTGATAACACAGCGACTTGCCGCCGCCCGTGGGCATGAGGACCAGCGCGTCTCCGCCGTTCGCGACATGCCCGATGATTTCCGCCTGCGGCCCCCGAAACTCGGAATAACCCCAGACCTCGTGAAGGACCTGGGTGGCGCGGCGAATGACTTCATTCATTGCCGCGATTGTTGGCAGATTTCGCGGCGGCGCAAGACTTTATTCAGCGGGAACGCCCACAAAGGCGTCCCGCCAGCGCGTCACCCCGGCGGCAGGCTTGCGATGGCGCGCTCGAAGGCCTGTTCGCTTTCGCGCGCCTGCAGTTCTTCCTCGCCTTCGGCAGGCTTCTCTTCCGGCTGCTCCGCCGGCGGCGGATCGTCGATCGGCTGCTCGCCATGACCGCCGTGGTGGCGCTCGAGGTGATGGATGTCCGGCATCTTGCGTCCTCCATGAAAGCTGTCGAACCATACACGCGCGGGACGCGGCGCTTGAGTCAGCGTGATACGCGTCACGCCGTAGGCGGGCGGCTGCGCCGCTCGCGCTATCGTGGAGTGAGGCATGGCGGCGGAATGGAGTTCACACCGCATTTACCATTTGATGCGTACCGTGACGGACGGGTCACAGTCCTTAATCCATCGCCGTAAGCAGTACTCACAATTCGGGGCCGTCGATTGCGACGCGGGGAACTCGCGCCTAACTTCTGAGCCATGCAAAACATCAACCTTCGCCGCGTACTTGCGCTGTTCAGTTATGTTGCATGCCTGGCCGCAGCGCCTGCAATCGCGCAGGTCGGCCCTATCCAGCCGGTGCTCGTCACCGAAGGGAAGCCCGAGGCTTCTCACAACCGGCCCGATCTCGATGATGACTACTCCGTGCCCGTCGACGTGCGCGTCGGACCAGATGGTGTGGTCACTTCAGCGGTGGTCAGCGAGACCACGAAGAACACGGTCGCCGATGGCCTCGCCGCGGCGTACATGCGCGACAAGAAATTCCTGCCCGGGCTCGACGTGAAGGGACAACCCGTCGCGAGCATGGTCAAGGTCACCGTGAACATGTACAAGCGCGGCAAGAAGAACGTGGTCCGCGTGACGCTCAAACCGCCGCCGATGGCCGCCGAGAGCGAACGCGTGAAGAAGATGATGTGCGCGGATTTCATCTTCGAGGTGAACCGCCTGATCGACGAAGCCGGCATCCGCGATGCCAGTCTCGAAGTGCTGCCGTACATGTCGGCGCACATGTACATGACGCAGAAGGATGTCCCGAGCGAAGTGCAGGAGAAGTTCTGGGATCAATGGCCCGGAATGCTGCGCAAGATCGTGGACCGCTGCGAGAAGGATCAGCTCAAGTTCTACTACACCGAAGTGCTCGTGCCCGCGCTCGATGGCGTGCTGCCCTCCCGCGACACAGAAACCGTAGCCGCGCATTAAAGGGGACATTCCGAGTTTCCGACCAAAAAAACAACAAGGCCTGCAGGTTGTCAGCGAAGACTGATCACCTACAGGCCTTGTTGTTTTTTTGGTCGGAAACTCGGAATGTCCCCTTTAATCTTCAGCGCGAGTATTGCTTGAACTCGGCGCTCTCCTGCACCAGGTCGAGATCCTGTACAACCTTCGCCCACGCCTCGACCTGGTAGTCAGGCACCAGCGCCGGTGTATTCCTGCGGTCGTCATGCCCGCAGATCCAGCGCGTCACAGTTTGTACGCTCGCGCTCCAGGCCGGCGGTGCGGACTTGGGATCCGCCTGCACCCGCTCGGCGCGCGAGCAGACCGGATCGGTCGGATCGAACAACGCGCGCAGCGTCACCATGACTTCGTCGCGATTCAGATTGACCTTGTCCTTGCCACCTTCGGGCAACAGCGACTCCCACGTCCCCGGCGCCTCGGCGAGCAGCGGATTGACCACCTTGATATTGCGCGCGAACATCCAGTGAGTCCCAAACCCGCCGCGCGACCGGAACGCCACCGGCAGCGGTAGATAGTGCACGCGCAGCTTCGCGCCGTGTGCCCCCACCAGCCCCTCGACCTCGCGCAGCAACGCCTGCGTCAGGCCCGAATTGATACGCTCCTTCGAGCCTCCCGTGGCGGCGCCGACGCCACGATCGTCGTGGTAGTCGTAATCGATGGCCGAGGCTTCCAGCGCGAGCACGTGGATATCTCCGAGCGCCGCGCCGGCTTCCATCTGCATCAGACTCCCGCGCAGCGCATACAACGCCGACACCAGCCCGAGATTCTCGGTCGCGCCGCCATCGGTGACGAAATACGACTGCGGACACACGCCCTGCTCGCTGCTCTTCAATCGCACGCGTGCGTTGGAAAAGACTGGCGGGAAGTTGGCCGTCAACGCGGAGGCCGCGGACAGTTTCACGCCGCCATCGGTGACGATGCGATACGGCAGCCACAGGTCGGGCACATCCGTCGACCGCTCGGGGAAGCCGGTGAGATTGCCGAGGTTGGTGAAGATGAGCCGTCCGCCCGCGAGATTGGCGTACGGGCGCGCCTGTTCGTTGCAGCCCGCGCCGTCGGCCGGCGCCGCAACCCGCCCCTTCAATATCTCGGAATCCGCGTACGGATGCCCGCTGATCGCGCTGTTCAGGATCAACGCCGGGTCGTTCAACTTGCCGAACGTGTCGATGGCCGTCATGCGCGGCGCGAACGCGCGCCGGTCGAGACTCTCCTGCAGCAACGATCCGAGCGACCAACTACCCGCGATGCGCAGCTCGCCGACGCCTTCGAGCACGTCCTGGATGTACGGCTGCGAAACGGTATTCACGTATTGCGCCCAGGCGCCGGTCTGATCCGCCGGCTCCGTGCGCGGATCGGAATTGCGCAGCGCCTCGAAGCGGCTCGCGAACACCGCGGCGGAGACGCCGCCGCCGGAAACTCCGCTCAGCATCACGACGTCGCGTGCGCGATCGATCTGCGCCATGCCTTCGAGCGCCACCGCGGTGTACACCGCCGCGCGCGTGCCGCCGCCGGACGCCGCGACCACGATGGACGGCCGTCCCTCGTTCGCCTGCAGTTGCAGTCGCTTCGCCAATCCATCGCCTTCGCGAATCGCCTTCGCGCGCAGCGCGGCGTCCGACACTTCTTCCGGTTTGATCGTGACCGCGTCGACCATCGGATGCACGACCAGCGGCCGTGTCCAGTTCTTGTGCCAGAACCACAGGCCGATGGCGGCCGCCAGCAGCGCCATGTTGATGAAAGTGAAATACAGGTGCACGCGGCGATGGACCTCGCGCGCGAGCTCCGCGCCGCCTTCCTTCGTCGCGCCCAGCACGTCGAACAGCTCCACCAGTCCGAAGGTCGCGAAAGCATCGTCTTTCGAAACCTGCTGCGACTCCGTGGGTTTACGGGCAAACCAGCCCTGCGCGACGAAACGGCCGGTACCGTGCAACGCGATGTAACGTCCGGGGATCGCGCCGGTGACGATCTTGGGATCCTTGGGATACGGCTCGCCGGCGGGAGGCTCGAAGGGGCAGCGCACGAACCCTTCCCGCAGCGTCGCGTCATCGCCCAGCAGGCCTAACAACTGTTCGCCGGCCCAGCGGTTGATCCAGTATTCGAACAGCCACAACGCAACGTAGATCATCACGACGATCACGAACAACACACCCATCGGCGTGGCGTCGAGGATGGTCGATACGTACTGCACGTCCTTGAGCCGCAGGGCGGCGAGCAGGATCACGACGATCGACAACACCAGCGGCGTTCCTACCAGGAACCAGCGTTGCACGTGGACGAGCATCTGCGCCCAGCGGCTCGACAACGATCCGTACACGAGCAGCACGCCGCTGACGAACAGGAACGGCCACAACAGGAGCCACACCAGGTTCGCGGGCGAGATGAACACCACGAACGCCGGCAGCAACAGGAAATGCAGCATGTGGCTCGTGATGCCGTTGACGAAGGCGGACAACAGCCGGATGCCCGCCACATCGGGCGGGTCGCGGCGAAACGCCAGCAGGTCGCGCGATTTGATTCCGGCGCGGAACACCTGCGCGCCTTCGGCCCGCGACAACAGCTTTTTCGCCAGCGGCCGCGCCAGCAAGGCGACGATCATGAGCGCACCGGCGAAGACCAGGTAGACGTGGGGATAGAACCCGCCCTGCGCTTCGCTGTACATCAGCGGCGCACGCGGCGTGAAGAACATCCACAACACGAGGATTCCGAGCCCTAACAACAATGTCGAACCGAGGAACGCGTGCAACGAACGCGCCGCACCGTGTTTCCTCCAGATGAAGAAGCCGCCCGCCCACACGAGCGCCAGCACGAGAAATTGCACGGCGACGGGCGCCGGCTTGTCCATGCGCGCGCAGGCCAGGGGATCCGCCACGGTGTTGTACAGGGCCAGCGCCGCGGCGCCAAAGGGCGCGATGGCAACGATGGTTCCGAGCAGAAAAATGGCGAACGTGATGTAGAGCGGCCGGCGGCAGTCCAGCGGAACCTTGCCCACCGATTGGAAGAACGTGTGGAGGTTCTCGAGCCGCCGCCGCTCACGCCGCCGCGCATAGAGCCGGACGAACGCATCCACTTTTCTCGCGAAGCCCGATGTTCCATGCACCTTGGCGGGCGCTGCCCGGGGACCATCCGTCATGTTGCCCGCGTTGTCTTTCATGACGGCCTGGTCGACCGCCTGGCGCGCCAGGTGAAACATGGCCCAGTCGAGAACACGGCGGCCCACCTGCCAGCCGACGATGACCAGCAGCACGATCCCAACGACGCGGACCTGATTGGCGAACTGAAAGCCCGCGAGCGAGCAGAAGGCATCGGGAGTCGGACCGAGAACCGCGAACCACGCGAACAATGCAAACAGGATGAACGCGCTGCATTTCCACGCCGGGCGCAGATTGAACGAATGGGGACTGTCGAACGCCACGCGCCCGATCCGGTTCGCGCGAAATTCCGTCCACCGCCACAGGCTGTCCAGGCCGTACGGAACCTGCTGGAAAGCAGCTTGCAGGAAAGCGTTGAGCTTTTTTTCGCGCGCTGACTTCCGCTGTGCTTCGCCCTGGGGCTGCTCGTCACTCATTGTTATCTCATCCCTGAAATACCGCGACTTGATCCGGCGAGGTCGAACATACGCTTCGCATGCGCAGGTGCGGCGTGGCTACGAAGGGTCTGTCGTCTGAAAGTGCGACTTATTGCCTGGGTTGTTCGTGCGTCGAGCACATCGGGCCGAACGTTTCGACCAGGTAGTCGGTGAGCACGCGCACCTTGCGCGGCGGGTGATCGCCGGGCGGACGCACGATGTACAGGCCGGCTTCCGGAATCGGGAACTGCGGCAGCAACGTCACCAGCCTGCCGGACTTCAGATGTTCGCTGGCCAGGAACTCCGGCAACACGATCACACCGAGTCCGGCCAGCGCGGCTTCGACCAGCGCGACGCCATTGTCGGATTTGAATTTTCCCTGCGGGTGAATGATGACGATCTTGTCGCCATCGCGGAAACGCCAGGATTCCGTGCCCTGCATGAGCGCCGGATGGATCTGCAGATCTTCGAGCGAAGCCGGCGCGCCATGCGCCTTCACGTAATCGGGGCTGGCAACCAACGCGGCCGCGACCGCGCCTACGCGGCGCGCGACCAGCACCGAATCCTGTAGATAGCCGATGCGGATCGCCATGTCGAAGCCTTCGCCGATGAGGTCGACGAAGCGATCGCCGTACGCGACGTGCATCTGCAGCAGCGGATGACGCGCCGCGAACCGCGCCAGCATCGGCGCCAGGTGCGTGATACCGAGCGACATCGGCACGGCGATGCGCAGGAGGCCGCGCAGCTCGCCGTTCGGTGAGACGCTTTCGCGGGCGGCGTCGATCTCCGCGACGGCCCGCGCGGCGTGTTCGCGGAACGTGGCGCCGGCCTCGGTGAGCGCGGCCCCGCGCGTGTTGCGCGTGAGCAGTTGGGCGCCGAGCTCGGCCTCGAGCCGGCCCAGGCGGCGGCTGACGATCGACTTCGGCAGCCCCAGCCGGCGGGCGGCCGGCGACACGCCACCCGTGTCGGCGACAGCCACAAAAGTCTCTAAATCCTCGAGATTTGGCATGGGCGTTCCACTTTGTGCAACACAGATACCCGGTTTGGACGGCTAGCGGGTCGTCCGGCGGGACGCCAGACTGCGCTTCAAAGGGAAAAGGAGCAAGTCATGTCAAACCTACTCGTCATCAACAGCAGCGCCGCCGGCACGGATTCCGTGTCGCGCGTGCTGGTCGCGGACGCCGTTTCGAAGCTGATGGCCGCGGAGCCCGGCGCCCAGGTGACGCATCGCGATCTCGACGCCTCGCCGGTTCCGAACCTCACCAGCGCGACGCTGGCGGGTGTGCGCGGCGTGGCGAAAACAGAGGCCGAATTCGCGGCGCGCAAACTCTCCGATGAGTTGATCGCGGAGCTGCGCGCGGCGGACACGATCGTCATCGGCGCGCCGATGTACAACTTCAGCACTTCGACCCTGCTGCGCGCGTGGTTCGACTACGTGCTGCGTGCCGGCGAGACGTTCAGCTATTCCGCAGCGGGCCCGCAGGGCTTGTTAGGCGGCAAGCGCGTGATCGTGGTCGAGGCGCGCGGCGGCCTGTATAGCGAAGGCCCGGCGGCGGCGGTCGACTTCCAGGAGCCGTACCTGCGGCACCTGCTCGGCTTCGTCGGCATCACGGACGTGACGTTCGTGCATGCGGAGAAGCTCGGGTTTGGACCGGAAGCGCGCGAAGCGGCATTGAAGCATGCGAAAGCGCGGATCAGCGAGCTCGCAGCGCCGCAGCTGGATCGCGCCGCGTAGCCGCAGCGAAAAAGGGGACAGATCTATTTTTTGGCGACCACCATTGCGGCGGCGATTCGGCTGGTCAAAAAATAGATCTGTCCCCTTTTTTCCTAAAAATAGATCTGTCCCCTTTTATTTCGGTCTGCCGGAGAATCCGGACGCGGAGCGCAGCGCGTCCGCATCGAGCAGCTTGCCGTCGAGCATCACCACGCGCGTCTGGCGCAGATCTCCGATGCGCTTCGCCGGATCACCCTCGATCAGCACGACATCCGCGGTCTTGCCGACCTTGATCGAACCCGTTCGCTTGTCCTGGCCCACCAGCCGTGCGGGCACGATCGTCGCCGCCGCCAGGGCCTCGGCCGGCGTAAACCCCGCCTGCACATAGATCTCGAGCTCGTGAACCAGCTCGATGCCCGCGCCATCCGTCCCGGCCACGATCGGCACGCCCGCCTGGTGCATGCGCCCTAACAACTCGACCATCTTCGCCCAGCTCTTGCGCCAGTCCGCGCGCGTCAGATCTTTCGGCACGGCGAAGCCGCCCGAGCGAAACGCGCGCTCGACCGTCGGCGGCAACGTGCCCACGAACGGCGAGTACGACGGCGACAGATCGCCATTCTCCGGAACGTACAGCCCTTCGAACGCCACCATCGTCGGATCGCTGTAGATCTTCTTCGCCGCCATCGTCGACACGAGCTGCGCGATCGGCCCGGTATCGAGCGCCAGATCCTTCGCGTACCGCCCCGGTCCTTCGAACCGCGCGATGCCGTTCGACACCTTGATCACGCTGTCCGGCAGCGCCTGCATCACGATCCAGTTGATGTGCGTGATTTCGTCGTAACCCGCATAGATCGCATCCAGCGGCCGGATGCCCTGCGGAACGTGTCCGTGCACGTGCAACCCGAGCTTGTGCGCTTCCGCCGCCGCCGCGGGAAGCCAGGCGGGATTCAACGTGCCGTAGAATTTCACGCCGGTGAAGCCGTTGGCCCTGGCCTTGTCGACCCACTTGATCGCCTCGGCCTCGCTGGTCGCGACGTTCGCGACCTGCGCGGTGTTAGGCCCCTTGCCGTCGATCAGCGACGAGGGATACACATGCGGCATCAACAACTCGCCCTTCGCGACGCGCGCGCGGCGATCGATGGTCAGTGAATCATCATTCCCCGGATCGCGGATCGAGGTGACGCCCAGCGACAGCTCCTGCAGCCCGGTGTAGTCGTCGGCGATGTGCAGATGGCAGTCCCACAAGCCCGGGATCAGCGTCTTGCCGCGGCCATCGATGACCTGCGCGCCGGCCGGCACTGTTGCCGCAGCCGCCGCGCCCACACTTGCGATCAGACCCTTCTCCACCACCACCGTCTGGTCGGCGAGGAATTTCCCGCCCTCGGCGTCGTAGACCTGCACGTGCGTGAAGGCGACCGCCGCCGCGGGCGTCTTCAACAAGGCCTTGCGCAACTCGGGCGCCTTGGCCGACATCGCGATGGCCTGCGCTTCCGTCAGGCGGTTGTGTTCGCCCGCGTACGCCTCCGGCAGCCAGCTCAGGAAGAAATCGAAACCGAAGAATTTGCCGTTCGCGTCCGCCCACACCGGAGTGGGCGAGCTGCCGATGCCGCTGATCGCCCACGCGGTCACGGTCTTCCTGGTCGCGCCCGAGCCCACTTCGAGACTGGTCAGCTTTTCCGCGTGAGCCTTTCCGCCGGGCAGCAGCGCCATGCTCTTGTCCGGCGCGGCGAGCAGCCGCTCGACGAGCCATGCGAGGTTGTCGATCGGCCCGCCTTGCGTGGAATAGAACGCGGGCATTTTGTATGCGGCGCTGCCGGCGTCCACCGTGCTTTTCCAGGTCGCTTTGCCGGCGGCAATCGAGAAGGTTTCTCCGGCATCGCCCTTCGGCGACGAACCGCGAATCGTCACGCTCGACGGCATGCCATCCGCGCCGGTCTTCCCCGCGGAATCGAATTCGAAGATCTGCCCGCGCAGGTTCATGCTCTCGCGCGCCATGCGCGTGCCATCGGCGGTGGTCCAGATCCAGGAGTCCCCGTGTTTTCCACCGGTCGACTGGATGACGTAGTGCACGGCCGATGCGGGTGGCTTTGCCAGTTGCGCCACCGGAACCTGCGCGAAGGCCATCACCGGCAACGCTGCCAGGCAGGTTGCGAGAATCGCTTTTCGATGCACGAGCATCTCCCCGAGGTTTGATGCTGGCGAGGATAGTCCCCCACCGCGGGAGATACATCGGGCGCAATGGCGGCGCGCCGCAGTGAAGCTTCGCTTCGGCTGAGGCGGCATCAATCCGCAGTCGGTTGAAGCGCCGCGCAAACCGGAGGTTAGACGGCACCTCCAGCTCGAATCCATCGCGCGTTGAAGAAAAAGATTCCGGGCGTACCGCGTCGTTTAGTCTTTGCCCGGCCATGACCAACACAACCCAGGACACTTTCGGCAAGGTGCCGGAAGTCACATTGGGCTTCTGGATCATCAAGATCCTCGCGACGACGCTCGGCGAAACCGGCGGCGACGCGCTCTCGATGTCGATGGATCTCGGCTATCTCGTGAGCACCGCCGTCTTCGCCGTTTTGTTCGCAGTCGCGGTCAGCGTGCAGCTTGTGATGACCCGCCTCAATCCCGTCGTGTACTGGGTAACCATCATCGCGACCACCACCGTCGGCACCACGCTCGCGGATTTCGCGGATCGATCGCTCGGCATCGGTTACGCCGGCGGCAGCGCGATCTTGTTAGCCGCCCTGATCGGAGCCTTGTTCGTCTGGCACCGCTCGCTCGGCTCTATCGCCGTCGACAGCGTGCACTCGCGCAAGTCGGAAATCTTCTACTGGGTCACCATCATGTTTTCCCAAACCCTCGGAACGGCGCTCGGAGACTGGACCGCCGACAGCGCCGGAATGGGCTATACCCGCGCGGCCCTGCTGTTTGGCGCGCTGCTTGCCACCGTCGCCGTGCTCTATTACACGACGAAGGTCTCGCGCACGCTGCTCTTCTGGGCCGCTTTCATCCTGACGCGCCCGCTCGGCGCGGTCGTGGGCGACTTCCTCGACAAGCCGCTGGCCGATGGCGGCATGAATCTCAGCCGATACGCGGCATCGGCGACGTTATTGGTGCTGATCGCGCTCTGCATCGCGATCTTTTCGCAGCGGCCAGCGCAGCGCGCCCCCGTCGAACGGCCGCGATAACCGCGCCCTCTTTCACGCGGCCCGCTTCTTCGCCACGGCCTTCTTGCGCAGGCCCGCGAGATCCCAGATATCCGCCGCCGCCTTCTTCAACCAGCGAGTCATATCCTTCGGGCTGATCTGCGACGCATCCGTGTAAACGATGTGCGCGGCCTTGAAGCTGCCAACCGCCTCGAGCGATGGCTCCTCGAACGCCTGCCCATTCCAGAACATGAGCGCCACGCCGTTCGCCTTCTTCGTGAAGCCCACCACGGGGTTCTCGCCGATGAACCACACCGGGATCGCGTGCCAAATCTTCGACGTCGCCGCCGGCAATCCCGCATCGATGGATTTGCGCAGAGACGCGCAGACGGCGGCCTGCTTCGGAGTCAGTGACTGGGAGTAGGCGGAGATCGGGTCGGCGGCCATGGGAGTACCTCTTATATGAGTGGACTGTACCCAATAGCCGAACGGGCGGACCCCGGATCGACATCCTCCGGAGTCTGTTGCGTCCCCCGTTGGCACGCGTCT